>Ga0157374_10006398_pt1 | contig 9997 bp, 6 predicted proteins | sample M25metaG_FD_115308 | JGI IMG/M metagenome (GOLD analysis project Ga0157374, IMG submission 115308) | Miscanthus rhizosphere microbial communities from Kellogg Biological Station, Michigan, USA - M2-5 metaG | ecosystem: Host-associated > Plants > Roots > Rhizosphere > Soil | place: USA: Michigan... | reverse complement strand
GGTACCGCCAGCCGGCTCAGCGCCGACGGGCTCCACCACAATCCTGGATACGAATTCAGGACACTATCGAGGTGGTCACGCTAAGGGGGCTTTGGGGAAAACTGTAAAAGGCTGATCGCCAGAGACAGGCCAACCGCCGCTCACGACCAAATCAACTGAGCGCAAGCTAAGTATAACATATTTCGATATTTCTGTTTTTGGACGTTCAGGGCCGCTGTTCCAAGTGAGACACGACCTCGCGAAAATGCTGGTCTACCTCGGCTCGAGTAGCCAGGGGCGCGTCATCGGAAGCGCGGTGACAGGGTGTCATCCGAGCGTCGGGAAATCCCAACCTGTTTTTGAGCACCAGGATCTCTTCGATCTTTGCTTCGGGAATCGGTTGAAGAGGCTTTCCGATCTGCTGGGCGATGACGCAGATTTTGCAATAGGACTCAAGGATCTCGACCAGCCATTCGGCATGGGTGACAGTATCAGACCAGCAGACGACGCCGTGATTTGCCAGCAGGATGGTGTTGTGGTCATGAACGAAAGGGAGAACGGTCTCGGCGAAGGCTTGCGTCCCGGGGGTTTCGAAGCGAGCGAGAGCGGCCGGGCCGATGAAGATTTCGTATTCAGAAATCAGTCCGAAGGGAGGAACGCTGCCGGTGAGTGAGAAGGCCGTCGCGTAAGGGGGATGGCAATGAACCACCGCCCGGGCGCGTGGGTTGGCGCGATAGATTTCGAGATGCAGAAGAAGCTCGCTGGTGCGCAGCCGGTTGCCGGCCACGATGTTGCCAGCCATATCCGAGAGGCAAATATCGGCGGGAGACATATCTCCCTTGCTGATCATGGTCGGCGTGCACAGCACGAAGTCCGTGCCGATGCGGCAGCTGATATTGCCGCCGTTGCCGTCGACGTACTGGCGGTCCCACAGTTTTCGGCCTGTGCGGATGATTTCGTCGCGCAGGGCCTCAGCTTCGAAGGAATGAAAAACAGCGGAGGGCGAACCTTCCTCGGGCTTGGGAACCCGGAGGGCGTCGACCACTGCTTCGAACACCTCTTTGACTTTGTCCGTGACGGGATTTGCGACCTGCGACATGCGAGACCTCGAGAAAGGCGGAATGCCCCTCTCCTTTACATATAGGTCCGATCGCTCGCTCGGGGCGTGATACAGGTCACCGGCTACAGAGACATTACGGGCTGGACTCAAGAAGTGGAACCTGGGTCAGTCCGCCGCGACAAGCTTGCGTTGCAGCGCCTCGAGGGTCTGGCCCTTGGTTTCCGGGTAGGTGAGGAGCACGGTAAAGAACTGCACTGCCGTCATGATCGAGAAGAAGATAAACGGGGTCGCGGTGCTCATTGTGTGGACAACAACGGGAAAGGCTTCAGCGATGGCCGCATTCATGAACCAGTGACTGGCGGAACCTACACCCTGGCCTTTCGACCGGACTGAGGTCGGAAAGACTTCGCCAATATAGACCCAGATCACCGCGCCTTGCGAGAGAGCGAAAAACGCTATGTAGGTGACGAGGATCCAAACCAGCATGGATTTGTGCGTGTTCGAAGAAAATATCCATGCAACGCCGGCAAGACATGCGGCGGTTCCCGCGGCACCGATGAGAAGCAGGGTTTTCCGGCCGAGCTTGTCGATGACGCTCATGCCGACCATGGTGAAGATGAGGTTGGTAGCGCCGATGGCGATCGCCTTCTGATCGCCGGAGAGCTGGCTGTAGCCGGCAGCCCCGAAGATGTCGTTGATGTAATACAGGATGGCGTTGATGCCTGCCAGCTGATTGAAAGCTCCGATGGAGATGGCAAGAAAGAGCGGATAGCGATACTTCCACTTGAAGACGCGCTCGTGCGCAGAAGCGTGTTCCTGTTTGAGCGCTTCACGGATGTCGGCGAGCTCGGCTTCGGGATTGGGATCGCCCATTGATTTCAAGACTGCGAGAGCTTCATCGATGCGATCGCGCGAAGCGGACCAGCGCGGGCTGCGAGGAATGCCGAAGAGCATAATCAGGAAGGCGACAGCGGGGATTCCGGCAATGCCCACCTGCCAACGCCATTCGGTCGCTCCCAGGTGCATGGTGCGAATCACGTAATTGGACAGATAGGCGAGCATGATGCCGAAGACTACATTGAACTGAAACAGAGCGACGAAGCGGCCTCGCAACTTGGCAGGCGAAAGCTCGGCAATGTAGACGGGACCCAGAACAGAAGAAGCGCCGATTCCGAGGCCGCCGATGAATCGGAAGACAAGGAAGGAGTCCCAGTTCCACGCGAAGGCACATCCAGCGGCAGAAAGCACGTAGAGAACGGCGGTGAGGCGAAGCGTTTCGCGACTACCGAGGCGCTGACCGATCTGCCCTGCGCCTAACGCTCCGATGACAGTACCGACGAGGCCGATAGCGACAGTAAGGCCTTCTTTGTGGGGATCAAGGCTGTAGAGCTTGACGAGCGCGCCGATGGCACCGGCGATCACTACAGTGTCGAAACCAAAAAGCAGGCCTCCGAGTGCGCCGGTAAGGGTAGCCCTCATCAGGTTGACGTTGGGTCGCATGTTCTCGTTGTCCTCGTAACCAGAACATCCTACAGAGACAAACGACCCGGGGCAAACTTCGGCGGACGAGCGCTCCCGCAGTTGCGAAGGCGCCGCTCCTTCCGATCTATGAGGCCTCGATCGAGTTTCCAGGTGTAATCATGAGCGCTCGGCAGCGCTCTGGCCCTGCGGCACTCCAGCCGATCGCCATTTCAGAGTCGAGGTACAGGCAGTCTCCGGCCTCGAGTGATTCGTGCATGCCGCCGGCATCGAGACGGAGCACGCCTTCGAGGACGTAAACCACGGCGCAAACGGCCCGACCCGCTTCGCTCATCATTCCGGACACACCGGGTGGGAGCTCAACCATACGCGCGACAAGCTTGTTGCCCGCAGTGGCCGCGTGGAGAGGGACGTGCTTGATTGCCTCCTGACCACGGCCGTTCCCGGCCAGATGGGCTTTTCGAGTGATTGCAAGCGTATGCTTTGTCGCTTCGCTAAAGAAATGACTGAGACCGACACCATAGACCCGGCAGATGTTGGAGAGCGTGGGCAGTGTAGGGATCATGCGGTCGGTTTCCAGTTTGGAGAGAAGAGCGGTAGAAAGGCCGGTCTCGACAGCGAGTCGAGACAAAGTAAGATGTTTTTGCGTTCGCAGCGTACGAAGCTTCATGCCAATGCTGTACGGCTCGAGTGACCAGCGTGCATAGGATGGCCCATTCGCCATTGGAATCACCTCGTGACGAGTCTTTCGCAGTCTGAACTTCAAGACTTTGAAGGTTTTCTGAATGTCGCGACGTGCGTTATCGTGTGAGGCACTTTAGGATGGATACATTCGCAAGAACCTGAGCAAGGTCGACCTTAGATCAAATTGAAGAATTCCCCGGAAAGGATCATCCCCCATGACCCTCGTCTCCCGCGATTCGATTCGTCGCGTCCTTTTGCATGTCTCAAATCGAAACACTCGCCTGATTCTCATCTCTTCTTCGCTGATGATTGCGATGTTCTTGGCTCAACACGCTCGAGCACAAGCCGGACCGGCTGCTGACGTTGTCGTTCTCAGCAACGGAGACACGCTGCACGGCAAGCTGGTGAATTCTGCAGACGGCAAAATCACGTTCCACTCCGATGCGCTTGGCGACATTTCTGTAGGCTGGGACAAAATCAAAGAACTTCATACGAACGGCAGTTTCGCCGTGCTCGACAAGAGCGTGAAGGCTCGCGGGAAAAAGGATGCTGGAGCGATCCCGACGGGGCAGCTGGAAGTGACAAACAATTCGATCACGGTCCGCTCAGAAAAAGCGGCGGCGCCAGCCCCGATCCCGGTGGCGAATGCGCAATACATCATGGATGCGGGAATGCTGGACAAGCAGCTCTATCATCATCCCGGATTCATGACCGGCTGGAATGGAGCAGCGACCGCCGGAGCAGCCATTGTGACGGCGACCGAAAATCAGTACACCTTCTCCGGAGGAGTCGGGCTCGTCCGGGTTGTCCCGACAGTGAGCTGGCTCACGACGCGCAATCGCACATCCGTCGATTTCACGGGGTCGTTCGGCAAGATCACGCAACCGGCCTATACGGATCCCATTACAGGAATCGTCGTACCATCAGTGGTCACAAAATCAGCGATTTATCACGCAGACGCGGAGCGAGACCAGTATTTCTCGTCAAGATTCTTCGCGCTTGGGCAGACCGCTTTCGATCACAACTACGGACAGGATCTCGAACTGCAGCAGATCTACGGCGGAGGTTTCGGCTGGACGTTCTTGAAGACGCCGAAGCAGGAAGCGGATCTGAAGGCGACGATCCAATACGAGAAGCAGCAGTTCATTTCCGACTCGTCGGCCAACCAGAATCTGATCGGTTCGACGATCTCGCTCGGGTACGTGCTGCATACGAAACTGTTGACATACACGCAGGGCCTCGCCTTCATTCCAGCCTTCAACAACCCGCACGCATATTCAGCGAATGAAACAAATACCCTGGCATTTCCGGCGTACAAAAACTTCAGTCTCTCGGTCGGAACGCTGGACAGCTATCTGAACAATCCACCCGATACACTTCCACCCACGAAACGCAATTCATTCCAGTTCACGATGGGAGTGACCTACGCCATCAAGTCGAAATACTAAAATCGCACCGGACTTCCGTGCGCGATGGCCGGTTGTTCATTGCACTTAACGCTGACTGCAGTTGCTTTTCCCATTGCGAAACATACTAGTAACTTTTAGGGAGAGTTACCAATTCGCATTAGAAAAGCAATTGCTCATCACATCTGTTTATTGCAGTTTGGATACATAATGTGTTCGCGTTTGTTAACTGCGGGTAAGCAACGATGTAGTGAGTGCGGAATTTTTCGGTTTGACTCTTCCCCGTCGTTCCAACAGCCAAACTCATGCAAATGGAGGTCTCCTGCTCCTGGAGAGGAAACTCCGGGTGCAGGTTGTTCGAGCCTTTGGGGAAGATGATGGTTCAGTTTTCGGCGGCAAGTCCTTCGACGTTATCTGATCGCGAATTTCTCTTTGGGGAACTCCGGCTCGATGCTCAGGGGGTGCTGACTCGCGGCGACGAACTGATTCATCTTCCTCCCAAGGAGCTTGCTGCTCTGCGACTCCTGCTCACGCACGCGGGTCATATCGTGACTGTTCAGCAATTGAAGCAAGCGCTCTGGGGGGATGTGCATGTCACCGACGACAGCGTACCGAAGTGCGTTTCGTCTTTGCGCGAGCTTCTCCTTCCCTCAGATTGCATCCAGACGGTATACAAGCGCGGGTATCGGATCTCGGTAAATGTTGAGGGACAGGCTGAGGATGCGACGAAGACACCGCCGAGGCTCGCAATCATGCCCTTTGCGGTGGACGCCAATGTGCCCCTGTACCTGGGTCCGGCGATTGCCGAGGAGACGATTTCGCTGCTGACGACGGATCGATTCGCGCCGGCACATGTGCTCGCTCGGGATTCCGCATTTTCATTGGCGACACGCGGGCTGACAGCACACCAGGTGGGTGAGGCGCTGGAAGCGGACCTTGTACTTACAGGTACGCTTCGCATGCTCCCCGCCCATTTCCGGCTCCGGGCGGAGATGATCCGGGTTGCGGACGGGACGCAGATCTGGGTGGAGGACATGCTGGTGCCGCAGACGAGGTCAGCCGATCTCGAATCGGAGTTAGCCAATCGGCTCGTCGTGCGGCTCAGTTCGGCGGAGTGGATGTCCTCGCGGGAACGTGATCCCGTGCACCCGTCAAAAGACGCGCCAGCCCGCCGGGAAGCGTGGGAGTTGTTTCTGCGGGGACATCACGAGTGGCAGACGATGCAGAGGTATCGGATGCAGGAGGGTATCCAGTACCTCAGTCGCGCAATCGAGCTCGATTCATCGTTGTATCCGGCACATATTGACCTGGCGAATGCGACGGTGACGCAGGAATTTGCCGGGTTTGTATCGCCGATGCGGGCTGCACAGCAGGTGAGGGCAGCGGTGGATGCGGTTCCAGAGTCGTTTGAAGGTTCCGAATCGCTGCTTCCGGCGCTCGGATGGATACGCTTTCACGTCGACCACGATCTGCCGGGAGCACTCCGCGCGTTCTCGATGAGCGCTCATCTTCGCCACGAAACATCTGTCACCCGAATTCGCTCGATGTTTGCGCTCAGCCGCCATCGGTTCCATGAAGCGATCGATCTGATCACCGAAGCTCTCCGCACCGACCCGTATTCCCCGTGGCTCAATGCGCGGTTAGGGTGGGCGTATCACCTTTCGGGAGACCGCGGCAGGAGTTTGTCGCAAGCGGATCACGCTCTGGGACTCTTCCCGGAGCATGAAAGCACCAACGTCTACGGTTCGATGATCTTTGCATTTAACGGCGAGGCGGAACGAGCAGTTGCCGTGGCTGAGAACCTCGTGCGCAAATCGCCATACCTCGATATTGGTTCCGCAGTCTATGCCTATGCGCTGGCCCAGGCGGGTCGGGAGCCGGAAGCCCGCTCGATGCTGGAGCGCCTGCAGTGGCTCAGCCGCGAACGATTCGTCCTGACTTCGTTTACGGTCGCGACCTGTATCGCACTGGGCGATGTGGACTGTGCAGTTGCGGAGTTGCAGGCAGCATCGGAGGCCCGGTGTCCGTGGCTGTTCCAGACGCTGGCTGACCCAAGAATCGAAATAATCCGCGAGCGCCCAGAGGTCGTGAGGATCGAAAAAGTGCTGGAGCGCATGGAATCGGCAGCAGAGCGGAAGGCCGGTCACGAACTCTAAGGCAGCGTCCATGTTTCGTTCAATAGTAAAGCGATAAAGCTAGTCAATGTACGCCCTGACCTAGTACATTTCTCGCGGTCCACATTTTGTCTCTGATCGGGCGGCGGAACGGACGATTGTGTCCCGTCAAGATTGGCCTTGCCTGCGGTAGCTTGTACATGCGACGGGACGAGATGCGGCTTTGGGAGGAACGACCATGCAACTTCGCCGCTTCATTCTGATTGCCTTTCTTGTCTCTGCCAGCCTCGGATTGAACATTGCTGCGCAGCAGCAAGCTCCATACCTCGATACCAAGCTCTCACCCCAGGATCGGGCACACGATCTGGTTGGCCGGATGACCTTGGAGGAAAAAGCCGCGCAACTGGAAGACTGGGCGACAGCAGTTCCGCGCCTCGGCATTCCCGACTACCAGACGTGGAATGAGGCACTGCATGGCGTGGCGCGGGCCGGCTACGCGACGGTGTTTCCACAGGCGATCGGGATGGCCGCAACGTGGGACACGAACATGTTGCACAGCATGGGCAATGTGATCTCGACGGAGGCCCGTGCGAAATATAACCAGGCGCAGCGTGAAGGCAATCACCGGATCTTCTATGGACTGACGTTCTGGTCGCCGAACATCAACATCTTTCGCGATCCAAGGTGGGGGCGCGGACAGGAAACGTATGGCGAGGATCCGTTCCTGACCGGACGGATGGGAATCGCCTTTGTGGGCGGTGTCCAGGGGAGCGATCTCGAGCATCTGCGAGCTGTGGCCACAAGCAAACACTACGCAGTGCACAGCGGGCCCGAGTCATTGCGGCATGGATTCAACGTTGATCCCAGCGCGCGCGATCTTGAAGAGACCTATCTGCCGGCGTTCCGCGCGACTGTGACGGAAGGACATGTGCAGTCGGTGATGTGCGCCTATAACTCGATTGACGCGTTTCCGGCTTGCACGAACAAGATGCTTCTGCAGGAACACCTGCGGAATGCCTGGGGATTCAAGGGGTTTGTGGTTTCAGACTGCGGAGCCATTGTGGATGTCTTCCAGGGCCACAAGAAGACCGCCGACATCGAGCATGCTTCGGCAATGTCGCTCGAGGCCGGGACTGATCTCTCTTGCAGCATCTGGACTCCAGGATTCAATTCACTGGCAAAAGCAGTGCATGACGGATTGGTTTCGGAGGACCTGGTAACGAAGGCGGCGGAGCGGCTTTACACAGCGCGATTCCAGCTGGGGCTGTTCGATCCGCAAGGAAGCTCGCTCGATCGGATTCCCTTCTCTGAGGTAGCATCGGATGCGCACCGTCAGATTTCTCTGAAGGCCGCCGAGGAGAGCATTGTCCTGCTGAAGAACAAGGGAGTTCTTCCTTTGAAGGCGCCGGGGAAAATCGCAGTAGTGGGGCCGACGGCGGATTCCCTGCCCTCGATTCTCGGCAATTATGTTGGAACACCCCTCCACCCCGTGACACCGCTGGACGGGATGAGCAATCAGTTCAAGGGATCTACGATCCTCTACGCGCAGGGATCAACATTGGCAGAGGGTGTGGGAGTGCCTGTTCCCCGGTCAGCTTTCGGCAAAGGACTGAAGACGGAGTTCTTCGCGACGCCGAACTGGACCGGGCGTCCGGTGGCGACGCAGAACGAGCCATTGATACAGGCAGACTGGGAAAATGCGAAGCCACGACCTGAACTCGACACCAGGAACTACTCCGTTCGCTGGAGCGGGTCGATCGCTGTTCCCGCGCCAGGACATTATGTGTTCACGCTGGAGGTTGCGGATAGCTTTCCATATTCGCCGGCAGAGAGCTTCCGGTTCACGCTCGACGGAAAGGTGCTGGGTGAAGGAGATATTCGCACCGGACATGACATGTCGGTGATGGGCAGCTTCAAGCCCGCTCCGGGAGCATCGCCGACTGCGCCGCCTGTGGAGACGTTTGCCAAAACTCCAAAGATTGAGGTGGATTTCAGCGATACGAAGCCACACGAGATTCAACTGGACTACTCGCATACGGCTGATCAAGCCGGGGGCGGCGTGACGCTTAAATGGGTCGCTCCGGAACAGGCTCAGTTGGATGAGGCTGTAGCGCGGGCCAGAGAAGCATCGGTCGTGGTGGCGTTCGTCGGGCTCTCGCCACAGCTGGAAGGCGAAGAGATGCCGATCAAGATTCCGGGGTTCAGCGGTGGAGATCGCACCAGTCTCGATTTGCCTGCACCTCAGCAGAAGTTGCTCGAAGCGGTGGCAGCGACGGGCAAGCCGCTTGTCGTCGTTCTTCAAAGCGGGAGTGCGGTTGCGCTGAACTGGGCGAATGAGCATGCAGGCGCAGTGCTCGAAGCGTGGTATCCGGGAGTGGATGGCGGAACTGCGATTGCCCGGACGCTTGCAGGTTTGAGTAACCCTGCAGGACGGCTGCCGGTCACTTTCTATTCATCGCTTGAGGGACTGCCGGGATTCACCGACTATTCGTTCAAGAACCGGACCTATCGTTACTTCAGCGGCAAACCGCTCTGGGGTTTCGGATACGGGCTTAGCTACTCGACGTTCAAATACGGGCCGGTGAAGCTTTCGGCGTCCACGCTGAAGGCCGGGGATCCGATCACCGCCACAGTGACGGTGACGAACAATGGAAGCATGGCGGGCGACGAAGTGGTTGAAGCATACGTCAAGACGCCGCAGCAGGGTGGTCCAATTCACTCGCTTGTGGGATTCGAGAGAGTGAATGTTCCGGCTGGGGGAAGCAAGGAAGTGTCGATCAAGATCGATCCGCGTTCTCTTTCAAGCGTAGACGATCAGGGAGCCCGGTCGGTGCTGGCGGGAAAGTACACGCTGACCATGGCTGGAGCTCAACCAGAGGAGACACAGGCGAAGTCGGAGGCTGGGTTCTCGGTCGAAGGGACCAAGGCTCTTCCAAAGTAGCCTCGAATTCATCGCAACGCGACGCGGCCAGATTTCGCATCTGACCGCGTCTTTTTTGGGTTTGTCTTTCCCTGGGCCGGAACGTGAATTTCCCCGCCGGTGATCCTTGTCACACCCAGAGAGCCTTCGAGTGCTCAATCATTGCCATGTACGTCGTCTTCGCGCGCCTGGAAATCATTTGCCGGCCTATCAGACCGGACGGGAAGCAGGAGCGGGGAAATCGGAGTTAGATGCATGTACAGGATCGTCGAAACGCGGCCGGTAGGACTCAACATCAAGCAGTTTGTCATTGAGGCTCCCCGTATCGCGCGCAAGCAACAGCCTGGACAGTTTG
>Ga0157374_10006397_pt1 | contig 9999 bp, 9 predicted proteins | sample M25metaG_FD_115308 | JGI IMG/M metagenome (GOLD analysis project Ga0157374, IMG submission 115308) | Miscanthus rhizosphere microbial communities from Kellogg Biological Station, Michigan, USA - M2-5 metaG | ecosystem: Host-associated > Plants > Roots > Rhizosphere > Soil | place: USA: Michigan... | reverse complement strand
GGCGACCCGCACTCCTCGATCGTCGATGCGCAGTCGACGATGGTGATCGGCGACGGTCGCCTGGCGAAGGTGATCAGCTGGTACGACAACGAGTGGGGCTACTCCAACCGCTGCGTCGAGCTGGCAGGGAAGGTCCTCTGATTCGCAGCGGAGCGGAGCTGTGAGCTTCTTCAAGGCGAGCGCCCGCGACGCCGAGGTCGAGGGCAAGCGGGTTCTCGTTCGGGTTGACTTCAACGTTCCGCTCGACGACGGGCGGGTCGGCGACGACACTCGCATCCAGGCGGCACTGCCGACGATCGCGCTGCTGCGTGAGCGCGGCGCCGCCCTGGTTCTGGTCTCACACCTCGGCCGTCCCAAGGGCAAGGCCGATCCGGCGCTTTCGATGCGGCCGGTCGCCGAGCGGCTCGCTGAGCTGATCGGGACGGAGGTCAAGCAGGCATCGGCCGTGGTCGGCGAGGAGGTCGAGGCGATGGCCGCCGACCTCGGATCGGGTGAAGTGATGCTGCTGGAGAACGTCCGCTACGAGCCGGGCGAGACCGAGAACGACCCGGCGCTCGCCGAGGGCCTGGCCAAGTTGGCAGACGTCTACGTCAACGATGCTTTTGGCGCCGCCCACCGCGCCCACGCCAGCACCGCTGGCGTTGCCGCCTTGCTGCCGGGCTACGCCGGGCTCCTGCTCGAGCGCGAGGTCACCGAACTGACCCGGGTGGTCGATTCGCCGCAGCGGCCGCTCGTCGTCGTCCTCGGCGGCGCCAAGGTGACCGACAAGGTCGGCGTGATCGAGCGCTTCCTCGAGGTCGCCGACGAGATCCTGATCGGCGGCGCGATGTGCTTCAGCTTCTTCCGCGCCCAGGGCATCGCCACCGGCGACTCCCTGGTCGAGGAGGAGGGCGTGACGCTTGCCGCCGAAGCTCTCGAGCGTGCCGGATCCTCCGATTGCGAGCTGCGACTGCCGGTCGACCTCGTGCTCGGCGAGGCCTTTGACGCCGATACCCAGGTTCGCGAGAGCGATGGCGTCGAGGTTCCCGACGACTGGATGGGTCTCGATATCGGCCCGCGCAGCTCGGCCGAATACGCCGAGCGGATTGCCGCCGCCGGCACCGTGCTCTGGAACGGCCCGATGGGGGCCTTCGAGCTGGCGCCGTTCGCGGCAGGCACCCGAGCGGTTGCCGAAGCTGTCGCCGAGGCGCCGGGGACGACCGTGATCGGCGGCGGCGACTCGGTCGCTGCGCTGCAGCAGTTTGGGCTCGCCGACAAAGTGGATTGGCTCTCGACCGGAGGAGGAGCATCGTTGGAGCTCTTGGAGGGAAAGAAGCTGCCCGGAGTGGAGGCGTTGACGGATGCCTAGTCGCACGCCCTGCATCGCCGCCAACTGGAAGATGCACAAGACCGTCGCCGAGGCGGGACAGTTCGTCGACGCGCTGCTGCCGCAGATCGCGGCGACGCAGAGCGACGTCGTCATCTGCCCGCCGTTCACGGCCCTGACCGCCGTGGTCGAGCGCCGCTACGGGACCGCGGTCAAGGTCGCCGCCCAGAACATGCACGAGGAGGACTCGGGCGCCTTCACCGGCGAGGTCTCGGCATCGATGCTGGTCGAGCTCGACGTCGAGGCGGTCGTCCTCGGCCACTCCGAGCGGCGCCAGTACTTCAACGAGAGCGACGAGGCGCTGGCGCGCAAGGTGCCGGCCGCCCTCGCAGCCGGTCTCGAGCCGATCCTCTGCGTCGGCGAGAGCGAGCAGGCGCGCGACGCCGAGCAAACCGAGGCAGTGCTGGAGCGCCAGCTGCAGGCCGACCTCGCCGGGGTCGAGGGCACCGCGCTGAGCCAGGTCGTGATCGCCTACGAGCCGATCTGGGCGATCGGCACCGGCCGCACGGCGACGCCCAGACAGGCGCAGGAGACGATCGCCTTCATCCGCGACGTGCTGCGCGAGCGTGGCGCAGCGGCCGATGAGGTGCGGATCCTCTACGGCGGCTCGGTCAAGCCCGGCAACGCCGCCGAGCTGCTCGGCCAGCCCGACATCGATGGCGCCCTGGTCGGCGGCGCCAGCCTCGACCCAGGCGACTTCGCCGCGATCGTCGCCGCGGCATGAGCTTGCGGTGCGACTTTTGCGGTCTATGCCCACATAAATCGCACCGGAAGGGGTTGCTGTGACGGTTCCCTCGCTGGCGCTGGTGATCCTCGATGGGTGGGGGTTGGCGGAGGCTGGGCCCGGCAATGCGATCTCGCTCGCCCAGACGCCCGTCTTCGACCGGCTCTGGGACGGTTTTCCCCACACGCAGCTCTCCGCCCAGGGGCGCGACGTCGGCCTTCCTGCCGGCCAGATGGGCAACTCCGAGGTCGGCCACCTCAACCTCGGCGCCGGGGCAGTCGTCAAGCAGGACCTGGCCCGGATCGACGACGCGATCGCCGATGGCAGCTTCTTCGACAACGCGGCGCTGCTCGCCGCCTGCGAGCGCGCCCGCAACAGCCCCCGCGGGCGCCTGCACCTGCTCGGCCTGGTCTCCGATGGCGGGGTGCACTCCGGCTGGGAGCACATCGAGGCGACGATCGAGCTCGCCTCCCAGGAGGGCGTTCCCGACGTCGTCTTCCACGCCTTCACCGATGGCCGCGACACCCTGCCGCACGGCGGCCGCGGCTACGTCCACGAGCTCGAGCGCTGGCTGCGTCACGCCGGTCGCACCGGCACCGTCAGCGGTCGCTACTACGCGATGGACCGCGACACGCGCTGGGAGCGGACCAAGCTCGCCTACGACGCGATCGTTCACGCCGAGGGCCTGCGCGCGGCGAGCAGCGAGGAGGCGATCGAGCTCGCCTATGAGCGCGGCGAGACCGACGAGTTCGTCAAGCCGACCGTGATCGGCGACTACGACGGCGTCGCCGCGGGCGACGTCGGGATCTTCGTCAACTTTCGCCCCGACCGGGCGCGCGAGATGACCCTCGCCCTGGCCGAGCCCGGCTTCGACGAGTTCGTCCGCGCCGGCGGCCCGCTGCTCGACCTGACCACGATGACGGTCTACCGCAAGGGCTGGCCCTACCCGGTCGCCTTCCCCGAGGCGCGGCCGAAAACGACGCTGGCGGAGACGATCTCCGCGGCGGGAGGGCGCCAGCTGCACGTCGCCGAGACCGAGAAGTACGCCCACGTCACCTACTTCTTCAACGGCGGTCGCGAGCAGGAGTGGGAGGGCGAGGAGCGCCACCTGGTCGACTCGCCGCGCGACGTGCCGACCTACGACCACAAGCCGGAGATGAGCGCCCGCGCCGCCGCCGACACCTTCGTCAGCCACTGGGCGGCGAACGACTACCGCTTCGGCATCATCAACTTCGCCAACCCCGACATGGTCGGCCACACCGGCGTGATCCCTGCCGCGGTCGCCGCGGTCGAGGAGGTCGACGGCTGCCTCGGCGACGTGATCGAGGCGGTCAGCGCCACGGGCGGCGCCTGCATCGTCACCGCCGACCACGGCAACTGCGACCACATGCTGGAGCCCGACGGCTCGCCCAACACGGCGCACTCCTTGAATCCGGTGCCACTGATCGTCACCGCCGAGGGAGTGGCGCTGCGCGAGGGGGGCATCCTCGCGGACGTCGCCCCCACGGCCCTCGAGCTACTCGGCATACCCCAGCCCAGCGCGATGACCGGCCGCTCGCTGATCGAGTGAACGTGCATATGCCCCGTATAGCGTGGTAAATGCACGTCGCGTCCGATGAGGAACGAGCCGGAGAGACTTAGCTTTGAGATTGTCGCGCGGGATGGGGGCGCCCGGACGGGGCTTTTGCAGACGGCGCATGGGCCGGTCAAGACGCCGGCCTTCATCCCGTTGGCAACGAAAGGGACGGTGCGCGGCCTAGAGGCTCGCGAGGTCGCCGAGCTGGGCTACGAGATGGTTTTGGGGAACACGTATCACCTGTTTGTCTCGCCGGGGCCGGAGCGGATCGCCGCTGCGGGCGGCCTGCACGGCTTCATGGGCTGGGAGCGGGCGCTGATCACCGACTCCGGAGGCTTCCAGGTGTTCTCGCTCGCCCACGGTGGCGTCGCGAACGAGGTGAAGGGGAGCGGCCGCCAGGGCGGCGCCCACGGCTCGGTCGTCTCGATCGAGGAGGAGGGGGTGCACTTTCGCTCCTACCGCGACGGCGCCGAGCTGTTCATCTCCCCCGAGGTCTCGATGCAGGTGCAGGCGGCGCTCGGTTCCGACATCGCCCTTGTCTTCGACGAGTGCACGCCCTTCCACGCCGACCGCGACTACACGGCGCGCTCGACCGAGCGCACGCACCGCTGGCTCGACCGCTGCCTCGCCTGGCACGGCGAGAACGGGCCGCGGCGCCAGGCGGTCTTCGGGATCGTCCAGGGCGGCGTCCACGAGGACCTGCGGCGCGAGTCGGCCGAGTACATCTCCGCGGCGGGCGTCGACGGCCTCGCGATCGGCGGCACACTCGGCCGCGACAAGGCCGAGATGCGCGAGGTGCTGGCGATGACGGCGCCGATGCTGCTCGAGGCGGCGCCCAAGCACCTGCTCGGCATCGGCGAGGTCGACGACCTGCTCGCCGGCATCGCCCTCGGCCTCGACGTCTTCGACTGCGCCGTGCCGACCCGCCTGGCCCGCCACGGCGTCGCCCTGGTCCCCGATCCCGACAATCGCTTCCGCCTAGACCTGCGCAAGGCAGGCCATGCGGGAGACCGTAATCCGATCGCGGAAGGCTGCCCCTGTCCCGCCTGCCAGCGCCACGACCGCGACTACCTCAGCTACCTATCGAGGGCCGAGGAGCTAACCGCAGTCCGCCTCCTATGCCTCCACAACCTCACTTATCTGCAGGAGCTGATGACCCACGCCCGGACCGCTATTTCGACCGGGAGCTTGAGCAGCTACTCGACCGCGGTCCTGGGCGGCGCGCCTCCCTGGGAGGCTATTCGGTGTTCTTCTTGACTAGGTCCTTGAATTCTTCTACGACCTTGTCGACCGTGTTGCCGGCTACTTCGGTGGCCTTGACGCTTGTTGCCTTGTCCGTCGTGTAGATGACGGCCGCGGCTACAGCGGCGGCTATTAGGACCAAAGCAACCAGGGCCAGTACGAAGCGGGCGAAGCGGGAGAAGGCGCTGCGCTTTTGTTGAGCTTGTACGGGAGACTGCGGGGCGACTGGGGGCGGTGGCTGCGGGGCGCGGGCGACGGGGCGGCGTGTTTGCGATGGCGCCGGCCGGTACTCGGTCTGGGCGGTCTGGTCGAGGCGGCGGGTCGCGGTCTCGCCGCCGAGCATCCGGGTCGGCGCGGTGTCGTCGTCGAAGGGAAGGGTCACGTCCTCGCCCTGTAGCCCAAGCTGCAGGCCGCCGGCCAGCTCGCTGGCGCTGGCGTAGCGGCGGGCCGGGTCGCCCTCGAGCGCCCGCAGCACCGCCGCGCCCAGCGCCTCGGGCACTTCGTCGTTGTAGGTGCTCGGCGGCAGCGGGCGCTCGTTTTGTTGGCGCACCGCCAGCTCGGCCAGGGTCGAGCCCTCGTAGGGCAGCCGCCCGGTGAGGAACTGGTAGAGGACGACGCCGAGCGCGTAGACGTCGGTCGCCGGGGTCGCCTCCTCGCCGCGCACCTGCTCGGGCGAGAGGTAGGCGGCGGTGCCGACGACCGAGCCGACCTGGGTGATGCGGGTCTGTTCGACCGCGCGGGCGATGCCGAAGTCGGTCAGCTTCACCGTCATCTCGCCGCCGCCGACCGGGCCGCCGAAGACCATCAGGTTGCCCGGCTTGACGTCGCGGTGGATGATCCCGCGCCGGTGCGCGTAGTCGAGCCCGGCGCAGGCCTGGGCGCCGATCTCGGCCGTGGTATCCCCGTCGAGCGGTCCCTGGCGCTGCAGGATCTGCGCCCCCGAGCGCCCCTCGACGTACTCCATGACGATGTAGTGGCGGCCGTCGTCGATGCCGGTGTCGTAGACCTGGACGATGTTGGGGTGGATCAGCTTGGCGACCGCCAGCGCCTCGCGGCGGAAGCGGGCGACGAAGCGCTCGTCGTCGGAGAGGTGCTCGGCGAGGATCTTGACCGCGACCGTGCGCTCGAGGATCAGGTCGGTCGCCATGTGGACGCTCGACATGCCGCCGGAGCCGAGCCGGTCGCCGATCTCGTAGCGACCGGAGAGGATTCCGCTCGCCACTATTCCCCTTCTCCCACCGGCGCGGCCGGGCCGACGCCGCCCGAGGCGCCGCTGCCGCCGCCTTTTTCGCTCGGTGGCGTTTCGGCCGGCGGGGTTTCGGTGGGCGTTGTCGGAGTCTCCGGCGGCGCTTCTTTTTCTTCTTCCTTTTCCTGCTTCTCCGCTTCCTTTTCCAGCGCCTTTTCTTCCTTCTCGCGTTCCTTTTCTTCCTTCTTTTCGAGGCCGGGGGGCAGCTCGTCTTCTTCTTCGGTTTCGGTCGCTTCGCCAGCCGGTGCGACCGTTTCCGTTTCGGTTTCTTCGCAGGTCGCGACGACTTCGTTGAGCTTGGCGGCGCCGCGCTGCAGCGCCTGCTTCAGCTTCGCGTCGACCCCGCCGAGCGCTTCCACCTGGCTGCTGACTTCCTGCGCCGCGTTCTGGGCGCCGACGCATTCTTCTTCGGCGACGAACTGCTTGACGCTGTCGAGGTTTTCGGAGATTTCCTCGGCCGTGTTGCCGGGCAGCAGCTTGGCGTCTTCGCCGCCGCCGCAGGAGGCGAGGGCGAGCGCGGCGGCGACGCCGAGGAGGAGAGCGAGGGCGAATGCGGCTGTCTGTCGCACCGTTGCGAGTCTAGAGAACGGCCTATGGGGCGGATTTTGCCTGCAATTGAGCGTCACTGGCCGGTGTAGAGGCGGTCGGCGAGGCGGCGGGGGAGGCCGGCGGCGGCGATCGGCGCGGCGGCGCGCTCGATCTCGTAGGCGACCCGGTGAAAGCAGGCCGTCTCCGCCTCGGTGTCGAGCTCCAGCCAGGCGGCGCGCGGATCGCCGTCGCGGGGCTGGCCGACGCTGCCGGGGTTGACCAGCCAGCCGCCCTGGCCGAGGTCGAGCAGGGCGCCGTCGCTGGCCTGGGCGCCGCGGGCCTCAGCGCGTTCGTCGCCATCGGGCCTGGTGAAGAAGAGGGCGACGTGGGAGTGGCCGATCAGCCCGATCCGCTGCGGGTTGGCGTCGATGCCTGCGGCGGCCTGCTCGCCGGAGAGAACGTACTCCCAGACCGGGTCGCGGGGCGAAGCGTGGAAGAGGCCGATGCCGGAGCGTTGGTTGCTCGGCTGCAGCTCGCGCAGGAACTCCAGCGTGCGCTCGGAGACGTGCTCGCGCGTCCACGCGACGGCGACCGCCGCCGCCTCGGAGAAGGAGGAGATGTCGAGGCCGCCGAGGACGGCGAGGTCGTGGTTGCCGACCAGGCATACGTCGCATCGCTCGCGGACCAGATCGGCGCAGGCATCGGGCTCGACCCCGTAGCCGAGAACGTCGCCGAGGCACCAGATCTCCTCGACGCCGGCCGCCTCGACCTGCTCGAGGACGGCTTCGAGTGCCGGCAGGTTGGAATGGATGTCGGTGATTGCGGCGACGCGCACGCCGGCCAGCGTACTCAGTGCCCCCTCGGCCCCCGTCCCTCCATACGATGAGCGCGATGACGGTGGCAACCGATCCGATCGCCGAGCTGCGCGCCGCAGTCAGTCGCGCGGCGCTTGCCCTGCGCGACGGCGAGCCGACCGGCCCCGAGCCGACGCTGGAGCGTCCGCCGAAGGCCGAGCTGGGCGATTACAGCTCCAACGCGGCGATGCTGCTCGCCGCGCCGCTGGGCGAAAACCCGCGCGATGTGGCCGCCCGACTCGCCACCGAGCTCAGCGAGCAGCTCGGGCCCGAGACCGTCGATCGGATCGAGGTCGCCGGTCCCGGCTTCGTCAACCTCTTCCTCGCCGACGGTTGGTACCGGCGGGCGATGGCGAGCCTGGCCGGGGGCGAGAGGCTCGGCCCGGCTCCGGTCTCCTCGCCGGAACGAATCCTGGTCGAGTTCGTCTCCGCCAACCCGACCGGGCCGCTCCACGTCGGCGGCGGTCGTCACGCCGCCTACGGCGACTCCCTGGTCCGCCTGCTCGAGGCGGTGGGGCACGAGGTCCAGCGTGAGTTCTACGTCAACGACGCCGGTGGCCAGATCACTCGTTTCGCCGCCTCGATCTCGGCCCGCATGCGCGGCGAGGAGATTCCCGAGGACGGCTACGAAGGCGCCTACGTTGGCGAGCTCGCCGAGCAGATCAAGGCCGAGGGAATCGACCCCGCCGACCTCGAGGCGCTCGGCAACCGCGGCATCGAGCTGATGCTCGAAGGGGTGCGGGAGACACTCGATCGCTTTGGCGTCCGCTTCGACAACTGGTTCTCCGAGCGCGACCTCTACAGCCGCGGCGAGGTCGACGTCGCCCTTTCCCAACTCGACCAGCGCGGGCACACCTACCGCAGCGAGGAGGCCCTCTGGCTGCGTACGACGACCTTCGGCGACGACAAGGACCGGGTGCTGATCCGCGCCAACGGCGAACCGACCTACCTCGCCGCCGACGTCGCCTATCACTGGGACAAGCTCGAGCGCGGCTTCGGGCGGCTGATCGACATCCTCGGTGCCGATCACCACGGCTACGTCGCCCGCCTGCGGGCCGCGATCGCCGGTCTCGGCGCCGACCCCGAGCGCTTCGAGGCGCTGATCATGCGGCTCGTCCACATCGTCGAAAACGGCGAGCGGGCCGAAATGTCGAAGCGCAGCGGCGAGTTCGTCACGCTCGACGAACTGCTCGACGACATCGGCATCGACGCGACCCGCTGGTTCATGCTCTGGCGCAGTCACGACACGACGGTCGACCTCGACCTCGAGCTGGCGCGCCGCCAGTCCAACGACAACCCCGTCTACTACGTCCAGTACGCCCACGCCCGCATCGCCAGCATCCTGCGCAAGGCCGGCGTCGAGCCCGGCGAGGTCGCCGTCGCAGCGGGGGCCGAGACGCCCGGAACCGCGCTCGAGCCGGCCGAGCGAGAGCTGATCAAGCGCCTGCTCGAATTCCCCGGCGAGGTCCGCGAGGCGGCCGAGCGCCGAGCGCCGCACCGGATCTGCACCTTCTCGACCGCGGTCGCCGCTGATTTCCATGGCTTCTACCGCGACTGCCAGGTCGTCGGCGCCGAGGGCGAGGGGGTCGAGCGCTCGCGTCTGTCGCTGGCGTTGTTGACCAAGCGGACGATCGCGGGCGGGCTCGACCTGCTTGGCATTTCCGCCCCCGAGCGGATGTGATGCTGGGGCGACGGGCCAAGTACCCGGTGCTGGCGACGGTGCCGGCGCCGAGGAACGACAACCCACGCCTGGGCGCGCTCGGCCGCGCCGAGCTCGACGCCTGCTCGCAGCTGGCCAGTGCGCTGGCGGGGTCGCGGGCGGTGCTGGCCACCGGTCCGGCGCGCTCGGCGGTAGCGCTTGGGCTGGCCGCCGCGGCGACCGCGGCGGGCCGGCGCGTCGCCCTCCTGGAGTGCGACTTGGCCTCTCCCGGGCTGGCCCGATTCCTCGGCCTCTCGCCGACTCCCGGCCTGCACGAGTACCTGCGCGGCGAGGTCGAGGCGGCGGAGATCCTGCAGTCGCTGGTCCTCGCCGGCCCGGCCTCGGGGCGGGCGACGGAGCCGCTCGCCTGCATCGTCGCTGGCGAGCCCGAGCCCGAACCGGCGGCGCTTTTCGACTCCGATCGCTGCATTCACGCGACCGGCAAGCTGCGCCGGGCCTACGACCTGCTGGTCATCGACGGTCCGCCGACGGGCCCCGGCAGCGGGCCGCTGAGGGCGCTCGCGGACCAGGTCGACGCGACCATCGTCTGCGGTGAGAGGCGCGCGATCTCCAAGCGCCTGCCGATCCCGGTCACCGGGCTCGTCCCGTTTGGCTGAGCCCTAGAGGTCGTAGCGGCCGAGGTCGGCCTCGAGCCGCTCGGCGTCCTCGCCCTGGGGACCGGGCGCGGCGCCCTGCGCCGGCGAGGAGCGGCGGCCGTCGCGGCGCCAGCGGCTGACGCTGAAGGCGAGCACGACCACGGCGAT
>Ga0157374_10006395_pt1 | contig 9999 bp, 9 predicted proteins | sample M25metaG_FD_115308 | JGI IMG/M metagenome (GOLD analysis project Ga0157374, IMG submission 115308) | Miscanthus rhizosphere microbial communities from Kellogg Biological Station, Michigan, USA - M2-5 metaG | ecosystem: Host-associated > Plants > Roots > Rhizosphere > Soil | place: USA: Michigan... | reverse complement strand
TCGCCGAAGCTCGCACATCATCGGCAGGAGCCATTGGTCGAGGTGCATCCTGCGGACGCCGACACCGCTGGTTTGGCGGATGGCGATCTGGCGCGTGTCAGCACCGGCAACGGCACGAGCGTGTTCCGGGTCGCGGTGACCGAAAATCAGCGGCGGGGGGAGATTTTCACGCCCATCCACTGGACCGACCAGCAATCGACCGGAGGTCGGACGGGTCTGCTTCCCTGGCCGGTGACTGATACTATTTCGGGTCAGCCGGGCTTCAAGGCGACTCCGGTTCGGATAGAGCCACAGCCGATCGACTGGCGGGGATTTCTGATCCTGCGGCAAGCGCCCGCGAGAAAACCGGATTGCCTGTGGGCGACGCGCGTAACCGTTCCTGGCGGCCTGCTTTACGAACTGGCGGGCATCGGCTCGCCGGATTCGCTTGTTCAGTGCCTGCCAAAGGGCGAGCGAGTCGAAGCCCATGACCAGGCGCGTGGAAGTCGTCGAATTGCCATACTTCAGGACGGCAAGCTTGCGGCATCGTTGTTCATGACCCGCACCGGTATCCTCCCCTCGCGCGACTGGCTGGTGAGCCAATTGGGCGAGCAGCAAAACGCGACGGTACTCGCCGGCCGGGCGGGAGTGCCGCAGCCCGACAAGGGCGCGATAATCTGCGTCTGCTTCGACGTCGGCATAAAAACAATCCTGCGTGCGGTACGCGAGAAACGGCTAACTAGTGTCAGTGAAGTTGGTGCGGCGCTGAGCGCGGGGACCAATTGCGGGTCGTGCCGACCTGCTATCGCCCGCCTGCTGGAACAAGCCAAGGAGCCACTGCATGCGGCCTAGAATACTTGGGGCGATCATCGCCGGCGGCCGCTCGCGTCGCTTTGGCAGCGACAAGGCGCTTGCCGAGCTGGACGGCCGAACCCTTCTCGATCATGTGATCAGCGGGCTCGCACCGCAGACCGCCGCGCTAGTAATCTGCGGACGTGAGATTCCCGGCCGTACCTGCCTCCCCGACCGGCCGCGACCAGGTCTTGGGCCGCTGGGCGGATTGTCCGCTGCACTGCACTTCGCGGCGGCGCGCGGTTTCGACGCAGTCCTGACTTCTGCCTGCGACACACCCCAGGTGCCGACTGCTCTAGCTGATACCGTCGCCGGCGATTTCCCGGTGATCGTGGCCGACCAGCCGCTTTTCGGCTACTGGCCGACCGGCCTTGCAAGCGAGATCGATTTCTATCTGGCCGCGGGGAGTAGCCTCGCAGTTTCACATTGGGCAGACTGGGCTGGGGCTCGGCACGTGCGATTGCCGGAGGAGATTGCCAACATCAACACGCCAGCCGACTTGACAGCACTGCGATTGAGGCGGTTCCTCGCCGCATGAATCCGCTTGTCGACAGCTTTGGCCGGCACGTTACTTATGTTCGGCTTTCGGTCACCGACCGCTGCGATCTTCGCTGCCGTTACTGCATGGCGGAGCGGATGCAGTTCCTGCCGAAAGAACGGCTGCTCAGTTTTGAAGAAATCGAGCAGCTGACGGATGTGCTGATTGCTCGCGGCGTGCGGAAGATCCGGCTGACCGGCGGTGAGCCGCTGGTTCGGCGCGGCGTATCCGATCTTGTGGCGACGCTCGGAAGGCGCATCGGCAAAGGACTGGACGAGCTTACGCTGACGACGAACGGCACACAGCTTGCCGGTGCCGCTGCAGGTCTGTTCGCGAGCGGCGTGCGCCGGATCAACGTCAGCCTTGATAGCCTTCGCCCCGATCGCTTTGCGCACATCACCCGCCGCGGCGAACTTGGCCGAGTGCTCGACGGAATTGCCGCGGCGAAGGCTGTGGGCCTCGAGATCAAGATCAACATGGTTGCGCTTACCGGTCTGAATGAGGACGAGATCGAGCCGATGATGCGGTGGTGCGCAGCTGAGGGGCACGATCTTACACTGATCGAGACGATGCCGTTGGGCGAGATCGAGGAAAATCGAACCGATCATTATTTGCCGCTTGATGCGGTTCGCCACGAAATTGAGCGGCGCTTCACCTTGACCCCGTCTATCGCTCGCACGGGTGGCCCCGCTCGCTATTACGACGTCGCCGAACTCGGCCTGCGTCTCGGCTTCATTACACCGCTTAGCAATAATTTCTGTGCGGGCTGCAATCGTATCCGGATCACCGCGACCGGAACGGTCTACGGCTGTCTCGGCCACGATCAGAAGACCGAGCTTCGCGAAATTCTGCGCTACGGCGGTATCGACGCCATTCACTCTGCACTCAACCTGCTGATCTCCGGCAAACCGAAGCGTCACGACTTCGATATCGCGGCTGCTCATCCGGCGGTTGCACGACATATGAGCGTCACGGGAGGCTAAGCCCGAACACCACGCTCAATACCGACCTCCATAAGAATGAGCCGCACAAAGCCGTTGAAGGATAGGACGCTACTGGGTCAATTCAGGATAGCGGGTGACGGGCCTTATCGTTACGGGTGGAGTGAAGCGGTGATCGCTTCTTCTTTCGGCTTCAAACGCCGCTGGAGATGTGTGTGCGGGCGGCGCACTACGGGAGACCGACATTGCGTTTGATACCGGCCCTACGAACTAGACGGAAAATAAGCGCAGCATCCTTCGGGGGAAGGTCATGGCTTTGAGACAAGTGTTCACTCGCCATGGAAGGGTGGCCGGTCACGATGAAATCGCAGCGATCCTCGGCTCAGAAATCCTCTCGGGTGCTCGCCCGACAGGAAGCCGGATGCCGACAGCCGACGAGCTTTTCGAGCGCTTCGGTGTGTCTCGCGTCGTGATGCGCGAAGTCACGAAAACCCTTGTTGCGAAGGGCATGATCGTCGCCAAGAGCCGGGTGGGGACGATGGTTCTGCCGTCGGAGCACTGGAATTGGTTCGATCATGACGTCCTTGCCTGGCGGGTAAGCCTGGGCTTCGATCAAAGCTTCCTGGAACATTTGACGCAGATGCGTACAGCGGTTGAACCGGCCGCGGCTGCTTCCGCTGCCCAAATGCGCACGCAGGACGATCTGGCCGATATTCGTGAAGCCTTAGCAGCCATGGCGCGAGCAGCGAATGATCGCCGTGGCTTTGTTCAGGCCGACCTGGATTTCCACATTGCGATTGCCGCGGCATCCGGAAATCCGCTGTTTCGAGCCTTTGCCGCTGTCGTGGAAACGGCCCTCGACGCATATTTCACGCTCAGCACGCCGGTAACCGCGACAGCTATGGTCGACATCGTCGCCCATCACACCAGAATCGCCGACGCTATCGAACAACGAAAGCCGGATGTCGCTGCGCGAACCATGCTGGCGGTCATCGATGACGGCATCAGCCGAGCACGCGCCAGCGCCGCTTGATCGAGTATCAGCGATGGAAATGTGTCTTATGGCGCCGCGGAATCTTCAGGAAATTCCAGATCCTGCGCCACGAAAACGCTGATACTTGTGCCCGCGGGAACGCTCAGCGTCCGCATGCTGTTGCCGGTCGGCTGCCCCTCGGTGGCAGCCTCCGCAGCTCCAGGTAGGCCGACAACTACGGTGTTGCGGCTAGGCCCGATGAGATTGCCCGCCAAGCCAAAAGTGGACTGAAGAAGCGTGTTGGTGATCCGCTCGAAGAGATGGGTGTTTACCCGGGCGCGAACCCCTCCACCGCCGAGAGGGTCGGTGGCGGGTGAATTCAGCGAAATCGTCACCCCGTCGCCTCGAATCAAACGCGTCCAGTTGATGACCGCGCGATCTTGGCTAGGCTCGACGCTACCACGGTATTCCCCGATCAGACGGCTTCCGCGCGGGATCAGCACCTTCGTTCCATCAAATCCGCGGACATCGCGGGACACGATTGCTCGAGCATAGCCCGCCGCCGTCGAATGAAAGGCCGTTTCGAGGACTGCTGGAATTAAAACCCCTTGGGGAATTGTGGAAGATAGATTGGTAAGGTGCGTCGCCCGGACTGTAACGGCGGCGTTACCCTGTAGCGGACTGGCGGCACCGGCAGAAGCACCGGGGTTTCCCGCCGGCGGCATCCCCATGCCTGGAGGGCCGCTGGAATCGATTACCATAGCGGCCCCACCCTGCTGGCCTCCGAAAGATGGACCCGCGGTTGGAAACGGTGATGAAGAAGCCGCCATTCCGCGAACGGCAGTAGAGGGTTTGACCCCGATCTGAATTTGCGAGGGCACACCGGGATGAGCCATCAATGGCGAGACCGTCACCGGTAGAGGGCGAGGCGGCGAGTAAGACTGCGGCGTATATTCAGGTGGCAGCGTGAGCAACGGCGGAGGGTCCATAGGGAAGGCTGTCCCTGTCGAGCCGGCTTGTTTCTGGACGGGGGTGGTGCGCAAGGCCTCCAGAGCCAGAAACAACAGCAAAGCGGCCATGCCGATGATCGCCGCGATGATCGCAGGCGGCATCCGATTACGCCCGATGACTACGACCGGGCGGGCGGTTTCCTCGGAAAGGGTGCCGCCGCCGAACATTGCCTCAAGGCGTGGGTCGCTCGCGGTCGAGACGCGCATCAGCGATTCCTCCGATCGTCAACGATTTCGGCTTGCGCAACCTTGGAATCGCGGCGGAAGCGGAGCTTGTCGATCACACGATCGATGACAAGTACATCGTCACGCATGATCCCGTTCACCAGCACATCATTGCCGCTTGAATCGATCTCGTAAGTCGCCGGCAGATCGCGGTCCTTTGGCCAAGTGACGTAGGTAAACCGACTATCATGAGTGACGGAATCGGGCCGCAGCCACGGATCGCCCTTGATTCGGTACCTGCTGATGCGCCGCTCGGCAGCGGATACATCGACGAAGCCGTTGTTCACCGCTGAGCTTGTAGGGGTTGTATCGGCGGCTCGAAGGCGAATCGTAAATGGCATGTCGGCAGTCAAAGCCGGCATCGCTCGCAGGTCGAAAATGTAGGTTCGCAAATTGGTGAAGACGGTCATATTGGTGTTCGGCGCGCCTTGTGCTGGCTTTAAGAACACCAGGTTGCGATGGGAATTGACGCTCACTTGCCAAGAGATGCTATTGCCGACTGCAATATTCAGGACCTGCTCGTCCGGGCCGAATTCAAGCGTGAGCTGGTAATCGGCGGCTGCTCGCAGCTCCACAGCCTGACGGGGATCGTAATCGATCACCCGAATTCGCGAGTCTCCGGTACCACTCGGAGGAGGAAACTGGGCCGCAAGTGGTGTGGAGAGGCATAGCGCGACGAGTATGGCAGCCTGTCTAATCATCTGCCCCGCGGGTTCCTGTAATAGCCTGCGACCGTCGCCGCGCTTGATCCGTTCGGCTGCGCACCCGCAAGCGCCGTGGGAAGTACGGCCGGAGCGGTTGAGGTCTGGACCGCCGCTGGAGCGGGCGGAAGAGCCTCGGCATCCCGACGGTAGCTCACGACCTGGAAACCTAGCGGATTCACCAGCCGATCCTCCAGCTTCATCGGTTCGCCTGAATAGCGAAACCTGACAACGGATACCCAGGACCCTTCCGCTTGCGAGGTGCCATTGGGATCAATCCGGATGGTATCAAACCGGACGAATGCCTGGTCGGCGCCAACCGGCGACACACTCTTGACTTGAGCCTGAACTACGGTGCCCGGGGCGTATATCTTGAGTGGACTCGCCGGATTGGTCGCCTGCATCTGCGACAGGTAGGAAGACCGCGCGTTCCCGGACGACCAGAGCGCAACCTTCCGATAGCTGGTGTTGATGGTGTTTGCGTCGAAACCCTCCCGCGCCGCTACATATTGGGCGAGGAAAGATTGGGTGAGTGCCGAGTCCGGCGAAACCTGCGGCGTCTCACCAGGCTTTAGAGCCTGGACGTAGCCTGTCGTGCGATCGACCAGAAGCGTGTACGGCACTACGGTTTTGATAGGCGCTAGAGCGGCGAGTGCGAATGCCTCCAGGACGGCAATCGTTGCAGCGCCGGCCGCGACATACCACGCAACGCGGCGCGAGGATGACAAAGCGCGCACCCGGTCCTGGTTCCAGCTCGCGGCCTGCTTGTAATAGGTTTCCAGTGCCTGGCGGCTATGTTCATTCATTCTATGGCATCCCGTCGTCTGGAGCTTCCCGTCTCGCGTGTCCGGATCCGTCGATTGCCTGGTGTCCGGAGCCTTATCGACGATACCTGTGTCGACGGAGCCGTCGTTCCGTCAAACGGAGCACGGTGCCCGGCCATCGGGCGAACACCGCGCACCGAAGCAAGAGTGAGTTCTCGGGCATTGGCCCTGGAAAGATGATCCGCGAGAGCTGCCGAGCGCGAGCGCATCCGGTCCTCCTCGTCACGTGTGTTCGGCGATTTCCAGTATTGGTTGAAACCTCCCGCCTGAGGGGCGGCCTCGGGCCGGCCGGCCATTTGGAGGATCGGGGCTAGGCGAAATGCTCCCGCCAGACGCATCGCTGCGAATATCGCCGCGACCAGGACCAGCCCGAACAGCAGGATAATCACCAGCAGTTCCGAGGGCATCGAGGGCAGCGGCTGGCCGGCTGCTCGGATCGCCAGTGCCTGCGCGAGCCATGGCTCGATGAGCGCAAGCTCCAACCCGAGCACCACGACCGTGGTCAGCGAAGCCAACGCTGCGGCGGCAAGAACTCGTATCCACCCTTCGAAAAGACTTCGCGTGTGCGAGAACAAAAGGAACGCGATAAAGAATGGACCGAGCGCCAATGCCAACGCCGTCACAATCCGAACGGCGACAAGGCTCCCGATCGCGCCGACCAGGAACAAAATCCTCGATACGCCAAGGGCAAAGGCGTTGAAGCCGACCGAGGGTGGCGGAGGTATGTTGGATTCAGCCGCTGTTTGCGCGTCAGGCACGTAGGATCCGGGGCCCAGGATGGCGAGCTGAACCAAGGCGTGATCGGCCGCGTCGAGCCGCAGCTTCAACGTACCGTCGGAACCCGGCACTCCTGCTCCATGCCCAATCTCGGAAGCGATCTGATCCGGGCCGTCGACGGCCACATCATAGACGAGCGACTGATAAGCTGGCCAATTGGTCGCGAGCGCCAGAACGATGCCGATTTTGGCCATTGTCAATGTGCCGCTTCGAAGCGACGGAGCATTCCCGAGGAGAAGATTGTATCCGACAAACGCGATGACGATCGTCAGAAAGGTGGTCAGTAGAACCGTCAAGGTCGATCCGGGCGTTGCCAGCGATTGGTAGGCGGTGATGACAAACGTTTCGCCCTGACAGTCCACGAATCGGGTAACCGTGCTGACCATACCCGTTCCTACCGGCTCGGCTGCGCAACCCACCATCATGCCAGCTCCAGCAGGCGCGGCAGCCAGTCGTTCGGGTCGTCGCCGATTTGCTCGCGAATGGTGTCGAGAAGTCGTACTGTCCCCTCACGCCCCGAGAGTACTGTGAGCAGATCCTTCTCGCCCGTCAGGTTCAGTCGCGCGACCACGCTGTCGCCGCCGTGCTTTATGAGGAAGCAATGGGCGCTCGCGGGCATAGAGCGAATGAGTTCGAACTCATGCTGTGTCAGACCGAACCCATCAATATAGTCCGATGCTTGCGCTTTCGGATTGGCCATGAAGATCTGCGAAGCGGATTGCTCGATGACGGCGCTGGCGATCTTGCTTTCGAGCGCGTCCTGAGCACTCTGGGTCGCAAAACCCACAAGACCGTTGCGTTTGCGGATAGTCTTTTCCCAATCCTTGATCTTGCGGACGAAGACTTCATCATCGAGGGCTTTCCAGCCTTCGTCGACGACGACGATTGCCGGCGATCCATCGAGGCGCTCTTCCACCCTGTGAAAGAGATACATCATGGCCGGGGTTCGAACGGTGGGATCGTCGAGAATCTGCGTCATGTCGAACCCGACTGAGTCCGAAGAGAGGTCCGTCAGATCTTGTTCATTATCAAATAGCCACGCGCGTTCCCCATTGCCCCACCAGGGCCGCAGGCGCGACCACAGGTCGGTTGGGTTGGGCCTGGCGCTACCCCTGAAGAGCTCCACTAAATACCGAAGTCGCTGGTGCTCGGGGGGTTGGGCAAGATTCGCTTCGACCGCATCCTTGATCCTGGCCAGCTCCTCGCCCGACGCCCCACCAGCAAGCACAGCGATCCAATCGATGAGGAACTGTCGATTGCCTGGCGTATCGGCCAATTGCAGCGGGTTCAGTCCCGAGGCTGAACCCGGTCGAAGTACGTCATACCGGCCGCCAATGGCGCGAATGAAAAGCTCCGCACCGCGATCCTTATCGAAGAAGACGATACGCGGGTGGAATTTGCGGGCTTGAGCAAGCAGGAAATTGAGCACGACCGTTTTGCCGGATCCAGACGGCCCAATGACCACGAAATTGCCAAGATCGCCGTGGTGGAAGTTGAAAAAATAGGGCCCGGCCGCAGTCGTCTCCAGGACGGTCACCGCATCGCCCCAATGGTTGCCGCTCGCCCTCCCCATCGCGAAGTTGTGACAGCTCGCAAGGCTCGAAAAATTCGTCGCCGAGACCAAGCCTCTGCGGCTAATATATCGGAAGTTGCCCGGGAACTGCGCCCAGAACGCAGGCTCGAGAGCGATATCCTCACGAACCGCTATAATGCCTAGGTCCGCGAGTGCGGCCTGAACCTCGGCAACACCTTGTTCCAACTCCTCAACTGAACTGCAGCGAAGGGCTACGGTCATGTGGTGCTCGCCGAACGCCTCCCGGCCGGCAGCAACGTCGTCCTTCGCATCCGAAAGCTCAGTGCGAAGGCTAACCGCCTCGTCCTCTGCCGAGCGCATCCGGCGGAGCGTCAGGTTCATTCTTGCAAGCGTGGCCTGCCGTTCGACAAAGGCGAACGATTGCGAAATCGTCATCTCAAACGGGAGTCTCTGCAGCTGATCGAGCATGCCCGGCGCTGTCTGGCCCGGGTAATCCTTGATCGAGATCAATGCGAGAAAGGACTTGGGCGAAGCTCCTGCCCTGCCGAGTTCAACCGATTGCTCACCAAAGCTGATCCGCCGGTACGGCAAATAGTCGCCGGCATCCTGCATCGGCAAAAGCACCGGGCGCATCTCGCCATTGAATAGGTAGGACAGGAATTCCAGCGGTTCGGAGCACGGGCCTTGTGGTGTGTCGTACACGCTTAGGCGCCGAGGTCCGTAATCGCTGAGCGAGGCCAGCAAAGCCTCGCTCGCCTGCTCGAGTTGCTGCTTCTCGTACGCGGCGCTCGCTTTTGAAGCGGCTTTCCGCTCGACCCGTTTGGTCAATCCAGCGAGCAGGCCGAGTTTTCCTCCGAGCGGGCGTCGGACGATCGTCAGATAGAGATCGTTAATGTATAGTCGTTTTGCAGCGAGCCTTTCGCGCCAGCTATTGTCCAGGCTGCTCGAGAAGGCGTCCGGAAATTCGGCATCGAGCGCCGCATCGGCCTCACGGCGGACTACGTGGTGATAAACCGCATATCGCGACGAACCGATCGCTTGAAGCATCGCCTGGCGAAGCTGCTTGCGATAATTGATCTCCTCCGTGTCGGCGGTTTCGAACAGTAATCCGCGGACCTGAATGAACTGCATGAGCAGTCCGTCACGACTCTCGATCGTGTGATCGTCGACGTGGCGCGCATATGGGAGATGCTTCCCCGCATGTTGCTCTTGGGCTGCCGCGTTCGGCTTGCTGGTCAGGGGCGGTAAGAGTTGCATCCCCAAACCGAATGATTTCGCACTCGCGGACAGCGCGAAACGCGCGTCAGCCAAAGGTCGAAGAGGCGCGGCTCGCGTAAACATAGGAGCGCGGCTACCGCATGAAAGACCAACGCAGCCAGGATCACCCAGGCTGAACGCAAAATGAGAAACAGCTCCGTCGCGAACACCGCATTGGCCACGAACATGCTGTACGTAACGCCCGCGAACATTTGCGGGCGCGTCAAGCCGACGAAGACGATGTCGCGATCGAGCGAAGTCATTGGGTGATAGCAGACGTCGATTTGATGCCGGCGACGATGCTCGCCGCGCCGAAGAGGATGAAGCAACCGAGGATCACGACGGCGCCGTGCCTCCAGTTGATCCGGCCGGTCAGCATCAGGAAGCC
>Ga0157374_10006394_pt1 | contig 10001 bp, 8 predicted proteins | sample M25metaG_FD_115308 | JGI IMG/M metagenome (GOLD analysis project Ga0157374, IMG submission 115308) | Miscanthus rhizosphere microbial communities from Kellogg Biological Station, Michigan, USA - M2-5 metaG | ecosystem: Host-associated > Plants > Roots > Rhizosphere > Soil | place: USA: Michigan... | reverse complement strand
TTCTGAACCCTAACTGCTCATCATGACGTACTTGAGATATTGATTATGACGTCTTGGCCGTAGCACTGACCACTGCAGCATTGAATAGAGAGATTTTGATAACCTGGGGTACATGTTGCAGTTGGGATCGGAGTTGGAGTTGGCGTCGGGGTAGGACTTGGAGAAGGAGTTGGAGTCGACCTAGGAGTCGGAGTCAAAGTTGGGGTTGGTGTTGGGGTTGGGGTTGGCGTTGGGGTTGGCGTCGGAGTTGGCGTTGGGGTCGGAGTTGGCGTTGGGGTTGGCGTTGGGGTCGGGACTGTGTATGCAACCTCTGCCGACTTCGGACTTTCCAGGCCCTCGGTGTCGTACGCCGTGGCGGCAAAAAAGTATTTTGTCCCCGCGTTCAGACCCGATACCGTCGCGGTGGTGTTATTTGCGGCATCAATCTGATTTGGATAGACGCCGCTTGTTACTCCGTAGTATAGACGGTAGCCGGCGATATCATTTTCTGGATTCTTGGCCCACTGGAGTGCCACATTGTTTGCGGAAGAAGATCCACAGGAAAGCAAGAAGACGAGGCCGCCGCAGAGGACGCTGCGAAGCCGACCAACGGTTTGCGTAGCTATGGTCATTATGGGAATTATAGCAGTTCACGTGCCGATAGATGGGAGAAAATGGGCGTCGATTTTTGCCGACTGGACCTCCCGCGGGGTGCGCGCCGCGGGCGCGAGAATGGTCGAGACTTGTGTCGTGAGTCTCAGTTCAGCCCTTGAGCAGCATTGCGGCTCTCCGGTCGATACGAATCGGAGTCCTGGAGGACCATCCCAGCGATGCTTCGGTCGGAGGAGAGTCGGATTTCGGAAGGAGATGTCGCTCCGCTGGCGCGAGATGTGCCAAGAGCTTGCCTAGCCCGAGGCGCTACTTCCCGATATGTTCTGGTTTCCTGGATCCCAAACCACCCCTCGATGTGGCGGATTGGAAGCGTCCAGGCATCGCTTCTGGAAAATCGAGAACGAAGATCCCACCGTGGCTAGAGAAAGGGTCGTATGGATTTGACCTTCTCCCTGGCCGCTGTAGCCGCTTCCCTTTGTGTCGCCTTGGCGTTGATCGCGCCCTTCCGCAGTCGTCAGAAAGCGGCAAGCTGGTTTTTCGCCGCGGGAATGCTGATCTTCGCGGCCGAGAGCGTGCTGCAGGCGATCGCGCTCAAGACAGGTTTACTAGAAAGGATCGACTACTGGCAAAGCCTGGCGCTTGTCGCAGCTTCGCTGCTTCCCGGCATCTGGTTTTGCTTTAGCGTAGCGTATTCCCGAGGGGAATATCGAGTTTTCTTTAGAAAGTGGCGCCTGCTATGTCTTTTCGGCTTTCTTTTACCAGTCACGTTGGCCATCTCGTTTCGCACGGAGCTGATTCATATCCTGCCTTACAGCGGAACTGATCCGACATTGTGGCTTAGCTTTGCTCTTCCGGGGAGAGTCCTGAATGCGCTGCTACTGCTCGGGACGGTGCTGATTTTGATGAACCTTGAAAGAACACTCCGCTCAGCTGTCGGCACCGCCCGATGGCGAATCAAGTTTCTTCTCCTCGGACTCGGCATCGTATTTGGCGTGATGATTTACACCCGCAGCCAGGCATTGCTCTTTTCGGGCAACGCGCTGGAACTGGGTAACCTTGAAACAGCAGCTCTTCTGCTTGGCTGCGTGTTAATGGGAATCGCATGTTTTCGCGGCGCCTTCAGTGACATCGATGTCTATCCGTCACGCGTTGTCCTGCACGCTTCACTGACCGTTCTTCTGGCGGGAATCTATCTGCTGGCCATTGGTCTTCTGGCTCAAGCTGTTGCCCGTTTTGAAGACGCACGCAGCTTCCAACTCCAGGCTTTCCTTCTCTTGATCGGAGTTGTGCTCCTATCGATTCTTCTGCTATCCGACAAGTTCCGGCAGCGCATTCAGGCATTCGTCGGCCGGCACTTTAAGCGGCCACAGCATGATTTTCGAAGAGTGTGGAGGCTGTTTACCGAAGGCATGTCCGGTCCCCAGGATCCATCAACCCTTTGCGCTGCCGTCGCGAGGCTCCTTTCCGAAATCTTCAGCGCATTGTCAGTTACCATGTGGTTGGCGGATTCCCAGAGTGGCCGACTGGTTCTTGCCGCCTCCACGTCCGGTACACCGCAGAGACACAATGACTCCTCAGACGGGTCTGGTCCGGTTGGACCAATTGTCGAGAGGTTGCAAGAGTTGACCCGCCCTTTTGACTTGGATGCATCGAGCGGAGAATGGGCTGAGGAGCTGCGAAAAATCGGCTCCGGCCAATTCAGTCATGGCGGACATCGGATTTGTGTGCCGTTGCGGTCAGAGGATAGGTGCCTCGGCGCCGCAATATTGGCGGATCGCGTTAACGGTATGCCGTACTCAATCGAGGACATTGACTTGCTCGAATGTATCGGCGGTCAAGTTGGTGCCAGTCTGCTCAACCTGCACCTGGCTGCCGAAATGACCGCAGGTCGGGAACGCGAGGCATTCCAAACGGTCTCGGCGTTTTTCGTTCACGATCTCAAAAACGCGGCTTCGACGCTTAGCCTGATGCTGACAAACCTGCCTGTACATTTCGACGATGCCAGTTTTCGCGAAGATGCCTTGCGTGGAATCGGCAGTACCGTGAAGCGCATCAATAGACTCATCGCCCGCGCGGGTGCCCTAAAAGACGGTCTCGAACTCAAGCCAGCAGAACTAAATCTCAATGCCATGCTCGCAGAGGTTGTCGCCCAGGTGGACCGCGATTCCGGCCCGGAATGGGTGAAAGATTTTCAACCCGTTCCAAGTTTTCCGGCGGATCGAGAGCAACTTCAGAGCGTGGTCATGAACCTGCTCCTGAATGCTGCTGACGCGGTCGGGAAAAAAGGACTGGTGAGAATTGAGACGAGTTACCGGGATGGCTGGGCTCAATTTATTGTGGCCGACAATGGCTGTGGGATGAGTCGGGAGTTTGTGCAAGAGTCGCTTTTCCGACCGTTCCGCACGACAAAAAAAGAGGGCCTCGGGATCGGAATGTTCCAGTCCAAGATGATCATTGAAGCGCATCACGGGGGAATATCGGTGGAGAGTGAGTTAGGAACCGGCACGACTTTTCGAGTCTTGCTGCCTCTGAAGGCACGGCCAGCATGAAACCGACATTGCTTATCGTCGACGACGACGAAGAAATCCGCACTCAGATGAAATGGGCGCTCGGCGGGGAGTACGAATTGCGCATGGCCGGTGACCGCACCGAGGCGATCGCGGCATTTCAGAAAGAGCGTCCGGCGGCGACTTTACTCGACCTCGGGCTTCCACCCCAACCTAACGAGTGTGCGGAAGGTCTCGCTGCGCTGAGCGAGCTCCTCGCGATCGACTCCGGGGCGAAGGTCATCATTATTTCGGGTCAAGGCGAAAGGCAAAATGCGATCAACGCAGTCGGAGCGGGAGCCTACGACTTCCTCTGCAAGCCGGTGGAAATGGACGAACTAAAGCTTGTCCTCCAGCGTTCCATCTACGTGGCCAATTTGGAGCGCGAATATCGCCAGCTAGAGCAACAAGCTCGCGCCGGGGAATTCGAGCGGATGGTTGGGAAAAGTCCCCAAATGCAAGGGGTCTTTGCCTACATCCGGAAGGTTGCCGGCACCACGGCGCCCGTTCTCCTTTTAGGCGAGAGCGGCACCGGGAAAGAGTTAGCCGCCCTCGCCATTCATCAACGAAGTACGCGCAAAGAAAAACCATTCGTCGCGATTAACTGCAGTGGCATTCCCGAAAACTTGCTGGAGAGCGAACTCTTCGGGCATGAAAAAGGCGCGTTTACCGGGGCGCACATGCAGCGCAAAGGCCTGATCGAAAATGCTTCCGATGGAACTTTGTTCCTTGATGAAATCGCGGAACTTCCGCCCTCCCTTCAGGTCAAGCTCCTTCGTTTTCTCCAGGAACAACGGTTTCAACGTGTCGGCGGACGTCAAGAGATTCAGATCGACACGCGGGTCATCGCCGCGACCAACGCCAATCTCACCGAGGCGATCGGCGAGGGAAAGTTTCGCGAGGACCTCTATTTTCGACTGGCTGTCGTGGTGATTAAACTGCCTCCGTTACGAGACCGTGGAGACGACATCACCCTGCTCGCGCGGGACTTTCTTCAGCGCTACGCGGTGCAGAATAACAAAAAAAGCCTGACCTTTTCTCCCGACGCACTACGTGCTATTTGTCGCCATCGCTGGACGGGGAACGTTCGTGAAATGCAAAATCGGGTAAAGCGCGCAGTGATCATGGCTGACGGAAAACGCCTAACAGCTGAGGATCTTGAGCTGACCGATTTTTCCAACACAACGCCCGCCACGCTAAAGGGGGCTCGCGAAGCCGTGGAGAAAGAGATCGTAGAAAAGGCATTGAAGCGAAATCAAGGGAAAATCACCTCCGCTGCTCTCGAACTTGGAATCAGCCGGCCTACTCTCTATGAGTTAATGGAAAAACTCGGGATCGAGCGCCCTGACCGCGGCAATGCCGAGCCTGAGTAATCGCGACCCTATTTCCTAGCTCACCAAAGATGTCAAAATTCCTTACTGTCGTCAGGATCGTTCTCCTTACCCTGCTTATAAGTTGCATTGGACTCGGGTGCACAAAAGAGGCCAAACGAGCCCGCCTTTTGAAGAGAGCGGAAAACGATTTTAAATCCGGTGCCTATGAAAAAGCCAAAATCGAGTATATTAATGTTCTGCGTCTCGGCGAACAGGATGCGACCGCCCTGGCTCGCCTGGGCCAGATGTGGTTGGAGCAAGGTGATCCAGCGAAGGCAGGGGCGTTTTTGGTCAAGGCGCGCGAGCTTATTCCTAACGATCTGGAAAACCGGCTCAGGCTGGCGCGCGTGTTGAACGCGGTCGGAAACCGCGCTGAAGCGAAAAAGGAAGTATTTTTCGTGTTGCAGCAATCTCCCGCCAACGGGGAAGCCTTAATGTTTCTAACGGAAAGTGCTCAGACACCCGAGGAGATAAACATTGCTGAACAAGCGCTGCAAAAGTTCCCGCAAAGAGACACAATTTGGTATCAATTAGCCGCGGCAAACATTGCGATTCGCAAATCAGACTTGGCGACAGCGCAAACTTTGATCGCCCGCGCTCTATCGCTCAATCCAAAATCGCCTGAGGCCCATCAGCTCGGGGCGATTCTTCATCTCCTCCAGAAGGATTCCAAAGGGGCGGGAACTGAATTTAAAATGGCGGCCGAACTGGCTCCGCCTCGATCGCGCATCAAAATCGCGTACGCTGAATATGAGGCACGGACTGGCAGTGGCGCTAAGGCGAGCGCCTACTTGCAGGCCCTTACCGGCGAAACCCCCGATTTCTTGCCTGCCTGGATCCTTCTTGCTCAGATTGCATTCACAGAGAAACGGTACGATGACGCGCTGACACTGCTCGAAAGCGTCTTTTCCCGGGATCTCGACAATCTCGATGCCCGATTGTTGCAAAGCGATATCTGGCTGGCGAAACACGAGATCAAGAAATCCACCGACGTCCTGGAAAGCCTGGACCGGGCTTACCCACGTGGTCCGGCCATCAAGTCTAAGCTCGCCCGCGCCTATCTTCAGGACAACAAGACTTCGCAGGCCGCCGTTGCCTTGGATCAAGCGCTGGCGACCGATCCTAACTATACCGAAGCGATTCTATTGCGCGCCGAACTGAACCTTCGTACCGATCATGGCCGAGCGGCCATCAGCGCCTTGGAGGACTTGCTCAAGAAAAATGCCGGCTTTAGACCGGCCCAACTCCTTCTTGCCGATGCCTACCGCAGGTCGGGCCGGTTCGATGACGCCGCCAGCATCTTTCACGAACAGATCAAGGTCACGCCAAACGCTCCCGAACTTTATTTTTTTCTTGCGCTGACCGAACTGCAGCAAAACAAAACGGACGAGGCTCGAAAAGCCTTCGAAAAAGTTCTGGAGTTATCGCCCGACAATTTTCCTGCTGCGGAGCAGCTCATTAATGTCGATCTCGGAGCCAGGGACTTTGCCGCCGCCGCGCGCCGGGTGCAGGTGCAATTGGAGAAACATCCCGATCGAGCGAGCTCGTATGTCCTGGAAGGGCGAGTCCGACTTGCTCAAGGAGAATGGAAGGAGGCCGAGCTGGCTCTGAAAAAAGCTCTCGAGCTGGATCCGAACTCCGCGCCTTCCTATGAGATGCTGGTTAGCAGTTATCTGGCAACCAATAAGCTTCCCGAAGCCGTGCGCGAACTCGAGACGCTTCTCGCAAAAGCGCCCCAGAACCCAAGTGCCCTGATGACCCTGGCGACCGTACGTGAGAAGCAGAAAGCGTATCCAGAGGCGCGCGCGGCCTACGAAAAGCTGCTCGCGCTCAACCCAGGCTTTGTTCCGGCTCTGAATAATCTGTCCTACCTTTATGCCGAATATCTCAATCAGCCCGGCAAAGCCTATGAGCTGGCACAGAAGGCACGCACCCTCGACCCCGGCAACGCTGCGGTAGTCGATACCCTGGGCTGGGCTGCCTACAAACGAGGCGATTATCCGCAGGCCCTGAGCCTGCTGCAGGATAGCGCGGGAAAGCTCGGGACCAATCCCGAGATCCAATATCACCTCGCGATGGCTCATTACATGATGGGCCAGGCCGATACCGCCCGCGCAGCCCTCCAAAAAGCGGTCGCAGCTCCCGACGATTTTCCGAGCAAGAGGGAGGCGCAGCGCAGGCTCAATTTTCTCAACCAGATAACTCCAAGTCCCAATAATGGACCGACTGCCAACGAAATGGAGGAAATGCTCAAAACAGATCCGAATGACGTCGTGGCACGAATGCGCCTGGGAGAAATCTACGAGAAACAAAACGCATTTGACCGCGCAGCCGCGGCGTATGAGGCAGCCCTTACCTCGAACCCGAGTCTTGTCTCTGCCGCGGTCAAACTGGCGCAGCTTTATTCCGGGCCGCTGCATAAGGGACAGAAAGCTCTTGAATTCGCCAAGAAGGCGAGAGATCTGGCGCCGCGAGACCCTCAAGTAGAAGGGCTACTGGGACGGATCGCGTACGATACTGGAAATTTCGCTTGGGCGTACAGTCTCCTCCAAGAAAGTGTTCAGCAGCTTGCCGATGACACGGCCCTGCTGAGCGACTTCGCCTGGACCGCTTACAGACTGGGAAAGATCGACGAGGCGCACGACTCGATGCAAAAGCTGGTTGAGACCAACCCGAATGCTCCCCAGGCGAAAGATGCCCGAATATTCCTCGCCATGTTGGCTCTCGAGCCGAAACCGCAGGATGCCATGGCAGCGGAAGCTGAGATAAACAAGGTGCTCACTGGCGATCCAGGTTACCTTCCGGCGCTGATCGCCCGAGCGGTTGCCCAAGCCCAGCGCGGTCAAACCGCGGCTGCCGTCGAGACTCTCAAGCAGATTTTGCGAGATTCCCCTGATTTCGCTCTTGCGCAAAAGCATTTGGCCGCGCTTTATGTGCGCGATCCGGATAAGAGTGTCACGGCCTATGAAATGGCCACGAAGGCTCGTAAGGTCCTGCCGGCAGATCCCGAACTGTCCGAGATTCTGGCCGAGATCAGCTATGGAAAAAAGGAATACGCGCGCGCGATCCAATTATTGCAAGAAAGTGCGGGACGCAAGTCTTTAAACGCGAAAGGCTTATTCTTCCTTGGAATGTCTCAACTGCACACCAACCTTGAACCGGAGGGTCGCGAAACCCTTGAGCGAGCATGTGCCGCCTCGCTCGAGGAGCCTTTGGCAACAAAGGCCAGACAAGCCATTCAAGGACTCCAAAAGGAGGACCGAGGTGCCCAACCGTAGCGTTTTGAAAGCGCACCGACCCAAGAACCTCCGCTCGGATTAGACCCGGCAATCATCTCGCGCAGATGTTAATGGCTTGCCCACTTACACGCGGAATACCTACCCTTGGAATAAAAACGTCGGCGTGCTTTACAAATGTTAGAATTAATGGTCAGCCGTTGATTGTTATAAATGGCTCTCTAATAATGTATTATGATAATTCCTGTAAATATGGCACAGCCTCTGCTTGGTAAATTTGGGTTCCATGGTTTTTGTATTTTACAAAAGAGGCCAAGGTTGATAAAAAGGAAAAAGCTACCCATGAAAAGACATTCGAAATCGATTATTGCCATCTTCGCTGCAGGTTTTCTCAGCTGCGGCCTTTTTAGTCAGGACGCTACGGCGACATTGATCACAGGTTCCATTGGTTTCAACGGCCAGGTGCAATACAATACGGGTGATCTAAACACAGCTGACATCATTACCTCATGGGCTAATGCCAGGACGGCGGGCGCCGGTAGTGGAAGCTTCAGTGGCATAGCCCAAAATACGGCGGCGAATTCCAATGTTCCGTGGAATTTTGATCCATCAACGCCAATGCCTGCCTTGTTAAGTGTCGGCGGGTTCACCTTTGATGTGCTTACGTCAACCATTGTCACCCAAGGTGGAGGTTTTCTAACCATAACGGGAACCGGGATCATTTCGAGCACTAACCAAGCTTTCGACTCCACTCTCGGGAATTGGACTTTTAGCTCACAAACCACGTCGAATAATGTCAAATTCAAGTTCTCGTCGGGCAACGCTCCGGTGCCTGACGGCGGTTCGGCCCTGGCTTTGCTGGGCATCGGATTAGTCGTGATAGAAACCCTACGTCGGAGGTTGGCGCCGCACAAAGGCTGAGTCGAAGGGTGACGATTACCTAGACCGGTAATTTCGGTTCGAGTGGCGTGGCGAGCGATGGGTTGGATCCAAGGCAAGCCCGCTCTGCCCGTTCCTCCTAGCGCGGTAGTACTCTCGATTGATTTACCGGCCCGGCGTGGGCAGGCGAGTCACAGTGCCACGGATGTGACCGAGCCCAGCTCTCGCCTGGCTTTGACAGTGTGCTTTTCCGCGGGGACTGCAGCTTCTTCGCGGCTGGCGTTCTGGGCGGGTCGGTGTCTGAACATCCAAGTCTTAAACCCTGTCGCCGGTTTATCGGCGATATGGAAGCCATTCTGATCTTCGTAGCCCTCCGGCGCGGTCTTCAGTTCGTGAACCAGCAGGGTTAACGAGGCGGCGGACAATCCCAACAGGCCAAAGACAATAAGCATCGCATTATTTGAGCAAGTTTTGTGCCGAAAGTTTCCTTGGATCGAACGTAATTTGCGTCTTTAAAAGATGATATTTGTATTTAACAAAAGGAGTAATCTCAACTCCGTGCCCGATCACGGGCAGAATCAAGTATTTTTTAGATACACTTTTGTATGAAATGCGTACACGGCTTTCATTGATTTGCTGTAGTTTCTGATTAGGCACGGACCAGCGAATAGAGCGAAGGAACAAATTCGGCTCACCCCTGAGCGTTTCAACTACAACCGGAAATAGAAAAGCTGCCAGGAGGGGCTTGCCAAATCGCCTGAGGGTTCGAAACAAATCTGTGAAGGGGCCTCTGGCAGAAACACCTGAGGTCGGACCTCCAACCAAATCAGAGTGCACCTTGTTTGCACAAATTCCTGTTCGTTCCAAGTCTCTGTGGTATAACGGAGCCAAGGCAGCTTGGGGGCAATTCGAAAGTTGAGTGCTGCAGATTTTGCATTACGCCGCAAATAACTCGTTCCAAATCCGATGCCGCACTCTGAATGCGTCGCGAAGGTGCTGCAGCGGATTACTGGATAGTCGCCTCCCGCCAAAGCGACATTTCGAGCCGTCCCGCCTGCGACGGCCATCCGTGCGCCGTCTCGGATTGAGCCTCTTAATGGCGGGCTTGGTGCTATTGCAGCCTCCACTTATTTGGGCGGATCCGGTGGTGGAAGTCGGTCCCGAGGATACCACCGCGGCCGGTGCGGTGGTGGAAGTCGGTCCCGAGGATACCACCGCGGCCAGTGCAGTTGAGGATGAAAATCGAGGGTTGTGGACATTTCCCTTCCTGATCACATTCGGAGTCCATGGTGGATATGATAGCAATACCAACAAGCCCAGAAATGGCAACGTATCACAGATAACCAACGAGCAAATCAAAAACGAGTAGGAGCGGA
>Ga0157374_10006393_pt1 | contig 10001 bp, 7 predicted proteins | sample M25metaG_FD_115308 | JGI IMG/M metagenome (GOLD analysis project Ga0157374, IMG submission 115308) | Miscanthus rhizosphere microbial communities from Kellogg Biological Station, Michigan, USA - M2-5 metaG | ecosystem: Host-associated > Plants > Roots > Rhizosphere > Soil | place: USA: Michigan... | reverse complement strand
CTCTACGACCTCTGGGGCGACGCCGTGAACACGGCGAGCCGCATGGAGTCGCACGGGGCGCCGGGCCGGATCCAGATCACCCGCGCGACGTACGACCTGCTTGCCGGGGAGTTCGAGTGCGAGTCGCGGGGCACGATCTTCGTGAAGGGCAAGGGCGAGATCGAGGCGTGGTACCTCGCCGGCCGCTCAGCCGTCTAGCGGATGAGGCCGCGTCCTGCGATGCGGATGACGTGGTCGACGACGCCGTCTCGAACGGCAAGTGCTCCGTCGTGCAGGTTGATGCAGCCGCACGCGTGGTTCGGGACGATCTGCAGGTGCTCGCCGAGGCTCGGCGCTTCGCCGAGTGACGAGACGTCGATGTAGCCGTGCTCTTCGTTGACCCGCGCGAACCACGCCTCGCGCGCGCCGATCACAGAGCCGTGACCCCCGTCGGCGTGGGGATCGGACGTGAACGTCTTCGAGCCGCCATCGATGACGATTTGCCCACGGACTGCGTTCGACACGACCGTCGTCTCGATCCACAATGCGCAGCGTGCGTCGTCGGCTTCGTTCCGGTCGAGAAGGGCATAGGTCCCCGCGCGCAGCTCGTTGACGCACGTCGTGTGCGTGAGCTGACGGGTCGGCGTCGAGCCGCCCGAGATGCGGTCGCACCGCAGTCCCGATCGCTCGAACGCGTCACGTGCTTCGCGCAGCAGCTCGTCGGCCGTCCGCAGCTTCTCGGCCACGTCGGGATCGCCGCGACGGCAGTGCCCCGGATAGCAGCTGATTCCGGCGACGGTCAGCGCGGGGAGCTTCTCGAGCCGCCCGGCGACCTCGACCGCGCCGGCGACCGTCGTCTGTCCCGTTCGATGCAGGCCGACGTCGAGCTCGACGAGCAGCTCCCCGGAGACCCCGCGCCGGTCGAAGGCATGTGCCAGGCCCTCGGCCGGCTCGACGCTGTCGACGGCGACGGTCAGCTCGACGCCGGCCGCAGCGAGCTCGGCCAGCCGCTCCCATTTCGCGTTGCCGAAGGGCGGATAGTGGACGAGCAGCCTCGGCACGCCCGCCTCCTGGAACACCTGCGCCTCGCCGGTCTTGGCAACGGTGAGGCCGGTTGCGCCGAGGTCGAGCTGGCGCCGCCCGATCTCCGGCGACTTGTGCGTCTTCGCGTGCGGCCAGAGCGCGATGCTGTGCTGGTCGGCGTACGACTGCAGGTCCGTGAGGTTCGCCTCGAGCCGGTCGAGATCGATCACGGCGACCGGCGTCTCGACCTCGGCGAGCGGCCGTCCGACCTGTGCCTCGAGCAGCGCGAGCGTGCGGTCGGCCCCGGTCACGGTCACGCGACGGAGCCTACGTGTGGGCGCGCGCCCGGAGACGGCGCAGGTACGCGTCGATCTCGTGGCGCGGCACGCGCCCGGGGCGAATCCCGCACGCCACGGTGCGCAGCTCGCCCTCGCGGATCAGCGCGCGAATCTCGTCCTCGGAGCACTGAAGCTCCGCGGCAAGCTCTCGTACGGTCAGGGGAGCGGGCTGCTCGATGGGCGAAGTATTGCGATTGACGCGAGCCGGCGAACCTCGTCGGTCGAGCCGTTACCGTAGGGCGATGCGGCAAAAGGTGATCCTCGACGTCGACACGGGCACCGACGACGCCGTCGCCATCATGTTCGCCGCTCTGCATCCGGAGCTCGAGCTCGTCGCCGTCACGACCGTGAACGGCAACGTGCCGGTCGAGCACACGACCGACAACACGCTGCGCGTGCTCGACTTCATCGGTCGCTCCGATGTCCCGGTTCACCGTGGGCTGTCGCGGCCCCTCGTCCGTGAGGACTTTCCGGCCAAGAAGGACTACGTCCCGGGCTCGAGCGAGGACATGCACGGCCGCGAGCTGCCGATCCCACCGGCGACGAGCGTCGCGCAGGATCAGGGCGCGGTCGAGTTCCTCGTCGAGACGTTCCGCGCCACGACCGAGCCCATTGCTCTCGTCCCGGTCGGGCCGCTGAGCAACATCGGCGCCGCGCTCGCGCTCGACCCGCGCATCGCCGCGGCCGTCCACGAGGTCGTGATCATGGGCGGCGGCCACCACGTCGGGAACACGACTGCGTCCGCCGAGTTCAACATCTGGGCCGACCCCGAGGCGGCGGACATGGTGTTCGCCGCGGGGTTCGAGCGCGTGACGCTCGTTCCGCTCGACGCGACGCACAAAGCCCTCGTGTCGCGGGCGGACGTCGATCGGCTCGCGGCGCTCGGGACGCCCGCCGGCGAGGCGGCGGCGCGCTTCATCGGCCGCCGGATCGATGCGTACTCGAGCGGCCGCCGCGTCGCGTCCGCCGACGCCGCGCCGGTGCACGACGCGTTGTGCACCGCGTTCCTCGTCGACCGCGATGTGATCACGACGGAGCCTCTGCACGTGCGCGTCGAGACCCAGGGGACGTTGACCGTCGGCCGCACCGTGATGGATACGCGAACCCATGCGCCGGGGCCGCCGAACGCACACGTCGCGTTCGACGCGGACGCGCGCCGGTTCGTCGACTTGCTGGTCGAGACGCTCGCGCGCGCGTGAGACGACGCCGTCAGCAGCTGTCTCGGGCGATCGTCGCCGCAGGATCGGTGCTGCTCGCGCTCGCAGGCTGCGCCGGCAGCGCGGATCCACTTCAGGCCGTGCGCAGCGCCGCCACGAACACGCTGGCGCTGACGGCGCAGTCCACGCTCGCGTTGAAGGGCGCGCAGCTGTTCGGCGAGACGCCCACGATCGTCGGTCGCGGCGAATTCTCGTTTCCGAAAGGACTGGGATACGAGGGACTACAGCTTCCTTCGCATGGACGGCGGGCGGCCGGGACCGCATATCTCGTCTTCTTGCCCGCCAGAGTATGGATCCGGCCCGTGTCGAGCGCCGCGTTGCCCACGGGAGATCTCTGGATCTCCACGAGGCTCACCGACCCGCAATCCGGAGGGGCGCCGACGCAGGCGGTCGCGCTCGTCCTGGAGGGCACGAATCCGCAGCTACTCCTCGAGGAGATCGCAACCGGTGCGACTGCAGCGTCGCGTTCGGGCAACCGCGTCGTCGATCACGTGCCCTACACCGAGTACAGCGTGTCGGTCGACCTGGCGAAAGCACTGGCCGCGACGAGCGCGACCGGACCGCTCCGGACCGCGATGCGGCAACAGCTGGCCGCACTCCGCGCCGTGGGCGCGGGCTCGCGGATCCCGGTCGTCGCGAGGGTCGACGGGGCGGAACGCCTCGCTCAGCTCCAGTTCTCACTTCCGGGCTCGAAGCTCGGCACCATTCAGATCGGCCTCTGGAAGTTCGGCAGCGCGATCCCGCTGAGCCTCCCGCTCCCGTCGCAGACGGTTGAGATCGCATCGCTCCGGCTCGCGCCTGGAGCGGTCACGCCGGACCGCCTGCTCAGAGGCGAATAGGTCCTAGACCAGCCCGGCTTGGCGGATCAGACGGGCGGCGAGCTCGCCGTTGCCGAGTGCAGCGACATCGAGAGTGGTGTGGTGGATGCTCGCGATCGGCGGAAGCACCTTGTTGGGCGCGACGTCCCGGCGGACGAGATATTCGAAGTCGTCGCTCGCCGCGATGATCTGCTGGCCGGCTCTGCTGACGAGGAAGCCGACGAATCGCTCCGCGTTCTCTCGCTCCTTGCTCGACGCGAGCACAGCCGCGCCCGAGATGTTGACGGCGGCACCGGGGTCGTCGGGCGAGAAGTAGTAGAGCCCGCTGCGCATTGCCTTCTTGCCGAGCTCGAGCTGGAGGCGATACCAGTAGTACGAGTTGATGACGCCGGTCGCGATGTCGCCGCGGTTGACGGCTGCGACGACCGCCTCCTCGTCCTGGTACACCCGGGCGTTGCGCTTGAGACCGGCGAGCCAGGTTCGTGCCGCCCCCTCTCCTTTGGTTGCGATCACGGCGCCGACGAGCGGGGGGAAGTCGGAATCGGTCGGTGCGATCGCGATCTTCCCCTTCCATTCCGGCCGGGCGAGGTCGAGCAGCGAGGCAGGAAGCTGCGCCCGCGGAACCTGTGACGGGGCGTAGACGAGACTGCTGACGCGCAACGCCATGCCGACCCATGCGCCTGTCGGCGAGTTGGCGGCCGGCGTCCCGCGGCCGAGAATGGACCGAGGCAACCGGGCGAGCAGGGCGCGCCGCTGCAGCTCCATCAGCTCGGGAGAGTTCTCCGCGATGTACACGTCGGCCGGGGAGGCACCGCCCTCCTGCACGATCTGGGCCGCGAGAACGGCGGAGTCGTTCGTTCTGATCTTGACCTTGATCCCGGTCTTCTTCTCGAAGGCGGCGACGAGCAAGCTCGTGAGCTCCGCGTGCTGGCCGTTGTACAGGGTGATCGACGAGTGCGCCGAGCTCCCGCCGCAGCCGCTGACGATCGCCGCGCAGCACGCGGCGAGTGCGACCAGCGCGCCGGCGCGCAGCATGAGTGTCGTGCCGCTGCGCGTCACGCCGGAGAGGGATACACCGCGACTGACCCGGAGACGACGACGCCGACGACCTCGCCGGTGTCCGGGACGGGGAAGTCGAACGTGCGGGTCGACAGCGTGGACTGAGTGGCGTCGCGGAGCCGTAGCTGCACGAGGCTGTGCGGGCCGTAGTAGCTATGGCCGAGCACATCCGCGGGGACGGCGTCTGCGGCATCGCGCGCTACCAGGCGGACCTGCTCGGGCCGGATCATCACCTGCACCTTGCCAGCGGCGGCCGTGTTCGGGGTGGAGAGGCGCCCGAGCACGCAGTCGACGACCCCGGACCGAGCCGTTCCCGGAACGATGACCGCGTCGCCGACGAACCGGGCCACATCGAGATCGACCGGCGCGCGGTACAGCGTCGTCGGGGCTGCCGTCTGAGCGAGACGCCCCGAGCGGAGAACGGCGACCTCGTCGCCCATCGACAGCGCCTCGGCTTGATCGTGCGTGACGAGCACTGCGGTCGCGCCCGCTGCGGCAAGCGCAGTCGTGACGGCCGCGCGGGTCTCCGCGCGAAGGTGCGCGTCGAGCCCGGAGAACGGCTCGTCGAGCAGCACCACGCGCGGGTTCGGCGCGAGCGCTCGCGCGAGCGCGACGCGACGCTGCTCTCCGCCGGAGAGCTCGTGAGGGCGCCTGTGGGCATAGCCTGATCCGAGGCCGACCAGGTCCAGTGCCTCGTTCGTCCGCACGCCGTTCCGTCGTTCCCCGCGAGCGAGACCGAAGGCGACGTTCTTGGCGACGGTCAGATGCGGAAACAGCGCGCCCTCCTGAGCGACGTAGCCGATCTCGCGCTTGTCGGGGGCGAGGTGCCGACCGCCCGCGGCGGACACCACGCTTCCGTCGACGGTGATCGTGCCGTGGTCGGGCGCGATGAAGCCGATGATCAGGCGCAGCAGTGTCGTCTTCCCGCTTCCCGAGGCACCGAGGATCGCGGTGACGGTTCCCGTCGGGACGACGAGATCGACGTCATGCAGAACGTCGTGAGCGCCGTAGGACTTCGCGACGTTCGTGCACGCGAGCTCAGCCACGGTCGTCCTCCGGCGCGAACGCCCTCACCGTGCCGAAGCTGCTCATCAGCACCCAGGCGGCGGCCATCGCGAGCACGATCAGGACGGCGGCGAACGGGGCCGCACTCGCGAACGCAACCGTGCCGCTGTTCGCCTGGAACTCGGTCCCGAGCGTGTAGAGGTTCAGCGGCAGAAGCACTTGGGCGCTCGCGAGGTCGCCGAGCGAGAACGCGAAGACGAGAATGATCGCAGCGACCACGCCGGGGCGCGCGAGCGGCATCGTCACGCGGCGGAAGGTCGTGAGTGGACCGGAGCCGAGCGCGCGCGCGGACTCCTCGAGGGCAGGCTCGATCTGTCCGAGGGTGGCCCGCATCGCGACGACCGCAAACGGGAGGAACAGAACCGCCTCGGCGAACACGATCAGGGCGAAGCTCCCGTAGAGGAACCGTGCGTAATGGACGGCCGCGTAGGACAGGGCGACCGCCCCGACGAGATCGGGCAGCGCGAACGCGAGGTACGTCGACCGTTCGATGAGCCTCGACACGCGCCCGCCGTGGCGGACCGCGAGCACGGAGACCGGCAACGCCATGAGAAGCGCGAGCAGCGCAGCGGAGAGTCCGAGCAGGATCGACGTCCGGCTGGCAGGCCAGAGGAACTGCAGGTTCGTCGTCGCCGTCGAGAGGGCGGTGCTGCTGCTCTCGGAGAACCAGCGGACGAGCATCGCCACCGGTATCCCGACTGCCACCGCGACGACGGCGGCCAGGGCCGCCAGCACGGGCAGTGTCCAGCGGCCGAGCTCGTAGCGGACGGGGGCCCTGCGCACGCCGCGGCTCACCCTGGTGTAGTTCGCGTTGCCCCGGAGCCGGGCCTCACCGAACAGCACCACCACGCAGAGGACGATCGAGAAGAACGAGAGCGCGGCTGCGCCCGACGTGCTGAATCCCAGGCGGTACTGCGCGTAGACGTCCAGCGAGAACGTCTGGAACCTCAACGCGACGAAGGCGTCGAACTCGACGAGGGCGTCGAGCGCCACGAGCAGCAGTCCGCCGAGCAGGGCAGGCCGAAGCTGCGGCAGGACAACCCGGAAGAAGATCTGGCGTGGGTTGAGCCCGAGCGAGCGCGCCGAGTCTTCGAGCGCCTGATCCAGTCCGCGCAGCGCGACGGCAACCAGCAAGAAGACGATCGGGTAGTAGGAGAACGCGATGATCCCCGCAGCGCCGACGAAGCCCTGCAGCGAGACGCCGAGCGTCGCCCACGCATAGCTCGTGACGAAGAGGGGCACGGTCAACGGGGCGACGAGCAAGAGCGCCCAGAGCCGGCGGCCGGGAAGCCGGGTGCGCTCGACGAGCCAGGCGCCGCCGACGCCGAGCACGCCGCAGATGGGCGTCGCCACGAGCGGCACCAGCACGGTGTTGAGGAGCAGCGTGCGCGTCGAGGATGCTCGCAGGGCGTCCCCGATCGCGGATGTGCCGCCCTGGAACGCCTGGAGGACGGTGATCGCGATGGGGAGGACGACCAGGATCGCGACCACCGCGCCCAGCCCGAACAGCCCGAATGAGATCTGACCCCGGGGTCGTGTCATGCGACGCACGTGCACTGTCTAACGCAAGTGTCTTGTTCGGCGTCCGCTCAAGGCGCAAAAGCGGCGGCCCCCTTTGCAGGGGGCCGCCGCCGCGCGCAACGTGTTTCTGCCTACGACGGCAGTGCGAACGTGTAGACGTAGTCGCCGCGTACGCGCCGCGGGTCGAGGAGCCCGAAGGGGCGTGTCACATCGTTGTGCCCCGCACCGCCGACCTCGACGGTGACGTACTCCTTGCCGTTGACGCTGTAGACGATCGGTGCCGCCGCAACCGGATACGGCATCGGGTCCGATTTCCACAGCGACTTGCCCGTCTTCGTGTCCACTGCCTCGAGGTACCCGTCACCCTTCGACCCGTCACCGGTGCCGAAGTGGCCGACGAACGTGATTCCGCCGGCGGTGTTCGCCGTGCCGGAGTAGCAGATTGCCGGCCAGTGCTGGTGGAACGTGTACTTGCCGGTCTCGACGTTGAGCGACGTGAAGTTGCCCGAGTTGCTGATGGGCGTGGAGCCGTCGCCGACGCCGAGGCGGTTCGCACCGAGGCCACCGAACGAGCTCGGTACCTGCTGGGCGGCCGGGATCTGCTCCATGGCCGTCGCCCGGCCCGTGACGCCGCACGTGATCATCGAGTGGGTCTGCGGGCTGTAGGAGCTCGCAGGCCAGTCCATCATCTCGAACGGCATGACGGTGTACTGGGTCGTGTCGTAGTACGTGTAGGCGCACCCGATCTTGTACGGCTTGCCGTCGGGCGCGGTCGCCGAGGCGTACGGGACGCCCGAGGACGTCGCCGCCGTCGGCGTCGTGCACGGGATCCCGTCCTTGCCGATCGGGTTGAACAAGACGTTCTGCGTCGCCGGTACCGGCTGCGTGGGCCACGTGTTGACGCCGTCGGCCTTGGTCTGCGGAACGGGCGTCTCCTTGACCGGGATCAGCGGCTTACCGGTCTCGCGGTCGAGCACGAACGTCATGCCGACCTTGTTGACGTAGGCGACCGCGGGACGCGTGACGGTCTTGCCGCCCACCTTGAACTTGCCGTTGAACAGAACACCGTTGTTCGGCAGGTCCGAGTCCCACAGATCGTGATGCACCTGCTGGAAGTACCACTTCAACTGACCGGTGTAGAGGTTCAGCGCGACGATCGAGTCGGTGTAGAGGTTCTGACCGGGGCCGCGTGAGTTCCACGGCTCCGGGTTGCCGCTGCCGACGATCACCAGGTTGCGACCGGCGTCGACGAGCGGAGACTCCCAGAACGCCCCGCCCCCGTACAGGGTGCTGCCGTTCCCGCCCTTGCCGTTGATCGTCCAGGTCTTGTAGCCGGGCTGACCGGGCGACGGGATCGGGCTCCACGACCAGACGCGGGCGCCGTTCGCGGCCCGGAACGCCTGGATCGTCGGGCTGTTGCCGCCGCTGTCGCCCGAGCCGTCGCCGACGATCACGAGGCCGTTGACGTAGATCGGGGCGTTGGAGACCTTCGCGTTGTTCTGGAACGAGCCGACCGACGTCTGCCAGGCCACATGGCCGTTGGTCTGGTCGAGCGCGAACACGCGGCCGTCCTGCAAGCCGAAGTAGACCTTGCCCTCCCCGACTGCGACGCCCGGCAGGCGGCCGCCGCTCCCTGGGCTGAAGGCGCGGCCGTTGTTGAGGATCTCGTTCGCGTACGACGGTGTGTAGCTCCAGATGACGTTGCCGGTCGCCGCGTCGATCGCGAAGACCTGGCCGAGCGGAGCGTTGATCGTGTACAGCACGCCGTCGACCGCAACGGGGTTCGATTCCATCGAGCCGCAGTTGGTCGGGTTGCCGCTTGCGCCGCGAGGCGCGCCTGGGATCACGGGATTGCCCGCGATGATGCTCGCCGTGCAGGTGTTGAGGCTGATCTGCCAGACCTGCTTGAGCGAGCCGACGTTGGCGGTCGTGATCTGGTTCAGGGAGGAATAACGATTACCGTTCAGGCTCCCGTAGTACTCGTACCAGTTGTCCCCCGCGGGAGCGCTCAACTGCGCGGCCGTGAATGGCGGCGACGGCGTGATCGCCTTGATCGCCTGGGGATGAGATGACGCGGCGGTGGTGACGATCGCAAACACCACGACCAGCGTCAGGGCGGCTACTCCTGTTGCCCAACGAAAGCGACGCAATCGAATCCTCCTGGGTTGCTCGGTCAGCGCGGGGAGCCGTCCCCCCGACCGCCTGCAGAGTGAGTGGTCTGTAGGCGAAGGCTCTGTGCTACCCGCCGAATTGGGGAAATTACTTGAGCGCCGAAACTATACTCCGCGGTCCCGGACGGGGTCAACAAATTCGCCGCGTCGTCGCGTCGGCACGACACGAACGGGATAGGCTTCGCGATCCGTGCGCCGGTCCTTCCTGTCGATCGTCGTCGTTGTCGCCCTGTCGGGTGTGGGCGCCGCAGCGACGCAGTCCGCGTCACGCACGGGTTGCACGATCGCTCCGAAGCGTGCATGGACTTCGTGCCCACATGCCAACCTCGCGGGCAGGAGCCTGGTGCGGGCCGATCTCCGCAACGCGAACCTGGCGGGCGCGAACCTGACCGATGCGAAGCTCACGCAGGCCAACCTCGCCGCCGCGAACCTGTCGCGCGCCAAGCTCACCCGCGCGCGGCTGGACGGGTCGAACCTCGGGTTCGCGAACCTCACGGGCGCGTCGTCGGCCGACGCGAACCTCTCGCGCGCGACGCTGAACGGGGCGAGTCTCGCCCGCGTGAACCTCTCGGGAGCCAACCTGGTCCGTGCGAACCTCGAGGGCGCCAACCTGGTCGGGGCGAACCTCGCCCACGCGAACCTGGGCCTGGCAAACCTCGCCGGTGCGAACCTCGAGGGCGCGAACCTGACCGGTGCGAACCTCAACACGGCGTCGCTGGTCGGGACGAACCTCAGCAATGCGAACCTCAGCCGCGCCGTGCTCGCGAACGCGACTGTCAGCGGTGCGTACCTGCTCGGCGCGCGCCTCGT
>Ga0157374_10006392_pt1 | contig 10001 bp, 11 predicted proteins | sample M25metaG_FD_115308 | JGI IMG/M metagenome (GOLD analysis project Ga0157374, IMG submission 115308) | Miscanthus rhizosphere microbial communities from Kellogg Biological Station, Michigan, USA - M2-5 metaG | ecosystem: Host-associated > Plants > Roots > Rhizosphere > Soil | place: USA: Michigan... | reverse complement strand
GCACGGCTAATGAGTCCTGGAATCCTCGCTGCTCGTACTTCCGGCTGGCTTAAGCTAGCCGTGGCCCGGAAACACGCGGTTGCAGCGAATGCGGTAGTTTGCCCTTCCGCCCCGGAAATGTCAACGCGGAGCTTGATTTGGGCCTGTAGCGCCGGCGTCCCGCCCTCCGCTGTTGAATGTCTCACGGAACCGTTTGCACTGCACAAACAGGCGGGCGTTGCCCGCCTCTCGGGCCGGCGGGACGCCGGCGCTACAAAACCTCCTGTGGATTCTTGCTCTTTAGTTGAGTATTCTCGAAGACATGCTGAATTTTGCGCTTACCGAACTGCTGGGCACGCCGGTGTTTGACACCACCGGCAGCCGGTGCGGAAAAGTGCGCGAAGTGGCGCTGGTTCCCCAGGAAGACCGCGCCAAAGTTGCGGTCCTCATCGTCAGGACCGCACAGGGCGACCGTTTGGTGCCTTTTGGCTGTGTGACCTCAATCAACGGCGGTGTCCGTTGTGACACCCCCACGGCCAACTGGGTGTCGAGCGACGGTGTGGAGGGAATGCTGCTCCTCGGCCGCGATCTGCTGGATCAGCAGGTTATCGATGTGTTCGGCAGAAAAGTTGTCCGGGTCAACGACCTGGACCTGCTGCAGGAATTGATCGCCAATCGTCCTGTATTGAAAGTGGGCTCGGTCGATGTCGGCCCCCGTGGCGCCGTCCGCCGGCTACTGCAGGGAATGGTTCCACTGGTCGCTTTGCGTGCTCTGTTGCGGCAAATCCCTCCGCGAACTATTCCATGGGATTTTGTCGATCTGATCGAAACCGACCCTGCTCGCCGGGTAAAGCTCAAAATTTCCCACGATCGGCTGGCCAAACTGCATCCAGCCGACATCGCGGATATCGTCGAAGACCTGGCTCCTGACGAGCGCGAAGCCGTGTTCCAAACTTTGAACGAGGACGTGGCCGCCGGGGCCCTCGAAGAAGTCGAGCCAAGAGTCCAGAAGGCGATCCTCGAGTCTCTCGATTCGGAGCGCGCGGCCGAAATCGTCGAAGAAATGGAGCCGGACGCGGCCGCCGACCTGCTGGCCGATCTGCCCGAGGAGCGTACATCGGAAATCCTGCTGGAGATGGAGCCCCAGGAGCGAAAAGAGATGGTCGAACTCCTGGAGTTCAAGGAAAACACCGCTGCTGGCAGGATGAATACCGAATACCTGGCAGTGAATGTCAGCGCGACGGTGCACGATGGCATCGAGGCCCTGCGGAATTTTAAAGGCGGGGTTGAAACTGTAAGTACGATTTATCTGGTGGACTCGCACGGCACCCTGGCCGGTGCGGTGCCCTTGTCAAAGATTGTGCTGGCCACGCCGGACACTCCGATGCTGTCCCTGACCCTGGAGCCTCTGATCTCAACTCATGCCGTCGCCAAAGAGAAAGAAGTTGCGGAGTTGTTCGATAAGTACAACCTATCAACCCTGCCTGTCGTAGATGACAATAGAAAGCTGACCGGAGTCATCACCTCGGATGACATCATCAGCCTGCTGAGAGCGAAGCTGTAGGAAACCGTCGTTGGGCACTGGCCGTCCGTCGTTGGTCGTTAGCCATTGGTCGTTGGCCAAATCTCCGCATCTTTAAGGTTGGCCAACGACCAACGACCAACAGCCAACGACGGTTCTCCGATTTCACCTATCCAGATTTCTTCAGTCCATTTATCCTGATCGGTCACTTCAGCAATCTCTGGGCTACGCATGAAGAATTTCCTGAAACGCCAGAAAATTCGGCTGCTGATCTTCTTCGCCGTCGTTGGTCCCGGCTTTATTACTGCGAACGTGGACAACGACGCGGGAGGCATCTGGACCTATTCCGCGGCTGGGGCGCAGTTCGGGCACATGCTGTTGTGGACCATGATTCCGATCACGGTCGCGCTGATCGTGGTGCAGGAGATTGCCGCCCGCATGGGAGCCGTGACCGGCAAGGGCTTGAGCGATCTGATCCGCGAGGAATTTGGATTTCGCATCACGTTTTTCATGATGATCGGACTGATCATCGTCAATTTTGGAAACGTGGTTACAGAGTTTGCCGGGATTGCCGGCAGCCTGGAACTGTTCGGTCTCAACAAATACTACACAGTTCCGATATGCGCCGTCATCGTCTGGCTGATCGTCGTGAAAGGCCAATACAAGACGGTGGAGAAAGTGTTTCTCGCCGCTTCGTTTTTCTACCTCACTTACATTGTTGCCGGATTTCTTGCTAAGCCCGCGTGGCTGGAGGCGCTCGAAGCTACCATCGTTCCGCCCCACAAGGAAATGTTCCTGCGCCAGGACTACCTCTACATGGTGATCGGCGTCGTCGGCACGACGATCGCTCCCTGGATGCAGTTCTACCTGCAGGCTTCTATCGTCGAGAAGGGTGTAACGAAGCGGCAATATAAGGCGTCCCGACTCGACGTGGTAGCAGGCTGCATTTTCACCGACATTGTGGCCTGGTTCATTATCGTGGCCTGCGCCTCCACCCTGTATGTGCACGGTTACCACAACATCACCAGCGCCAAAGAGGCGGCTGAAGCTCTGCAGCCCTTGGCGGAAAAATACGCTTACATCCTTTTCGCGGTTGGACTGTTCAACGCATCGCTGTTTGCCGCCTCTATTTTGCCGCTCTCCACCGCCTACGCGGTTTGTGAAGGCTTGGGGTTTGAGGCGGGCGTGGGCAAGACCTTCGGTGAAGCTCCCGTCTTCTATTGGCTGTACACGATTCTGATCGTAGCCGGGGCCGGTGTGATTCTTCTGCCGAATATTCCGCTGGTGAAGATATCGATTCTGTCCCAGGTGGTGAACGGCGTTGTGTTGCCCTTCGTTCTCGTGTTCATGCTTTTGTTGGTGAACAAGAAGGAAATAATGGCAGAGTATGTGAGTTCGCCGCTCTACAACGTTATCGCCTGGGCGACTACGGTAATTATGGTGGGACTCACTCTGGCCTGGTTCTGGACGTTACGTAGCGGATGAGTTTAAAGCCGGCGACCACGAGCCTTGGGGAAGGGCACCACTTCAGTCGTGCCGAAAAATGGCAGACGAATGGCGGCTTCAGCCGCTGAGGTTTGCTTCCCGGTCGCTATTTTGGATACGAGCGATGTATCGAAGCATACCTCAGCGGCTGAAAGCCGCCGAGAGACGCGGAATGTTGCGGCACCAGTGAATTCGTGCCCTTCCCGTGGGTCGTGTTTGTCAGCGAACTCTAAGGCGTTACGCAAAATTCCAGAGCAACTCTTGTTTGCGTTGATCCTGCACCAAAAGATTACGTGATCCTTCCTTCAGACAGCTCCCTCACCAATTGCAGATCAGCCTCCAGAAAATCAAGTGACGGCAACTCGGATGGCTTGGTCCATTGCATGTCTTTGAAGATCCTGTTTTCCAGTTCGCCTTTGTACTCGCGTACAGCGTAAAAGCGCAATTCCACGGATGACCCGCTTTTGTACTCGTGACGGATGCGCGCGACTTCGTCGCCGATGGTGGCGTCGATGCCGAGTTCTTCCTCCAATTCACGGCGAAGAGCGTCGCGCGGCTGCTCGCCCTCTTCGATCTTTCCTCCGGGGAATTCCCACTTTAGCGGCATCGTCTGATGCTTCGTGCGTTGGCAGGCCAGGACGAGATTGTTCTTGAAGATCAACGCGGCTACGACTTGCTTCATGGATGGCGCGGGACGACGGTGCGAGCCGCGCGAAGATTGGGATTGATTATCACCGGCCTGGCCTTTGCTGCTTTTCATCGCGGACGCTTTCCGATCATCCGGGCTGCTTTTCCAGCTGCTTGCCCACCAGGGAGGCGCAATACTCCACGAGTTTGCGGTCTTCGTCGCCAAAAGCTGCCGGGAAGTGGCTGTCGATATCAAGTTCTCCGACTACCTTCCCGCGAACGAAAACGGGCACAACAATTTCCGACTTGGTTTCAGTCGAGCAAGCCAGGTAGCGATTGTCGAGATTCACATCGTCCACCACAATGGTCTTGCCCGTGGTAGCGGCCGCGCCGCAAATACCCTGGTTTAGCGGGATGCGGGTGTGAGGTGTCATGGCTCCCTGAAATGGCCCGAGGGCCAGCATGCGAGGCTGCGGACCGGCGGACGTTTCCTCCAGCATGTAGAAGCCGACCCAGTTGTATTTGAGCATCCGGTCGTGCAGGAGCTTTACCGTCTCCCACATAAAATCTTCCACTGAACCGGCCGCCTGATTCATGCGGTCAATTTCGGTTTTGACTTCGGCGATGGTGCCAGGTGGCATGAGATGGAAGCAGTTAATCGACGATACATCTTAGCCCCTCGGCTTGTGGAAAAGAACCCGGGTGAATCGCCGCAGCCAATGCCTTCAATCCGTGAACCAGCGTGGGCGCGGGAGTATTCAGTAGTTCGTCACGGATACAATAGACCCGTCCATCCTGCACCGCGCGTAATTGCTCCCATCCGCGATCGTGCGCGAGTTTTTTGAGTGGCACTCGGTCGCCGGCGCCGCACCAGGCAGCCACAATGACGTCAGGGTTCTTCGCCAGAACCGATTCCGGGGAGGCCTGCGCTCCGGGCTCGCCCAGAAAAACTCCACCGGCTGCCTCGACCAATTCCGCCACCCAGCGCTGCGAGGCAATCAGCGGTTTGCTCCATTCTTCGCAAAACACGAGAGGCCGGTGCTTGCCGTTATTGCTCAAACCAGCCGATTGTGCCCGAATGCTTTCGATCTCTTTTTGCATTCCTGCGATCACTGTTTGTCCATGCTCGCTGGCACCGACAGCACCAGCTATGGTTGCAATGTCGGTGTAAATGTCCGCCAGTGTTTTTGGTGCAAGTCCGAGAAAGCGGATTCCGGCTTTCAATATTTCCACCACTGCTTTCTCCTGGTAGGGAACAGCAGCGATCACCAGATCCGGACGCGCCTCGAGTATCTGCTGGCTTTGCGCGGTCCACGAATCGGCGATGATCAGTCGTCCGCTGTTCGCAACCTCCGGACAGACGTCGGCACAATATTTCGTGCAGGCTACGATACGGTCCAATCTGCCAATCGCGTTCAGAATGACGGTGGCGCTGGGCTGCAGGCACACTACTCGCCGCACCGTGTTGTCAGATGTCATGCAGTCCATCCTACATTTTCGACTGTGCAGCGGCCTTTCCTGATTTGTAAGGCGGGGATTTTTACACAATCGTCAGCCACCCGGTACAATCGCGCCGAGGATTTCACGCCATTATGTTCATTCACATGTTTGCATTTCGCTGGAAGCCAGGTGTCACCGACGAACAAAAACAGAACATCGTCACCGAAATACGCAAGCTGCAAGGCCAGATTCCAGGCCTTCTGGAAACTTCGGTCGGGCTGAACGTTTCTCCGCGCGGCCAGGGTTACGAATTGGGCGGGGTGATGAAGTTCGCCGATCAGGCCGCACTGGATGCCTACGGACCTCACCCCACACATCAGCAACTGCTGAGCTGGCTGATCCCGCTGATCGAACCGATTGAGGTCGATTTCGACGACTCGATTTGACGGTCGATTGGTTTGACCACAGAGGACACGGAGGACACAGACGAACACCTTGAATTTAAGTATGCCTTCCTCTGTGTCCTCCGTGGTTCATGCATCAAGTTACAATCTTTCGATGTACTCAGCCGAGGTCCTCGATCACTTCGAGCATCCGCGTAACACCGGCGAAGTGGGCGAACCTGACGCCTCTGCGCAGATCGAGAATCCCGCTTGCGGCGACGTACTGAAACTCACTCTGCGTCTGAGAGATGACCGCATCGAGGAGATACGATTTCTTGCGCAAGGCTGCGTGTCCGCCATGGCCTGTGCCTCGCTGCTGACGGAGCTTGTACAAGGACGAACCGTCACGGAAGCACGTCAGTTGCGGCGGGAAGAACTGGTGCGGGCGATCGGCGGCCTGCCACAGGCCTCGACGCATGCCAGCCATCTGGCGCTGGACGCGTTGGCTGCTCTCATCAAAAATCTCTAGAAGCTACGACCCAGGGACCGAGTCGGGTTGGTAAACCGGCCACTTGCGTTCCGTAGCTATCGCCAAGAGTTCCGCTGTCGGATTAATCGCGAACGGATGCCGCGCGATTTCCAGCATGTCAGCATCCCAGATGGAGTTTCCGAATACGGCGTCTGGAGTGCGGGCGATCACCTCTCGGATTGCGAGCGGTTTGCCTTTCCCGCTGGGCACGCGAATGACTCTATCGGTGACCTTGCCATCTTCAACCGCAACGGCAGCAGCCAGGATCCGGCCGGGGACAATTCCGAAATGCTTCATGCCTGCCTGAATGACCCATTCGCTGGTCGAAGAAACTGCCCAGATCTCGCAGCTCGTTTTGTGCAACTCCGCAACCAGATCTTTTATCTCGGGGAAAAAACCTCCCGTCATTTCCTCTTCGAAAAACTCTGCGGCGGCGCGCTTCACGTCGGAGACGGGAAGTCCGCGATTGATGGTCACCATTTCGGCGCACATGTCATCTTCGCTGACCTTACCGGCTAGGTATTCCGCATAGCGGGCCCGCGCCCAGCGAACCACATCATCTGCGACCAGGCCGCGCTTCAGCTCCCAATCAAAAAAGCCGAACCCGGCGTCGCCCGACCAGAGAGTGCCGTCGCAATCGAAGACGGCAAGCCGTGGCTTAAGTTGCAGGACCGATTGTTTGAACTCAGCGGCCGTAGACAGGGAAGTCGATTTCGAGTTTTCGGGATTCATTCGTTTGAGAGGGATCTACCTGATTTGAGGATTTAGCAGCGCTGCGTATTCCTCCGGCGTATTCACATTCATGACGGTGTGCAGGTCGTCGACCGGAACGTACTGCAGATGTTGCTGATTCTGATGTTCGACTTCTCTCGCGGTTGCCGTTGCCGGAGCTTTGAGAAACATCTCAATCATTTCGCGGCCTGCGAGAAAAGGATGCCCATGCCGTCCATCGTATTCGGGCACAACCGCCCATACCTCGGACGCCGCAGCTTCAAATGCCACCCTGAGCCGGCCCAGAACAGCGGTCTCGACCGGAGGACGATCCACCAGCGTGATCATCACAGCGTCACGCCCTAGGTCCAGAACCGCCTGCAATCCAACCCGCAGCGAGCTGAACTGGCCACCTTCAGGCGCCGGATTGCGGACAAGTGAACCGCCCGACGCATAGATCACCGGGGCGAGTTGAGTTTCGTTGTTGCCCACTACAACCACGACCTGATCTGTAGCCGAACTCAGCGAACGAATGGCGGCTGACAAAAAAGTCTCGCCAGAAGTTGCCAGACCTGCCGATACCGGAGGCCAGGGCAGCAGAGCTTTATCCGAACCCATGCGCGACGATTCACCCGCTGCAAGAATGACTCCGCACCAACTGGGCGCCCGGCTCATGTAGGTGAAGATAGCAAACTTTAGTGGTTGACGTACGAATCAAGGAGGGCGGGAAATATGCTCTGGAGATTCTCGAAGTGAGGAACGTCTAGTCGCTGGCTGCTGCTAGACCTCTTCTTCTGATACTTCCAATATTTTCGTTGTGGAAGCATTCGCTTCGCGTTTACGCGAATGAAACCAGCTCATGTAAGGCAAGGCGCGCTCCACATTGCGGCGGGTGGCGATCAGTTCGGCGGTAATAGCCACCGCAATTTCTTCCGGCGTGATCGCGCCGATGTCGAGTCCAACCGGAGCATGAACTCGCTCGAAAAGCTCCGGCGCCAGACCTTCCTTGGTCAGCTCCTCAAAAATGGTGATGGTCTTGCGCTTGGAGCCGATCATTCCGATGTATCGGGCCGGCGTCTGCACGGCCCAACGCAACACCCGCATGTCGTCGCGATGTCCGCGAGTGACAATCACGAGGTAGGATGACTCGCTCGGAGCCAACCGGGCCATCGCCTTATCGAAATCCTCAGCAATCACTTCTTTGGCGTCGGGAAAGCGTTCGCGATTGGCATAGGTCTCGCGGTCGTCGACAATGGTGACATCGAAGCCGGCACTTCGAGCAATCTTATAAAGGTTTATTGAAACATGCCCTGCACCGAAAATATAAAGTGATGCTGGAGGTAGTATCGGTTCGACGAAGATGTCGAGCGTGCCGCCGCAGACCAGTCCAGTATCGTACTTAGGGTCTTGATTGAGGTTGAAAGTCAGAGTGCGGGGTTTCTCGCTCTCCATGACTTCACGGGCGGCCTGCCAGATCTCGGCCTCAACACAGCCCCCACCGATCGTCCCAACGATGGAGCCATCGTCGCGTACCAGCATCTTGGCAGTCTTGAATGAGGGAATCGAACCGCGCACATTGACGATGGTCGCGACAGCTCCCCTGCGTCCCTGCTGCCGGAGTTTGACGATCTCCTCGTAGATGTCCATCCCGGCTGATTATCAGTCGGTTAACAGGGTAAGTCAATCGCTGGGAAATCCAGGAATCGGCTCCAGAAGTCTTAGCGTTCTCTGCGGCATCTCCTTTGCGAACTTTGCGGTTAAAGGCTTTGATCTTGCAGGCCCTCCAGGAAGGGCAAGGTCCTAAACCGCAAAGTTCGCAAAGGAATTCCGCAAAGCACGCAAAGGAACCTAAGCGTGATTTGCTGGAATGTGACTTAGCACACTCTTATGCTAGTTTGATTTCCGTCGGAGGGATCCATGAAAGCCGTTCGCATCCATGAATTCGGTGGTCCGGAGGTTCTGCGCTACGAAGACATACCCGATCCCAAGCCACGCCAGGACCAGGTGCTCGTCCGCGTCAAAGCCTGCGCCCTGAATCACATCGATCTGTGGATTCGCAAAGGGCTGCCAGGAGTGAATCTGCCGCGCATTCTTGGAGCGGACATCGCCGGAGAGATTGCCGAAGTCGGTGAGTACGTTACTGGCTTAAGGCTCGGGCAAAGGGTGCTTCTCGCACCGATGTACTTCTGCAATCACTGCGCCAAGTGCGTGGCCGGACTTCAGAACCAGTGCCCGGAGTTTACGGTGCTTGGTAATCGCGTTGACGGCGGGAATTGCGAACTGATCGCCATACCCGCCGTGAATGTAATCCCAATTCCCGACGATCTCGATTTTAATGACGCCGCCAGCTTGCCGCTGGTGTTCACGACAGCGTGGCACATGCTTGTAGGGCGCGGAGCCATTCGTCCGGGACAGACTGTTCTTGTCCTTGGGGCCGGTTCAGGTGTTGGTATCGCCGCTATACAGATCGCGAAACTGTTTCATGCCCGCGTCATCACTACCGCTGGAAATGAAACGAAGCTGGAAAAGGCTCTGGCTCTCGGCGCCGACCACGGCATCAATCATTACCATCAGAAAATCTCCGATGAAGTGCGCAAGCTCACCAACAAAGAAGGCGTGGACATTGTTATCGAACACGTGGGCGTGGCTACATGGGGCGAGAGCATAAAGTCTCTAAAGCCTGGTGGAACTCTGGTTACCTGCGGAGCCACTACCGGATTCGAAGCCAATATCGATCTGCGGTTCTTGTTTTCGCGCCAGCTCTCCCTCCTGGGCTCGTACATGGGCACGATGTCGGAATTGCATGAAGTGCTGGGCCACGTCTTTGCAGGACGTTTGAAACCCGTAGTGGACCGGGTATTTCCCCTGAACCAGCTACGCGCCGCACATGAATACCTGGAGAAGAGCCAGATGTTCGGGAAAGTCGTCCTCGATTGTTCTCATTGAGTTAGCGTCATCGCTTGCGCCTTCGGAGCATGACTGTAGTGGAATTTGCAGGGGGTCTGCGGCAGGTCAAATCCCAGGTCGACACTGAGAGCCGCGGCCTTCCGGCGACTCAAGTCTTCCAACAGTTGCAACGCGTAGTGGTCGCTGATATCTCCATTTGCATGTCCCAACCAGAACTTTCTGAGATCGTCGGGACAGGCCGCTCGCTTTAGTTGGGCAGCCCGGAACCGGCGGAAGCAATGGGCCCCCGCTCCGGGGACATGGAAGCCGAGATCATTGAGTTTCGGGCGCAAGTTATGGTTATAGACATTCGAATACGAGCGCGGCGTACCTGCTCCAGAGGGAAATAACAATCCCGTGCGGGTACTCATGTACTCTC
>Ga0157374_10006391_pt1 | contig 10002 bp, 13 predicted proteins | sample M25metaG_FD_115308 | JGI IMG/M metagenome (GOLD analysis project Ga0157374, IMG submission 115308) | Miscanthus rhizosphere microbial communities from Kellogg Biological Station, Michigan, USA - M2-5 metaG | ecosystem: Host-associated > Plants > Roots > Rhizosphere > Soil | place: USA: Michigan... | reverse complement strand
TGTCGATCAACTCGGCGGCGGTCATGGGTGTTCCGGTCCGACGCTCTTCGGCAGCCGTATCTATCTCCGAGGCGCGGAGGACACGCCACACTCGAGTAACAGGAACACTTCGGTTGCAGTCTTCAGCAGTTGGTAGGCGCCCACTCCGGTCAGATGTTCACGCAGGCGCCCCTGTCTTTCTCTCAGCTGCCGCTCGTGCCGGGCCGCGTCTTTTTGGCATGGATCGTCCTGTGCATCAGAGATAACCGAATCCGGGCGACACCCGAACACACGATCGATAAAATCGCGATACTGCTCAAAAGCAATCGCAGTCGTTCGTTGGCGAATGGTGGGCCAGAGAGGATTGACATCGCCGGGCCGCTGCCTCTGTGGCCGCTCTAAGGCGACACGAAGGGCCGGACCATCGTTCCCATTCGTGCCGACAACAGCTTCGACGCGCCTGGGCTCGACGAGTGTTTCCTTTGATGACTTTTTCACGGCTGGATTTTCGGGCATAAAAATTCTCCTTATTTGGACAACAAAGATGGATTCGGCCTTCGGCAGCGTGCGCGGCAACTGCATTTCGCACGACTCAAGCCAGTAAGGCTTAGGGACCTCTGCAGAGCCCACGCTCTGAGGAGCGAAAGCACGGCGCGCGATTCGCCTTCGGGACTCAGTAAGAAGTCGGCTTTTGCTTGCCCCAAGACCGCCAGTGCCAAGGGGGGCGGAGCTTGCAAAATCGCACCCGGAATGGTTCGCCAGCGGTGAAAGAGCAGTCGCAGTTTTTCGGGTGTGCGGTCCTTATGGTTCAGGATTTCCGGAAGTGTCCGTCCGCCGAGTGCGGGTATTCGATGATTGACCAATAAGCGCACCAACTCGGGCATGGTGGATTCCAACAACTGCACGAGTTTCAGGCGTTCCTGATCAAGCCCCTCGGTCGGATAGAGCGAGCGCCACACGGATTCGAGACGCTGCCACTGAGAATGTACGAAGAGCGCTTTACCTAGTGCGCAACTAAGAACCGAGCGAATCCATGGGAAAGGATGGGGATCGCGCAGATCGGCGCGAAAGATGAAGGCACGCGGCAGGCTGAGAACTCCAAAAACGCCCAGGCTCGCACCTATCCCGAGATGCGTGATGGCCCAGAAGTCCGCCGTGATCTCAGAGATCCAGCGTTCCCACAACACCCAGGCAAGTTTGTCGGCGCCCGCTAAAAGTTGTTTGGCTCTAAGAACCGCCCGGAGAGAGGGAAGAAGGTTCAGCAACGCTGCCGCCTGATGACCCACTTCATGAAACAACGAGGCTGCGATGCCACTGCCCACCATCCGTTCCCGCGGTACTCGAATGATTGCGACGGGATTCTCCCCTCCCGTCGACAAGCGAGTGCGTGCGCGCCGGATGGCGGCTCCATGCCCGCGATCGAGATAGCACACAACCGGCGGCAACGCGATGTTGCTTCCAGGCAGTTGGAGAGCCCATGCTGCTGCCACGTCCAGTCCGGCCAGCCAAACTCCGAACGGATTTTCGCTCCGCTGTGTCATCACGTCGGCAAAGGTATCGAAGTCCGACAGGAGAGCATTGAATCTCAGACGCACGTAGGCAAAGCGGTTCTGCAATTCGCTGGTGTCGGTGTTTGCCCGGCCGCTGGATGCTCGCAGGGACTTTATGTAGTTTGCGACTATCTTGTGCATATGTTTTCGGGCCGCAAACAAGAAGTGCTCCATATATACGCGCGCATCCTGTGCGGGAGCGGCGGCAGCGACCATTGGCTCTATGACAGCGAAGTAATCGAGCCGATCCAGGCGTGTGAGCAGAGCTCGACACTCCTGCTCAATTAGCCAACGGGCGCTGTTCGACTGCGCCATGTCTAGACCCCGAGCAGAACAATGCGATTGCCGCGGCGGATCCAGCGTCCGGTGCGGCGACCTCCGCCGAGGCCGCGGGCATCGGGGCGGAGAAGGCCCGGCGCATGCTGGCGGGCGGCTTTGGCGGCTGCTCCCCGCGCTGCTTCCGCCGGCGGCTGGTTCGGTGACGCGGCGGCTGCGTTTTGTACCGCGGCGGTCGCGCATCGGACGAACTGGCGGGCCACCCAGAATTCCTGGTCTTCGCTGCTAAGACCTTCCACCTCGAGACCCATCGCTCGCGAAGCGCCGGACGCGAGCTTACTACCTAATGCCGCTCCAGCCGGGCCGCCAACGAATCCCCCCAGAGCTCCTCCTGCAATGGGAAGCAGCTTCTTCGCCGCACCTTTCAGAATGCCCCCGATCTGCTTGCCCAAGGGCGAGGCGGCCAGCCGCCGAGCGGCGCTGCCAATCTTCTTGAAGAGACTTCCGATGAATTGGTCGATCTCCGCCTCATCCTGGATCTCCAGAAATTCGCCGGCTAGTTCCATCTCATCGATTTCTGAGAGGACTCCTTCCCCGTTGAAGCCTGCGGATGCTTCAAACTCCGAATCGAGCTCGAATTCACTATCTTCGAACTCTCCAGTGTCGGGAGCTTCCAGTTGCGTGCGATCCAGATCGTGCATGACGTCTCCTGTCGGCGGAATAAGGTCGCCTCTTTTGAGGAGGCTCCCTTCGGAATGCAATCGCTCTGCCAACGCGCAGATCGTTCACTTACATCACCAATGAACGAAATGCTTTTCGGTTTGGTTTTCGACGATGTGCCGGAACGCGAAATTTCATTCGGCGTTCTGGGGTCACCGAGTAGATATGTGAGGCCATGCTAACGAATTCACCGCGACATGACCAGATCAAGGTGGGCGACAAGTTGAAGCTGGCGTATGCGGAAGAAATGCTGATCGCGGTCGGGGAGTCTAAGGATCCCGTGGGCGCCGAGAATGCTGGACTGGTCGGTATTGCGCCGAAGGGCGCCAAGCCCGGTGGGGTCATGGTGGAAACGACAAACATGACCGCAAAAGTCGTGGCCGTTGACCCTGAGAAGCATCACCTAACCATTCAGGACGCGGATGGCGAGGAAAAGAAAATGAAGATCAGCAAGAAAGCCAAGAATCTCGACACTCTCAAGCCGGGCGAGACCATAGAAATAACGGTGACCGAGGCGCTGGCTATTGAAGTCGAGAAGTCACAGCTGGCGCTTGGTTCGGTGCCCGCGAAAATCGTGGCAACCCGAGAGAGTTTGGGCGCGAAGAGATACGCACATACGTAAAAGGTTGACCGTAAGTGTGGCGCCTTGTACGCTCGGCCTGTAGACGCGGGCGGCGTATGGTCCGGTGCTTACGTTTAGGGCTGCGTAACCCGCGCTTGCGACGACGCTTGGGCACGGCGGTCTAAAGGCGACAATCTGCTAGGTCGAGAAGAAGAACTTAAACAACATCCAAAACCTCTCTTCAAGTATGGGCGCGGCTATTCGCAATTCCAACGATATCGGCAATGAACAGATGACGCTCTATCATGCCTTTAGTGAAGACGGAAAGTAGTCCAGTGCCAGAATCATACAGGGCGCTTTCTCGGCGAGATCAAGGACAGGATTCGTTCGGCTAAATACGCGGCATTGCGCCGTGAATTTGGATTTATTGAAACTGTATTGGGACATCGGCCGAATGATCTCGGATCGTCAGAAGGCGAGACGTGGGGACGGTCCGTTGTTGAGAATCTCGCAAACGATTTCAGGAGGGTTCCCTGGCATCAGTGGCTTCTCCGCTGCTGACCTTTAGAGAATCAAGCAGTTTTACGAAACATACTCCAGCGACGAAAAACGCGCACCATTGGCGCGAGAAATTAGCTGGACCAAGAATGTGCTGATCCACCAGCTTGAGAACCGACCATACGAAAAGACGCTAATCAATCAAACCAATTTCGATACACCGTCGCCCGAGCAGATTCGGCAACCAGGCGAAACGGGCGGTCAAAGGTCAGTACACATTCGATTTTGGAACTCGCTGATGAACACAGCGAGCGGCAACTGGAGCAGGTGATCCTCGCGAAGGTCGAACCCTTTCTATTGGAAATGGGCGGCATGTTTTCTTTTGTTGGCAGCCAGTATCGTCTGGAGGTGGTCAGCGACAAGGAATACTTCATTGATCTGCTCCTGTTCCACCGCCGGCTTCGTTCGCTCGTGGCCGTAGATCTAAAGGTCGGCGAGTTTCAGCCCGAGCACGTCGGTAAGATGCAATTCTATCTCGCTGTCCTTGATGAGACAGCCCGCCATCGAGGGCTCAAATCCCTCCATCGGCATTTTGATCTGCAAGTCGAAAGAGAAAACGATCGTGGAGTATGACTCCGGGAATCATCTAAGCCGATCGGCGTAGGAACTATCGGGTAGTTACATCCGTTCCATACGAACTACGGAACGATTTGCCTGGACCCTGAGCAAATGCCTCGCTGCTAAGGAACTAAACGGAAAATGCTGCCTCATTCATAACATAGTCCCTCCGCTTTAGCACCTTGCGCTGACACCATCAAGGTCGAAATGCCGATCACAGTCCCGACTAGAACGCCGTTCGGTTCGTGCCAGCGTTGTGATGCTGGAACGGATGAAAATTCAGGAGTAGCACAGATTCTGGGAAGCCAAGTTTCATTTCGGCGAGGCGACATTTTGGACGACAGGAGTCGCCTTTGCACGGAGGCGACCTGCGGTGCGCTGGATCTCCCCGTAGGCGGGCTTCCCCGAAAGGCGGCACTCCCATACGACTAGCACTGACCAACCCAGCCTTCGATTCTATGAATCGGTTCTGTGGTCACGAAGCTGGTTGTTGCGTATCTTTGGCAGCCAGTACTCTGGTAAATAACTTTCGATATTCCTCATTGAGAATAGTCTGGTCGGGAATTTCTAGAACCAATGAGCTCGGATGGATAAATTTTGAACAGACTTTCCAAAGTAACTCTTCGTCGCAAATTCGTGTGTGCGACTGATCCGCTTTGCTGCTGAAGGAAGAGAATAGTCGTCAGATACCCGGGAAACGCTTTGAGCAGGCGATCGTAGATTGCTGTCTGTATTGGCCTCCTTCAAAAATTCCCTCGCATTGTCATTTGTGTCTGAGACGTAGGTCGCCCAAAAATGGAGTTCAATAAGGTTACGGAGAGCGAGGGCCATCAGATCGGACTCCTGCTCAATCCAACGCACGGCACGCGAAGGCTGACGGTCCACGTGCCTGAGAATGCGGACTCGCGCAATCTGCTGCTACCGCGAATTGTCTTCGGCTACGGCTTGTGAAATAGCGTCTCGGCATTGACGAATCGCGTATTCGAAATGTTCGCGGCTGAATTCTGGGCCAGTTCAGCGACGCCTGGAACGGGGTAGTGAAATTCTTCGGGCGCTGCCACATCGCGACCCTTATCATCAAATAAGCAAAGAAATCCCGCGATTATTGACACACCGTCAAGGTCGTGAAATGCCCGCACTGTGCCCGGCCCTTGGTGTTTATCGGCTTCCGCGGGCAATCACACCTCGCCACTCTTCAAGCCGCGCGAGTCTCCCTCCACGTTCCAACGCCCAGCGTAGGCGCTGAAGCTGGTTACATAATTCTTCCGCACGACTGGATCTTTCGTCTTCACAGCCGTACACGGTCGCAGTCAGATTACGAATGGACTGGCACTCTAAGTCCAAACGATCAAGGCTTTGCGTGATTTCGCAAAGCTGCTCCGGTGTGGCAGCTGCACGATTCATTTTGTTGGATCGATCGAGAGTAGCAAGGCAGATTCAACGATGCAATGCTTTCAAATGGCAAACGAGTACCGAGTAGTTCCAATTTTTAGACCCTCAGTACCGGTACCTCTTGGGCCATGGCCTGACTGACGGCAATCTCTTGTCCAGGCCGCCTCGCCGTTTAGCCGCGTATTACCCCGTTTACACGTGTGGTGGATCGTCCACGCCAGTACACGGTGGTATTCCACTTACCTTCCTAAGTCTTTGAGTTCTCGATCGGCTTAAACGGACCACAATGTGCACCTGAACTCCCGGGTACTCATGAATCCGGTCTGTCCATATTGCGGCGGTCCCATGGACCTTCCAGAGGTCTCGCGTTGCCGATACTGCGGCGCGCTACTTGCATCCGACACCGTCCGCCAACCCAAAACCAAGCAGCTCTCGCGGCGAGTAAACGCTTCCTTGATTCTTTTCGAAGTATTCGCTCTTTCCGGGGTTATCACTGGCGGGTTCACCGCCCAAAAACCCTCAGTGGCGTTCACACTAGCGCCCAGCCTTTGCGTGACTTCGCTCGAGGATGCAGGCACCGTGCTCGCCGCCTATTCCGTGAGCGATTCGACGACATTGACCGATCTTGTCGCGCGAGGTAAAGCCTTCTCATTGGCCGAAGGAGTCCAGTTGCATGTTCTTTCGCGGGGAGATCGCATCTCTCGCGTCCGCATCGAATCTGGAACTCACATCGGCGAACGCTGCTGGGTTCCTGCGCAACTCATTGGTGACGAAATCGTCCACTGAACTGAGGGGTGGCCGATCCGGCAAGGTGCCTAGCCCCGCGGGGCAGTTCGGTTCGAGTATGTGCCGAACGCCTCGTCCAGCCCGCACCGGGATCAGACTTTTCCCGAGGTCACAGGCCTGCCGGAGCGTTTCGCATGCGGCGTACTGCGTCCCAAGCGTGCCGTCCATCATTCCGCGGAATAAACGGCAGCAAATTGTAACCTCCGAGAATCAGGTTTACTTGCGCAAAGAGTGGCGCCAGGTGCCAGCATGCCAAACCTAGAAGTAAATTCGCCAGAGGACCGGCAATGGCAATTCTTGCGTCTGCTGTCGGCTCCCCTTGCTCGCGCACGATGAACGGACCACGCCAGGAGACTCCGAGTCGCTTTATTTTTACTCCATGCATCCACGCGATCGCCACGTGTGCAGCTTCGTGAATGATCACCGACAGTACCGAATCAATCCAAAAATCAGGCCCGGCCATTTTGCGCTCTTACCTGATTAGGTGGGTCGAAGAGCCGAAAGCTTTCACGGCAAAAGGCCCTGTTGGCCCCCAAAGGGTACCGTGACATCTACCCCTGCGAGGGGTATAGAAAGCAGCGGGATGTGGCTCTATAATCGCGCCATGGTTACACGATGGTGGCTTCTGCCATTATCCGTGTGGCTGCTGCTGCTGGGAATCACGCTCAACTGGTGGGAATTCGATTCCGCCGAAGAGGAGCACCGAATATTCTGGTTCGCCGTGCTCTTTCCAGTCTTTGCCCTATTAGTAATCCAACTTGCGTCCAAGGTTGCTTTGCGCTGCTTAGCCTTCGCTGCTAGACGCAAGGCAAAAACTGCAAATCTACCTAACGCGCCAAAAAAGATCTGACGTAAATTGGGTCACATACACACCAGCCCGGCGTGACAGGCCGTTGAGGTTGTGTTTTCCCTTTCTCTCGAGAAGTGCCGCGTCCTCGAACAGCGTTTTGAAACAGCAGAATTTGCCAATCCTTTTCGGCTAATCGCCGCTAGTAATCACATCGAACAAAACCAGCTGATCTCCCGGTTGTGTCTTTGTTTGCTCAATTGTCCCGGCGGGAAGCTCAAGAACCGAATGTGCAGATAGGCATAAGGACAAACGCCACGGCAGCATTGCCCTGCGAAGTTTGCGAACCCTTTTCTTCCGATCGAGATACAGAACGTCGATTGGGAACCGCATGCCGTATGTATGCACTGACTCACAAGGAACAATCCACAGCCCATGCCCAGTCGGCAGACTGTCGCGGCCCAGCAATCCCTTCCGTCTTTTTGCGCTTGTGTCAGCGACATCTGTCAATTCCGCCAAAACGGTGTGACGAGTCTCATTTTCGACCAGCATTCGTCGCATCATGCCTAATTCGTCTCAGCGAGAGAACATCGGAAGGTTAGCAATGCATCTGCTTCACGCCTTTATGGATGTGGTGCCGGTGCTGTGGATGTGCTTGCAGGAGCCATCGCCGGAGCTGCAGATTGTTGTCCGCCGCCGTACGAACTGCCGCCCGTCGTGGACGTCACAACCAAGGGCCTTTCTTGAAGGCTCTTTACCAGAGACTCAACTGGTACGGATGGGGTCGGCGGTGTTACTGGAACAGGACCGGTTACATTTTGACCGGGAGTGGCCATTTCTTTGGCTGTGTTCGGGGCTAGAAATGGCACTGGGAAATTTGGCAAGGAAATTTGCTGGCCAGCGGGGACCGGGCGGACTATTTGAGGTGTCACAATGACCATCAACTCCGTATTGGTCCTGTTCTTTGACATTGAATGGAAGAATTTTCCCAAGATCGGAATGTCTCCGATGAAAGGAATTTTGCTAAGGGTCTCCGTTTCCCGATTATCGAGTAAGCCACCTATAGCGAAGCTTTGGCCTTCGCCCAATTCGACTTCGGTGTTTACGTTCCGCACCGAAACACCGGGCACGGTGAATCCTTGGATGGTAACTCCGTTGGCATAATCCAATGCGCTGACCTCCGGGGCCACCTGCAGCCTTATCGTTCCGCGCGGTGTAACAGTAGGAATGAAATTAAGGCGGACGCCGAATTCGCGGAATTGAATCGTGATTGCCGTGCTTCCTCCGGTCGTGCCGCCCTGTACCACGGGATAAGGAAATTCTCCGCCGGCAAGAAAACTCGCCTGCTTTCCGTTCTCCGCTAAGACGTTCGGTTCCGCGAGTGTTTCCACAACTCCTTTCGTTTCCAAAGCTTGAATGGTTGCCCCACGATTTAAGTCGGGACGAAAGACGAAGAGGTTAAGAAAGTTGCTGATGGTAGCGGTGACTCCATTGCTGGTTACGCCTCCAGTTCCGGTGCTCGAACCAGAACTGCTCAACGAGGGTGGAGAGAACTGTTGAGTGGTCACCGATCCTATCGTGTTCGCTGCGCCCGTACTAAAGAGGTTCATTCCCAACTGGTTAAGCCGAGACCGATCCACGCTGGCGAATCGAACTTTCAGAAGGATCTGCGTATCGGGCGGGGGCACGTCGACATACAGTAGATTGACCGGCTTGCCTACCGCCGCGGCGATGGCCATCGCGCGATCGGCGCTGGTTAGGTCCTTGGCTGTCCCCCGCAAAAAAATCAGATCGTTTTCTACGCCAACGTCGATTTTCTGTCCGGGCAGTTCCCTGGCGATCTGTCTTCGAAGAATGTCGGCTTTGCCGTTATTTACAAACCGGCTCGGCTGCACCAGGATGTCAAAGAACAGCTTGCCGCCGCCTCGCTGCCAGATGATGAGACTCGTCTCGCCGGCGGCCTTTCCGTTCACAAGTACTTCCGTCGGACCAACGGCGGTCGCTTCTGCAACGTCGCCAAAGCCGACGGAAGCGCGCTCGATCGGAACCGAACTATTTACGATAACCGACTTTCCCACAGTGACGAACAGTTCGTTCGGCGATTCTTCCCCACCTGGCCGGCCGGCTTGCGAAGCTGGTGGCTGCGTCGGCTGCTGCATTGCTAGCGCGTCGCTGGTCAAAAGAAATACCAAAAGACAACTGCTGACTATTACCGCAATCGCGGATCTCCCCTGTTGCTTCAAAGCCGCTCCTTAATCAACCTGAATTCTCTTGTATTACTGTTGCTGTGAATCGGAGAACTTCTCTTCCGTGTGCTTCCCGCCGTTCAACACCTGGACGAGATAAACATTCGGAGGAGGAGCCTGAACCTTGGGCTCAGGTTTTTTGAAGACAACATTCTTCGGTTTTGCGGGAGCCTCTCCATCCGAGAACACGCTGGCCATAGCGATACTCGCTGTCTTCGGAGTGTCCGTGTCCAAAGGATTGCGCAAGACCAACTGAATTTTCGTCTGACTGCTCGCCAGGCTGAGAAGCTCAGCCTGCTCCGGGGTCACCAGCAGATTGACAACCGCAACGTTCACTGCCTTGCCCTCATTGTCCTTCTGAATATTCGTTCCCGCCGAAAGCACTTCGATGTTTTGCAACAGCGTCTTCACCTTTGGGCCCTCTGCGGGAGCGGCGCCGGGACCCGTCCCGGACACCAGTACGTCCACCCGCATGCCCGGAGTAACGAATCCAGCTACGCCGACCACATCGTCCACCCTCACCGCGCACGCCCTCATGCCGGGACGAATCGTAGCGGCCATGCCTCCTCCGGAACCGGCCGCTGCAAG
>Ga0157374_10006390_pt1 | contig 10002 bp, 9 predicted proteins | sample M25metaG_FD_115308 | JGI IMG/M metagenome (GOLD analysis project Ga0157374, IMG submission 115308) | Miscanthus rhizosphere microbial communities from Kellogg Biological Station, Michigan, USA - M2-5 metaG | ecosystem: Host-associated > Plants > Roots > Rhizosphere > Soil | place: USA: Michigan... | reverse complement strand
CAGTCCCTGATCGGGCTTGATCCCGCCGCGCGACACCCACGGATGGTCCTTACCTCGAACCTCTAGTGGCGCGTCCTCGGGGAGCATCTCGCCCGCCTTCGCCAGCTTCCTCTCACCCGAGAAGACAGCGCCCGCCATGATCAGTGCCTGTGCCTTGGTTCGGCTCTCGGCCAAGCCGCGGCCTACCAGCAGCTGGTCTGTACGGAGCTTGGCTACGCCCGCACCTCTTCCACCCCGGCGCTGTTGCTGCGCAGTGCCTTGAGCACAGTCTCCACAATGTGCGGCGCGTTGAGGCGTGCCTGGTCGTACTGCTTCTCTGGTTTGTCGTGATCGAGGAAGCTGTCAGGGAGACGCATGGTGCGGATCTTGAGTCCCGCATCCACCAGTTCCTGATCGCTGGCGAGAGTCAGGACGTGGGCCCCGAGCCCCCCGATCGAGGCTTCCTCGATCGTCACCGCAACCTCGTGCGTCGTCAGCAGCTTGCGGATCAACTCCTCATCGAGCGGCTTGGCGAAGCGGAGGTCGGCGACCGTTGTCGAAAGCCCCTTCGCCTCCAGCTGGTCGGCGGCTTTTTCGGCCTCCGCCAGCCGGGTTCCGAGCGAAAGGATCGCGACCTTGCTGCCTTGACGGACGATCCGGCCCTTGCCGATCTCCAGTACCTCTGGAACCTGTGGAAGCAGCACGCCCCTGCCTTCCCCGCGCGGGTAGCGAACGGCAATCGGCCCGCCGTCATGCACAGCCATCGTATGCACCATGTGCACCAGCTCGGCTTCGTCGGCCGCGGCCATCACCACGAAGTTGGGGAGCGTGCAGAGGTAGGCGAGGTCGAAGCGTCCGGCGTGGGTTGCACCGTCTGCTCCCACCAGCCCCGCCCGATCGATTGCGAAACGCACCGGCAGGTTCTGGATCGCGACGTCGTGAACTACCTGGTCGTAGGCGCGCTGGAGAAAGGTGGAATAGATCGCGCAGAACGGTTTGTATCCCTGCGCCGCCATCCCCGCCGCAAAAGTCACCCCATGTTGTTCGGCAATACCCACGTCGAAGGTGCGCTCGGGGAATCTCTCGGCCGTTTTGTCGAGGCCCGTTCCAGCTGGCATCGCGGCGGTGATCGCGACGACCTTCTCGTCGCGTTCCATTTCGGCTGTCAGCGCCTTCGCGAAAACCGAGGTATAGCTTGGCGCGGAAGCGGCAGCCTTGTCCTGCTTGCCCGAGACCACATCAAATTTGACCACGCCGTGATATTTGTCGGCCGCGTGTTCGGCGGGCGCGTAGCCCTTGCCCTTGTTGGTGACAACGTGGACCAGCATCGGGCCGATATCCGCGTCGCGGACGTTCTCCAGAACTTCCACTAGCGCCCGCACGTCGTGGCCGTCGACCGGGCCGACATAGTAAAAGCCCAGCTCCTCGAAGAGCGTCCCGCCGGTCAGCCACCCGCGGGTATATTCCTCCATTCGGCGGAGGCCGCTATGCAGCGGGTCGGGCATCGCGCGCGCCAGCTTTTGCGCCAGCTTGCGCGGCGTCAGATATTTTCCCGAGCTGACGAGCCGGGCCAGCGCGTTCCTGAGGCTTCCGACCGGCGGAGCGATCGACATGTCATTGTCATTGAGGATGACGACCAGCCGATTGCCCGCCGCGGCGGCGTTGTTCATCGCCTCATAGGCCATTCCCGCGCTCATCGCGCCGTCGCCGATCACCGCAATCCCACGAGCATCGTCGCTGGAAAGTTTACTGGCGATGGCGAAACCGAGTGCAGCCGAGATCGAAGTGGAGCTGTGCGCCGCCCCGAATGGATCGTATTCGCTCTCACTTCGCTTGGTGAAACCGCTCAGGCCCCCGCCCTGCCGGAGCGTCCTGATGCGCTCCCGGCGACCGGTGACGATCTTGTGTGGATAGGCCTGGTGCCCGACGTCCCAGATCAATTTATCGTTGGGCGTGTCGAACACGTAATGAAGTGCGACCGTCAGCTCGACGACGCCGAGACCGGCGCCGAGGTGCCCCCCCGTGACCGACACGGCCGCGATTGTCTCCTGACGAAGCTCATCCGCGAGTTGCGGAAGCTGATCCTTTGGCAATCGGCGCAAATCGGCCGGATAATTTACGGTGTCGAGAAGCGGGGTCACTGGCCTGTCGGACATCATCGCGCCTTTACGTCGATCTGGCGCTGCTGTCGAACCTCACGCTATCGCAGGCGCCGCAATCTTCGCAAACGGAATATCGAGACTGGTGCGGGTCGCCGCCCGCCAGAGCCACTCGAGCGGCCCGTAGTGGAAGCGCCGCATCCACCAGTGCGCCAGAAGGCCCTGCACAACCACGGCAATCGCCCCCATAGCCAGGCATTCGCCCGGTGTGAGGACAGAGTTCAAGCCGAAACCATAGCCGTAGAAGATAGGGCAAAAGACGATTGATTGCCCCACATACAAGGTCAGCGTCATTCGACCAGGATTGGCGAACAAGCTCAGCAGCGGCTTTGCGAAGCCCTGGTACAGCTCGACGAATAAGAGCAATTCCGCCGCCGCGATCGACAAGCCCGTCCACTTGTCCAGCGCCGAGCCGAGATTCTGCCGAACGGGCCCGTCGGCCATCATCCAATTGAGCATATCCGAACCGTAGAAATAAAGAGGCGCGGCGAGCGCCACCGCTACGGCCAGTACGATCCGCCGCTTCAGCTTGAAACGGTCGGGATCGGTAAAGAAGCCCGTCCGGCCGAGCACCAGGCCGACCATGAACAGTCCGAGCATCTGCACGACCCGTCCGCTCTCGATCGAGTAGGACCAATTCATCAGAAACCCGACCGTAAGATTGGCATGCGCGACGTCCAGGAACGTCCCGTGGAGCAGCGCGGGCATGCCGAGATCGGTGTAATAATATGGCTGCGCCATCGCCCAGCCGACTCCCTTCGCCGCCAGCCATGCCCGCAGCAGCAACGGCGGCTCGAGGAAGCAAAGCCCGGCAAGGATAAAAAGCACTCGGTTGCTCTTGATGTGGTCGAGCGGAAGCATCGCAAAGCCGAGTAGCGCAAGAACCTGCAGGATATCCCCGCGATAGAAGAGACTGTGCATCAAGCCGATGCCGGAAAGCAGCGTCAATCGCCAGGCGAAGCGCCAGCGGTAATCCTGCCCACGGCGCGCGGCGCCCTGCATGATCAGATAGAAGCTGACGCCAAAGCACAGCGCCATCAGCGCATAGGCCTTGCCCGAGAAGAGGCCGAAATCCCATTGGTAGACGGCGCCGAAATCCGGATGCGACCAGAAGGTTTCGTATTGTTCGACGGAATGGACCAGGAACAAACCCATCAAAGCGAACCCGCGCACGGAATCCAGAAGCTCGAGCCGCTGCGAACCAGCCCTGATCTGCTTATCCAACGAGGCCCCCAACCCGAACTTGAGAGGCATTGCTTGGCGAACTCCGTCACGTTCGGCAATCCGCCGAGACCGGAATTGTTACGAATCGGCTATTTCCGCTCGCAATCCTCGCACGTGCCCCGCACCTCGATCACTGGCCGTTTGGCTGAAAAGCCGGCGTTCGCTGCGGCATCTCGGATCCCGACTGAGAGGGTGTCGTCATCGATATGCACCGCCTGTCCGCAAGTGTCGCAAATCAGAAAGATGCAGTCGTGCAGGCAATCGGGGTGCTGGTTGGCAATATAGGCGTTCGAACTTTCAACGCGCCGGGCCAGGTTTGCTCCGACAAAGAGATCCAGGATGCGGTAAACGCTATTGGCGGCGACCCTTCGGTCCTGCGCCTTGGATACGGCTTCGGCGATATCGTACGCGCTCGCCGGGCGATCGAAAGACGCCAGCGCATCGAAGATGGCTGCACGCATGTCGGTCCATTGCTCGCCGTTGCTCTCGAGGCGCGAACGGGCCGCGGTCTTGAGCGAGTCGCCTTCGTGGAGCTGGTGATCGTGACCGGACATCAAGTTGAAACATAAGCGCACGGGAGCAGCGCAGCAAGGATCACTACCGTTGGTGAAATTCACCAACCCTCGGTTGCGGATCCCGAACGCATCCCCATCTAGCAACGAGCTAAATCCCATAAGCCTCTGATACACAAGCGCTTCCACAACATGGCACGGCGCTTGCTTAGTTAATGGCGACGAAAGACAGGAGTTTAGAAATGCAAGACGCCACCACCGCCCAAGTCGCCGCCGAACCGGTTTCCAAACCCGCGCCGTTGCCTCTGCGCAGCGATACCTTCCTCGGGGTCTGCGAGGCCCTGAGTCAGGACACCAGGATCCCTGCCGATCTGTTTCGGATCGCTTTCGCGGCGCTCTTCTTCTGGAGCATGGGGCTGGCGCTTGGCGTCTATCTCGGTCTCGGTGCAGTCATCGCCTTGTCGCGCTGGATGTTTCCGACTTTTAAGTCGACCTCTTCGAAGCCGATCGCGGCGGCGGTCGAACAAGAGGAAGATCAGCCGCTTTCGCTCGCGGCCTAAAGTCACCGAAAGCCTAATCTCATTTAAACCTCGTCTTTACGCCCTTGCGTTACGACCAGTGAATAGTGCCGGTCGCAACACGGCAAGGAAGGATGTGAATGGCGATAAATCGGTTCGTCGACCGTAAAGCGGTCAGCGCCGCCGAGGCTCATCTTGTCCGCGTTGCCGACTCCGGCAGCGCGCGGCATCCGCACCTTGCTGCGCTCGTCGAAGGATCGGGCCGTCACTCGGCTCGCGATCTCACCGACGCAGTCCACCTCTTGTGCAAGATTCACGGCAGCCATCCCGGCCTGATCGAACAGGCGCTGGCGCTCTCCCCGAGCGGGACTGCTCAGCACTGGCTGGGGCGAGCCGCGGACGGATTTGAGCGCGAGCGCCTGTACCTGGTCCGGCTGACCGCTGCGGTTGGCCCGCTCCCCAGTACACCGGGCGCAGCGGAAACTGAGGCCACACTGCTGACCCAGCGGCATGCGATCGAGATTCTCGCGAAGTCGGAGCGGCACGGCTGTGCTTTGGGCGCGGCGACCGCGCTGGTTGGCGACTGGTGGCCGATCCGCCGCCTGCTCGACCGCGCCGCCGCTCGCATCGGGATCGAATCGCCGGCCCCGTCGCTTCCTGATGAAGCTTCGGTGATCGAAGTCATCGATGACGCCTGCGATACACCCTCGAGCCAAAGGGCGCTGGGATTCGGAAGCGAGCAATTGCTACTTCAGCACAGCGGACTTTTCGACCTGCTTCAGGCCAGGGCGGAAGCGCGCGGAGAGTATTGAGCCGCTTAAACGAGCGTCGGCTTTCGACCCATTACGGACATTAGCTCGGTCGGTAAGATCACGCGCAGGGAGGAAAACACCGCGTGCTCAAACTCGCCTTCGCTGCTGTTATTAGCCTCGCCATCGCCGGTGTCAGCGAAGCCCGACTGACCCCCATTCAACTCCACGCAGGCATTAATCCAGTCCCCAACATTGCTGCTGACGGAAAGAACGGGAACATTTCCGTTGATTGGCGCGAGAATGGAAACGCGTGGGGCTACAGCATCTTCATGGTGAGAGCGGGCGGTTCGATTGCCACAGTTGATGGCGCCGACCGCTTTACGGACAGGCCCCACACGGGAGAGGACGTAATCACTTCGGTGCGGTTTGCGCGGGGATCATACAAGGGCCGCGCCACTACATTCGCGCTTGTTGCCGATCGAAACATTAAGGACAGCGTAGCTGCACCAACGAGCACGACCATCAAGATTTATGCGCTACAGAAGAACGATGAGCCGCTCGGAACGCCGTATCGTTTTGTGAAGGTCACAGAAACTCCGGCGAGACGCGATTACTGCAATGCCGACATGGCGTTGAAGACGGAAGTGGGCTTTCCATTGCCTCGTGACTACAGTGGACCTCGAACCCCGAATGGCTGCTGATGCCTGGGGGCCGTTTTCCACCCAAAACAGACGCAAGCTGCCCCGGTTTAAAATGCCACCCAGGTAAACAGCCGCAACGTGTCGTTGTCCGGCGCATTCCGTCCTGTGAAATCATAGTTGAAGCGTGCCCCGTTGAACCGCGTGTAATGCGTATATTGCACGCCCACCCGCATGTTGAACCGCGGCCCGAATGGCGATTTCCGCCCGCCAAAGGGCGTTCCATCCAGTTGTAGCTGCCATCCCGAGCTGTCGGGCCGCATCGTCCTGTAGCCGCCGTAGACGATCGGGTTCGTCGAACCCGTCGTATCGAACGCGCTGACTGTCAGCCCGACCCTATTGTGCCAATAATAGGATCCGTCGAAATGCACCTCATCCAGGCGGTTCTTCGCGCAGTCTGCGAGCGGACCTTCGGAGATCGAGCCATCCATCATTCCGAGCGCGCAGGAACCGTTGAGCGCCTGATTCTCATGCGTATATCGGGCGTTCAAAGTCAGCGTGTCGGACTTCAGCGGCTTGATCCATGAGGCATCGAGTCCAAGGTCGGTGTAGCGGTCGGTAAATCCGCTCGAACGGTCGCGACCAGGCCAGAGCGCAGCTTTCAGCACAAACGCGCCGCCTTCGATCGTTCCACCGGCCAGGCCGGTTTGCACGGCGATACGGCCGTACGGCGCGATTCCGTTGATATCGCCGGGATCGTCCGGATCGACTCCAAGCCAGTTGAGGGCGTGCCGATGCGGCGTCGTGTAACCGCCTGCCTCCACATAATATTTCGAGTCCAGCCAGCCATAGGCTGTCATTCCGATCACGCCTTGCGCCAATGCACCATCAATCAGCGGCGCGATGTCGGGGCCGGGCGCGTAATCGGATCCGGTGTAGGGATAACCCCAGGCGGGCAGTGTATTCCAGGCATCCTCGACCGTCGGGCTGTTGTTCAGGCTGAGCCCATAGATGAGATCCTTGTCGGCGATCTTGCCAGTCCCCACCGCCCGTAGATCCAAATTGTCCCAGGCCCAGGCCCGGTCTGCCCCGCTATAGGTGATCTGCGAAAAGCCGCCGAAATGCGAGCCGACGCCGCCGGCGATGAAGACGCTTCCCTGATCGAACGAGATGTTGTTGTTGGTCTTGGAATGATCTGTCGGCGGTTCTTCCTGCGCCTTTTTCGTATTCACGTAAGAGGCGACCGCCATCGCCGATAAGGGCACATTGAACGGTTTCACTCGAAGCGTGTAGCCGCCCAGCTTGAACGCTCGACCGAACGGCGTGAGCTGGGGACCGAAACCTCCGACATGACAGGATGCACAAGGCTGCCCAGTTTGTTCGGCAAACGCCGGAACCGCCGATGCCGGCCTGTGCATTCCAAATGCGAGTGTGACGAAGCTGGCCCCCGCCAGCACTGTGAATCGATTAGCCCATGCCCGCTGCGCCATGGCTTCGCCCCCTTTGTACGGTAAGATCAGTTGCTCACGCTTTCGGCTGGTAGAGCGTGCACCAGCCCTGTGGCGCGACGACGCCATCAACCAGTTTGCACGAGGTCTGCGGTTGGAAGAGGCCGCAGGTAGCGCAGCTCTGATTTCCCTTCGGCTTCGGCTGGTAATTGACGACCTTCTGAGGAACCTTCGCGTGGGCCGGTGAGGTCGCGAGGCCGATGGCGAGAACCGCCCCTGTCCCGATGGTTGCGATGTTTAGAAAATCGCGGCGGGAAACTCCTCTTCCGCTGATCCGATCGATATCCGGCATGACAAATGCTCCATCTCGATGATGAAGCAACACTGGGCCGCTATCGGATCTCGGGTAATAGGTGAGTTCCCCTACGGGAAATCCCTGAGCCGGGGATCATTCGTCGCGGTAGGCGAGCTCGAAATTCCCCCAGCGGCGACCGTTGACGAATAACGGAACGAACACGTTCTTCACCGGGATCGTTCGCTCGCCGAGCTCCATTCGGTAGGTCGCGAGCATCGCGGGCTGCGTACTGGCGATCGCCGCTTCCGTCTGGTCGTCCCTGAAGATGCGCTTGTTCCGGCAATGCTCGTCGTTCCACATCGGATCATTGCCCGGAGTGTGGCTGCGCTCGGTGAGGTGGGTGGGGAGATAGCCGTTCACGTCGGTGATCGCCGAGCCGATAATCCTGGCGTCGCTGCCCTTGCACCGATCCAGCAATGGCCTGACGTAGCGATCCGCGAATTCGCAGAATCCGTTGTCGTATTGCGTCGGGTTGCTGCCTTCGATCAGCCGGTAATTGTGATCGAAAACGAGATCCTCGCCGATTTCACCTTCCGAAAGTCCGCGCTCGATTTCGTCCTCAATCGTTCTCGCAACTTCCTGCGCCTTCGAAATGAACGGCGAATCGTCGATCTCGGCGCCGGAGTTGGCAAGCGTATCAAGCATCGTGTTGGCGAGGCTCTCGAGGTGCTTCAGCCGCTCGTTGGCGGAGACCAGCTCGGCGCCATTTTCGCGAGCATCGCCGGAGAAATTGGTAAGCCCCGCCTTGACCCGGTCGACGCTGGCCTGAATCATGCTCGTCGAATGAGCGATGCCCTCGGTCTGCCGGTCGACCATGCCCACGATCTCGCTAACTTCGCGAACCGTGTCGCCGATCTGGCCGAAACCCTTCTGCGCCTCGCGGCTCTGCTCGACGCCGGTCTTGATCTCGCTCGTCACTGCACTTGCTTCACGGGTGAGTTCGCCGATCGTCGCGCCGATCTGACTCGTCGCCGCGCGGGTGTCGTGAGCCAGCTTCTTCACCTCGGCGGCCACGACCGCGAAGCTTCGGCCCGCGTCGCCGGCGCGTGCCGCCTCGATCGTGGCGTTGAGCGCGAGCATGTTGGTCTTGCGTGCGATGCCTTCGATCGTCGACGACACGGATTGAACCTGGTTCATCGCCGACGCGAATCCGGCCATCCTCTCGCCGAGCTGAACGACCAGCTCGGTCAGACCTTTGAAGCCCTCGATCGTGCCTTCGATCGCCTCGCGACCGGCTTCAAGCTTCGCCTTTGCCTGCTCCGAAAGGAGCCGGGCTTCGTCGGTTGAATCGCTGACTCGTGCCTGGTCCGCAAGCAGCCGCGTTGTGACTTCCTCGAGCTGGTCCAGCACCTTCAGGTGATCGTTGATCCGGCCCGCGACGCCCGACACGTATCCGGCGACGTCGCTGCATTCGATGGACAGCATTCCGCAATCGCGCGCAACGACGCGGATCGCGTCCTCGGTAACCTGCCTAATCCCCTGTGTGGCCATTGCCCAAGCCGCTCCAATTGTCGTTCGAGAACGGATTAGACGGCAACCTCCTACTTCTTCGTTAACTATCCGGACTTCCGACGCTAGGAACGGTCGCGATGGACGAGCTGCCGCGAACGATCAGTCACAGCCGCTTTTATCGAAATCGGCGGCGGCTGGAGCAGATGGCGGTGGCGCCCGGCTGGCGCGGAGTCCTGCTCGAATTCGCGATATTCGTGTTCAAGCAGGGTTGGGCCTGTCTGTTCGGCGCACTGATGCTTGGAGCGCTACTCGCTACCCATTACTTCTGGCCGGCGGATGCACGGATCCACCGCTACGATGCGCTGACTCTCTATGCGATCACGATCCAGGCGGGGATGCTTGCGTTTCGGCTGGAGACTTTTCGGGAAGCGATCGTCATCTTTGTCTTCCACGCCGTCGGCACGATCATGGAGCTGTTCAAGACTTCGGTCGGATCCTGGATCTACCCCGAGCCGTCCCTTCTTCATGTCGGCCACGTGCCGTTGTTCTCGGGCTTCATGTACGCGTCCGTCGGCAGCTATCTCGCCAGGGTCTGGCGCGGCTTCGATTTCCGCTTCAGCGGCTATCCGCGGCGCTGGCAAACGGCTGCGCTCGCGGCTGGCATTTACGTGAACTTCTTTGCTCACCACTGGGTGATCGACCTGCGCTGGGCTTTGTTCGCGGTCACCGTCGTGATGTTCTGGCGGACGAGAGTCTGGTTCCGGCCGATTTCAACCTACCGTTCGATGCCTCTGCTTCTGGGCTTCTTTCTCGTCGCTCTGTTCATCTGGTTTGCGGAGAATATCGGCACCTTCGCCCAGGCCTGGGCTTATCCGAACCAGATGAACGGCTGGCACCTCGTGACGCCCGCCAAGCTCGGCAGCTGGTATCTCTTGATGATCATTTCGTTCGTTCTGGTGTCGCTG
>Ga0157374_10006389_pt1 | contig 10002 bp, 11 predicted proteins | sample M25metaG_FD_115308 | JGI IMG/M metagenome (GOLD analysis project Ga0157374, IMG submission 115308) | Miscanthus rhizosphere microbial communities from Kellogg Biological Station, Michigan, USA - M2-5 metaG | ecosystem: Host-associated > Plants > Roots > Rhizosphere > Soil | place: USA: Michigan... | reverse complement strand
CATCCGTAAATGTTCTCTTGCTCATACTGTTTAAAGACTCCTTCCATATCTTTCAATCTATCAATCTATCAATCTTCTCGGAGTCTCCAAACGTTTTTGGTCTAAAAAATTAGGTGCAGGTCATACAGCAACTCAGGTTGACAGGCACCCTAAGTTCCTCAACCAAATGGAGTGATATTACCAATTACCTGAATTATGTCCAACTCGACAGCTCTTCTGGCAGAAATATCGATGCCCAATACACTTCGACTACCTACACCTGCGGTTCAGCTCGCAATTGCCTGCTGATGCACAATGGCAGTATTGTCATGTTCAGAACCAGTATTTCCTTTGGGGGCACTAACACCACCAATGCCATCCACGTCCATATCGATCCAGATGGGGTAGTGACTGATGGCACCACAAATGGGCCCGGTAAAGCGGTGGCCGTATATTTTTACTACAACGGGCGCGTTGCGGATGAGGGAAATATTGACCCCAATACATCGAACAACAGTACAAGCTATAACCCTACCCCTGCAGATGTCCCACCTTGGTTTAGCTGGTAAAATTGAAAATATAGTTGTAACAAAGCTGCCAAAAGAGCTGCTCTTAGCTCCATAGAGTTATGAGAATGTCACCAACAGGTTCATCAGCAGGCTGTTGAGAAGCCGCTTTCCTAACGGCGGTTTCGAAATATCCCCGTTTTTCAGACCCTGATAATATCGTTCCACCCGCATCATCTGCTCGCTGAAAATGCCGTACTGATGCAAAGGCACTTGCGCCTCTTCCACCATGCGACGAGCCAGGGAAGGGTTATGGTGGATCTTGCTGATGGCGCGCGCCAAAACCTGGCTGTTACGAAGCGGAACCCGTAGTCCCGTCTGGCCATGAATAATGACCTCGTTATAGGACGGCAGATCTCCTACAATCAACGGCTTTTGCGTAGACATGGCCTCGAAGATCGTCACCGGCATTCCGTCATTACTGGGGATGGACACCACCACGTCGCAGAGCGCATAGTACTGAGGCAGCTCGACCATGGGCACCTCATCCACCCAGCGAATGGCATGGCTGACGCCCAGGGATTCCGCCTGGTCTTTCAAGGTCTGAACATAGGCCCTGCGCTCCTCGGAATAACCAAAGGTATCTTTCATGATAAACACGGCCTGTGGCAGATCCTTTAGCACCAGCGGGATACTTTCGATAATGACGCCCTGGTTGTAACGCGGCATCATCTGACGGGGGCTCAGGACGATGAACGCGTCGTCCGGGATATTGAGGCGTTGCCGCAAAGCCGAGGTGTCCACATCCGGATGAAACATGCGCGTATCCGTACCCAGCGGAATCAATTCCACCGGAACGCGTTCGTGGGTCATCCGGTTTGCCGCCTGCTGCAGATCGTCGGAAACTACCGTGATCATGCTGCACTGTTTCAGGGAGAACGCCCCAAAAATCCGATCCCGACGCAATTGCCAGGAATGACGATACTGTTCCTGACCCAGGTTTAAGTCCGGTCCCATCAAGGTAATCACCAGTGGACTGAAACCGCTCATCATGGCGGACCAGCCCCGCTGATACAGGAAGATGGCATGCATGACGTCCGGCTGAATCTCTTTTAAGTAGTGACGAATCTGCCGGGCCCGGGCCTTGAGCACGCCGGTTTTAGAAACTGTTTTCCCCTGCTCGGCCAGGGTATCGCGATTCGGCAAAGGCAGTACGGTCGCCCCGTCAATCGCTCCCCCTTTATCGCTGAGACAGTACACCCGATGTCCTCGCGCCACGAAAAAACCGAGCCAGCGCTGGACATGAATGTTGTTCGCATCAGCGACATAGCAAAGCGTTAACGACTGTGGCACGTGGGAATCTAACTCTCACTACTTTCAGACCAAAGCCCATCATAACACGCTTTTCAATGGAGATGACGAGTCCTCGGCCGGGAGTATGAGACCGCTCCTGTAAACGCTACAATAACGACATGCAATTCGGATGACAGAACAGGAGTGATCATGGCTTACTGGATGATGAAAACCGAACCCGGCGAATTCTCCTTCGAGGATCTGGTTCGGGATGGTAAAACCGTATGGGATGGCGTCCGCAACTTTCAGGCCCGCAACAACCTGAAGGCCATGAAAAAAGGCGACCGGGTGCTAATCTACCACAGCGTGACTGAAAAAGCCCTGGCTGGAATCGCCGAGGTTAGCCGGGAGCATTACCCCGATCCCAAGGATAACCCCAAGCAGGACTGGGTGGTGGTGGACATCATCCCCGTTCAGCCACTCAAGCGGCGGGTTACGCTGGCGGAAATCAAGGCGGACCCACGTTTGGCCGATCTCCCCTTAATTCGCCAATCACGGCTATCGGTGATGCCTCTGGAGCAAACAGATTTTGACTACTTGGTTAAACTGTCCGAAAAATAAGACCCCGATTATGCCGAGCTTGCTTTCAACTTCGCCTGAATGGCCTGGGCGAATCGAACTGCTGCTCCCTCATGAAAAGCCAGATACATGGACGGCTCGGTTAATTCCAGTTCGGAGAGGCAAAGTCGTCCTTGCTCGTCCAGCATCAGATCCACTCGGGCATATAAGGTCGGGGCAGGGATCTTCCGCATCACGGCCTCCGCGAAGACTAACTGCTCTCTGGAGGGTTCGAATGATTTCAGGATGCCGCCCAGATGCTCCTGTACGCGAAATTCCCCGGAGGCGGGAACTTTGGACACGGCATGGGAAAATCGCCCATCGATAAACAGGAACGACAGTTCTCCCGCAGTAAACACGGAAGTCATCAAGGGCTGAACCATCAGATCCCGTCGGGATAAAAGATCGGTCAGCTCCGCATTTGGGGATGAAGCCGCATCTCGACTCAAACGGTAAGTATCCTTTCCGCTGGAAGAAATCACCGGTTTGATTACCATTTCGTTCCAGCCTTTGGCCTGTAGCAACGCCTCGAAATCGACTGAAGAACCCGCACCCAACCACTCGGTTTCCACAATGCGGATGCCCTGGCTTTCCAGATCACGCAGATAGGTTTTGTCCGTATTCCAACGAATCAACGGCGCCGGATTCCACAATGCCGTTTGAGACGCCACGAGATCCGCCCAACAGAGATAGGCGTCCCGTTTAGGCACATAATCCCAGGTCGAGCGAATCACGCACAGGGCATACCGGCTCCAATCCACGGCAGGATCGTCCCAAACGGCAATCTCCACGGGAATACCCAAAGACTTCAAAGCTTCATGGAGGCTCTGATCATCGGCATCCAAATCGGGTAACGCGGCACAGGTTGCTAATACGATAGGCATCACTGACATGCTAGAGACAAAATCGGCAGCCGTAAATATATCATCTTAAATTAACGTTGCAAATTGACCGGGCTGACCAGGAATGGGAATCCTTGAACCCGGAGGACACCCTATTGCACTTTGAACGTTACGACTGGCTGCTTTCAGGGCTTCAAGGTTTTCTGTAGTTTTTTGGGCCTGATAAGTGAAATGGGCACCCATAAATTCATTGAGCCGGTCAGCCTGCTCCGCATTAGGGTCTACATTAGTAGACCTTTGAATGCTCGGGGTTGTCTCAGCAGAGCTTTGAACGTTCAGATTTTGAAGTTTAGCGGTCAGCTCCTTGAGCTTTTTGACACTTTTTCCCTCTACTATGTCTTTTTTGGATTTTTGGACCCAATACTGATGTGGACCCTGAGTCCTTTTCTCAAAAACATCCTCAAAAAAATTCTTATTCTCTAGAGCAACTGGCTGTCCATGAGCATTAGTCACGGTTTGCCCCTTCTCGAAAGCATCAAAAATATTCTCGACTAGAGGAATCAGCGTAGCCATAACAACTTCACGCTTATCGGCAGCCGGTACTTTCTGTTTGCCAGCAAAATTGACACTATTCGATTTATTGGTACTGGAAAAAGGGAGGAACCCTCCCATCATAACTCTCATGGTTACTTAAACCTTTTTATAACAACGATAATGAGCAAAAACAAGTCATCTCATAAGCTCAAACATAGCATAAGCCTCAACCGGAAAAAAACTGAAAAAAATTTAAAGCATCAGTGAAACTTTTTTACAGGTCATGCGTATTAGAGTTGCGAACAACTTAAGGGAGGGCGTCATGAAAAAATTACAACTTCTTTCTCTTCTTATTGCTTCCAACCTCTTACTGGGTGCTGTGAGCCTTCCGGCCCAAGCTGCCGACTTCAGGGACTACCTCGGGTACGGGCATCCTTATCGCACCGACTCGGGACGCTTCTTTTACCAGCATCCTTATGTGCAAAAAGCTGTATTGCTGGGTGGCGCAGGCGCAGCCGTTGGAGCCATTGCCGGTGGTGAAGGAAACCGCGTGGGCGGCGCGACCAAGGGCGCATTGCTCGGCGCCGGGCTCGGCATGGGCTACGAGTACCTGCGTGAGAGAAACAGCTACGGCTGGTAATCATCCCTTCCGTTCAGCCAAAGCCTGACCAACATCACAACATCAAAATTCCGTTAACTTGTGCAAACTCTTCAAAAACACAGCTAAGCCGGCAAGACTTCCAACCCTATCGGAAGCCTTGCCTTTTCTTTATGGCGTTATACGCCTAATAGCTTTTAACGGTCAGCTTGACCTTGCCTCGGAAGATCCAATAAATACTGATGGTGTATGAGATCACCAGCGGGATGGCCAACAAAGCAATGATCAGCATAATTCCCAACGTTTTTTGCGACGAGGCCGCGTTATAGATGTGCAGTCCCAACTCCCAATGCGGATTGGACGGCAGCAGGTAAGGAAACACCCCTAACCCGAACAGGCTCATCATCAGCACAATGGTCAAGCAGGACGATAAAAACGCATTTAAAGCGCGCCCATGATAAATTTCGCGGGGAATATTGGCCACGGCCAGCATATTCAGGAACGCAATCACGAAAAAGGCGGGCTGGTGACGGATGTGATCGGTCATTTGCGGCACATACAGCAAAGTCACCATGGTGGTAGTGATATAGCAAATGACGAAGGCAGGCAGCGTATAGAGCAACCAGCCTTGCGCCTTGGCCTGCAATTTGTCTTCGGTTTTCAGTACCACATACAAAGTGGCATGCATGGCAAACATAGCCAGTGTCGTCACACCAACCAGCAAGGCGTAGGGATTCAGCAAGCCCAGAAAAGTCCCCTGAAACTCATGATTTGTGCCCAAGGGAACGCCGAGCGCCACATTGCCCAATGCAATACCTTGAATTACAACCCCTAGGACACTGCTGACCGAAAAACTGATATCCCACAACTGACGCCACCAGCGCATGGGCATTTTACTGCGGAACTCAATGGCGACCGCCCGAAAAATCAACATAACCAGCAGTAGCATGAAGGCCAAGTAAAACCCTGAAAAGGCGGTCGCGTAAACATCCGGAAAAGCGGCGAATAAAGCGCCTCCGCCGGTAACCAGCCAGACTTCGTTGCCGTCCCAGACCGGCCCGATGGAATTGAGCATCAACCGACGTTCTTCATCGGTATGGGTTAACAAGTGCAAGGCGCCCACGCCCAGATCGAAACCGTCCAGAATCGCGTATCCGGTAAATAAGCAACCGACCAATACGAACCAGGTCAGGTTCAAATCCAAATGCTCAAAGAACACTGTGATCACCTCCCAGCGCTTGGATGGTCAACCGCGGATCATGGTGGGTGACGCCTTCTGCGGCGAAAACCGGTCCCTTTTTGATCTTGTGATCCAGCAAGAATAAAAACAGCAGGAAGAGCAGCGCATAAACCACGGTAAACATGATAATGGAGGCGAGAATGTGGTTCGCATGCACTGCGGGCGAAGTGGCATGCGTGGTCCTCATAAGCCCATAGACGACCCAGGGTTGCCGCCCGACTTCCGCGGTAAACCAGCCCAACTGGTTGGCCGCCTGGGGAAGCAACACGGAACCCACGAACAACCATAACACCAGAGTTTGTTTATACAACGTACCGCGCCACCAGAGGAAACATCCCAGCAGGCTCAAGCCAATCAGGGCCATGCCAATCGCCACCATCAGGTGATAAGTTTGAAAAACCGGTTGTATGGGCGGTCGATCAGCCTTGGGTACGCCATCCAAGCCCATGAGCGGGGCGTTGAAATTTCCATGCGTCAGAAAGCTCAAACCGCCGGGAATGGCCAAACCATGGGTGGTCTGGCGCTGTTCGTCCACCCAGCCCATGATATTCAAATCAGCGGGACCCACAGAAGTAAAATGCCCTTCAATCGCCGCCAATTTAATTGGCTGATACCTTGCAACCACGTCTGCGGATTCATGGCCGCTGAGCAGTTGCAACAACGAGGCGCATAACGCAACCACCAGCCCCAGCTTCATGCCCGCCTGCGCCACATCCTGGTATTTTTGCCGAATTAAATAGTAAGCGCTGACGCTCAACACCAAAAACGCGCCGGCTAACCAGGCCCCCAGCAACACATGACTTAACCGAGATAGAAAAGAGGGGTTAAATACGACTTGCCAGAAATCGGTAACTTCCGCTCTAGCGATTCCGGCATGAGACACGATGTGATAGCCAGCCGGGGTCTGTTGCCAGGAGTTCGCCACCACGATCCAGATAGCGCTGAAATGGGCGCCGAGACAAACCATCACCGTCGCCAAAAAGTGCATCAGCTTGCTGACGCGATCCCATCCAAACACCAGCACCGCCAGAAAGCCCGATTCCAGGAAGAAGGCAAATAAACCCTCCGCCGCCAGCGCGCTACCGAAAATATCGCCCACGAACCGGGAATAGTTGGACCAATTGGTCCCGAACTGGAATTCCATGACGATCCCCGTCGCCACGCCCATCCCGAAGATTAAAGCAAAGATGGACACCCAGAAGTGGGTCATCTGGTGATATTCTTCCTTCCCGGTTTTCAGGTAAAGCCCTTCCATCAGCACCAGCATCAAGCCCAGCCCAATACTGAACACCGGAAACAGGTAATGAAACGAAATGGTCAACCCAAATTGCAGCCTGGATAAAAATACCGGATCCATGAGAAACCTCCAATGTTTTGTGGCTTCACCAGGAAGTGTACCGGGAAAAAGATCAATTCAGTATGCGAATTGACAGTTGAGCTTTGCTAGCTAAATTAAAACGCTTCAATCTCTTCCACCTTGAAAGTAGCTGGTTCTGAGCCTGATGACAATCGTCAAATAGTCTAATACGAGCCGGGTAATTCTTCCTGTACAATATGACCTGCTCAATATCAAAATTGAGCCCAATCAAGGAGGGGGGTAGATGAAAATAGGACACGCAATGCAAGCGCTTTTGCTGGCATGCGCTATCGCATGCATGGGGCTGTTCGCCCAAGGGTTTCAAACGTCAAGCCAAGCGGCAACCGCGACTGAAATCAATACCTGGTCCCAGGAAGTCCTCAGTGATTTTAAAGCCAAGGTGCCCGAGGCCAACAATGTCCTGATCGAAGCCAAAGGGTTGTTAATCTTTCCACATTTGTACCAGGCCGGTGGGAAATACTCGGTAGGCGAGCTGCTAATTAATAAGGTCGTGAATGGCTATTACAATATCGCCGGCCTTTCCTGGGGCTGGCAAATCGGTGGACAGCGCGAAGCCCTCATCATTGCGTTTATGACGGATGACGCCCTGAAGAAATTCCAAAACGGTGAGGGCTGGGATATTGGCGGAGACGCCACGGTGGCGATTATAGCCGCCGGAGCGGAAGGCAGTATCAATGCGAGTCGGGTGAATAAGCCCGTCCTGGTCTTTGCGCTGAATCAAAAAGGCTTAATGGCGGGAATCAGTTTACAGGGCAGCAAAATTACCAAAGTGAATAAAAAATAGCATACGGCATTTGAAAAATAAGAAGCCAGCGCTAGGGGGTGTGAATGACTTCGGCGAGAAGCACTTCCTTTTGCAGGAAATTCAGGGCCAGCCACATTTCCAGAACCAGCAGGCTGGCCCCGGTGACCAATCCAATCACGCCCACAAAACCGCAAATTATGGTGGCGACTGTGGCAAGATGGGAAGCCTGGCTAATGGGGAAGTGATCCAACAGGGTGAAACACGCCCCTAAAATAGCCACAAAAGCCGTGGCGGCAAATGAGCCGACAGAAACATAAAAACAGGTCAATGCCCGAACCAGCAGCATGGAACGTTTGCCGATCATGGGCAATTGTTCCTGATACATCCGGCGCTCCTGCGGGTTTAATTTTTCTGGCTCTTTGAGCTTCTCGTACAGAAACCGGGACCGATCCACCACGCGGGCGAACCGGTTCGAAGTCCCCAGGGTCAACACGGAAGAGGAGTTGGTCAGGATGGCCGGCGCCACGATAAAGGTGAGTATCTGAAACGGATTGGTATCCAACATTGGGTTGGTTCCTCTTTCCACATTGCTTTCTTTTAGAGATTCGCTCCTGAGTTGAAACGAACGATACGAACGCACATTTTCATTTTAGCAGGCATCTTGCTGCGAGGCTGACCCGAAGCGCCAATCTGGTTCAGGATGCAGTCAAGACGCTGGAAGTGGCCCTCGGCTCTACCGTATGACTTTGAGCGAGCGCTGTACGGCACAGTTGGATATTAGCCAGGGGACGAGGTTCCATCCATAAAGCTCGACACTCGGGTAGTGGCAATGAAAGCGTATTTGATTTTTGATAGTGCCGGTTTTTGGTCGACCGCATAGCCAGAATGTCATGCATGAAGACTCAATATTGAATTCTGGTTGATGAAACTGAAACAGATACCTGGGCACTTCCAAGCTGAATGACGCTTTAGGGCGAGTTGGCTTCTCACAAACTTTATTAATAAAGAGGAGATGAAAGATGAGTACCATAACGCCAAACCGCACGGTCAACCAGGATTTACAGTCTCCATCGCTAGACGGCTTGGACTATGATGAATTTCTGGAACTCATGGAAGCCGAGGTTTTAAGGCATCCCATCGTGCTGGATAATTCCTATACCGCCTGGTTTTCCAAAGGTGAGGTCAGCTTGGCCAATTTACGATACTTTACGGTCCAGTTTTCCGTATTTTCCAACCTGTTTATCATCGCCCAACTCAAAAAAATGTTGAACGCCAACTCGCTGGAATCCATGCGGTCCGCCAAGGAAATTTTGGCCAATGAGATCGGAGTCATCTTCAACGGCAACAATCGACCGGATGTAAAAGCCGGCTTATCCAACGATCAGGAGTTCGATCCGAATCTGGTCAGCGCGGAAGGATCCATAGACGGTGGCATCTTCCGCTTTAAAGCGGCGCACTTTGAGTGGTTACTCCAGTTCGCGGAAGCCCTTGGCCTTGAGTTTAACGAGATCGGAAAACGCTGGCATGGGAGTCCCACCACCCTGTTTTTCTGTGACGAGTTGGCCCGCTTATACGGCAGTGAAGATCCCAGCATTGCGGCGGGCGCCAGTTTCGCCATTGAGAATTGGGCCGCCGCCGGATTTTGGCAGGAACTGGAAGACGGTCTGAAAAAAATTAAAAATGATCGTCTGCCCGAACTGCCGATCGCGTTCTTTACCTGGCACAATCGATTGGAAGCGCAACATGCCACGCATACCCATGAAGAGTTGGCCAAGGTGTTTGATCTGCCCGACTTTGATCGTCAGAAGTTCCTGGAAGGTGGCCGAGAGATGCTCACCAGTCTGGCCGTTTTTTGGAATGGTTTAAATGACGCCCGGCTAAATGGAATCGGCGCTTAATTTTAAAACCCTACAAAACTTAATTTAAATAAGCGGGCTACCAGATAGTTAAAATAGTCTGGTAGCCTCAATAATTTCCGGATTTAATATTGAAAAAGAAAACCGCTTGAACAGCAACACTTTCAAACTATCGGCAGCTCAATGCATTCGATTTTAACCGGTCAGCCGCTCCGCTATCTGTTACTGACGTGCGCCAGAGTATTCAAATTTGTCATAACGTTCGACTTTAAAATCTTCTTGCGCCCGTTTCATATTACTCCGGCCTATTAATGTTTAACATGTGGCCTTGATAGAATCTCAGATCAAGCCTTTTCGATGTTGAGCTGGGAATGATATAAAGATGAGCTTAATTTTTTATTAATTCCAAAAAT
>Ga0157374_10006388_pt1 | contig 10002 bp, 10 predicted proteins | sample M25metaG_FD_115308 | JGI IMG/M metagenome (GOLD analysis project Ga0157374, IMG submission 115308) | Miscanthus rhizosphere microbial communities from Kellogg Biological Station, Michigan, USA - M2-5 metaG | ecosystem: Host-associated > Plants > Roots > Rhizosphere > Soil | place: USA: Michigan... | reverse complement strand
GGTATCCGGGCGGCTGGGCCTTCAGGCTGCGGCAGGCTATAGCCGACCGTTGGACGGTGTCCGCGGAGCAGGTCATTCTTGGTAATGGCTCCGACGAAATCCTCGGCCTCCTGGCCCGCACATTTCTCTCGCCTGGGGATGAAGCGGTCATGGCCGATCAGACATTCGTCATTTACAAAATGGAAGTCATGGCCGCGCATGTGAAGGCCGTGCTCGTCCCTCTGGTACAGTGGCGCCATGATGTCATGGCGATGGCCGCTGCGATTACCGAGCGCACGAGGCTCCTGTTCCTCTGTAATCCCAACAACCCAACGGGCACCATGGTGTCGGCCGATGAGGTGACCAGGCTGCTCGCGAGGGTTCCGGAGCATGTCGTGATCGTCTTCGACGAGGCCTACTTCGAATATGTCCGCAGTTCGGAGTTCCCGGATTCCATGGCCTATGTGAAACGAGGACGAAATGCCATTGTCTTGAGAACGTTTTCAAAAATTTATGGGTTGGCTGGCTTGCGCATCGGTTATGGGGTGACCACTTCTGAAATCGCGAACTTGTTGAACCGCATCAGGCCGCCGTTCAACGCCAACAGCTTGGCCCAGCGCGCAGCACTGGCGGCGTTGGACGACGATGAGCACGTGGCGAACAGCCGTGCAGTGAATCAGACGGGCATGGACCAGGTCGTCACCGGATTACGAACTCTCGGGTTGGCGCCGATCACGAGCGAAACCAATTTTGTGTTTTTTGACGTGGGGCGCGACGGCCGTGGCGTCTTTGAGGCACTCTTGCGGCTGGGCGTCATCGTTCGTCATATCGAAGGGCGTATGATCCGCGTGACGATCGGACAGGCAGAAGAAAATACGACGTTCCTGGCGGCACTCGGGCAAGTGTTACAGGCGGGCTGAACCAAGGCGAGGACATCATGATCATCGTGTTGAGGCCGGATGCATCCGAGCGGGAAGTCGATCACATCGTGGATCGGCTTCGGGAACTGGGATTGAAATCGCAGCTCTCGACAGGACAGGAACGGACGATCATCGGCGTCATTGGAGACGACCGCATCCTTCAAAACCAGCCGCTCACGGCATTGCCCGGAGTGGAGAGCGTCCTGCCCATTTTGGCGCCCTGGAAGTTGGTCAGCCGGGAATTCAAGAAGGAAGGGACCATCATCGACGTGGGGGGGGTGAAGATCGGCGCTAACCGTCTGGCCATCATGGCCGGCCCCTGCGCGGTGGAACGGCTGGAGCTGACCGTCGGCATTGCGCATGAGGTGAAGGCCGCCGGAGCCAGCATCCTGCGCGGCGGCGCCTATAAGCCGCGCACGTCTCCCTATTCGTTCCAAGGCTTGGGCCGCGAGGGGTTGGATTATCTGGCCGAGGCCAGAAAACAGACGGGCCTGCCGGTCGTCAGCGAAATCCTCGACACTCGCGATATCGAGCTCTTTCTCGAGAAGGCCGACATCATCCAAATCGGTGCCCGCAACATGCAGAATTTCGAACTGTTGAAGGAGGTCGGTGCCTACGACAAGCCGGTGTTGTTGAAACGCGGGCTTTCGGCCACGATCAAGGAATTTCTCTTGTCGGCCGAATACGTCATGTCCCGTGGAAACCGCAACGTGATGCTCTGTGAACGTGGCATCCGGACCTTCGAAACACAATACCGTAATACCCTCGATCTTGCCGCAATCCCGACGTTGAAGGAGTTGTCGCACCTGCCCGTGATCGTGGATCCCAGCCATGCCACCGGAAAGTGGAATCTGGTTGCGCCGATGTCCAAGGCGGCCGTGGCGGCAGGCGCCGACGGCATCCTCATCGAGGTGCATTCGAACCCTGAGTGCGCGCTGTGCGACGGCGAGGAGTCGATCAAGCCGACCAAATTCAAGGAACTGATGCAGGATATGCGCAAGATCGCCCACGCGGTTGGAAGAGAAGTGTGATGAAATTGCATTTCGAACAGGCGGTGATTATCGGGGTCGGGTTGATCGGTGGTTCGCTTGGCATGATCCTGCGCCGAAAACAATTGGCATCCAGCGTGGTGGGAGTGGGACGGCGCATTGAAAATCTGAAGACAGCGGTCAACGTCGGGGCAATCGATCGGTACGTTGTGGATTCGAAAGAGGCGGTGAAAGACGCCGACCTCGTTATTCTCGCGACGCCGGTCGATACGTATGAACGGCATTTGAAGGAATGGGCATCCTGTTTGCGGCCCGGCGCCATTGTCACCGACGTCGGCAGCGTCAAAGGAGAGTTGGTCGAACGGTCGGAACGCCAGATGCCGGCCGGCGTGCATTTCGTCGGTGGTCATCCTATCGCCGGAAAGGAAAAGACGGGTGCGGCAGCGGGATCCGAAGACCTCTTCACCGGGAGACGCTGCATTTTGACGCCGACCCAGCAGACGAACCCGCAGGCGCTCGAACAGATCCAGGCCCTGTGGCAAGAGGCGGGGGCGGTCGTGCTCACGATGGATCCTCAGCTCCACGACAAGATTTTGGGAGCCGTCAGTCACTTGCCGCACGCGGCGGCATTCGCCCTGATGACCGCGCTTATCGAGATCCGGAGGGAAGTGCATGGGCTGGACCTGGCCGGCCACTCGGGAGGAGGATTGCGTGACACGACGCGGATCGCTGCGAGCTCACCAGAAATGTGGCGCGATATTTTTCTGTGGAATCGGGAGAATGTCGTGGCCTGGATTCGCGCGTATGAACGATCACTCGGTGAATTGAGACAGTTGATACAGACCGGGGATGCCGCCGGTATCGAGAAGATGCTGGAGCGGGCGAAGGAAGAACGGGAGAAATTCCCCATCCGGACATGATGTGCGCGGGGGTCCAGCTTAACGAATACGCTGGGAAAGAGAATGAGGCGCAGTTGGCGGCATTAACGATCACACCGGGGCAGTCTCTCCGTGGGACAATTGGCGTTCCCGGCGACAAATCCATCACCCACCGTGCGCTCATTCTTACGGCGCTGGCTGAAGGCGAGGGGACGCTCAAACGCTATTGCCGTGGCGAAGATTGTCTCAATACCATGCGCGCATTGCAGGCCCTCGGAGTGAGAATCGACGAAACACACGATGAGCTCCACGTCCATGGGAAAGGCTTGTGGGGACTCACGGAGCCCGGAGGCATCGTTGATTGCGGTAACTCGGGCACGGGCATCCGCCTGTTGACCGGTCTGCTGGCCGGACAGGATTTTTTCACCATCCTCACCGGTGACGCCTCGATCCGGCGTCGTCCGATGGGACGGATCGTCAAACCGCTCCGCGAAATGGGCGCGACCATCGCTGGTCGAAAGGGCGGCGAGCTTGCTCCACTGGCGGTGACCGGGACGACGCTTCGCGGCATCACCTATGCCTCGCCCGTTGCCAGCGCCCAGGTGAAATCTTCGGTTCTGCTCGCGGCGCTGTTTGCCAAGGGCACGACTCGTCTCTCCGAGCCCCGGCGCTCACGGGATCATACCGAGCGGTTGTTCGAGTTTTTTGGACTGCCGCTGAGGCGCGACGCGCTCACGGTCACCATCGAAGGTCGACCGTCCGTCGGGTGGGCCGCTGCACCTCAGCTGACCGTGCCGGGCGATTTCTCCGCCGCCGCCTTTTTCATTGTGGGGGCGACCATCATTCCGGGTTCTGACGTCATGATTACGGGCGTCGGCGTGAACCCGACGAGGACAGGTCTACTCGACGTCCTGGATCGCATGGGCGGTGATATTGAGTTGCTCAACCGGCGAGAGGAAGCCGGTGAACCGGTGGCGGACATTCGCGTGAAGTCCGCTCCGCTCCACGGAGTCACCATCGGGGCGGATCTGATTCCTCAGACCATCGATGAGTTTCCCATCCTCTGCGTGGCCGCCGCAGTGGCCGAGGGGCAGACCGTCATCACAGGAGCGGACGAGTTGCGCGTGAAGGAAAGTGACCGGATTGCGACGATGGCCGCCGAACTGCGAGCCGTAGGAGCCCGGATCAGCGAGAGACCGGATGGAATGGTCATTCAAGGACTCGGGCGCTCTCGCGAAAACGGACGACTGCAATCAGCAAGCGGGCGCAGTCATGGCGATCATCGTGTGGCGATGTCTCTTGCCATTGCGGCGCTGACGTCGCTCGGGGAATCGGTCGTGCAGGATACGGATTGCATCGAGACATCGTTCCCGGATTTTCGCGCTTCCTTGATGCAAATAACGGGGCAGTCGCTGAGACCGGACCCGCAGAAGGGGATGTGAAGGTATGATCGTGGCGATTGATGGCCCGGCCGGTGTGGGCAAAAGCACGGTGGCGAAGCTCTTGGCTTCGCGGCTGGGCTTCTTGTATCTCGACACGGGGGCGCTGTATCGGGCGGTGGCATGGGGGGTCTTGAGGCACGGGATTGAACCGACGGACGCCGAAGCGGTGGCTGGGCTCCTGCCGAAGCTGTCCCTTCAGATGGAAGTGACGAGCAACGATGTGACGGTCTCCATGAATGGAACGGACGTGACCAAAGACCTTCGGACGCCGGCGGTGTCAGCGGCGGCATCCGTGGTCTCGGCCATTCCGGCTGTCAGAGCCTGGCTTCTGCCGGTCCAGCGACAGATCGGCAACAAAGGTTCCGTAGTGGCCGAGGGTCGTGATGTCGGCACGAAAGTCTTTCCGTCGGCACCGGTCAAATTCTTTCTCGAGGCCGATCCGACCATCCGGGCACAACGGCGCCATCATGAACTGGTGGCGGCCGGTCATCGGGGCGCCATCGAGCAGACGAGCGCGGAGCTGGCGGGGCGGGATGATCGCGACCGCTCCCGAGCGATGGCGCCGCTGATCCCGGCCGAGGACGCACAGCATATCGATACGTCGAGTTTGTCGGCCGATGAGGTCGTCAATAGGATGTTGGCTGTGGTGACGGCCAAGTTGTGAGTTCGGTCTTGTACGCGATTCTCTGGGTGCTCGCACGCACGGTGGCGCGGCTGTGCTTCGGGTTTCGCGTCGTCGGTTCTGTGCCGAAGCAGGGCGGCTTGCTGGTGGCGGCCAACCATGCAAGTTACTTCGACATTCCGCTGCTGGGATGTGGCATGTTCAGGCGGGCATGGTACCTGGGCCGGAGTGACTTGTTTGTGCCAGGTATCAAAGGCATCTTGCAGTGGTTGGGGTGGATCCCGCTCAAGCTCGGCCGGCTGGATCGCAAGGCCTTCGATCGAGCGATTGCACTGATCAAGGCCGGAAAGGTCGTCGTGATTTTTCCTGAGGGAGGCCGCAGCCTGGACGGGCGGTTGCGGAACGGCAAGTCGGGTCTTGGCATGATTGTGGCGCAGACAGGTTGTCCTGTGGTGCCGGCCTATCTCAAAGGCACGTTCGGCGTCTTGCCGGCCGGTGCCACGCGACCGCGGTTTCATCCTGTGTCCGTGTCGTTCGGAGCACCGCTGTCTTTTTCCGGTGAACATACGCAGACGAAAGCGTTTTATCAGGAAGTGAGTCGACTCGTGATGGAGCGGATTGCCGCATTAGGCGGCGTTGCCCCGCCGACGCATCACGCCAGTGCCGGTGCTCGCAACGCTGAGTGAGCCCCGGTGTTCGTTCATCATCAGCACCCGACGGACGTCGGAAGAGTAGGACAGTCCCCCATGAGTATGGTTTCGAAATCGAGTGAGCCGCAGTTGGATCGCGAGGCCTTGGCAGCCCTGTACGAGGAAACCTTCAAGAACCTCGAAGAGGGGACCATCACGGAAGGCCGGGTCGTCGCATTAACCAAAGATAAAGTCGTCGTCGACATCGGTTACAAGTCCGAAGGGATGATCCCGAGCGATCAATTCTCCCCTGACGATCTGCAGCAGCTGAAGATCGGCGACCGCATTCAAGTCTATATCGAAGAATGCGAGGACGCCGACGGCAATCTGATTCTTTCCAAAGAAAAAGCCGACAAGATGAAAATTTGGGAAGAACTGGAAAAGCTGTACAAGGAAGAGAAGAGCATCGACGGCAAGGTCGTCTCCCGGATCAAGGGCGGCATGATGGTGGACATCGGCGTCAAGGCGTTCCTGCCCGGATCACAAATTGATCTGCATCCTGTGCGCGATCTCGACGGATTGGTCGGGCGCACGTTTCCGATGAAAATCATCAAGATTAACCACCGCCGCGGCAACGTGGTCGTCTCTCGCCGCGTTCTGCTTGAGGAAACCAGGGACAAGAAGCGCCAGACCACCCTGGCCACGTTGAAGGAAGGGCAGTTGATTCAGGGCATGGTCAAGAACATTACCGACTACGGAGCCTTCATCGACCTCGGCGGCATCGATGGCCTGCTCCACATCACGGATATGTCCTGGGGCCGTGTAGGGCATCCGTCGGAAATGTTCAATGTCGGCGACCGTGTCGAAGTGAGCGTGCTCAAGTATGACCGTGAAACCGGCAGGATTTCGCTGGGTCTGAAGCAAAAGTCGGCTGATCCTTGGACCAACGTGGCCGGCAAATATCCGAGCGGCACACGCGTGAAGGGTCGGGTCGTGAGCCTGACCGATTATGGCGCGTTTGTGGAACTCGAGCCGGGCGTCGAAGGCCTGGTCCATGTCTCGGAGATGTCCTGGACGCACGAAGTCCGCCATCCGTCCCGCGTCGTGGCCATCGGTGATCAAGTCGAAGCCGCCGTGCTGAATGTCGATCCGGCCAGCCGCAAGATTTCGCTGGGCATGAAGCAGACAGCGCCCAATCCTTGGGACATGGTGGAAGGCAAGTATCCGATCGGAACCCGCATTGAGGGGAAGGTGAAAAGCCTGACGGATTTCGGCGCCTTCATCGGCTTGGACGAAGGGATCGACGGATTGATCCATATCTCGGATATGTCTTGGACGAAGCACATCAAGCATCCATCGGAAATCTTCAAGAAAAGTCAGAAGGTTGAGGCTGTGGTCCTTCGCATCGACAAGGAAAAGGAGCGGCTATCCCTGGGCTACAAGCAGTTGACACGCGATCCATGGGATGACGAAATTCCTGCGCGGTACCGCTTGGGGGATTCGGCCACCGGGAAGGTCAGTAAGGTGGCGGATTTCGGCATTTTCGTGGAGCTTGAAGGTGGCGTCGAAGGTCTGATCCACATCAGCGAAGCCGGGTTGGATCAGAGCGCCAAGCTAGAAGAGAAGTTCAAATTGCAGGATGAGGTTGCCGCGAAGATCATCAAGGTGGATCGGGAGGAACGCAAGATTGCACTGAGCCTTCGGGACCACCAACTAGACTCCGAGCGGCGGCATGTGGACGAGTACCATGCTTCGCAGGGGGCCCCGGATCAGAGTCTTGGCCGAGCCGCGAAGCAAAGTCGGAAGCGTGGCTCCGATGACGATGAGAAGTAGGTAACGATCACCGGCGCGGGGCCGTCAGATTCCCGCGCCGGCCATGGGCAGAGCCTCTATGAGTGATGAAACGTCGAGCAAGCCGGTCAAGCGATCCCTCGTTCGAAAGATTCTGCTTTTGGCGGGGATTGGCATCGCGTTCCTGCTGCTCCTGAATCTGTTGTTCCCCGACCTCGATCTCTCGACTGAGGATCGGGTGGCTCTCATTCGGGTTGAGGGCGTGATCCTGGACGCTCAATCCACCGTCACCGAGTTGAAACGGTTCGGGGAGAACCCGTCCGTCAAAGCTATTGTTCTGCGGATCGACAGTCCCGGCGGAGGGGTGGTACCGTCTCAGGAAATCTACGATGCCGTGCAGCGTGTGCGGAATAAGCACAACAAAGCGGTCATCGCCTCAATGGGCACGGTCGCCGCTTCCGGGGGCTATTATATCGCCGCGGCCACCGACCGCATCATTGCAAATCCGGGCACGCTCACGGGCAGCATCGGCGTCATTATGGAGACGGCCAACGTCGAAGGTCTGCTGAAAAAGATTGGAGTGGAAGGCATCGTGGTGAAGAGCGGGAAGTTCAAGGACGTCGGCTCGCCGCTCAGAAAAATGACCGAAGAGGAACAGGCACTGCTCCAATCTGTCATGGACGACGTGCATAAGCAGTTCATTGAGGCCGTTGCCGAAGGACGAGCGCTGGAACCTTCGACGGTCCAGGCCTTGGCCGACGGCCGCATCTTTACCGGTCGACAAGCCAAGGACGCGAAGCTCGTGGATGAGCTTGGTAACTTGGATGATGCCATACAGCTTGCCGCCGAACTGGCGGGAATTGAGGGGGAGCCGAAAGTTGTGGAGCCGCGGCGACGGTTCTCGATCAGGGAACTCATCGAGTCCCGTTTGTCGGTGCTCTTCCCAAAGCTGGATTTCTATTCGGGCGTCAGCTTCAAGTATCTCATGGCGTTTTAACTCGGTCGAAGGGCGGGCCGGCGCTCGCCGCAGCGAAAGGGGAGTCAGACATGACCAAGGCGCAGATTATTGAGCGTGTCTCTGAGCAGGTTACGACATTGACCAAACGGCAGGCGGAAATCGTGGTGAACACGATTTTCGATTGCGTCAGGGACTCGTTGAAGAACGGCGATAAGACCGAAATCCGGGGATTCGGGAGTTTCCGCCTCAGATCAAGGCGGATGAAAGAGGGCCGCAACCCGAAGACCGGAGCTACCGTGGCCGTGCCTGCTAAGAAAGTGCCTTTCTTCAAGGCCGGCAAGGAACTCAAGGAATTGCTCAACCAGTAATTGGCATACATAGAGGACCACCCAAATGGCTGCATCAGATTCCGACCACACGGTTGCCACCGACGTCCGATGGACAGAAGGGGCCCTGAAACGCATGGAGCGTGCCCCCATCTTCCTGCGAGGCATGGTCCGTCGGCTCGCCGAAAAAAAGGCGCGGGAACTGGGCTATGCGGAAATCACCGAGGCGACCCTCGAACAGTTCAAGAGCCAGATGATGGGCGGAATGGGAGGGGCCTCGGGGATGACCGAGGCAGCGGAAGCGATGGCGCAGGGCCGGCTGCCCTGGACCGCCGCGGCGAAGGAGCGGCTGAATACGGTGCCAGAATTCATGCGCGGGATGACTAAGCAGATCGCCGAGGAGGTGGCCAAGGAAGGAGGCCACATGGAAGTCAATGTGGATCTCTTCGAGCGGGTGGAAGCCCTGGGAGATGTCCGCGAGGCCGCGTTGCCTCCATTGCCCTGGACGGAAGGCGCGCAGGCGCGTCTTCGAGAGAAGCTTCAGCAGTCGCCGCCGATCGCGATTGAATTCGTGACCGACATGCTGAAACGTGACACGGAAGACTTGGCACGCGAAAAGGGCTTGGCGCAAATTGACGAGCATACCCTCGTACAACTGTGGGACGCCCCGCAAGAACGAATCGCCTGGACTGATGAAGCCTGGAAACGGCTGCAAACCTCACCGGACTTCGTCAGGAGCGGCATTCGAAAGGCCGCCGAGCGCCGCGCGCGCAAACTGGGGTTGAAGGAAATCGACTCCGAGCATCTCACAGGCTTTCGCAACCAGGCCATGATGAAGGCCGTCAAACGCATTCGCTCCTTCGGATACAATGAATTGACTTTTGACGCCTTCGACACTGCCTTGGAAAAGACCAAGCGGTTACAAGGCAACGAACAGGCTGAAAAACGTCTTCAGGAAATCCGCAGCCACTTCGCCGATCCAGAGACCAAGAAGCCGGAGGGGGGGACGTTGGGAGCCGAACTGATGGACCGATTCAGGCGCTATCTCAAGGGAGAAGGAACGCTGTAGTCCTGCGAAAGGCGTCTCCACAGGCCCCGCACCGTCCCTTAGTAAGGTCGAGGCCTGAGTGAGCGCTAATGTGCGGCGGCCTGTTGCGGCCAAAATTTGTGGCGGATCTGAGGCAAAGGTTCGTTATCAAGGTTCGGAATGTCGTAGAGGCAACGGTCGATGAGCGCCACTTCCTCTTCGGTGAGATCCATCGTCACTTTTTTCTTCCAAAACTGATCCAGCGTAAAGTAATCGCCTGACTGTGGCTTTTCCGCCAGCAGCGCTTTCATCTTTTCAAATCCAGCCGTGTCCACGCCAGGGATTCGCCCCTTATTGCGGTCATGGCACCAGTGCAGGACTTCTGCAATCCCGTACATCGTGATATCAACCCTTAACGTATTGCCCATGGACTCCTCCTTG
>Ga0157374_10006387_pt1 | contig 10003 bp, 10 predicted proteins | sample M25metaG_FD_115308 | JGI IMG/M metagenome (GOLD analysis project Ga0157374, IMG submission 115308) | Miscanthus rhizosphere microbial communities from Kellogg Biological Station, Michigan, USA - M2-5 metaG | ecosystem: Host-associated > Plants > Roots > Rhizosphere > Soil | place: USA: Michigan... | reverse complement strand
TCTCGTGCCCTGGCAAGAGGATTGCATTATGGATTACGGACGCCGGGAGCACGCGTATATAGCACGGCTCCACCATAAATCAGCGAACACCTACTGAAGCGGAAGGGTATGTCCATGCTTGAGGGGTAAACCGCTTGGATGTGGGCGCCGGGAGGACTGCCCCCTCTGGCCCGATCAAGTTGATGGAACGTTGTTTGGTTTAAGGCGAGAGGTAATAGGCGGTAGTTGTTGATCGTCCGATGCAGCGGCCAAAAGGATGTATCGTCACTTGAACAATTCGAGAGCTAGAGGTGCGTACTGGGGAATTGGATTTCTCCTTTGGACACGAGCGTGTTTCGCGGCGGACACTGTGCGACCCTCGAGTCCGATCAATATTTTCGCGCCCGCCTCCACTCCTGCCAGCGAGATCTATCATCTGGCTCTGTTCGTCTTTGTCATCACAGGCGCCATGTTTGTCGTAGTCGCGGGCCTCCTGTGCTTTGCGGTATTTCGCTTCAGGGCACGCAAGGTGTACGAAGCCTGCGAGCCTCCGCAAATCTACGGCAGCAATCAGATTGAACTTGCTTGGACAGTGATCCCGGTGCTTACCGTGGTCGTCCTGTTCCTCGCCACGGCGCGAGTCATATTTGCGATACAAGACGCTCCGAAGCCACCAGCCGCGCTCGACGTCACCGTCATTGGGCACCAGTTTTGGTGGGAATATCGTTACCCGAGCCTCGGGATCATCACGGCGAACGAGTTGCACGTTCCCTTGAGCCATCCGAACCGTCCAACGTCCACCTACCTCAAACTCACGTCCGCGGACGTAGATCACAGCTTTTGGGTACCACAGCTTGCAGGTAAGACGGATCTCATTCCAAACCGCGTGAACGAAATGTGGATCGATCCACAGCGGCCTGGCCTATACCTCGGACAATGCGCGCAGTTTTGCGGAATCGAGCATGCGAAGATGCTGCTTCGCGTCTATGTCGATACGCCGGAACAATTCGAGGCATGGGTGAAAGATCAGCATCGTCCGGGGAATCAGGATCCGAGTGTCGCGGCTGGTCGCCGCGTGTTCGAAACGCAAGCCTGCATGAACTGCCACACTGTGATCGGCACAGCTGCGACCGGCAGGTTCGGTCCAGATCTCACACATTTCATGAGCCGCTCCACCCTTGCTGCGGGCGCTGCAGTGAACAATGCGCCAAATATACGTGAATGGCTGAAAAGCCCCGATCATTTCAAGCAGGGTTCTCTTATGCCTGCGATGCAGCTAAGCGATCAGCAACTCGATGAGCTGGTGGCATACCTTTCTACGCTTCATTGACATCGGGTGAAAAATGGCAGATCAGGTCTTGACAATTCCAGATTCTCTCAACGTCTCATCTCGACAGATTACAGACGAGACGTTTCTCGAGCGACTGCACGACTGGGTAGTAACCGTTGACCACAAGAAGCTGGGCATTCTCTACGTGTTGTACTCAGTGTTTTTCCTGTTCGTTGCAGGTGCAGAAGCCCTCTGCATTCGCATCCAGCTCTTGCGGGCGCATAATCATTTTCTCTCTGCTGCGGTCTTCAACCGCTTCTTCACTATGCACGGCACCACGATGGTCTTTCTCGTGGGAATGCCCATTCTCTTCGGATTCGCGAATTATCTTATTCCGCTGATGATCGGCGCTCGCGACATGGCCTTTCCCCGGCTCAATGCGTTCAGCTTCTGGCTGACCGCCTTCGGCGGTCTCCTCCTTTATTTCAGTTTTATCGGGGGTTTTGGCCTCTACGGTGTGGGCAGCGCACCGGATGTTGGTTGGTTCGCCTATGCCCCACTCACCGCACGCGCTTTCTCGCCAGGACACAGCACCGACTACTGGGCGTTGGCGCTCATCGTCAGCGGATTCGGCACTCTGGGCACGGCCATTAATATCATCGCCACTGTTCTATCGATGCGTTGCCGTGGCATGACGCTTTGGCGAATGCCGCTGTTTGCCTGGCTCATGTTCGTAGTGAGCGGCCTGACGTTGATTACGATCACGCCCCTCACTGCTGCGCAGATCATGCTGCTCATTGATCGCTATTTGGGGGGCCATTTCTTTGACACGCAGGCCGGCGGATCAGCTGTTGTCTGGATGCACTTCTTCTGGATATTCGGCCATCCCGAGGTCTATGTCCTCGTGATGCCTGCCTTCGCGATCGCCAACGAAATAATTCCCGTCTTTTCACGCAAAGCGATTTTCGGTTACCCAGCCATGGTGGCGGCCTCGGCCGCTATTGCCTTTGTCAGCCTAGGCGTTTGGGCACATCACATGTTCACGGTAGGGATGACTTCGGTCTCAAATGCATTTTTCACCCTTTCTACCATGTTGGTCGGCGTTCCCACCGGTATCAAAATATTTAACTGGCTTGCCACGATGTGGGGTGGCAGGATCCGCTTTGCTACGCCCATGCTTTTCTGCACTGGTTTTCTCTTCCAATTTCTCCTCGCTGGGCTAACCGGCATCATGCTTTCCGTGTCGCCTCTGGACTGGCAACTCCATAATTCCTATTTCGTCATTGCGCATTTTCACTATGTGCTGGTGGGGGCTATCGTCTTCAACATCTTTGCCGCCATCTATTACTGGTACCCGAAGGCGACAGGTCGCATGTTGGGTGAAACGCTAGGAAAGTGGCATTTCTGGCTATTTCTCATCGGCTTCCATATCACCTTTGACACAATGCACTTCCTCGGTTTCATGGGGATGCCTCGCTCGATCTACACCTTCGAGCCAGACCGCGGCTGGGACCGCCTGAACATGATTGTCTCCATAGGGGGATTCATTCAGGGCATCGCAGTGCTGATATTCGCAGTCAATCTCGTGTGGTCGTATTACCGCGGCCAGCCCGCCGGCGACGATCCGTGGGATGCATGGACGCTCGAATGGACTACCTCATCGCCGCCACCCGAGTACAACTTCGCAACCGAGCCAGTCGTGAGAAGCCGTCGTCCGCTGTGGGACCTAAAGCATCCTGAAGATCCGGACTGGAGGTACGAGCAATGAGCACGATCTCCCTCGCGCCGCTAACACCGGACCAACCATTGGATTTGCCTTCCCGCGGACGCGTTGGCATGCTCTCGCTCATCATTGGCGAGTCGGCGATCTTTACCATTTTCGTCGTTGCCTATGTCTTTTACATCGGCAAGAGCCTCTACGGACCAACACCGGCGCAGGTTCTAGAGGTTCCGATCTTCAATACCGTCTGCCTGCTCTCCAGCAGCTTCTTTATCTGGCTTGCTGAAGGCAGCATTGAGAAGAACCGAATGCGGCGGTTTTTGCTATGGTGGTCAACCACCATCTGTCTTGGCATCGTCTTCCTTGTCGGCACGGCTCGTGAATGGCTGAAGCTCATCTATCACGATGGGTTGACCATCCGGACCAATCTTTTTGGAACCACCTTTTATTCGCTCGTTGGACTGCACGCTACTCACGTAGTGGTTGGGCTGCTGATGCTCCTGCTTGTCCTCGTCTTCACCCTCACCGGTCATGTTAAGGAGAGTCACACGGAACGTATACAGGTGCTCGCGCTCTACTGGCACTTCGTTGACGCCGTGTGGGTCGTCGTATTCACAGTGGTTTACATAATTGGGCGGTGATCGCATGACAGATACTCCGGTACAACAGGCAGCAAAGGTAGAGGAAGGCTTGACCCATTTGCCATCGCCAACAGCGTGGCCCATCCTTCTCGCATTTGGCGCCACGCTGGGCGCGGCCGGTCTGGTGACCAATGTTGGCGTGACCATCCTTGGCTTCATCCTTGTCGTATGCGGATCTATCGGGTGGTTTCGTCAGGTGCTGCCGCACGAGCACTTGGAGACCGTGCCAATGCGTGCTCCTCTTGAAAGAATCACAACGACGCGTCGGCGCGTTGAGCACATTGAAGTGAGTGAACAGCATCGGGCGTACCTGCCTATCGAGACATATCCTGTCATGTCTGGAATCAAAGGAGGCATCGCAGGCGGCATTGCCATGATCCTCCCAGCACTGCTCTATGGGCTTATTGCACAGCGCAGTATCTGGTATCCGGTGAATCTCCTGGGGGGTGCGGGGGTCGCGCACTGGCGCAATCCCAGTACTGCGGATATCGCCGTGTTTCACTGGGAGGGCCTGATCGTTGCGACGGTCATTCACGCTACAACTTGCCTGCTGGTCGGTCTGCTCTATGGCGCAATGTTGCCGATGTTGCCTCGCCGTCCGGTATTGCTGGGCGGCATCATTGCGCCTCTTCTGTGGACTGGGCTGCTTCACTCCAGCATGAGCATCATCAACCCTGCGCTCGATGAGCGAATTTCCTGGGGATGGTTCTTGCTTTCTCAGGTCATGTTCGGAATTGTTGCAGGATTAGTAGTCGCGCGTGAGGAACGTATCCGCACTGTTCAGTCTCTCCCTTTTCTCGCCCGCCTCGGAATCGAAGCTCCTGGATATATGTCGAACCACGAGGAGGAGCGATGATGCCGCTGCCCATCCTCGTCTCGGCCGCCTGCGTGTTCATCCTTCTGTTATCCGGATGCAACGATGCGCCCGGTTATCCGAAGCCGAGTGCAGAAGTATTGCGACCGCAAGATCAACTTAGCTTCGACATTCTATATAGACAAAATTGTTCAGCTTGTCATGGAGCAGACGGGCAGAACGGTGCAGCAATCGATCTTGGCAACCCTGAATATCAAGCATTGGTGGATGACCGATCATTGAGGAAGTGGATCAGTAGTGGCATGCCGGGCACGCAAATGCCCGCTTTCGCAATTTCCATGGGCGGCACGCTAACTGACAGCCAAATCGATGCAATCGTGCTGGGCATGCGCAACACTTGGTCTCAGCGAGCGGTTCTCGGCGGCCGGAACGCTCCCCCCTACGCGCAGGACCAAAAAGGTGACGCCCTCCGCGGCAAAGAGCAATACAACACCGATTGCGCATCGTGTCATCGGGCTTCGAAGCAACAAGTCACGAGCCCAGATTATCTGGCTCTCGTCAGCGACCAGACGCTCCGCAGCATCATCATTGCCGGCCGGCCGGACATCGGCCACCCAGACTGGCGTGATGATAAGCCGGGCTCTCTGCTTAGTGCACAAGATGTGACCGACATTGTCACGTATTTAGGGAGTTCGCGCAGCGCGACTCCCGGACAACCGTATCGACGAGATCGATGAGGTGAGAACGTGAGTTATGACGTCGTAATGAAGAATGAACAGCAGGAAGGTGAGAAGCTAACTGTCTCACGCCGCTGGCTACTACTGTATGCCGGTGTTGCCTTCAACGGCCTGGTGGGCCTCGCGTTGGCTACACCCGTAATTCGCTACCTGCTTTCGCCGGTCAAACGCGATGCTGCCTACAAGTCTTGGATTACGTTGGGACCGGTTGCAGATTTCCCGCTGGGCGAAACGCGCCTTGCAACCTTCATTAACCCATTCCGCAAGCCATGGGACGGCGAAACGGCAGGCGTCACCTGCTACGTGCGCCGAATTGCCGCGGCGCAGTTTCAAGTCTTCGCCGTAAATTGCGCTCATCTGGGCTGCCCCGTTCGCTGGTTTCCGCAGTCGCAGCTATTCATGTGTCCCTGCCACGGAGGTGCCTATTATGCGGACGGCGCACGCGCATCCGGCCCTCCGGAACGCGGCCTCTTTACTTATGACTACAAAATATCTGATGGACAGTTACAGATTCACGCCGGTCAGATGCCGACTCTCTCCAATACCGCCAAACTCGTTACAATCGGCAACGTTAAAGGAAAGTCCCAATGCACCGGATAAAGGAAATCTACAAATGGCTCGAAGCACGCCTTCACCTTGAGGGCCCGCTGAAGGATGCTGCGCTGCATCCGGTTCCACGGAACACCGCCAGCTGGTGGTACGTGTTCGGCAGCGCGTCATTCACCCTGCTCTTTCTTCAGATTGTCACCGGCATCCTGCTTGCCCTTGTGTACGTGCCATCAGCCGGCGAGGCATGGAGCAGCCTCAACGTTCTCAATCACCAGCTTGAGCTTGGGTGGTTCTTGCGCGCCATGCACGGCTGGGGATCAAACTTCATGGTCGCGGTCGTGCTGGTGCACATGGCGCAAGTCTTCATGTTTGGCTCCTACAAGTATCCACGCGAGCTAACGTGGGTTCTTGGCGTCTTTCTCCTGCTCATGACGCTAGGTATGGCTTTCACCGGTCAAGTATTGCGCTTCGACCAGGACGCTTACTGGGGTCTCGGCATTGGAGCTTCGATTACCAGCCGGATCCCAATCGTTGGAGGCAGCCTGGTACACCTGCTTCTGGGCGGTCCTATCATCGCTGGCGCTACGCTATCCCGCTTCTTTGCTTTGCACGTTTTTGTCGTTCCAGGATCAATGCTCCTTTTCGCCAGCCTGCACGTCTGGATGGTCCTTAAGCTCGGCATCAATGAGTGGCCCATGCCTGGGCGTATTGTCCGCCGGTCGACCTACCTCCAGGAATACCACGATCTCACGCACAAAGAGGGTGTCCCCTTCGTACCTGTCGCTTTCTGGAAGGATGTCATCTTTTCAGGTGCAGTCATCGCCGCAGTGGCCGTCTGCGCTTTCGTCTTCGGTCCTTACGGACCGAGCGGACAGCCTGATCCCAACATTGTTCAGACAGTTCCAAAGCCGGATTTCTTCTTTCTCTGGATCTACGCGGCGTTAGCGTATCTGCCTCCGTCAATGGAAACTCCCTTCATTCTGATTGCTCCGGTTATCGGTATTGCGATTCTCCTTGGTCTCCCGTTCTATGCCTCAGAGGGAGAAAAGAGTTGGTATCGCCGTCCGGTCGCAGTGCTTGTGCTGTGCACAGTCGCCATTTCCTGGGGAGTCTTAACTCATCTGGCGACCTTTACACCTTGGAGCCCTCACATGAATGCATGGAGCGGTGATCCCGTACCTCCACGATATCTTCACGATGCCACACCGCTCGTGCGTCAAGGTGCGGTCGTCTTCCAATCGAAGCAGTGTCGCAACTGCCACGCGGTCGGTGGAGTCGGAGGTCAGCGCGGTCCTGCGCTCGATTCAATTGCCACCCGCATGACAGAAGATCAGATGATTCGCCAGGTTTTGCAGGGTGGCGGAAACATGCCGGCTTATGGCAAAAACCTCTCACCACCAGAAGTGACGGCTCTTGTTACCTTCCTCGAGACTTTGCATCCGCCAAATGAGCCTCCGGCGGTAGATGCTTCCCAAAAAGAGGTTCAGACTTCACAAATCGTTCCGAGTTCTGGCTCGAAGAAGTAAACCAATGCAGGAATCAGCGTCCGCACTCGTCACGAATTGGGATATCCCAACCGTTGTCACCTGCGCTCTCATGCTGGTAGGCGTGATCTATACAGCCGGTTGGATCAAGATTCGCCGGACGCGCCCAAGCCAATTTCCGCTATGGCGACTTATGGCGTTTCTAACTGGTCTCACCGCCATTTTTGTCGCCGTGGCTTCGCCCCTGGATACCTTCAGCGAATCGCTGCTCTTCATGCACATGGCGCAGCATTTTGTGCTCATGTCCATTGCACCACCGCTCCTGGTCCTCGGCTCGCCGGTCGTGCCCATGCTTCGCGGACTTCCGCGTTGGACCATTCTCACAGTTTTGCGCCCACTCTTGCGCTTACCCGTCATCCATAGCGCCAGCGGGTTTCTGGTTCGTCCCCTGGTAGCGTGGATCGCAATGAATGCGGCGTACCTTGCCTGGCATATTCCCCCAGCGTATGAGTTCGCCCTTAGCTCTGAAAACTGGCACAACGTTGAGCACGCCTGTTTCTTGTTCACAAGCATGTTGTTCTGGTGGCCGATCCTCGAACCTTGGCCTTTTCGAAGACGGGGTTCACGTTGGATGATCCTGCTCTACTTATTGCTCGCCGACATCGTGAATACTGGGCTGTCAGCATTCCTGTGTTTTTCGGGACGTCTCCTGTATCCGAGTTATGGAGAAATCCCACGCCCCTTCGGGCTCAGTGCCCTCAACGATCAAGTCGCCGCGGGTGCGCTGATGTGGGTCTTGGGATCGATAGTGTTTTTGCTGCCGGTCATTGCAATCACTATGCAGATCTTTTCAGTGCAAAGCGCTCAGCGCCTCGAATCCGCCAAACCGGAATTGCACGCGGATATCGCATGCAGTTGAGCGGAACCGAATGAGAGGTCCACAGACGATGGCTACGGAGCCGACAATCACGGTCTTATCAGGAACCGAGAGTACGCAGCTTCGCTGCCTTGTACGCTCGAAAGTCCTGACCGCTTATTGGATGCTTACGAAACCTGAAATAAGTTTCCTCATCACCATAACTGTACTGGTTGGCTTCTGCATGGCGCAGCCGATATCGTCTCTAGGCTTTCCGTTCGCTCGTCTGATTAACACGCTAGTCGGTACTTTGCTAGTAGCGAGTGGTTCGAGCGCGCTCAACCAGTTCCTTGAGCGACACTTCGACGCACAGATGCGTCGGACCGCGCGAAGACCCTTGGCTGCAGGCACCGTAGAACCCTTCAGAGCCCTCTCTTTTGGAATCCTCCTATCATGCGGAGGTGCCATCTATCTGGCGTGTGCCGTGAACTGCTTGGCTAGCGTGCTCGCCATCCTCACATTGGTTAGTTACCTATTCCTTTACACACCGCTCAAGCGGAAGACTGCCCTATGTACTCTTGTTGGAGCTTTTCCCGGGGCCGTGCCGCCACTGATCGGATGGTCTGCGGCATCGGGGAGCGTAAGGGTGGGTGCTTGGATCCTCTACGCAATGCTTTTTCTTTGGCAATTTCCACACTTTATGGCCATCGCATGGATGTATCGCGAGGACTACGATCGAGCGGGCTACCTTGTACTTCCGAAAGAAAAGAGAGGCCGCTTGGTCTCATGGCAAAGCGTACTGCCGTCTCTTGCTTTGATTCCCCTCAGCCTGGTCCCTACTTTAGTGGGCTATGCCGGGTATCTCTATTTCGGGGGAGCATTGTTGCTCAGCGTGGGATTTTCCTATCAGGCGGTGCAATTGGCTCTTCGTCGCTCCAACGCGATTGCACGACGATTGCTGCTTGTTTCAATCATGTACCTGCCATCGGCATTTCTTCTTATGCTGTTAGACAAGAAGTAAAGTGGACCAACTGACGCTGATCCTCAGGTTGGATGCTTCTCGGAGCGGTAGCGAGGCTCAAGCAGAAGCCTGTCGGTGTGATTGACCGGATCATTGTAATGCCTTCCAGGACATCGTGCAGACAAGGCTACGGATCCGAATCTGGCACCCCAAGGCATCGTCGCCAGATCAAGTCACATATCGTCACGGCGGGACACAGACGCTCACCATCGGCGTTTTAGGATGGGTCCATCCGGTTCATCGGTGCTTCACCGTCAATTCGGAAGTGACGGCGACGCACTCGTTGACCCTATGAAATCGGTTCGTTAACCAAATTTGTAGAGTCTATGCAACCGAACAGCTCAGGTTCCTCCCGTATTAAATACGGGCGTAGATCTTTCGCAGTTCCAATCGACATTTGAGAGCGAAATCATTGAGCGGGTCGACGTGTTGCTCGAGCGCGACAGCCTTGATCTCATCGAGACTCATGTTATTTTCACCGAACCTCTCGACCAGTTTTTTCACGAAAGTTTCCGCAGCTTCAAGAACACTGTCCGATGCGAACAGCCTGATTCGATTGACCATCGCGTACATGGCGACAATTTCATCGAGACTTTCCAAGCTTTGCGAGAGCGCCTTAGCATAACAAGAGGTTCCCTGGCGTATGAACTCGGAATACAGTTCTACGCGTTGTGCGATCTCGCGATTAGTCATCTCCCGTTGCGTCACGCTTCTCTGCAGGACGAAATTGCTAACGACAGGAGTTGAGGCACCTATGATTGAACCTCCGAGGGCCGCCATAATGCTTGTTAGGGTGTTATCCATTAAACGTACTCTCTCAACTGGGGTCGAATCCTCCTCCGACTTTACCGTGTTATCGCAGCCTCACTCCGACTGTCCTCTTTAGACTCTGTTTCTACCCGTTCGGCCAACTCTGTGCTACGGATCCGGCT
>Ga0157374_10006385_pt1 | contig 10005 bp, 11 predicted proteins | sample M25metaG_FD_115308 | JGI IMG/M metagenome (GOLD analysis project Ga0157374, IMG submission 115308) | Miscanthus rhizosphere microbial communities from Kellogg Biological Station, Michigan, USA - M2-5 metaG | ecosystem: Host-associated > Plants > Roots > Rhizosphere > Soil | place: USA: Michigan... | reverse complement strand
TTATCAGTTCGACGAAGTCCGCATCGGTACGACATTCGAAGACATTCGCAGTCGCCGCTAAGCTGCGTCGCCGTCTTTTGATGGTAGACGCAATACGTCTCGTTGTAGCCGGGATCGATGATCTCGGCTACACAGCGCGTTAACGCTGCGATCGCTGATCTCAGCTGATCAGCTTGTTTTGGCAAACCGGTGATCCCGGATGTCCCTGATCTTTTGTCGCGCTGAGCCTCAACACATGCTACCGACGAAGAGCCACGTATGAAAGGAAGACAAAAAGGCAGACCAACCAAATGGGTTTCGGCTACGATTGCCGAACACCTGGATATCACCCGCAGAGGGATTCAATTCGAGATTTGGGAGAAGTGGAAACGCAAGGATCGAAAGCTAGGAACGTTGACGGTCAGCGTCGGTGGCCTACGGTGGCGACCGCTGAATGGCAAACTCTCGCAGCAGCAGAGTTGGACGTCTGTCGCAGAGTGGCTGGCGAAACCAGATTCGCCCTAACCCCGCGCTGCGGCTACTCCGAACCCCGTCGGAGTTGCTGACCTGCTGTTGACGTAATGTCATTGCTTTCTATGCCATCACTTTCGATTAAGACGGTTGAATTGCCGGACTTGGATGCCGCGGTCGCTCTTTTTGATGCCCAGCTTCGCGAGCACGACATCATTACACCGGTGGCCGACCTTCGTGATGTTGCGCACGCGGTAATTGGCGATTCTTCCCACGGCTTTCTGCTCCTCGCCTTGTCCAAAGACACTCCGGTAGGTGTAGCGTACGCAGCTTCTCATCTCAGCCTCGAGCACGGCGGCATGATTGGCTGGCTGGAGGAGCTTTATGTTACGCCCCGGTGGCGAGGCAGCGGGATTGGAGGACGTTTACTCACGGAAGTGATTGCGCGTGCTCAAAAGCTAAATTGGCGAGGACTGGAGCTTGAGGTTGTTGCCGGCCATGAACGCGTCGTGCCACTTTATCTTCGTCACGCTTTCCAGCCGCTTTCGCGAAATCGTTTTTGCCGAATCTTTTCGAATGAGTGAAATGCTAAACCGGACGATGGAGCTAGCGAGCAGCTGTCGTATCACTGGCGCCTTCGCTCGCGGCAGTTCATCTAGATTTCGTTGGATGCAATAGCCAGTTACAATACCGGTCCGAACTGTATGTTTGAAATTGATTTTGAACATTGCGCGCTCAGCGACGGAGCACGAGGTGAATTGGTTCGTGCAGATGGTTTCCATCAACTTCGCTATGGTGGTCGGCATCTATTACTTTCTGAATCGAGCTACGCTTGCTCTCAAGCTCTTTAGCTTTTTCGTCTATTCCGTAGGAATGTTTGTCTTGTTCGGGCAAACGGTTGTGGAAGCAACGTGAAAGCGGGCGCAGTCGAAGGCTTACGCGCTTTGTCTTCGATTCAGTTATCGCCCGTGAGCATCCATTATTTGGCAGTTTACGACCACTGGTTTTCCATCGCGACAAGGGTCACTTTCACACCGCAACCCAAAGCAACCAGACGCACCCGATTATTCTATCCAAACGTTTCCTGTAGGCTCGCAGCCCGAGGGCCTGGCTTTTGACGGAGCTAAAATTTGGGCGACAAGCCTTGGTAGCTCGAACGTGACGAAGCTTCGGGCAAGCGATGGCGTCACTCTTGGCACCTTTATCTTAATCTTCTAAATCTGAATAAGTGTCGCTAACCGTCAGTTACTCCCGGGTAAATGGCGATAAAAGGAGTGTTAATAACGCTTCCCAGGAGGTCTGACATCTATGTCGGAGACTTAAGCAATTACGCGGCATTTGACGGTGAGAACATCTGGATAGCGCTCCGGAGCAGTTCCACAGTTATCCGGTTGCGGGCAAGCGACGGGGCCCTCAAGTATTTGGGTGGCGAATATTGGCAGCAGCACGGTTAGCAAGAAAAGCAGAGGTCACTAGGAATCCTGCTTTGAGCAAACCATCTGCGCGATAACCCAGAATTCAGTTGTGAGATGGCTTATAGCTCTAAGAAGTCTTTCTGGCAACGAAGAGTCCGAAAGCCATCGCCCCGTTGGCATAAGCTTCTGTCATAAGTGGGAACGACTGGACGAACCGCCGTGTTGGAGCGTCAGCAAGATGAAGCAGCCAGTTTAATTTCAAGCGCTGCGCCATTCGGAAGCAATGTTTCCAAGTCGGTGCGACATGTTTGGTAATGTCGATCGCTGCCTCAACCTCCAGGTTCGCGTCACGCATCCACGCTGCATACTGGGTCAGGGTGTCGAGACTTGCGCTCAGCATTGCCCTTCCAATCTTTGCGACTAACTCCTGGTGCTCGCCTGGAGTCGACTGCTCTCCACGCAGCCATGCGCAAACTGCAAGAATCCCGCCCGGCCGCAATGCAACTGCACATCGTTTGAAGAAGTTCTGCTTATCGAGAAAATGTTCGCTGCTCTCCATAATCCAGATGACATCGGCGCTGTCGGGTTCAGGCTGCCATTCGTTTGCGTCGGTAACGACAAAGTCCACCCGATCGGTCAATCCCTTTGCTATCGCTTTATGCATCGCCATTCGGGCTTGCACCGGGCTGATGGTAAGGCCGGTAATCCGGCAGCCGTAGTGATCCGCCAGCCAGAACACCGAGCCACCTAACCCGCAACCTATATCCAGGACGCGAGCACCGTGGGGGATGCGGGCTTTCTCGGCTAATTGCTCCATCAATTTTATCTGCGCACGCGCGATTGATTCACTATTTTCCCAGTAACCATGGTGCAGATGTTCGCCCCACAGCATTCGATAAAAACGTGACAAGCGATCGTAATGCTTTTGAACGTCGAGGACATCGACTTTGAATTGAGGCGATCTGTTCATTTTCATTGTATGATCGCGAGACGGTTTAATTCGAGTGTGTAAAGCTCGTTGTCAGGAAATCGTTCGTGCAGTTCTGCAAGAATTTGGCGCGCTTTTTCCGGTTGACTGTCGCGTAACGCGGCGACAGCAAGGAGCAGTTTTGCGAACGGCTCCAGGTAATAGCCGTGTAACGCGGTTTTTTGTAAGTTCTGCAGTCCGGTGTCCCGGTCGACCTGTGATCCGGTTAGTCGCAGCAGAATGCGCAAGGCAATCGGTTTAAGACTTAGAAGGTAATTTTCAACTCCCGGACCAAGATAGGCATCGAATGCTTGTGGATCATCTGACAGGAGCTTATCCGCGTAAGTGCGGCCGGCCTTCGTGATCAATAACGCTTTCACTCCTCGACCGTCGATTAGTGCCATGTAATCGGCGCGCAGTCCGTAAGTTAGTGTTTTCACAAAAAGCGCACGCGCATCGGATTCCGATTCTTGAAGGGCCGTATCCGCAAGACGATCAGCCTTTTCGATTCGATCGTTAAATGAAGCTCTTACATGCGGATCCGGATCCAGGACCTTGCGATTCTTGAAACGGTTGTCGTCGACAAACAATGTGGTTTCGAGAGAGCCCAGGCGTGTGAGCTCCGAAAACAGATAAGCGGCGGCATCCGAGGCCGGACCAAGTGAATCGTCCGGATGCGCTTTCTGCCAAGCCTCTAATTGGCGATGTGCTTCATCAAATTTCAGATCGTACATCTGTAACCAAGCCGAATAAACTTCGTTAGATTTCAGATTGGAATCATTGGCAAGCGCCACGCCAGTGGAAACGATGAACAGACAAACCTTCAACGCAGTACGCGTAGCGCTCATGTTTGATAAGAGTAAACCCTGCGCAACTTACGCTCGAAGATCTTTGCCGGGAGCATTCGCGTGACGATGTGACGTCCAGTGACGAATAAGGGATTCTGCCACTGCCCGACGTAGCCAATTAATAACGATCGTTGCTGAATGTGTTTGGTTCGGTTCACCCGGAGCGTTTCATATCGTTGCAGGCCCGCTCGCAATGATGCTTCTCTCACGATGGATTTCGCGAGAACAAGCGCGTCCTCAAGAGCCATGCAGCCGCCCTGGCCGAGATTCGGTGTACACGGATGCGCCGCGTCCCCCAGTAGCGTAATCAATCCTTCGCCCCATCGGCGGAGGGGACGGATATCGCGCGCGGCATTTTTCAAAATCTCCGTTTCATCAGTCGCCGCCAGAAAATCTGCGATCGGATCATGCCATCCCGTGAACAATCGTTGAAGCTCTTGCTTGCGGCCGCAGGCGGCATCGGGCTGTCCCGCTGGGACGTTAGCGGTTGCGTACCAGGTAAATCTTCGATGTCCGGTGTTTAGAATTCCAAAACGTTTTCCAATGCCCCATGACTCGCTGTTGAAGCCGGCCGCTACGGCGTCGCCATCGTAGCGCGCCAGACCGCGCCAGACGGTGTAACCTCGATAGATGGGTTCGGAAACTCCGAACAGTTGTGATCGCACTCGTGAGCGAACGCCGTCGGCGCCGACAACCGCCGCATGTTCTTCCATGCGACCATCTTTAAAAAACAGTCGGACCTTGCCACCGCCCTGCTTGAGATATTCCAATTCATAGCCGAGGCGCAGACATTCAGGCGGCAAAGCGGTCAAAAGAATCGAGAGAAGATCGCCCCGACGCATGCAGACCGCGGGGACTTCGAAGTGTCCGAGCGCGATTCTCATTAGAATTCTGCCGTTCCGTGTGCGAACCAAAAAGTGCGTGTTGCGACCACTGCGAGCGACGACTTCTTCGAGCAGGCCAAACTCCTGCAAAACGCGTGCGGCGTTGGGCCAAATCATCATGCCTGCGCCGATCTCGCGTAGCCGCGATGACTTTTCATAGACTACCGGATTGAGGCCCGCTTGATGAAGCGCTACCGCCGTGGCGATTCCGCCAATCCCGCCGCCAACGATCCCTATGCTTTTTGGTCCCATCAACCCGTCGGTGAAATCGAAACGGCAACTGAGAGCCGGCTCAATGTTCGAGATGCTCCGATTACAAAAGCAAATCGCCAAATCGTGATCATCTTGATCTGACGTTTGATGCGCATCTTACGAATGCGTTCATTTCCTTCAGATTACGTTTTGTAACGGATCGAGAAGCCGAAACGCCATCGGTTGTCGCGAGAAATGAAAATGCCCCGCGGGGACGAAGCCGTTAAAGGTTACGCTTCGGGTGAATTCACACTCTTATCAGAAGCTTAACTTCGCAATGAACGCGGTCAGTCACAGAAACGCGTGCCAACTAGCACGTTTCGCAACTTCGAAGCCTCAAATTACGTCTTCCGATTTGGCCCCGACACTACGCGGCACAAGCAGGCTACGCGGCTGGAAGGTATAGGGTGAAAACCGAGCCATGATTCAGTTGGCTATGGACAGTAACCCTGCCGTGGTGCGCCTCGACGATTGCTTTCACGACTGTCAAACCCAGTCCCAAACCACGCTCTGAATGACTCCTATCCGCGCGATAGAAGCGTTCCCAGACCTTTCCTGATTCGAGGGATGAGATACCGATTCCAGTGTCTTTGACGGAGAGAGCTATTTCTCCATTCTCTTGCCGTCCGGAGATAGTGATCTGTCCTCCGTTGGATGTATATTTCACAGCGTTATCAACAAGATTTGCTATTGCTTGTGGCAAACGATTGGAATCAGCGCTTACTATTAATTTCTCTGGAATCTCAACCGAGATCTTGAGTGCTTTATTATCCGCGACAACCTCGTAAGCATCAGCAATTTTCCGGACGAGAAGAGGCAAATCGATGGGTTGAGGTTGAATCTTCATCGAACCGGCTTCCGCCTCGGCGATGTCCATAAGAACATTGAGCAGACTCATTATCTGGTCGCATTCTTCGACGCAATCTGCTAGCGCACTTTGCATCAATGGAATGTTGTTCGCATTCCTTAAAGCCGTTTCTGCTGTCGCGCGAAGGCGAGTCATTGGTGTGCGAAGTTCATGGGCAACATTTTCGACCGAATCCCGCATGGAGCCGACTAACGTCTCAATTCGGCCAAGCATCTGGTTGAATGAACGGACAATTTCCATGAGATCGCTTGGCGCGCTTTGCAAAGCGATGCGTTCATCGAGTTTTCCTGTCCACAAAATCTGGCGAACAGTTCTGCCAAGGTCGTGAAGGGGGCGCAGCGTCCGCCCCGCGAAAAGAACGCCCCCGAAAGTTCCAAGCACGATTGCCAAAAGCATAAATGCGCCGCAGTCCCACCGGAAACGCCTAAGAAACAGTGTTCTCGCGTGAGTACTGAGCCCTGCCTGTAGGATAGTACCGTCGGGCAAGGTGGCGGTTTGGATCTCGAATTTATCGCCGAACGGCGCTCCCAGAGACCTCCACGTTTCGTGCGATCGTTCCGTGGCTTTCTCTAACTCCGCAATAGTGTCAGCCGGAGTTAACGGTGAAGCGAAAAGGGTTTTGTTCTCCGCATTTGCCACCCTGACGAGGTAAAACGGTGACGAGTGCCCCTCCGCGACGTATGAGGAAACCTCGGGGACCCCTTTTTCCCCGTACTCTTCGGACACATCTTTCAACTCATTGGAAACGAATTGTCGGTCTCTTTCACGAAGCAATCTTGAAAGCGTCGAATTGACGACTAAGAACAATACGACAAGGCTTGTAACGTAGATTGCCGTATGCCAGGCAGTGATTCGGAAGGTTACACTTTGCCGGAGGCGACTAGGAATTCGTGAGAACATAGCCAACGCCTTTGATCGTCTTGAGCATCTGTTTTTCGAACCCGCGATCGACCTTATTGCGAAGACGCCACATGAGAACGTCCACAACATTCGTCTGCGGATCAAATTGATAACCCCACACATGCTCGAGAATGTGTTTCTTGGAGACGGCCTGATTGACGTGACGCATTAAATATTCGAGTAGCGCAAATTCGCGCGGTTGCAGGTCGATTGCTACGTCGCCGCGCAGAGCTCTAAAGCGACGAAGATCCAGCGTAAGATCGCCAATAACAATCGTAGACGGACCTTTCTCTTTGCTGCTTCGCCGCAGCAATGCCTGAATCCGGGCAAGAAGCTCTGCGAAGGCGAATGGTTTCGTCATGTAGTCATCCGCACCGGCGGCAAGGCATTCCACACGATTATCCACGGATCGCTTCGCGCTCAGTACGAGAACTGGGGGATTTGGCCTTTCCGCACGGAGTTTCTTAAGGACGATTAACCCGTCAATGTCGGGGAGCATCAGATCGAGGATTGCGACATCGAATGATTCGCGACTCAACAACTCAAGCGCCTTTTCGCCGGTGTCGCATTGTTCAATCCCGAAGTCTTGCTCGGCAAGTCCGCGTGCTACAAACTGGGCAATCTTTCGATCGTCTTCAATGATTAAAGCGCGCATCTTTGACTATTGCCCTCAGGAAGGCCGATTGGCAAAGAAAGCGTGCGATTGGCTTCTCGCATCTTCGTTCTGGGACGATAGTGAACTCAGGACGTACCGTTCAGCAGAACTGTGATCATTCCTATTTGCCTGTTCCAAAACGGTGCAATGTGTCGTAGGTCCCATTTGTTAACGTTGAGGCCGAGCAGCCAATTGCGCGGCTTATGCGGGTTAACGTATCTGTTTTGATGTTGAGCTCCCCGGCTTCGATTTTTGCAACCGTTCGTGAATGTATCCCGGCGAGCTCAGCTAACTGGCCTTGGCTTATGTTACGCAACGTGCGTTCTCGGCGAACGTTCCCACCTAACTGCCTAAGTGCCTTCTCGCGCGCTGTGGATTGCGTCAGCAACACGTCCGGGTTTCTGTCCACACAGCGTTGGATGTTTGTTCGGGTTGTGCGTTCAGTCTATCAGATTACCTTTTGTAATACACCACGTGGCAAAAGCGCCTCAGGGCACTTTCAGGTCGACTCGCCTTCTCAATTCGCTCAACGCCTCAAGCGTTGGCTTGAGCGATCGGTCGATCCGCTCCATTCGTTCTCGAGGTGCAGTCTCATATGATCAAACCTTCAGCCAAACCGAGTTTCGGGAACTCGCAGGTCAGGCGCTGGTCCGCGTATTTGTGGCGCGAGGCTATCCGAAAGAATTGGAACCCGATTGCTCCAGCTTTTGCCAGGCCGCGACCCGAAACATGGAGTGATTCTGATTGCACGGCAGCGTGGCTAGGACATGCGACCGTGCTAATCAACTTTTTCGGCATCAAGATTCTCACTGATCCTGTTCTTTTTCCGCGTATTGGGATTCGGATTCCATTTTTATTGACTCTCGGTCCGAAGCGTCTGACGGCGCCGGCGCTCGCTGTCGATGAACTCCCGAACATTGACGTCGTCCTTCTCTCACACGCGCACTTCGATCACACCGATTGGCGCACACTTTCGAAGGTCGCTCGATCCACCAAAGTGATTACGGCTCGAGATACGCGTGACTTACTAAAGTGGACTAAGCTTCGTGACATAACTGAATTAGACTGGACGGAATGTCACCCATTTGAAACTGCGGCTGGCCCTATTACGATCACTGCGCTGAAGGTTCAACACTGGGGCGCGCGAATGCAGTACGATGATTTTCGTGGCTACAATGCCTATCTGATCGAACGAAACGATCGTCGCATTCTTTTCGGCGGCGATACCGCATTCACGGACTCATTCTCCGAGCTTCGGCAACGCGATCCGGTCGATCTCGCAATCTTTTCGATTGCCGCCTACAATCCGTGGATCGATACGCACGCTACTCCGGAACAGGCGATTCAAATGGCGAACGATGCCGGCGCTCGATTCATCATGCCAATTCACCATCAAACGTTCCGTCTCAGTTTCGAGCCGATTCGGGAGCCAATCGAACGCTTCGAAAGAGCGTTAAGTGATCAGCCGGGGCGTATCGCTCTTCGTGAAATCGGCCAGAGTTTTGTCTTGCCCGATTAACCGCATCAGCTTTCGATCGTGTTTTCGTTAGACTTGAATCCATGCTCCACTTCTTTGTAAAGAATGCGCCGTCGATTGCAGGCGGAGTCTTTGGCGAATCCTAAGCGTCTTCTGGATCGTTTTCACAGCCCTCTTTGGGCTAGCTTACATTGCTGGGACTGCGTTAAAGCCTCACGGCTGCCGAGGGATCCTTGGCTTGGTCGAATGATAGTCCCCGATCGGCTCGGTTCGCTTATCTGGCTTTTCTTAGTTCCGCGACATCTAGGCAAGGTTTCGGGATAGATCCTAGCGCCTCAGCCGTGTTGAAGCGGCAGGACCTGCCACAAGGCAAGGAGCAAACTTAGCAACATGCCGATCGCAAAAAACACAATGCCGAGGATCTGAAGAATCATTCGCCCGAGATAAGGGCGCGACAACATGATCCGGCTCCCCGAATAGTCGGCGTCCGATTGCAACCCAGTGATGCGCACGACATACGATCCTTCTCTTTGCGCAACGAACCGTCCAATTGGGACGCGCATCGTTGTAACTCCATATACGGCGCCTTGAGCACGCATGAAATCGTAGTGCATTCTCGTTGATTGCAGGGTTGCCTTTTCGAGCAGCTCAAATTCGAGTTGGCGAAAGTTGGATCCGATGCGCGGCACCTCGACCAGAAGCAGAAGCTGCCCTGTTTCACGGAGAACGAATTCTTGTTCTGGGATCATCGATCCGGTTGCCACGAGTTGTTTGCGGTTGCTGCGAAGCAAACGCACCACAACCCAGACCAACAGACAGCCGAAAGTGAGAAACGCAGTGCTGGCCGCAATCAGGAGAGGCAGTGACTTTACCGGAGTCATTCGGCAACTTCGCAGGCCTGCTCGAGGAGGGGCAGGACGGAAGCGAGCGTTTCCTCTTTGCGCGCATGGACGAAGAGAAGCGGCTCGTTAGGCTCAACTCTTTCGCCGACATTCTTGATGCGCGAGAAGCCAACCGCAAAATCGACTTCATCCCCGGCACGCGCGCGACCTGCGCCAAGGAAAAGCGCGGCCCGACCAATCGTTCCTGCATCCATCCGTTTGATCACACCGGCTCGCGGTGCGGGCAGAGGCCAAATAATGGGCGCGGCGTGAACTGATGTGATCTTTTCGAGAACTCCGGCGTCACCGTCTTGTGCTTCGACCAGGGCGATGAATTTTCTCCACGCGTTACCGTCGCACAACCAGCGCGCGAGTTTATCTCTCGGCGCCATCGAGACTTTGGCGGCG
>Ga0157374_10006384_pt1 | contig 10006 bp, 10 predicted proteins | sample M25metaG_FD_115308 | JGI IMG/M metagenome (GOLD analysis project Ga0157374, IMG submission 115308) | Miscanthus rhizosphere microbial communities from Kellogg Biological Station, Michigan, USA - M2-5 metaG | ecosystem: Host-associated > Plants > Roots > Rhizosphere > Soil | place: USA: Michigan... | reverse complement strand
CGGTCAACCAGGCGTCCTCACACCAGGTTCCGGTCGGCGTGAGCACCCCTTCGTAGCCGAGCCGATCGGCGGCGCGGGCGACCTCGGCCAGATACCGGCGGGTGGGGGCGCGGTAGTTCGCGGGCACGGTGTGATGTGACGACGCGTGCGACGCGCCGACGATCGAGCGGCTGTCGCCGTTGGTGGGCAGGAACCAGAAGAACTGGGCACGCGGAGCGGGCGATTCGGCGGGGATGGACACGGTGCACCGACGTTACGCGTCGCTGGCTGGCCACTGAAGGGTTTGATTCTGCGTGATGCAAAGACCAACGGCCCTGCCGGCGCGAACGTCGTCGCGATCGCGCCGGCAGGACCGTTGGGCGAGAGGGTTATTCGACTATCAGAGGCGGAATGTCCCGTTGACGAGGGTCGGAGTCACCTGTGTGCCGTTGATGGTCGAGCTCATGGACCCGTTGGACCGCTTCGTAAGTTGCCCGGCCTGCTGAAGCTTTCGCGTGTTGCGGATCTGGGCGCGGAACTGGTCGTCGGCGAGCTGTTGAACATCCGACTGCTCGAGCTTCTGGCCGGTCGTCGGACTGAACTGCACGCCGATGGCCGACCCGTCCTCACGGAGGACCCACGACGCCCGCACGCCGTCCACGGTGGCGGTGTACATGCCGGCTGCACCCGACGCCGGTGCCGCGGTGAACTTGTAGGCAACGCCGTTCATCGTGAGATCGCCCGCGACGTCGGTGCCCGTGAATTCGGCACTCAGGGTGTCGCGGAATCGGGACTTGATGTCGATCTTGCCGTCGGCCTGGTTGCCGAAGAACCAGGCTTCGTCGTCGGTGCCATTGCAGGCGTACGCGGCTATCGATGCGCCGTCGACGGAGATGCCGATCGTCATCGTCTTGCCGTCGGCGGCCTTCATATCGGCGATATATCTCGCCGACTGCGGGAACGGTTTTGCGGTCGCGGGTGGGGTGGTGACCGCCTCGGATGTGTTCGTCGCTTCGGTGGTTTTACCGCCGGAGCACGCAGACAGGGTGCCCAGGGCGATCAGCGCGCTGACACCCACCAGCAGGGTGCGGAGATGCTTTTTCATGTGACCAGCATGAATCGCCGCAGGACGCCGCACATGAAGAATGTGTGGAGATTGCATGGAGATCTCCACACCGGCACATAGCAAACCAATGCATTTCGCGACAATGATCTTCCCTGCTGGGTGATAAGCGAATGGCAGCAATACCTGGACGCCGTTGAGCAGCGGAACGTCGATCGCGCCGGCTCCGCCGCCAGCGCTCAAGCCAAAAACGCGTCGACCTCTGCCCGAAACACCTGCCACGCGGGCTCGGCGGCGGTCAGCAAGTGGTTGTTACTCGACAGCGCTACCAGATGCGAATCGGGAATCAGGGCGGCCAGTTCCTCGCCGAAGCGCATGGGCACCCGGTGGTCGTCGCGGGAGTGCATGATCAGCGTTGGGCAGGCCACCTGCTGGGCCTCGTCGCGCACGTCGATGCGACCGAACTCCTCGAGGAACCGCACCGCGTTCTCCGGTGACGTTGTGCGTCTTTGCAATTGATCGAACGCCGCCCAATCGGCACGGGTGCCATCGGGCTGGAACTGTGCGGCGAATACCTGCCGGAACGCCGGGTCGTCACGGCCCCAGCCCACCCTGGCGAGGTCGAGATCCAATGCGGCGGCGCGCTTTTCCTCTTCACCAACCGCCCGCACCGCGCGCCCGCGCGCATACGCGCCGCACAGCACGAGGTGGCTGACCCGCTCGGGATGGCGGGCGGCGTAGGCGACCGCGACAGCGCCGCCCTGCGACACCCCCAGCAGCGGGAAGCGTTCCAGACCGAGAGCTTCGACCACCGACTCCAGATCGGCCACCCAATCGTCGAAGCAGAAATCCGTTGCTTCCCAATCGGATAGGCCGCAGCCCCGTTCGTCGTACCGGATGAACTTGTATTGCAGAGACAGGTCACGAACCCAGTGCTTCCAAACCGGGCTTTCAATGTCGTAGCCGCGATGGGTCATCCCGTTCGCCGCCCTGACAAGCGGTGGTCCCTCCCCCGCAACGGCGTACGCCAGTCGCACGCCGTCGGCGGCACGGCAGAACGCGATGTGCTGGCGGGGCGGCGCAGGCTCTGGTGGTGACTCGGCGGCCGGTTCGGACTCAGCGGCTGGTTCGGACTCAGCGTCGGCGAGGATCGTGCCGACGAACTGGTATCCGCGACCGCGGACGGTCCTGATGTAACGCTGCGATTCGCCGTCGTCGCCCAGCGCCCGGCGGGCCGCCTTGATGCGGCTCGTCAACGCGGCCTCGCCGACGAAGCGCCCGCCCCACACCGAGTCGAACAACTCCTCTTTTGTGACGAACCTGTGGGAATTGCGGAGCAGCTGCGTGAGTACGTCGAATACTTGCGGCTCGACGCGGATCACGTGACCCGCGGAGCGCAGCTCGTAGCGATGGGTGTCGAGGACAAACGCGTCGAAGCGCCATACGCCGGTTTCAAGAGGTGATATGGACACCGCGTTCCCATCTCGGGTTTTGTCGTTGGCAATCGTAGAACGGGTGTCCGCCTCGCAGTGTTCACCGCGAAAAGAAGTCGCAGGCTATCGCCAGCCGTCGGCCGCCCTTGCTGCCCGCATCAGCGCGTCGCACAACTCGCGCAGTTCACCGTTTTCGGCCCCTTCCTCGACGGCGATCGCGAGATCCTCGGCGGCACATCTGACCTGGTAGACGCGGTCAGAGAGCTCGGCGGCCTCGTCGGCGGTCAGGACGACGGAATCCGGCGCCAGCGAGGTCCCCCTGACCACGGCGCGTTGCTCATAGGCGCGTTGCCGGCAGGACTGCCTGCAGTACTGCCGCCGCCGACCAAGCTCGGCGTCGGCGACTTCACGACCACACCAGCGACAGGGTTGAGGCTTGAGACGACGTGCCACGGACCAGACTGTAAACCGCCGCGGGTGCAGATCCCGGTATCATCGACGGTCGAGTCGGGAACTGCGCGCCGCGTTGCTGCGTTGTTGATCCGGACAAATAGTTACTTGAGGAGTGTTGACGATGGCTGATCGTGTCTTGAGAGGCAGTCGCCTCGGAGCCGTGAGCTACGAGACGGACCGCAACCACGACTTGGCGCCGCGTCAGGTCGCCCGCTACCGCACGGAGAACGGCGAGGAGTTCGAGGTTCCGTTCGCAGACGACGCCGAGATCCCCGGCACCTGGCTGTGCCGCAACGGCATGGAAGGCACCCTGATCGAGGGTGACGTGCCGGAGCCCAAGAAGGTGAAGCCGCCGCGTACTCATTGGGACATGCTGCTCGAGCGTCGCTCCGTCGAGGAGCTCGAAGAGCTGCTCAAGGAGCGCCTCGACATCATCAAGGCCCGCCGCCGCGGGAACTGAATCGGCGGCTCGGCCGCCGGAACTGAATCGGCGGCTCGGCCGCCGGAAACTAGCGGGTAACGCCGACTCCGCGGGCCCGGTCCATGCGTCCGCGGATGCCCCATTCCGCGACCTTGAACAGCGCTTCGCGGATGTTGGATCCGCTCATCTTTGATTGACCGAATTCGCGTTCGGTGAAGGTGATCGGCACCTCGACGACGATGAACCCGTTGTTGATGGTGCGCCAGGTCAGGTCGATCTGGAAGCAGTAACCCTTCGAGTCCACCGCGGCCAGGTCGATCTTCTCCAGTACCTCTCGCCGGTAAGCGCGGTAGCCGGCCGTGATGTCGTGAATGTCGACCCCGAGCAGGATGCGCGAGTAGCCGTTGGCTGTGCGTGACAGCACGAGCCGCCGTCGCGGCCAATTGCGCACCTCACCGCCGGGTACGTAACGCGAGCCGATCGCCAGATCCGCGCCGCGATCGACGGCATCCAGCAGGCGATGCAATTGCTCGGGCGGGTGGCTGCCGTCGGCGTCCATCTCAACGAGTACCGAGTACTCACGATTGAGGCCCCAGGCGAACCCCGCCAGATACGCGGCGCCGAGCCCACCCTTGGCCGACCGGTGCATGACATGAACGCGGTCGGTATCGGCGAGGGCCAGCTCGTCGGCCAGTTCGCCGGTGCCGTCGGGGCTGCCGTCGTCGACGATCAACACGTGTACATCGGGACGCGCCTTGTGCACGCGTCCGACGATTACCGTCAGGTTCTCCCGCTCGTTGAAGGTTGGGATGATGACCAGAGTGCGCTCACTCGGGCGCTGAGCTCCGCCTTCCCCCGGTCGCTCCGCTCCGCCCCTGGGGACGCTCATGTGGCTCCTTTATCCTTGCCGCGCCGGCCCAGCCGACGCACGAAACCCCCATTGTGCAGTATTGCGGCGATCACAGACGCAGCGGCGAGGACCACGAGCAGGCTCTGGATGACCGGACCCCACCGCGTTGCCGGCGTGAGCTGCGTCTTTAGCCGCACCTGGGTGTCGAGGTAGGCGGGTTCGAAGAACTCGGTGCGGGCCAGTTCGCGACCGTCGGGCGCGATGACCGCACTGATCCCGGTGGTGCCCGCAACCACGACATATCGGTCGTGCTCAACGGCGCGCAGCCTGGCGAACGCGAGCTGTTGCTCGCTCATCGCCTTGGTGAATGTGGCGTTGTTGGCCGGCACCGCCAGTAGTTGGGCGCCGTTTTGCACCGACTCGCGCGCGGCCCGGTCAAAGATGACCTCCCAGCATGTCGTCACTCCGACGGGCACGCCGGCGGCTTTCACCACCCCGTTGCCGGTCCCTGGCACGAAGTAGCCCGCCCGGTCGGCGTACTGCGACAGATGGCTGAAGAAGCTGCGCCACGGCAGGTACTCACCGAACGGCTGGACGATCTGCTTGTCGTGGCGGTCGGCCGGGCCGGTTCCGGGATTCCAGACGATCATCGAGTTCGTCGATACCGGGTTGTCGGGGCTGTAGCCGGGGCCAGCGACGACGCCACCGACCAGGATCGGTGCGTTGATCGCCGTCGCTGCGGTGTTGATCTCATCGCGGGCGTCCAGGTTGGCGAGCGGATCGATGTCGGAGGAGTTCTCCGGCCAGATGACCACCATCGGCTGTGGCGCCCGACCCGCGTGTACGTCGTCGGACAGTTGAAGCGTCTCGCGGACGTGGTTGTCGAGCACCGCGCGGCGCTGTGCGTTGAATTCCAGACCGAGCCGCGGCACGTTGCCCTGTACGACAGCGACGGTGATCGCCGGGTCGTCGCCGGCGCCCACACCTGAATGCCGGACGGGCAAGCTCGCCAGCGCGGTGCCCAGCAGCACGGCGCTGATGCACACCCCGGGTAGCACTACCGCGGGCGGTGCTGTGGTGTGACTATCGTTGTGACGCCACCACTTTACGACTTCGAAAGTTATTGCCGCCAAACTGAATCCGATCAGCACCACCGCGAACGACAGCAGCGGCGCACCACCGACTTGGGCGATCGCCAGCAACGGGCCGTTCGTCTGACTAAAACCGACTACCCCCCAGGGGAATCCGCCGAAGGGCACGGTGGACTTGAGCCACTCCTGGGCGGCCCACAGCGCGGCGAACCAGAACGACCAGCCGGGCAGCCGCCGTACCGAGACGGCGGCCAACCCGAACAGAGCGGGGAACAGTGCCTGAACGACGGAGAGCATGAACCATGGGAATGCGCCGACGAGGCCGCTGATCCATGGCAGCAGCGGCAGATAGAACGCCAGCCCGAACAGGAACCCGTATCCGAATCCGCCTGCGCGCGTCGTGGTCTCACGGGTCAGAACCCAGGCCAGCAAGCCGAACGCCGCGATGGCCATGAACCACCAGCCGAACGGCGGGAAGCTCGTGCACAGCGCAACGCCCGCGACGATTGCGGCACCCAACTGGGCCAGGCGGTCCACCACGGCCTGACCGAGTCGCTTTGCCCGACCGCGGATTGCGGCTGACTTGTCGGACTCGGCGGGCTCAGGGGCATCTTCTTCATCTTTTTCATCGCCGGATTCGGCGTCGTCATCGACGACGTCGGTGTCGTCGGTGGCGCGGGCCCATTCGCGCCGACGGCCCGACCTAGCCATGAATCACGGCACCCCGATGAACCGTCTGTCGGCAGCGCGGCAGCGGGTCGTCGAGTCGCGGCAGAGGGGGCACCCGGGAGCGCTGGTCGGTCGACCAGCGCTGCACCGCGTCGGGCGGGGCGCTGACTTCGAAGTCGTCGGCCTCCCAAATGGCATACGACGCCGGGGCGCCGGGAACGAGGGTTCCGGTCACCCCGTCGCGGTCGCCGCCGGCGCGCCATGCACCGCGCGTCGCCGCGGCGAACGCGGCCCGCGCCGACACTGCGCTGCCTGGAGTGCGATGGCGGGTCGCGGCGCGCACCGTCGCCCACGGATTCAGGCCTGTCACCGGGCTGTCCGAGCCGAACGCGATTGGCACGCCTTGGGATGCTAGCAGCGCAAACGGGTTCAACTTGGTGCCTCGGTCAAGGCCGAGGCGTTGCACATACATACCCTCCTCGCCGCCCCACAGCGCGTCGAAGTTCGGCTGCATGCTGGCGAACACACCCCACGACCCGAGCCGGGTGGCCTGGTCCTCGGTGACCATCTCGAGGTGCTCGAGCCGATGACCGCAGCGCGCCACCGCGGGCGCTCCGAAGTGGTCGACGACCCGCTCGAGCGCAGTCACGACGGCGGTGACCGCGGCATCGCCGATGACGTGGAAACCCGCGGTGATGCCGGCCTCGGTGCAGGCGCGGACGTGGGCGGCGATCGCGTCGACGTCGAGATAGCTGTTGCCACAGCGCTCCGCCGCGTCGTGGTAGGGCTGGTGCAGCCAGGCGGTGCGCGAGCCGAGCGCGCCGTCGACGAACAGGTCACCGGCCAGTCCACGGGCGCCGGTGCGGTCGATCAGGTCGCGCGCTTGGCCGACTGTGGTGACGCGTTCGCCCCAGTAGCCGACGATCTCGACGCCGTGGTCGGTGTCTCGAATGTCGATCCAGTCGTCGATGCCGCCGATCTCGGGGCCTGCGCATTCATGCACCGCGGCGATACCGAACGCGGCTGCGGCGTCGAGGGCGGCGAGCCGCGCTTCACGGCGCTGCGCGGATGTCAACCGGTCGCCCGCGGCCGCGCGCACCAGGTGGTGGGCGTCGCTGGTGACTGGCCGCTGCGGATCGAAACCCGCCGCGTCGGCCAGACCCGGCGCGAGTCGGCGCAGTGCGGTCGAGGCCGCCGCGGAGTGCACATCTACGCGGGCAAGGTAGGCGGGTCGATCGCAGACGACACCGTCGAGGTCATCGGTGCTTGGCGCGGTGTTCTCCGGCCAGCCGGATTCGTCCCAGCCATGTGCCCAGATCGGTCCGTCAGGATGCGCGCGCACGTAATCGGCGATGAGCGCCAGGCAGTGCCGCAGTGAGGCGGCGCTTCGCAGGTCCAGCCCGGCAAGCGTCAGGCCGGTGGCGGTGAGGTGGACGTGGCTGTCGACGAACGCCGGTGCGACGAATGAACCCTCGAGATCGACGATCTCGGCGTCCGGAAATTGGGCGCGGCCGACGGCGTCGTTGCCGAGCCATGCGACCACCCCGTCGCGCACGGCCATCGCCGTCGCGTCCGGCATGGCCGGGGTGTGCACTCGGCCGTTCAGGAGGAGGGTCGTCACTTAGTCGGGCTGACGCGGAAGCGACGGCGGCTCGATATCGGTGACGTCGATGACCTCGCCGTCGATGTAGTCGCCGCGCCCTTTGGCGTCATATCCCCAGCCGGTAGCCGCACCTGTACCGGCGGCCGCGGTGACCAGCGGCATTTTTCGCGCGGCGATCGCGGTGACCAGCGGGCGGGCGGCGGCACGGGTGGGCGGCAGCAGCAACAGGGCACCCAAAGCGGAGCTGGCCAAGCCGGGGATCACGACGAGAACGGTGCCGAGTGCGACGAGCACGCTGTCGGTCGCCGCTCCTTGCACCGTGGACACGGTCAGGCCGGACTGGAGCCGGCGAATGTGGCGCTTGACCTGTGATCCGGCCAGCGCCAGGCCCAGCACGAAGGTGCCGAGCAGCGCGAGGACGGTCCAGCCGAAGCCGATCGTCGACGTCAGCGCGACGATGACCGCGAGCTCGATGACCGCGTAGAGGACAAACAGCCGCATCGCCATGTACAAGGAACGTGCGGAGGATCCGTCTTGGTTCCATAGAGTGACGACGATCAAGATCGACACTCCGGGTGGCCCGATCGATGCGCTGCTGAGCGTCCCCGACGGTCAGGTCCCCGGTCAGGTGTGGTAGTGGTGCACGACGCGATCGGCGACCGCCCCGACAATGAGTCGACGTCGGCGCAAAGACATCTTAGCCGCCCGCGATCATGTGCAGTCGATGCCGGAGTGGCACCGGCGCTGTCGGTGTGGTCGGGTTCTGCATGGCCGGTTAATTCGCATTGGTGATGGCGCCCAAGGGTTTTGGCGCAAGTTCTACCCGGACACCGGCCAAAGCTTCGCGAACAAGCTGCCGGGCCAGCCGCTACTCCGGATCACCGGATTCGGCTACCACGACGCGGCTGCCGAAGACGCCGACAGGCGCGTCTTCGCATTCTTCAACGAGCACCTGGCTAGGCCGCGGGCTTGATCTCCAGCCCGATGTGCACCTTGTCGATGCGACCTCTGATCAGCGAATGCGGGATGAACCACCACGCGTGCCACCAATAACGCTTGACCACGGCGTCGTAGACCCTGCGGGTGTCCTCCTTGGGCAGGATCCGAGCCACCGCCTCGATCGGTTCACCCTTGGCCTGGCCCAGACCACCGGAGCGCTGGATTGTGACGCGTGGCGTGTTGCGGATCCGCTTCGCCTTCCAGGAACCGTCGTCGGTAATGATCAGCAGCTTGCCGCCGTCGCGCGCGCCCCATACGGCTGTCGGCTTGGGCCTGCCGTCGTTGGTGAATGTGGTCAACAGCAGGTACTTGGACCGCGCCACGTCGTCGAAAGTCTCCGCCACTCTCAAGCCGCCTTCAGTTCGATCGACACGTTGTTCTTCATTCCCCCGCGCAACTTGGAGAAAACGTTGAACGTCTTGCCGAGCAGCCCGTAGCGCTTGCCGATCGCGTCGTAGGTGGCGCCGTTGGCCGACTTCTCCAGGATCGTGGCCTTCGCCTCGACCGCCTCGCCTTGCGGGTTACCGCTTCTGTCGCAGACCGCGATGGTCACTCGCGGGGAGTTGCGGATCCGCTTGACCTTCCACGACTTCTCCTGGCTGATCGCCACCAGGCCGTCTCCCTGTGGCGCGGCCCAGATGGCGGTCGGCTTGGGCCTGCCGTCCTTGGTGAACGTGGTCAGCAGGATGTAGTCGGACTTCGCGACGTCGGCAAAGGTGACAGGCACGCTCTCAAACGTAATGGTCAGCCCTCGAGTTCGCCTTCCGTCTCGAGCAGCACCGCGCGCAGGCCGTCGATGGTGGCCTGTTCTGGTTGCGCCCACATCCCCCGCCCTGCCGCCTCCAGCAGGCGCTCGGCCATGCCGTGCAGCGCCCACGGGTTGGACTCGGCGATGAACTTCCGGTTCTCGCCGTCGAGCACGTACTCCGCCGACAGCCGCTCGTACATCCAGTCGGCCATCACCCCGGCGGTGGCGTCGTAGCCGAACAGGTAGTCGACGGTGGCGGCCATTTCGAAGGCGCCCTTGTAGCCGTGCCGCCGCATCGCCGTCATCCAGCGCGGATTGACGACACGGGCCCGGAACACGCGGGCCGTCTCCTCCGACAGCGTCCGGGTACGCACAGCATCGGGCCGCGTATTGTCGCCGATGTAGGCGGCCGGTGACTGCCCGGTCAGCGCCCTCACGGTGGCGACCATGCCGCCGTGGTACTGGAAATAGTCGTCGGAGTCGGCGATGTCGTGCTCGCGGGTATCGGTGTTCTTGGCGGCCACCGCGATCCGCCGATATTGCCGGTTCATGTCGTCAGCGGCGGGCGCGCCATCCAGCCCGCGGCCGTACGCGAAGCCACCCCACGCGGTGTACACCTCTGCGAGGTCGCCGTCGTCTCGCCAGTTGCGACTGTCGATCAGCTGCAGCAGGCCCGCGCCGTAGGTGCCCGGCTTGG
>Ga0157374_10006381_pt1 | contig 10006 bp, 7 predicted proteins | sample M25metaG_FD_115308 | JGI IMG/M metagenome (GOLD analysis project Ga0157374, IMG submission 115308) | Miscanthus rhizosphere microbial communities from Kellogg Biological Station, Michigan, USA - M2-5 metaG | ecosystem: Host-associated > Plants > Roots > Rhizosphere > Soil | place: USA: Michigan... | reverse complement strand
CGTGCCGACGCCGGTCTCGCGGACCCGGTTGATGCCGTCGGACACGATCCGCAGCGCGTCGATGTCGAGGCCGGAGTCGGTCTCGTCGAGGATCGCGAACTTCGGCTTGAGCAGCCCGAGCGGCAGGACCCCGTGCCGCTTCTTCTCGCCGCCGGAGAAGCCCTCGTTGACGCTGCGCTCGGCGAACGCCCGGTCGATGCCGAGCTCGGTCATGGAGTCGTTGACCTCCTTGACCCAGGTGCGCAGCTTCGGGGCCTCGCCGCGGATCGCGGTCGCGGCGGTGCGCAGGAAGTTCGACACCGACACGCCCGGCACCTCCACCGGGTATTGCATGGCGAGGAACAGGCCGGCCCTGGCCCGCTCGTCGACGGTCATCGACAGCACGTCCTCGCCGTCGAGCAGCACGCTGCCGCGGGTCACCACGTACTTCGGGTGGCCGGCGACCGAGTAGGCCAGGGTGGACTTGCCCGAACCGTTCGGGCCCATGATCGCGTGCGTCTGGCCCGACTCGATGGTCAGGTCGACGCCCTTGAGGATCTCGTCGGCCGCGCCCTCCACCGACACGTGCAGGTCGCGGATCTCCAGGGTGGACACGGTCTCTCAGCTCTCCAGTCGGACGAGGACGTCGCCGCCCTCGATCTTGGTGTCGTAGACGGGCACGGGAACGGTCGCCGGCAGGCCGGTCGGCTTGCCGGTGCGCAGGTCGAAGCGGGAGCCGTGCAGCCAGCACTCCACGGTGGTGCCCTCGACGTCGCCCTCGGACAGCGGCACGTCCTGGTGCGAGCAGACGTCGCGGATCGCGAACACCTCGCCCTCGGTGTTCACCAGGCACACCGGCTCGTCACCGAACTCGACCCGGACGGCCGCACCGTCCGGGATGTCGGCGAGCGCGCAGGCCCGGTCCCAGGACTCCGCCCGCTCCTCCGACAGACCGTCAGGCGCAGGCGCCTGACGCTCGGCCGTCGTCGCTCCCCGCTCGCGCTGCGGGCTCTCGCGCTCGCTCATGCGCCCACCGCCATGAGCTCGGCCTCGACGGCGGCGGTGAGTCGCTCGGCCACCGCCGGCACGCCGATCGCGTTGATCACGTCGGCGAAGAAGCCGCGGACCACCAGCCGGCGGGCCTCGATCTCCGGGATGCCGCGGGACATCAGGTAGAACAGCTGCTGGTCGTCGAACCGCCCGGTCGCGCTGGCGTGCCCGGCCCCGGTCACCTCGCCGGTCTCGATCTCCAGGTTGGGCACCGAGTCGGCGCGGGCGCCGTCGGTGAGCAGCAGGTTGCGGTTCAGCTCGTACGTGTCGGTCGCCACGCCCTCGGGCCGGATCCGCACGTCGCCGATCCAGACCGTGTGCGCGTCCCGGCCCTGCAGCGCGCCCTTGTACGTGACCCGGGACCGGCAGTGGTCGACCGCGTGGTCGACGTACAGCCTGGCCTCCTGGTGCTGGCCGGCGTCGGCGAACGACAGCCCGAGCAGCTCGGCGTCGCCGCCCGGGGCGGTGAACCGCACGGTCGGGCTGACCCGGACCAGGTCGCCGCCGAACGTGACGACCGCGTGCCGCAGCCGCGCGTCCCGGCCGAGCTCGGCCGCGTGCGCGACCACGTGCACCGCGTCGTCGGCCCAGTCCTGCAGGGACAGGAACGTCAGCGACGCGCCGTCGCCGACCCGCAGCTCGACGTTGGCGGCCAGCCGGGCCGAGCCGACGTGGTCGAGCACGACCACCGCGTCGGCGGACGGCTGGACGTCGACGACCAGGTGCCCGTACGCCGTCTCGCCGCTGCCGCGCAGCGTGATCGTGACCGGGTCGGCGACCGTGGTGCCCTTGGGCACGGTGACCACGTGGGCCCGGCGGACCCGCTCCAGCGCCAGCGCGCTGACCCGGTCGGCCGGGGCGAGCACGGTGCCGACCGGGTCCGCGTCGCCGGCGACCTCGCGCACCTCGACCTGGTCGGGCGCGTCGGTCTCGACGGTCAGCGCCTGGTCGGCCTCGAACGGGTCGAGCAGGTCGCGCAGCCGGGCCAGCGGGGTGAACCGCCACTCCTCCTCCCGGCCGGTCGGCACGCCGAACTCGTCCGGGTTGCGGGAGGTGAACCGCTCGGCCCTGGGCCGGTCACCGGGGCCGTGCGAGTGGCCGCCGGCGCTGGACGCGCCGGGCTGGACCGCGGTCGCCCTGGCCGGCGTGCGCGGCGGTCCGGCCTGCGCGCCGACGCCCGGCGCGAACAGCTCGCCGGCGAGCGCCGCCCGCTCGGCCGCGCCCTCGTCGGCGGCGTCCCCGACTCCGCCCGCGGCGGCCGTGCGGGTCGGGTCGCCGGCGTCGCGGCGGGCGCCGTCGACCGCCTCGGCGACCGTCGCGGGCACGCCGGCCTCCTGGCCACCGGAGACCCCGGCGGCCTGCTCCGGTGCGCTCATCAGCCGACGGCCCCTTCCATCTGCAGCTCGATGAGGCGGTTGAGCTCCAGCGCGTACTCCATCGGGAGCTCGCGGGCGATCGGCTCGACGAAGCCGCGCACGATCATCGCCATCGCCTCGTCCTCGGTCAGGCCGCGGCTCATCAGGTAGAACAGCTGCTCCTCGCTGACCTTCGAGACCGTCGCCTCGTGGCCCATCGACACGTCGTCCTCGCGGACGTCCACGTAGGGGTAGGTGTCGGAGCGGCTGATGCCGTCGACCAGCAGCGCGTCGCACTTCACCGTCGAGCGGGAGTGGTGCGCGCCCTCGTTGACCTGCACCAGCCCCCGGTAGGAGGTGCGGCCGCCACCGCGGGCCACCGACTTGGAGATGATCGTCGAGGACGTGTTCGGCGCCGCGTGCACCATCTTCGCGCCCGCGTCCTGGTGCTGGCCCTCGCCGGAGAACGCGATCGAGAGGACCTCGCCCTTGGCGTGCTCGCCGACCATCCAGACGGCCGGGTATTTCATCGTCACCTTGGAGCCGATGTTGCCGTCGACCCACTCCATGGTCGCGCCCTCGTGCGCCAGCGCGCGCTTGGTGACCAGGTTGTAGACGTTGTTCGACCAGTTCTGGATCGTCGTGTAGCGGCAGCGGCCGCCCTTCTTGACGATGATCTCGACGACCGCGGAGTGCAGCGAGTCGGACGAGTAGATCGGCGCGGTGCAGCCCTCGACGTAGTGCACGTACGCGTCCTCGTCGACGATGATCAGCGTCCGCTCGAACTGGCCCATGTTCTCGGTGTTGATCCGGAAGTAGGCCTGCAGCGGGATGTCGACGTGCACGCCCTTCGGCACGTAGATGAACGAGCCGCCGGACCAGACCGCGGTGTTGAGCGAGGCGAACTTGTTGTCGCCGGGCGGAATGACCGAGCCGAAGTATTCCTGGAACAGCTCCGGGTGCTCCTTCAGGCCGGTGTCGGTGTCCAGGAAGATGACGCCCTGGTCCTCCAGCTCCTTCTGGATCTGGTGGTAGACGACCTCCGACTCATACTGCGCGGCGACGCCGGCGACCAGTCGCTGCTTCTCCGCCTCGGGGATGCCCAGCCGGTCGTAGGTGGACTTGATGTCGTCGGGCAGCTCGTCCCAGCTGGCGGCCTGCTTCTCGGTGGACCGGACGAAGTATTTGATGTTCTCGAAGTCGATGTCGGCCAGGTCGGCGCCCCAGGTGGGCAGCGGCTTGCGCTCGAACAGCTTCAGGCCCTTCAGCCGGAGCTTGAGCATCCACTCCGGCTCGCTCTTCTTCCCCGAGATGTCGCGGACGACCTCGTCGGACAGGCCGCGCCGGGCCGAGGCGCCGGCGACGTCGGCGTCGGCCCAACCGAACTTGTAGCGAGAAAGCTGCTCGATCTGCTCGCCCTGGGTCAAGGTCATGCTCGCGTCCTCCCGGAAGCGACGGACGTGCTGGGAATGTGGGTGGTGCAGACCGCGTCTCCGCGGGCGATGGTGGCCAGCCGCTGGACGTGGGTGCCCAGCAGCCGCTCGAACGCCTTCGTCTCTGCCTCGCACAGCTGCGGGAACTCGGCCGCGACGTGCGCGACCGGGCAGTGGTGCTGGCAGAGCTGGCCGCCGGAGCCGACCTTGTGGGCCGAGGCTGCGTAGCCCTCGCTGGTCAGCGCCTCGGCCAGCGCCTCGACCTTCTCGTCGGCGGCGCGGACCCCGGGGCCGTGCCGCTCCTCGACGGTGGCGACCCGCTGGGCGGCGAACTCGGCCACCGCCTGCTCGCCGCCGGTCTCGGCCAGGAACCGCAGCGCCGCCGCGGCCAGGTCGTCGTACGCGTGCGGGAAGCTGGCCCGGCCGTGCGCGGTGAGCAGGAACTCCCGCGGCGGCCGGCCGCGCCCGCGCTGGGCGCCGCCGAGCGGCCGCTGCTCGCGGTCGGTCGCCAGCCCGTCGGCGACCAGCGCGTCGAGGTGGCGGCGGACGGCGGTCGGGCTGATCCCCAGCCGTTCGCCCAGCGCGGCAGCGGTGGCCGGACCCTGCTCGAGGAGCAGGCGGGCCACCTCGTCCCGCGTGGGAGCCGGCCGGATGAATTTCACACCGTCGATGTTACTTATATCCACGACCGGGTGCACACCCGGCCCCCCACCAGCGTGTCGGGCCTCACGCACCTACGCTGATGAGGTGGACCATCCGGCGGTCGAGGTGCGCGACCTGGAGAAACGGTACGGCACCGTCACCGCCGTCGCGGGACTGTCGCTGACCGCCGCCGCCGGACAGGTGCTCGCGATCCTCGGCCCGAACGGCGCCGGCAAGACCACCACCGTCGAGATGTGCGAGGGCTACCGCCGGCCGGACGCGGGCACGGTCCGGGTGCTCGGCCTCGACCCGGTCGCCGACGCCCGCCGGCTGCGCCCCCGGGTGGGCGTGATGCTGCAGGGCGGCGGCGGCTACCCCGGAGCCAGAGCCGGCGAGATGCTCCGGCTGCTCGCGGCGTACGCGGCGGACCCGCTCGACCCGGACGCGCTGATGGAGCGGCTCGGGCTGACCGGCGCCGCGAACACGGCGTACAGGCGGCTGTCCGGCGGCCAGAAGCAGCGGCTGTCGCTGGCGATGGCCGTGGTCGCCCGGCCGGAGCTGGTGTTCCTGGACGAGCCGACCGCTGGCCTCGACCCGCAGGCCCGGCACGCGACCTGGGACGTGGTCCGGCAGCTTCGCCTCGACGGCGTCACCGTCGTGCTGACCACGCACTACATGGAGGAGGCCGAGCGGTTGGCGGACCAGGTCGTGGTCGTCGACAGCGGGCGGGCGGTCGCGGTCGGCAGCCCGGCCGAGTTGACCCGGCACGGCACCGAGGGGCAGCTGCGGTTCACCGCGCCGCCCGGGCTCGACCTGGTCGCGCTGGCCGGCGCGCTGCCGCCGGGCGTGACGGTGTCCGAGCCGCGCGGCGGCGAATACCTGGTCACCGTCCCCGGGCCGGTCGACCCGCAGCTGGTCGCCGCGGTGACCGCCTGGTGCGCCGACAAGGACGTGCTGGCCGAGGAGCTGCGGGTGCGGCGCCGCTCGCTGGAGGACGTGTTCCTCGAGCTGACCGGGCGCGGGCTGCGATGAGCACGTTCGCGCCGGCGCCGGGTGCGGCCCCGACCAGGCGGATGCTGGCCGCGCAGACCCGGATGGAGCTGCGGCTCTCGCTGCGCAACGGCGAGCAGGTGCTGCTGACCCTGCTGATCCCGCTGCTGCTGACCGCGGTGCTGGTGGCCGAGCCGTTCATCCAGGTCGACAGCGGCTCCCGGGTGGACTTCGTGGTGCCCGGCGTGCTGGCGCTCGCGGTCACCTCGGCCGCGTTCACCGGCCTCGCCATCGCCACCGGCTTCGAGCGCAAGTACGGCGTGCTCAAGCGGCTCGGCGCCACCGCCCTGCCGCGGTCGGTGCTGCTGCTCGGCAAGACCGGGGCGGTGCTGTGCATCGAGCTGCTGCAGCTCGTGCTCATCGGTGCGCTCGGGTTCGCGATGGGCTGGCGGCCGACCGGCGGCGCCGGGGCGGCGCTGTCCACCGTGCTGCTCGTGGTCGTCGGCACCGCCGCGTTCGCCGGGCTCGGCCTGCTGCTGGCCGGCACGCTGCGGGCCGAGGCGACGCTGGCCGCGGCCAACCTGGCCTGGTTCCTGCTGCTGTTCTTCGGCGGGGTGCTGTTCCCGCTCTCGAAGTTCCCGGCCGGGCTGGCCGAGGTGCTGCAGTTCCTGCCGACCGCGGCGCTCGCGGACGGGTTCCGCAGCGTCCTGCGGGACGGCGGCGGGCTGCCCGTGCAGTCGCTGCTCACGCTGGCGGTCTGGGCGATCGTCACGCTCTGCGCGGCAGCTGCCACGTTCAAGTGGGAGTGATGCCGGGTAGGCCGGTCGGCAAGTCGTCAGTCGATCGGAGGCCCTGACCATGAGTCTTGCTCGTCGCGCCGCTCGCGCGGCGCTGGCCGCCAGCTTCATCAGTGGCGGCATCGACCAGATCCGCAACCCGCAGCCCAAGGCTGCGCCGGCCTCGCCGATCGCCAAGCCGATCGCCGATCGCGTCCCGCAGCTGCCCAACGATCCCGAGTCGCTGGTCAAGCTGGACGGAGCGATCAAGGTCGTCGGCGGGCTCGCGCTGATCGTCGGGCCGTTCGCGCGTCCGGCGGCGCTGGTGCTCGCCGGCACGCTGGTGCCGACGACGCTCGCCGGCCACCGGTTCTGGGAGACCAGCGACCCCGAACAGCGGGTGTCGGACCGGGTGGAGTTCTTCAAGAACGTCAGCGTGCTCGGCGGCCTGCTCATGACCGCGCTCGACACCGGCGGCCGGCCGTCCATCCCCTGGATGGCGGGCAAGGCCGCGCATGGCGCGGCCGAGGCGGTCGGCGACGTCGCCGGCACCGTCGGTGGGGCGGTCACCGGAGCGGCCGGCACCGTCGGCGAGGCGGTCACCGGCGCGGCGGGCGCGGTGACCGGAGTTGCCGGCGCGGTCGCCGCCGGGGCCGGCAAGGCGGTCGGCGGCGGCTCGCCGTCGCTGTCGAAGCGGGCTCGGAAGGCAATGGCCAAGACCGAGAAGCGGAGCGCGGCCCTGCTCGCCGTGGCCGAGGCGCAGACCGCCAAGGCGCTGGCGAAGGCCGAGCGCAAGAGCGGCAAGGCCGCGGCCAAGAGCGGCAAGGCCGCCGCGAAGGGTGGCGGCATGCTCGGCGTGGCGCAGGCCACGGCGGGCAAGGCGCTCGGCCGGAAGAGTCGCCGCAGCGCCCGGCGTGGCGCGACCGTGGCGGACGCCGCCCGGACCGCGGCGGTCGCCACCCGCGAGGGTGCGCTCACCGCGAAGGACGGCATCGTCGCGGCGAAGGACAAGCTGGCCGCGGCGGCGCGCTGACGTACGGCGCGCTGACGTACGGCGCGCTGACGTACGGCGCGCTCAGGCACGACCGCTCAGGCACGACCCGCTCAGGCACGACCCGCTCAGGCCCGACCCGCTCAGGCACGACCCGCTCAGGCACGACCCGCTCAGGCACGACCCGCGACCCCCGACTCTGCCGGGCCGGGGGTCGCGGGCTGTCCGGGGTCAGGTGCCCAGCCGCAGCGTCTCCGCCGGCGGGGTCCGGTCGGCGACCCGCTGGGCGTACAGCGCGGTCAGCGCCGCCACCACGGCGACCGCGACCGCGGCGCCCGCCAGCACGGCGACCGGCAGCACCAGCAGCGGCGTCGGCGGCCGGATCGGGTCCACGTCGAGCAGCCCGTGCACCAGCTCCAGCGCCACCCAGCTCAGCGCGACACCGACCGCGTACGCCAGCCCGAGCAGCAGCCCGAGCTCGGCCAGCAGCGAGCGCAGGTGAGTGGCCCGGGACAGCCCCATCCGCCGGCCCAGCGCGTACGCGGCGACCCGGGTGCGCTGGCGGGTCTCGACGTACAGCAGCAGGGCGCCGACCGAGACCAGGCCGACCAGCCCGGCCAGCGCGGTCAGGTAGCCGAAGGTCCAGGTGATGCCGAGGTAGTCGGCCGCGTCGAAGACCTGCGCCTGGTCGATGGTGTCGAACAGCAGCTGGTCCTGGGCCCGCACCGCCGCCTCGGCGGGCGCGGCCGGGCCGTTCGTCCACAGCTCGTCGAAAGAGCCGGCGTGCGGGTCCATCGGGCCGAGCCGGTTGCGGTCGACGATGATCATCGGCCACGGCAGCCGGCGGCCCGGGAACAGCGCGGCGGTCGCCGCGGTGGCCACGTGCGCCGTGCTGGTGCCGAGCGTGACGTCCGCGGTGGCGCCGAGCTCGTGCCGCGGATCGACCACGATCGCCGGCAGCCGGCCGCCGGTGACCGGCCCGGCCAGCGCGGTGAGCAGGTCCGGCAGCGACCGGCCGGCGAACTCGTTCCGCCAGTACGCGGTGCCCGGCAGGGTGGCCGGGTCGACCGCGATGAACGCGACCTCGGTGTCGCCGACCGTGCCGTAGCTGTACCGGCGCACGACCGTGCCGAGCTGGTCGGTCCCGGCGGACCGGGTCAGCTGGCCGGTCGTCTCGACCGAGATCGCGGCGCCGGTGAAGACCCTGGCCTTCGCGTCCAGCGTGTGCTCGGTGCCGGTGGTCAGCCCGGCCGCGTAGACGGCGATCGCGACCGGGGCGGCGGCCGCGGCCAGCAGCACGACCGCGGCGACCCGGGCCGCGGACAGCCGGCGGGCCGCCAGATACCAGGCCGCGGGCAGCCGGGTCGCCCGGGCCGACAGCAGCGGCAGCAGCAGGGTCAGCAGCCGGACCGCGAGCACCGACCCGCCGAGGATGAACAGCAGCGGGAACAGCACGACGAGCAGGTTCACCTGGGCCACGTTCTGCACGACGGTGACCGCGTTGCTGCCGCGCAGGGCCGCGTACGTGCCGGCGGCGCCGGCGAGCAGCAGCAGCTCCCAGGGCACCCAGCCCAGCCGGGACCGGCGGGCGCCGACCGGCCGCTCGGTGGCGTTGCGGCTGCGCAGCCCGGCCACCAGCCCGAGCAACGCCAGCCCGGCCAGCAGGCCGGCGGCGACGACGACACCCGCCTGCCGGTACGCCGACGGGTCGAGGTCGGGGCTCGGCCCGAGCCGGGCCACCAGCCAGCGGGCCAGCAGCGCGCCGAGCACCGTCCCGACCACGGCCGGCAGGGCCAGCTCCAGCACCGCCTTGCCGGCCAGCGCGCCCGGACCGACGCCGCGGGCGGACAGCAGCCGCACCTCGCGGTAGCGCCGGTCCGCCCAGTACGACCCGGCCGCGCCGACCAGCAGCAGCGCCAGCAGGGTGCCGCCGAGCGCGATCGGCAGCACCGGGCCGCGCAGCCCGGAGCGGATCAGGTCGGCCCGGTCGGCGAGGGTGGGCAGCTGGCCGGTGCCCCCGTCGGTGCGGGCGAAGTCGAGCGGCACCGGCAGGCCGGCGGCGTGGTAGGCGGCGGTCTGCCGGTCGGAGACGTCGCGGGCCCGGCTTACGGTCTCCCCCGCCGTGTCGACCGGCGACACCCACTCGAAGTCGGCACCGCTCGGCCCGACCAGCCGGCTGAACGTGGCCGGGTCGGTGGCCAGCACCCACGGGGACGGCACGTCGTTGGAGGTCTCGCTGGCCTGCACCAGGTAGCCGTACTGGCACCAGAACGCCGGCAGCTGCTCGTCGTAGAAGTTGCGGTAGTAGCCGGCCAGCCGGACCGGGACGCCGCTGACCGTGACGGTGCCGCCGGGCCGGGCGCCGAGCCGGTCGCCGAGGTACTTCGGCAGCCAGACGCCCCTGCCGCCGACCGCGCCGGGCAGCGGGGTGATGTGGTCGACCGCGCCGGCCCGGTACGCCAGCCGGGAGCTCGGCTGCTGCACGACCTCGCCTCCGGCGCCGACCGTGTAGAGGTTCGTGGCCAGCACGGACAGCACCGGCGGGGCGAGGCCGGCGCCGGTCATCGCGGCCGGGACCCGGCGGTTGAGGTCCGCCAGCCGGCCGGCGTCGTCGTTCCGCTTGACCGCCGCGGTGCCGGCGCTGGCGCACTGCTGCCCGAGCAGCCGCTGCAGCGCCGCCGACGACGCCGAGGACAGGAACAGCGGCGCCGAGGCGGCCGCGCAGGCCAGGATCGCGGCCGCGGCGACGACCGCGAGCAGGACGGCCGGCTGGCCGAACGGGAGCAGCGG
>Ga0157374_10006380_pt1 | contig 10007 bp, 7 predicted proteins | sample M25metaG_FD_115308 | JGI IMG/M metagenome (GOLD analysis project Ga0157374, IMG submission 115308) | Miscanthus rhizosphere microbial communities from Kellogg Biological Station, Michigan, USA - M2-5 metaG | ecosystem: Host-associated > Plants > Roots > Rhizosphere > Soil | place: USA: Michigan... | reverse complement strand
TCCCTTGCCGTCCACGAGAGCCAATCTCGTACGTGGGAGAACATTGTCGGCCGCTCGAAGGGTCTGTGGACTTACTTCTTCCCTGCTCTGAAGGAAGCGTTTCCACAACTGGCGCACTACAACGCAGACCAGTTTTACGCCGGAATTAACCGGGTGCAACCGGGCCCAATTAGGATTGGGTCCGACGAATTGACCTACAACTTGCACATCCTCGTACGCTTTGAGTTGGAATGCGAGATTATCACTGGCAAAGTGGCCATTAAAGATCTGCCGGCGGCTTGGAACGCGAAGTACGAGTCCTATCTGGGAATCTCTCCAGCTTCGGATGCGGAGGGGTGCCTCCAAGACGTGCACTGGTCTCGCGGCTCGGTCGGCTACTTCCCCACTTACTCTATGGGAAACCTTATCAGTTGGCAGGTGTGGCACCGCTTGGAGCAGGACATCCCAAACACCAACGAGCTCATGGCCCAAGGAGAGTTCGCACCGATGCTCCGGTGGCTGCAGGAGAAGATTTACAGCCAAGGGCAACGATACGAGCCGAAGGACCTGATTCAAAGGGTGACAGGAAAGCCAATGGGAGCTGAGGATTATCTCGCTGCGATGAAGGCGAAGTATTTCTAGGGGAAAGTGTTGAGGTGTTGGGCCGGGACGAAAAGCCATATTGTGCGACCCCCAATGGGTCAACCCCGACCCTGAGAATCGTTCAGCCAAACCCATAACGCGAAGTAGCCTCAAATCTGCCAGAGTGAACGTACCCATGTGGGCTGTGGGATACTTCGGACATGGATGCTAAAGAATTGCTCGCTTATTCGATAGACAACGTCGGATTTCAATTGGAAAAGGTGTTTGTGGGTCTGCCTGCCAGCGTCCAAAGTTCGCGGGCGTGCCCATCGGGCATGTGCCCGCCGGAGATGATAGAGCATCTTTGCGAAGCCTATCAAGCGGTCCTCATTAATGCTAGCGGAGGCACTTATGAATGGGGCACCTTTGTGATCATCGACAAATCCTGGGATAACCTGGTCGCCACCTTCAAGCTGATGCGGCAGCAGGCAAGGAACGCGGTAATCGGCGGCGACGAGAAGCTTTTGAAGGCGGGGGTCGATTACATCGTTCTGCACGACGCTTATCACGTGGGACAGATGGCTTCGATCCTAATTGACAGTGATCTTGGATGGGACCCCTACAGTATTTATCAGCATTAAAACTCCGCTCTGTGGTCAGGATTCGGGACATGCGCTTTCGGAACTCCAGGTAATTGGCTCCTGTCAAAACCCTTGGAAGTGGCCGTTCTTCGCGGCCGAAAAAGGGAGATTATTATGCCTAGAGGCGATAAGAGCAAATATACAGACAAACAGGGACGGATGGCCGACCATATTGCGGAAGGCTATGAGAAGCGAGGAGTGAGCGAAAAGGAAGCAGAAAGCAGAGCTTGGGCGACGGTCAACGCCACCACCCATGGCGGTAAGAAGCCCGGCGGCGGCGGATATGGCAAAACGGAAAATCACGCTCCTGAGCGCAAAGGTGGACGAAAAGGCGGCTCCAGCAGCAGTCGAAGCTCGGCAAGTCGTAGCGAAGCCGCAAAGAAGGGTTGGGAAACCCGGCGACGGAAAAGCTAGCCTTCTTCGACCACGGCGCCGAATTTCCGGGTTCGCTTTTGAAAGGCAGCTACCGCCGCTAACAAATCTTCAAGAGCGAACTCGGGCCACGGTTTGTCTACAACGAAAAGTTCGCAATAGGCGCCTTGCCATAGGAGGAAGTTGCTCCAGCGCATTTCTCCGGCGGTTCTAATCATCAGATCGGGGTCCGGATGAGTTGGGTTATAAAGGTGCTCGGAAACCGTTTCCTCTGTGATGTCTTCGGGTTTTACAGCTTCGGAAGTCATCTTCTTAAAGGCGTCCACTAGTTCTGCTCTACCGCCGTAGTTGACGGCAAGCGTGAAGGTTATTCCGGTGTTGTCCTTCGTGGTCTCGATGCCGTCTTTTAGGGCCCGCTGGAGACCCTCGGGGAGTTCTTGGATCCGTCCGCTTACGTTTACACGGACGTTATTCCGGTGCATGACCCTTAGCTCGTCCCTAGCTGCCCGTTCGATCAGCTTCATGAGACCGGTGACTTCTGCTTCCGGACGCTTCCAGTTTTCGGCTGAGAATGCGTAGACGGTGAGGTAGCGCAGCCCAAGCTCACTCGCATTGAGGAGTACGCTACGGAGTGTTCGGTAGCCCTCGCGGTGACCCATTAGGCGGTCGAACTTTCTACGCGAAGCCCACCTTCCGTTACCATCCATAATCACGGCGACGTGTTGGGGAAGCGCAAGAAGATCGATGCCGGCGGCGATGGCCTGGATTTGGGTGGCGTTGTGATGTGGGGAGGGTTTTGAGGTGTTGGGGCCTTGGGGTGTTGAGGTGTTGTGCGTTTGGGAAGGCAGCGAGCTACCGCGCTCGGGCATTACAGTGCTCCCTTCAGAAATCTGCCAAGACCCCAACACCTCAACACCTCAAGACCCAAGGCTTCCTTAGACCTCCATCAACTCGGCATCTTTCTTCTTTTGCAGATCGTGGACTTCGGCGACGAACTTGTCCGTTAGCTTTTGCACCTTGGCTTCCAACTGCTTCAGATCGTCTTCGCTGATTTCCTTGTTCTTCTGGGCTGCTTTCAGATGATCGTTGGCATCCCGGCGAACGTTGCGGATTGCCACAATCCCAGCCTCAGCGCGCCCATTGACGAGCTTGACTAGGTCCTTTCTTCGGTCTTCCGTCATTTGCGGGAAGTTCAGCCGGATGCCGGTGCCGTCGTTGACGGGGTTAATGCCGAGATCGCTCTTCATGATCGCCCTCTCGATGGCTGCAAGAGCGGTCTTATCGTACGGCTGGATTAGGAGCTGGCGCGGTTCGGGGACGCTGATATTTGCGATCTGGTTGACTGGCGTCTCGGTGCCGTAATTGTCGCTGTGAATTCGCTCGAGAACCGCTGTATTCGCCCTTCCGGTTCGGTAGCTCCCGAAGTCATGCACCATTGCTTCGATGGCGTGCTTCATTCTGCTCTCTGCGTCCTGTACTACTTTATCGGCCGTCATTAGTCACCTCCAACAAGCGTGCCCACTGGCTCGCCTTGCACGGCCCGAACCAGGGTTCCGGGCTCATTAAAGTCTAACACGATGAGCGGCAGGCCGTATTCCTGGCACATCGTAAATGCTGTTTGATCCATCACCGCCAATCGCCTCGCGATAGCTTCCCGATACGTCAGAGTGTCGTACTTCAGGGCTTCCGAATGCTTCTTGGGATCCTTGTCGTAGACACCGTCCACCTTCGTTGCCTTAATCAAACACTCCGCTTCAATTTCAAGCGCCCTGAGCACAGCTGCGGTGTCGGTGGTGAAATACGGATTGCCGGTTCCGGCGGCAAATACGACTACCCGGTCCTTCTCTAGGTGGCGGATCGCCCGGCGACGAATAAAGCTCTCGGCTACCTGGGAGATGGCGATGGCGCTTTGCAAACGAGTGGCTACCCCTACCTTTTCCAAAGCGGACTGCAAGGCGAGGCCGTTCATGATCGTGCCCAACATCCCCATCTGGTCTGCGGCGGTACGGTCTATGCCGCCCTCGGCGGAGAAGATGTCTCCACGGAAGAAGTTGCCCCCTCCTACTACGATTGCGACCTGAACGCCGAGCTCGCGTACATGGCGAATTTGGGTCGCTATATACGACAAAGTGGCGCTGTCCAGGCCAAAACCATTTTGGCCCGCCAGCGCCTCTCCGCTCAGCTTTATCAGAACGCGTTTGTGCGCTCTTCGCTCAATCATTCAGTTAGTCGCCTTCGCCGACGGCAAGGCGCGTCAGCTTGAGAATATTGATCGTTCCACCGCCGTTCTTGGCTTCTTCCTTGAGGTAGTCACCTACGCTCTTGCTCATGTCCTTATAGAGCGGTTGCTCCAAGAGAACATTGCTTTTCATGAACTCTTTGTTCACGCGGCCCTGGGCGATATTCTTGGCGATCTTCTCGTCCTTGCCTTCGTCGATGGCGCGCTTGGTTTCGATCTCGATCTCCTTGTCGATGAAGTCCTGAGGAACCTCATCCCGCGTCACAAACTTCGGCGGCAAGGCAATCGATTGGATAGCCATCGACCGGCCGATCTCAACCGCGTTCGTTGCATCGCCTTTAACTTCGACGATGGCGCCTTTCTTGCGGTCGTGGTGAACGTAGGTCGACAAAAGATTATCCGTCGTTACCCGCACCGCCTTGGTGAGACGGATATTCTCCCGGATCTTTGCCACGGCTGCTTCCACAATCTCGCCCACGCTTTGACCGCCCGACTTCACGGCCGTGGGATCGGATCCCGGATCGTTATCGCGAAATATGTCGGCAAGCTGCTGGGCAATGGCGATGAAATCTTCGTTGCGGGCAACAAAGTCGGTTTCAGACTCAAGCACCACCGCTCCGACTGTCTTATTGTCGGAACTGGTCGATACCGCTACCACGCCTTCGGAAGTGGCACGGTCAGCTCTTTTGGAAGCCGCTGCCTTGCCCTTTTCCCGAAGTATCTCTTTTGCTCTTTCCAGATCGCCGTCGGATTCGTCAAGAGCCTGCTTGCACTCCATCATAGGGGCATCCGTATCTTCCCTTAGTTTTTTTACATCTGCGGCGGTATAGTTCGCCATCTCTCTTTCTCCTTTGTTTCTTGTGACGGGTGATGCGTGACAGGTGACGAGTCCGGATTTGGGACCCATAACCAGTCGTTACGATTTGCGTTTAAACGGTCTCTTCTACGGCTTCCAGCTCTTCGAGTTCGTCCTTCATGGTGTCGATCTCTTCGTCGCCAAAGGCGCGGAGGAGTTCTTCTTCCACTTCTCCGAACGGCAACGGAGCGCCTTCTTCCATAGGCTCGCCATCTTCGTTCAGCGTTCCTTCGGTCAGTGCTTCATCGAGCGGGCGGGCTTCGAGAATGGCTTCGCTGATTTTGCCGGTTACGAGACGGATCGCTCGGATCGCATCGTCGTTGCCAGGAATCACGTAGTCGGCGAGGTCCGGGTCGCAGTTCGTATCCACGATCGCCACGATCGGGATGTTCAGTTTCTTAGCTTCCTTGACGGCGATGCTCTCTTTGTTTAGGTCGACGATAAACATGATCGTCGGCAGAGCCTGCATGTTGCGGATGCCTTCTAGGAAGCGATTAAGCTGGTCTCGCTCTTCCGTCCGCTTGAGCGCTTCCTTCTTCGGAAGCCGGTCGAAGTAGCCGTCGGCCTGCATCCGGTCAAGCTCTTTTAGGCGACTGATGCGAGCCTGAATCGTCTTCCAGTTGGTCAGGGTGCCACCGAGCCATCGCTCGCTGACAAAATATTGTCCGGATCGCTGGGCGGCTTCTTTAACTGCGGCTTGAGCCTGCTTCTTGGTGCCCACGAAGAGAACGGTGCCACCGTCTTCGACTACTTTCTTGACGTATTCAAGCGCGTCTTCGAAAAGCTTGATCGTTTGGTGAAGGTCAACGATATAGATGCCGTTTCTGGCCCCGTAGATGTATCGCTTCATCTTGGGGTTCCACCGCCGTGTCTGGTGTCCGAAGTGGACGCCAGATTCCAGCAGCTCTTTCATGCTGAGCTGTGCCATTATTCCTCCAGGTTCATCCTCCGAGCCGGCACTAGATTTGCGCGATTCACCCTTAAAGGGACCTGGCCGCGCGACCGTGCTCGTGTGTGATTTCAATGCTGAGTATAGCTTGCGGATAGGTAAGGGTTGTAGGGGTCGAGGCTAGGAGGGTATCAGGGTAGAGGGGGGCGCGGTTGTGTTGTCTATTGAGCTCACCCAGTCCTTATTTGTATCCTTGTACGTCAGTAGGTGCAGATGCTGACTATGCTTTTGCTCGCCCGGCTTACCGTCACGAGCCTTCAATACGACGTTTTCGTTAACGGCAAAAACGTAGGCTCGGCGGAGGTTTCACAGTCCGTGCAGCCGAACGGCAACATTCAGGGTTCCTTTATCATCAGACTCAACAAGCCTACTCCCGGCACCTTTAGCGCCGTCACGCTTCAAGATCGAACCGGGCGCATGCTTCGGAAGACGATGATCACGAAGACGCCCGCCAACTCCGCGGGCTTGGACTTTGTTTATGGCCAGACGGTGAAGGTCGATGTTTCCGGAAACGGAAAGCACATCACCAAGATCCTATCCATTCCGAAAGGAGCCTCGCTGCAAAACCAATCCACTCTCTGGTTTCTGACCACCACCCCGCACCGGGGGGCGAACTGCGACTACATGGATGTCAGTTCGACCGATATGAAGTGGCGCAAAGTCCACGCCTCCTATCCTGGTGACGAAAAGCTGGCCTGGAAGGGCAAATCGATCATGACCCACAAGGTGATATTTTCCGACAGCACCAGTTGGATCGACTCCCGCGGCTACCCTTATAAAACGGTGTTCGGCAAGGGAAAAGCGGCAATGATTATCTTGCGCAAATGAGCCTAGCCCCCTGAGGACCGGGCTTTTGCTTGAATAGCCTGCTAGGGGGTAATCGTTAACACCGCGGTTTTTGAAACTCCGCCCGCGGTTCCGGTGATGGAGGCCGATTGGCTGGTGGTGGGATGGGTCGTCGTCACTTTGAAAGTCACCGTCTTGGCGCCGGCAACAACCTTCACGGTTGCGGGAACGGCGGCATTCGTAGAGTTCGAAGAGAGAGAGACGCTTAGCCCCGCAGGGGGCGCTTGCCCATCTAGAGTAAGGGTACCGGTTGAGGAGCTGCCGCCGGTCACTGTGGTGGGATTCAAAGTAAGGCTGAGCAGGTGGGCGGGTGTTGCCGTTACTTTGGCAGTCTTCGTGGCCCCGTTATAGGTCGCATAAATCGTAGCTGAGCCAGAGGTGGCTACACCCTTGGTGGCTATCGAGAAAGCAACCGACGAATGATTAGCGAGCACACTGATCGACGCCGGGACCGTCGCGATTGCGGTGTTGCTGGAGCTTAAGGTTACGGTGCCACCCGCGGGAGGGGCATTCCCGAGAAGAGTTACCGTCGCCGCTACGGGGTTGCCGCCAACTACCGTCGCCGTGGCCGGATTTAAGGCAAGAATGACGGCCGGAGTAAGTGTGAGCGTGCCGCTCTTGGTAAGGCTTTGGTAGATCCCATTGATCTTCACCGTTGTCGTTGCGGCGACGCCTTTAGTGGTCACGGCAAGGTTGGCCGAATGCGCCCCATAAGGAATGGTTACGGACGTTGCCACAGTTGCTAGAGCGGTATTGGAGCTTGAAAGTCCAACCACTGCCCCTCCGGGCGGAGCAGCTCCGTTCAAGGTTGCCGTGCCAACGGACTTGATTCCCCCGTGGGTGCTGGCAGGCGACAACGTTAGGCTCTGGAGACCGGCAGGATCTATGATCAATGTCGTGGAGCGAGAAACGGCTTCGCTTTGGGCGGTGATAGTTACTGTCTTTTCACCCGCCACGCCCCGTGTGACGACACTAATAGCTTTAGTAGAAGCACCGGCAGGGATGGTAAAGGATTTCGGTGTCGGTATCGCATCCGCGTCACTGCTAGAGAGAGTCACGGGAAGGCCGCCCTCCGGAGCGCCCGAACTAAGGTCGACCGATCCGTTGGCCACGCCACCCCCGACGACGGCTGTTTCTAACGTGATGGAAGCAAGCGGAGCAGGGTCTATTTCGAGGGTTTCCTCCTTGGAAGACCCATTGATGGTGGCGGTCAGCGTCACCTGCTGAATCGCACTAACGGCAGAGGTCGTGACCGTGAACTTCGCTTGGGTTCCTCCTCCCGGGACGGTTACAGTGGCGGGAACCGCCGCTAGCCCATTGCTGCGCGTAAGGTTCACAATCGCGCCTGCCGAAGCAGCGTTCGAGCCGAGGGTAGCAACGCCGGCCGATGTAAGGCCGCCGACGACCGGATTCGGGGACGAGGTCAGACTCGACAGCACCGGCGCCTTGACCGTAAGGATCGCCGACTTTGTCACGCCATTCAAAGTTGCGCTTATCGTGACGGCAGTGTCCTTGGCCACCGGCTGGGTAAAGACGACAAAATTGCCGATTGTGGCTCCCGAGGGGACGGACGTGTCGAGCACGGTGGCAACGGCCGTATTAGAGCTACTCATGGAGACGGCGATTGATGAATTCTGGGCGGTGCCAATGGTTACATGGCCGCTGACGTTGTGTCCCCCAGGGGCATTCGGGGAGCTAAGCGTTATCGCCTGGAGTACGGCGCTGTTTGGCAGAGGTATCCGCCAAATGCCCCGGCCAAACGTGCCCGCATAAAGAAAGCCTGCGCCTACTTTCAAGTCCATGACGATCGTGTTCGGTAAGCCAAGGGGAGCGGTCGCATTCGTCCAATGCGCTCCTGCGTCAGTAGTGTAGAACACCCCGACGTCGTTGGCAACAAACCACGTGCTGTTCGGATCGCTGGGGAGGCGCTCGATTGCGTTAATGGGCACAAAAGGCAACTGATCCTGTCCCCCGAACGCAAATCGGTACCAAGTAGGAGAACTCTTGGAGGTGTCGGGGCACTGAAGCAGATATCCACCGGCCCCACTGTGGAAGGCGCCCGGCCCGCCTGTTCCTACAAGCACGTCGTAAGGGTTTAAAGGATTCGGGCTGATGACTCCGGCCGGAGATCCCGCAGGGACTGCCCCATTATCTATCCGACGCCACGTGGGCGTAGCGTCCTGTAGGTTGGATGTCATGTGGAGTTGCCCATCGTCCGAACCTGTGTAGAGGATTCCGTCGTCTGCGGGGCTTGTAGCCATCGTGTCGATGCTATAGATCCCGTCCGTCAAATCCGGACTTATGGGCGTCCAACTTCCGGGGGTTCCGCTATATTTCTGAACTCTGTACGTCCCAAAGAGCGGCACTCCGTTATTGTCCAGGACAAGCGGAGCCGTGAAATCGAAACGATCCGTCCAAGTTGAGGCAATCTGTGTCATATTGCCGGCAGCGTTATAGCTATAGACTGCCCCGTTTGTGCCGGTGGTGTAGTACAGGTTATGAACTACATCCCATGCGCAATAGCCGCCGTCGCCTCCATAAAGATTCGACCAATGGGTAAGGTCCCCAAGAGCCGCCGGGCTGGCGTTATCTTGCGTTCCGCCGAGGATGCGCGTTGGATCGGAAGGATGAGGAGCGATTCTATAAAACTGAGTAGTGCCCAGTTGGGCATTTAGCGATGTGAACGTCACGCTGCCGGTGGTTGGATTCTGAATGGCCCGGAATAAGCCTCCATCGTTCCCAAAGAGCTTGCCTGAACTAAAATGTTGGTCGCTGTGAAGCAAGGCTCCGTCCTGGTAACTCAAGCCCACATCGGACCACTTCACTGCGGGATGACCTTGATTATCCAGGGCGAAAATACCTTCAGCGAGAGTGTTTAGCCCGATGAAGAGAGCATCCTGAGTCACCCCTTGGGGGTCCTTCCAAAACACTGTTCCTAAAGAGTAATCGTAGGTGTACTGTTGCCAGTTGACAGCGTTGGCTGTGTTAAATGGCGCCGAACCCACGAGGTCGATAGGAAACCCGGCGTTCCCATTGACAAATAACGCTTGATTGGCAGGACAGAACATGTAATATTCGGTGTCGCCGACGTTTCTATGGGAAGGCGCGAGTTCCACCGCGTTGTCTTCATTGCTGACGGGACTCGGGTCTTGGTGCCACGTGATCCCGTCAATTGAGTGATACAGATAGACCCCGTTGTACGCCGGCCCTGCGGCCAAGTATTCGCCACTGACATCGGAATAAATAAGCGAGTTCCAAGCTGCTCCCTGAGCAATAGCCATTGTCCACGTTTGCCCAGAATCAGTTGAATGCCAAACGTGTCCGCCGAAGTAGTTCTTACCGTGGCCTGTGGTGATGGTGACATTGTTGTTGGGATTGCCCACGATGATCCCGCTCACCGTTTCCCCACCGAAGTCGGCATCGCCATAATTTGCCCAAGTGAGGCCACCGTCGGTGGTCTTCATAATCCCCTGGCTGTAAGCGTTATAAAATCCGTCGTAATCGCCGGTTCCGGCATAGATGATCTTCGGGTTGGTTGGATCG
>Ga0157374_10006378_pt1 | contig 10007 bp, 10 predicted proteins | sample M25metaG_FD_115308 | JGI IMG/M metagenome (GOLD analysis project Ga0157374, IMG submission 115308) | Miscanthus rhizosphere microbial communities from Kellogg Biological Station, Michigan, USA - M2-5 metaG | ecosystem: Host-associated > Plants > Roots > Rhizosphere > Soil | place: USA: Michigan... | reverse complement strand
GCAAGCAACACCGCAATCCCAAGGATCAGCAGCGCGACCACCGGCTCGGGCAGCCAGTTGAGCAGATCCTTGATCCACGTTAGCGCGGCTCTGAGCGAATCCATGCGCCTTTCATATCATTCATGTCTGTGCGGCAAATATGGCCTATTATCCAAGCGCTTCAACATGCTCGCGCTGGACAAGGCCACGGTCAGGTGGCAAAACGCCCGCGTTGCAACGGGATTTATGCGCGACGCCGATGAAAACTTTCCTGCTCAAATTGTTCACCTGGTGGAATTCGCAGACATTCGGGACCCAATTCTGGACCTGGATGTACGGTGAGTCTGTTGGCGAGGACGAGTTCGGCAACCGGTACTATCGGACCCGCGGCGGCAAGGTCGACAAAACGCTCGGCTTCGAACGCCGCTGGGTGATCTACAATGGCTACACGGAAGCGTCTGCGGTGCCGCCCTCCTGGCACGGCTGGCTTCATCACACCGTCGACACGCCGCCGACGCAGGAAAGCTACAAACCGTATCCCTGGCAGAAGCCGCATCGCCCGAACTTGACGGGTACGCCGGGGGCATACCGCCCATCCGGATCGACGCTCGCCACCGGGCACCGGCCGAAGGCCACCGGGGACTACAAGGACTGGAATCCGGGAAACCAGTAGCCAAATCGGCGCCCTTTCGCCGCCGTATTCCCCGTGTTAACCGGGCGCTGCTAATTCACGCGGGCCGAGGCCGTAATCGGATCTTGATGGCGCGTCGCATCCGCCTATTCGTGTTGTTTGCGTTCGCCGCACTGCTTGCGGCGCCGCAGGCATTTGCGCAATTCGGGTCGATCTTCGGCAATCCTCCGCCGCGCCCGCCTGCGGATGTTCCAAGCGCACCGCCGCAGCAATCGCCGCCATATTACCCCAGCAACCGCGACACGCCGCCGTCGCAGCCGCTGCCGGCCCCAATGAATTTGCCTCCTTCCAACCGGCCAGGGGCTGGCTCGGTCCAGTCGCAGCCGCTTCCGCCGCCGCCAGGCGGGATTGTGGCGCCGGCCCCGCCGTCGGGTCAGCGCCCGCAACAGGATGTGTCGACGCCCTCCCAGCCGCCCGCGGCGCTGCCGCCCGGTCCAGGGTCGCCACGCAATGCTCCGCAACAGGCAAATACATCGCCGCAGCCCAATGACGAAGTTGTGGTCGAACCGCCGCCGCAGCGCATCACAAATCCGACTTCGGTATTCTCTGGTCTCGACAAGATCACCGGACGGATTATTTCATTCGATGTCTCGATCAATGAGACCGTGCAGTTCGGCGCGCTGCAGGTGACGCCGCGGGTATGCTACTCGCGGCCGCCGACCGAGACGCCCAATACCGACGCCTTTGTCGAAGTCGACGAAGTCACATTGCAGGGCGAAATCAAACGGATCTTCACCGGCTGGATGTTCGCCGCCAGTCCGGGCCTGCACGCGGTCGAGCACCCGATCTACGATGTGTGGCTGACCGAATGTAAAGGCGGGCAGAATGTCGCCGAGGTGCCTGCGGATCAGGCACCGAAACCGCCGGCGCGGCAGCAACAGCAGCAACAACCACAGCCACAACAGCGCCGCACATCGCCGCCGCCACCGCCCGGCTTCTTCCCGCCGCCGACGCGTTGATTACTGACTCTTGCGCAGAACCGAGAGCGCCTCGTCGCCGCTAAGCGACCTTGTGGCGGGCAGGGCGGCAAAATCCCCATTGTCCTGTAATGCCTCTTCGAGCAGCCGGTGATAGCGGCGCTTCGGAATTTCGACGGCGCCGAACGTCTTCAGGTGCTCGGTCACATATTGGGTGTCGAGCAACCTGTAGCCGCCAGCCTTGAGGCGCGCGACAAGGTGGACGAGCGCGATCTTCGAGGCGTCGCGGGCGCGATGGAACATGCTTTCGCCGAAGAAAGCGCGACCGAGCGACACGCCGTACAATCCGCCAACAAGATGATCGCCGTCGTAGACCTCTACCGTGTGGCAGTGACCGCGATCGAACAACGACCGGTAGATGCGGCGGATACGGATATTGATCCAGGTGCGGGCACGGTCCTGCTTGGGTTCAGCGCAGCCTTCGATGATCGCGTCGAAGTCGCGGTCGATATAAACCGTATAGTGCGTGCAGCGGACGGTACGGGCTAGGCGGGCCGGAAGGTGAAACCCCTGCAGCGGGATGACCCCCCGCATGTCCGGCTCGATCCAGTAGAGCGCGGGGTCGTCGGCACTTTCCGCCATCGGAAAAATGCCGCAGGCGTAGGCCTTCAGCAACACGTCTGGCGTGATCTCAATAAAGGTGTTTTCGCGGTTTGCCATGGCGAGTCAGCGAGTCTGTCCTACGGTAACGCAAACAAAAGAATGAAGCAGCGGCCTTGGGATTCACTCCGTTAACGCTTTTCACACCCCAAATGCAGCATTTTCGGGATGTGGGGGCGTCCGTCGGACGCCATCGGACAATTTGAGGGGAGGCAATGCATGAACCGGGCGGCTGCTGCTGTTTCGGTCTTGCTGGTTGAAGACGAGGTGATGATCAGCAATCTGGTCGCCGACTGTCTGGTCGAGTCCGGCTTTCGCGTGCAAGAGGTCGCCACGGCGGACGAAGCGCTACGCTATATCAAGTCGGGCGCCAACGTCGACGTGCTGTTCACCGATATCAATCTGCCCGGCGGCATGAACGGTGCCGAGCTTGCCGAGCGGGCGCGCGAGCTGCGGCCCGAGATGCCGATTGTCTACGTTTCGGGACGCTACAAGCTTTCCGAAATATCGCCGCTGGTGCCGCGCTCGTTGTTCGTTGCCAAGCCCTACGACCCCAACGACATCTGCGCGCTGCTGACACGCCTCACCGGTGGAAGCGGCGCGCCGGCCTAATCCTCGATGCCGCCGCGCGCGAGGAACTGCTCTAGCCAGTGAATGTGATAGTTGCCGTCGATCACATCTTTTTCGCGCACCAGCGCGCGGAAGAGCGGCAACGTCGTTTCAATTCCGTCGACCACGACTTCGTCCAGCGCCCGCTTGAGTCGCATCAGGCACTCGGTGCGCGTCTTTCCATGCACGATCAGCTTGCCGACGAGTGAATCGTAGTAGGGCGGAATGGTGTAGCCCTGATAGACTGCGGAATCGATGCGAACACCGAGGCCTCCAGGCGGGTGGTAGTGCAGGATTTTCCCGGGCGAAGGGCGAAAAGTGATAGGGCTCTCTGCATTGATGCGGCATTCGATGGCGTGGCCGTGAAACTTCACATCGCTTTGCTTGATGGCGAGGTTGGTTCCGGCGGCAACTCGGATCTGCTCGAAGATCAGGTCGATGTCGGTGATCATCTCGGTCACCGGATGCTCGACCTGAATGCGTGTGTTCATCTCAATGAAGTGGAATTTGCCGTCCTCATACAGGAATTCGACGGTACCGACACCGAGATACTCGATCTCGCGCATTGCCTTAGCGACCGTCTCGCCGATCGCGTCGCGCGTATTGGCATTGAGCGCGGGAGATGGACCTTCCTCCCAAATCTTTTGGTGACGCCGCTGCAAGGAGCAATCGCGCTCGCCGAGATGGATGGCGTTGCCATGGCCGTCACCGAGCACCTGAATCTCAATGTGGCGGGGGCGCTCGAGATATTTCTCGATGTAGACCGCGTCATCGCCAAAAGCGGCCTTGGCCTCGGCGCGGGCGGTTGAAAGCGCGGTCGATAACTCGGCAGCAGAGTTGGCAACCTTCATTCCCCTGCCGCCGCCGCCGGCCGCCGCCTTGATCAGCACCGGGAAGCCGATTTCCCTTGCGATCTTGCTTGCTTCCTGGTCGGAGCTCACCCCACCCTCCGAGCCGGGCACGACCGGTATGCCGAGCTTTTTCGCGGTCCGCTTGGCCTCGATCTTGTCACCCATAATGCGGATATGTTCGGGCTTCGGGCCGATAAACTGCACGCCGTGTTCGGTAAGGATTTCCGCAAAGCGCGCGTTCTCGGATAAAAATCCGTAACCGGGATGAACAGCATCTGCGCCGGTGATCTCGCAGGCCGAAAGAATTGAAGGAATATTGAGGTAACTGTCTTTAGCGGCGGGCGGGCCGATACAGACGCTCTCATCTGCGAAACGCACATGCATGGCGTCCGCGTCAGCGGTCGAGTGCACCGCCACAGTCGGGATCCCGAGCTCTTTGCAGGCGCGCAGCACGCGTAGAGCGATTTCGCCGCGATTGGCGATCAGGATCTTATCGAACACTTCGAGACGGCCGCTTCGCGGCCTCCTCAGGATGAGAACGTAACGAGGTAACGCGTATCGGCATCACTCGATAATCACCAATGGCTCGCCGAACTCGACCGGCTGACCGTCCTCGAAAAGAATTTGAATGACGGTGCCGGCGCGCGGGGCCGGAATTTGGTTCATCGTCTTCATCGCTTCAATGATCAGGAGGGTGTCGCCGGCCTTCACCGTGCTGCCGACGTCGATAAAGGGCTTGGCGCCAGGCTCTGAGGCCGCGTAGGCGGTGCCGACCATCGGTGAGATGACAACGCCGGGATGCTTCGACGGGTCGATCGGCTTGGCCGCGATGTCCGCCGCAGATTGCGCCGTCGCCACTTCGACGCGCACGGCGGCAGGCGCTGCGGTAGCCGTCGCGCCACGCGCCACCCGTACGCGCCGGCCATCCTGCTCGATCTCGATCTCGGTCAGACCGGTCTCATCCAGGAGCTTGGTCAGCTCGTGAATGAGTTCATGATCGACGATCGACTTGGGTGATTTGCCCATCCGGCGCGCTCAACTTTTCTGTTTGGCGCCGACGAGGCCGGCGAGGCCGGTGATCGCCAGCACATAGCCGTTGATGCCGAAACCGGCGACCACCGCCTTTGCCGCCTTGGAAATATACGAATTGTGCCTGAAAGCTTCGCGCTGGTGGATATTAGTGATGTGGATTTCGACCGCGGGCACTGTCGCCTGCACTGCGAACAGCGCGTCCATGATGGCAATCGATGTCGTCGTGTAGCCAGCCGGGTTGATCACAATCCCCGCAGCTTCCTTGGAATGAGCTTCCTGAATCCAGTCGACCAGTTCGCCTTCCTTGTTCGATTGACGGCAGACGACATCCATCCCGAAGCGCTTCGCCGTCTCCGCGCAAAGTTTCTCAACGTCGGCCAAGGTGGCACGCCCGTATTTCTCGGGCTCGCGCGTGCCGAGCAGGTTCATATTGGGTCCGTTGAGGACGTAAATCGTCTTAGCCATGAGGTTCCTGCCGAACTCGCGCGAGGGGGCTCCATACGCGAGAAATTGCCGAACTTTATAGGTGGCCGCGAGGATAAGGGGAAGCCCGGACCGGCATCAGGTCCGCGGTTTTGGCCCGCAAATCGCCTGGGTCTCGGATGCCGCCCAATCGATGACGTCCTTGAGCGCCGTTAACCCTCGGCGGCCGGCGGACTTCGCCTTGCCGAATATTTCGATTTGCCGGTCGGCGCTGGTGCCATGGGCGACAATGGCATGCAGGTGCCTGATTTCACCGGCGCATTCGAGTGCCTCGATATCTTCGGCGATAAAGTCGATGACCTGATCGAGCCATTGGGGGAGTGTGAGCGGTGAGCGGGAGAAAGGCTCGACGAATGTTGCAGCGATGCCGTAACGTTGTGCGTGCCATTTGTTCTCTTGCGTGATCGCGCGGCCGACGCGATCAAAGCCTGCATTGAGGGCGCGGTCGCGATCGAGTGCGCGCACGAGGCAGCGGAAAAGCGCTGCGATGCCGATGGCATCCTCGAGCCGCGTGCAGCTGTCGGCAACGCGCAACTCGATGGTCGGATTGTTGAGCGAGGGCCGTATGGCCCACCAGATATAACTTGCATCCGGAATAATTTTTGCCCAGGTCAGCGCGGAGATGAATTCGCGATAATCTTCATTGGTGCGGAAGAGTTCAGGCAATCCCGTGCGCGGCAACTCATCATACGCAGCCAGCCGGTAACCGACGAGACCGGTCAGGTGGCCTTGCCAGAACGGCGAGGAGGTTGAAAGGGCGAGCAGGAGCGGAAGGTAAGGCGTCAGCCGCATTATCAAGTTGATGCGCGTGTCGACGTCCGGTACCGCGACATGCACGTGCATTCCGCACAACATGTTGCGGTAACCGATCATCTGCAGGTCGTCCATGATGGCGCCGTAACGCGCCTTGCGCGTCACCATCTGCTCCGGCCAGAAGGCGAGGGGAAAGGTCCCTATGGCGGCGAGCCCAAGCTTGTGCTCGGCGCCGGCCTTTGCGAGCGTCTGTCGATAGTGTCTGAGGTGGCCGCGCGCCTCGTCCATAGTGGCGCAGGGAGGGGTGGCGACCTCGAGCTGCGATTGCAGCATCTCGGTCATGACACGATCGCCGAGCTGCTTTTGCGCAAGTGCAAGGAATTTCTTGTTCGCGCGACGCACCGCGTGGCGCGTCTTAGCGTCGAACAGGAAGTATTCTTCTTCCATCCCGAACGTGTACATGCGCGCAACAACCGCCCCGCGGGAACTTTGTTCCGTTATCATTTTTGACGCAAAAATGGCCGCCGCAGAATACCGCGGCGGCCGAGGTTATCGACGCCTATTGGCGGACGTGCCGCCCGTCAGCAGCTCGGTTTACCGCAGCGCGATGTGTTGACCTTCTCCTTGAGCGTTTCGAGGCCGACCGCGCCGACGACGACGTTGTCGCCAATCACATAGCTCGGCGTCCCGTTGAGCCCGAGCGCCTCGGCGAGCTTGAAGCTTTCCTGCAAGGTCGCCTTCACTTCGGGGCTCGCCAGGTCCTTGTCGAGGCGAGCCATGTCGAGGCCGATGTCCTTGGCGACAGCCATCGCGCGCGCTTTGTTCGCCTCGCCGCGACTGCCAAGCAGCTTTTGATGGAATTCGAGATACTTCTTGCCCGTCTTGTCCTGCATGTTGACCGCAATCGCCACCTGTGCGGCCTCCACCGAGCCCGGTCCGAGCACGGGGAATTCCTTCAGGACGACCTTGAGCTTCGGGTCGTCCTTGAGCAGCGTGAGCATGTCATCCATGGCACGCTTGCAGTAGCCGCAGTTATAGTCGAAAAATTCAACGAAGGTGACGTTACCGTTGGGATTGCCGAGTACGACTTGCCGCGGCGAGCTGAACAGGGCATCCGAATATTGTTTGATGGCCGATTTGTGCTTCTCGGCTTGGGCCGCCGTCTGCCGCTTGTCGAGCTCGTTCATTGCCTCCTGAAGCACTTCAGGGTGAGCAATCAGGTATTCGCGGACAATACGCTCGACCTCGCTGCGCTGACTGGACGACAACTCGTCCGCGTTTGAGCTCGGCGCCGCCGCCAGGGTCAATATGACCGCACAGGCGGCCGCGAAAGAGCGCGAAATCGATTTCATGATTTTTTGTCCTTGTGACTATTGGAGGCCGGCTTTGGCATTGGGCGGCTTGACATTGACGATGTCGTCGGCCCGCACCCATGCGGGAGAGCCGACCGGAAGACGAGTCTTGGCGCGGGCCGCTAGTTGACGTGCGGTCTTGATGTCGCCGCGGGTGAAGGCTGCCTGTGCGGAAGCAAGATCGGCATTGGCGATATCACCTTTGCGGCCGTAGGCCACGGCGAGCTGCGAGTAGGCATTCGGCGCCTCCGGCTCGCGCACGATTGCAGAGCGGAGCATGGCGACGGCTTCCTCGGAAAGTTTCGTGTTGCCGGTGGCATTGAGCGCCTGTGCCAACATGATCTCGATCAGCGCATTGTTGTGCGATAGCTGGACGGCGTGCCGCAGCGGAGCGACGGCTTCCGACGGATGTCCGCCTTCCAGCAGCGCCTGGCCTTTGAGCTCGTAGAAATAAGGATTGTTTGGCTGCATTTGGATGAGCGAATCTATTTGCACAATCGCCTGTCGCAGGTCGGAGTTACGATAGGTCGAAATCGCGCGCGCGTAACGGGCGGGCAGGCTGTGGTCATTGGCCTGGTAGCGCCGGGCAACTGTGTCGGGTCGTTCCAGAAAACCAGAAAGCTTGGCGCGCATCATGTCGTGGCGGAGCTGCAGCTCGGGAGGATCCTTGCGATCCCAGTAAGGGCTGGCTTTGGCGACGGTTTCGAGTGCAGCGACGCGTTCAGCCGGCATCGGATGAGTTTGCATATAGGGGTCAATGTAGCGCGAATTAAATAACGATTCGCTGCTCAGTCGCTTGAACAGGTCGACCATGCCGCGCGGCGATTGGCCTGTCGCGTTAAGAAATTTCACTCCTGCGTGATCGGCCTGATCTTCCTGCGTACGTACATAGGAGAGCACCGTGCGCATGATCGCCTGCTGCGGCGCCATGATTGCAGCCATTCCGACATCGCTGCCGCCTGCTCCGGCGCGGGCACCGGCGACCGCCGCGCCAAGGCCGGCCAGCAGAGCGATGATTGATGCCGTCTGCGCGGAGGCAAGCTGTTCGCGTAAGCGCTGCAGATGACCGCCGGCAAGGTGTCCGGTCTCGTGGGCAAAGACGCCAATGACTTCATTAGGGGTCTTGGCATCAAACAACGCTCCGGCATTGATGAAGATATGCCGGCCATCCATTACGAACGCGTTGAACGAGCGTTCGCTCAGGACCACCACACTCACATTCTGTTTAGCAAGTCCCGCCGCTCGCAGGACCGGCTGTGCATAATCGCGCAACAATTGCTCGATCTCGGCGTCACGGATGATAGGCATCCCGCGCGTCGCACTGTCCTGAGCGTGTGCGGGCGCGATGCCGGCGGTGCCGACGGCGACCGCGGTGAGCAAGGCGATCGCCCGGGCTGCTGGCGCCCTGCGCCGCGTCCTGATAGGTGTGCCGTCCAAGGACATGCCGATGTGCACCGAATGCGCGTGAAACTATTGACGCTCTTACAGGCGGTCAACGCAGCCTGCGATCACGACCCGGTCATGACGGCGCCGGTCGCAAGCAAACCGGGGAATGCGGCGGCAGCGGGGCAGGGAAACAAGGCCCAATCGGTCAAAAACGATGCTTGATGCGGCAAAAAGGCTATTGGCGCCATCGAAACGCAGCGATGTGCCACCGTTCATCGTCATGGATGTCATGGCGGCGGCGGCGCAACGCGAGGCGCAGGGCGCCAATATCATTCACATGGAGGTCGGGCAGCCGGCCGCCCCGGCGCCGGCGACGGCCATCCGAGCAGCACAAGCTGCGCTTGCACACGGGCGCATCGGCTATACCGAGACGCTGGGAATAGCATCACTGCGCGCGCGCATCGCACGCCACTACAGGGATGCCTACGATCTCCTTCTTGATCCGGCTCGCGTCGTCGTGACCACCGGCTCTTCCGGTGGGTTCATTCTGGCATTCCTGTCACTGTTCGAGCCGGGCGACCGTGTCGCCTTGGCCAATCCCGGCTATCCGCCGTATCGCCACATACTCTCGGCGCTCGGATGCGAGCCGGTGCTCATCGAGACATCCGCGGATACGCGGTGGGCTTTGTCGACCAAAGCACTGCTCGCGACGCACCAGCGCAAGCCGCTCAAGGGCGTCGTGATTGCAAGTCCAGCCAATCCGACCGGCACCATGATGGATGCGGACGCGCTCACGCGGCTAATCGCGGTCGCCGAAGCGGAAGGCATTCGGGTCATCTCCGATGAAATTTACCACGGACTCGACTATGCGTTTGCCGCCGAAACCGCGGCCAACGTGTCGGACCGTGCTGTCGTGATCAATTCCTTTTCGAAGTATTTCTGCATGACCGGCTGGCGTGTCGGTTGGATGATCGTGCCGGACGTTCTGGTCCGCTCGATCGAGTGTCTGCAGGGCAACCTTGCGATTTCGGTGCCGACGCTGGCGCAGGTTGCTGCTGAGGCCGCATTCGATGGCCGCGAAGAAATGGAAGCCGTCAAGCATGGCTATGAAGAGAACCGGCGAATTCTCATTGACGGTCTGCCGAAAGCCGGGCTCGATAAGTTTCTGCCGGTCGATGGGGCGTTCTATCTCTACGCGGATATTTCGAGTTTCTCTGCTGACAGCCTGGATTTCGCAAAACGCATGCTCAACGAAGCGAGCGTTGCTGCAACGCCGGGCATCGACTTCGATCCG
>Ga0157374_10006377_pt1 | contig 10008 bp, 8 predicted proteins | sample M25metaG_FD_115308 | JGI IMG/M metagenome (GOLD analysis project Ga0157374, IMG submission 115308) | Miscanthus rhizosphere microbial communities from Kellogg Biological Station, Michigan, USA - M2-5 metaG | ecosystem: Host-associated > Plants > Roots > Rhizosphere > Soil | place: USA: Michigan... | reverse complement strand
GCCAACCTCGCCGATCAAGACCTCCTTGCCTGAAAATGCGTTGACCACCTGACGGCGGATTGCCTCAACATGGGCGACCGCGTTGCGGGCGGGAATCGGAAAATCCTCCCAATAAGGCAGAATATGTATCGCGATAAAGTCAACGGCGTTGGCTACGTCGGTGTTACGCAGCCAGAACTCCCAGACGTCGGCGTAGGTCACAGGGACGTGCACGCGCGCCTTGACTGCGCGGATCGTGTTGGCGAGGTCTGTCGCGGTCATATCGCCGCGCAACAACACCTCATTGCCCACGACAACCGAACGGATCGTGCCGGGATATTTGTTCGCGAGGGCAACGGCCGTTTCGATCTGGTACTGGCTCTTTAGCGGACTGCTCGACAGCCACAGCCCCTGCATCACTTTCAGGCCATGCCTGGCCGCAATCCCGGCAATCTGGTCCAGCCCGAAATCGACCGAGTACGTGCGTATGCAGTTCGTGACCTGAGCCAGGCGCGTAAGATCATCCTCGATCTGAGCCACCGGAATGACGATGGACGGGTCGAGCGGCGTCTGGCTGCCGCGGAACGGCGTGTAGGAAACGCAATAGAGCTTTTCAGCGCGGCCGTACTGCGATGGCGTCAAAAGCACCGGAGCCCCAAGCCAGGTCCAGACACCGGCTATAGCCACTGCCGTAAGGGCGAGGCAGGCGAAGGCATGGCGCATCGGCAACCCAATCGGAAAAGGGCAATCGTCGTGGCGACGGCTTATCGTGCGACATCGCCCCTGCCAAGCTGGCCCGTCTTAAGCAAGGAACGTGGTTACGCTGGACAAAATTCGCGGTTTGAGGCCAAGTCTCGTTCTGCAAACTATAGTTAAGGAAGCCGCCCGACGGTGCGGATTTGCAACCGCCGTATTAGCGTCCCAATCCGGTCGCACACACAGAATCCAAGGGCGTCCAAGAGCAAACATCCGACGGGGCCAATGCGGATTTCTCCCAAGTTGCGTCAGTTCTTAGCCGTACTGTCTTGCGTGGCGGCTTTTGGGTTCACTGTTCCGGCTTTCGCGCAAAGCGGCGGCAACGGCAAGCCACCCGAGCCGCAAAAACCGGCCGCTGACGCCGCCAAAGAGACCCAGAAAAAGATCGATGAAATAGCCGAGGCCACCCGTGTTTTGGCCGGCCCGGCCGGAAATCCGGAATGTGTCTGGCTTGGCCGCCGCGTGGTTAGCCTCCTTTGGCGCGACGACCTGGATACGGCCTTCCGCCACCTCGATCTCTACGACCGTTTCGGCTGCCCCAGCGCCCATATTCAGGCCACCTTTCGCTGCCTGGTCCGCCAGGGAAACATCGATCCCAAGGTTCAGGAAACCCTTAACGGCAGGGTCCATGCCTGTTGGTTAAATCCCGGGCTTGAGCCGGCTCCCGCCGAGGCCGCCGTTCAGCCGCCGGCCGCAACTTCGGGCGGAACAACCCAGCGGTAGACCGCGTTTCCCCGTTAACGAAATTCATTAGGGCGCCATGCGAGTGCCAAGGATTTGCCATGTCGCCTAGTTACTTGAATAACCACCTTACGCCGCGCTACGCTGTACCCTTGCAGACGGAGTGTCGGCTGAGCCCAGGGGACGGGCTCGAGGGTCTGCCATCCTGCCCCACTTGGTTTTGAGTAGTATGCGCACCGTCGCTGCCGTCGTCGCCCTTGTGGCGTGCGTGCATGCCGGATTGTGGGTCCTAATGCGCGAGAATGTTCGCGCCCCCAATTTCGACGGCCAGCTCGCGAGCGTTTCCTACGCACCTTTTGAAGGTTCGGCGCATCCGGATTCCGGAGCCAGGGCGCGCACCGCGCAAATTCGCGCCGATCTCAAGATGCTGGCGCCTCTCACGCGCGCTATCCGTACGTATTCCTCTACGGGCGGCGTGGAGCTCGTGCCCGGCATCGCGTCCGAATTCGGATTGCGTGTCACGGCCGGCGCCTGGATCGACAAGAATCAGGATCGCAACGAGCGCGAAATCCATTCGGTGGTCGATCTCGCGAAGCGCCACAGCAACATCAACGGAATCATCGTCGGAAACGAAACCATCTTCCGCGGCGAGCAGAAGGTGGCCGACCTGATCAAGATGATTCAACGCGTGAAGCGTTCAACCAACGTTCCGGTGACAACAGGCGAAATCTGGCATGTATGGATCGAGCATCCGGAGCTTGTTTCGGCTGTCGACTACATCGCCGCACACATATTGCCCTATTGGGAAGGATTCTCGGAGGCGCAAACTGTCGATCAGGCCGTGGTGATCTACGACAAACTTCGTCAGGCGTATCCCGGCAAACGAATCGTCATCGCAGAGTTCGGCTGGCCAAGCGCCGGCTACAATATGCATCGGGCAAATCCCGGACGCATCGAGCAGGCGGTTGTGTTGCGCGACTTCGTCAGCCGGGCCGAAGCTTACGGCATGGATTACAATATTGTCGAAGCGATCGATCAGCCATGGAAGATCTTCGAAGGTGGCGTCGGCCCGTATTGGGGGCTCTTCGACGCAGCACGGCATCCGAAGTTTAACTGGACCGGCCCGCTCACCGATCCTGACCATTGGCGGCTTGGCACGATCGCCATTCTCGTTAGCGTGCTGCTGTCGCTTCCTCTGCTCGCGATGAGCACTGTGACATTGATGCAGACCGCCATGCTCGCCGGCGCCGCGAATGTCGTGGGCGCCTGGTTCGCCGCCGTGTTTGGATACTGGAACGGACACTATTTTGTCCCGGGCGCCGCCTTCGCACTTGGCCTCGGCATGCTGTTGTTAATTCCACTCATTGTGATCGCGCTTGCGCGCATCGAGGAGATCGCGGCGGTCGCATTCGGACGCAAGCCGCTCCGGCTGATTTCGAGTCCGCCGGTAGCCCCTGATATGATCTTGCCCAAGGTCTCGATTCATATTCCGGCTCATAACGAACCACCGGAGATGCTCAAACAGACGCTCGATGCAATCGCACGGCTCGACTATGAGAATTACGAATGCATCGTCGTGATCAACAATACGCCGGACCCGGCGCTCTGGCTGCCGATCGAGGAGCATTGCCGAACGCTTGGCGAGCGCTTCAAATTTGTACGCGCAGATAACATCGTCGGGTTCAAGGCTGGCGCGTTGCGACTCGCTCTCGTGCATACGGCTGCCGACGCAGAAGTCATTGGCATTCTCGACGCCGACTATGTCGTACAGCCGAATTGGCTCAGGGATCTGGTGCCGCTCTTCCGCGATCCGGCCGTTGGTCTCGTGCAGGCCCCGCAAGATCACCGTGATGGCGAACAGAGTCTCATGCACCACGCGATGAACGGCGAATATGCCGGATTCTTCGATATCGGCATGGTGCAGCGGAACGAGCACAACGCGATCATCGTGCACGGCACGATGTGTCTTGTCCGGCGCGCGGCCATCGAGGCAGCCGGCGGATGGTCGAGCGACACAATATGCGAAGACACTGACCTCGGTCTCTCTTTGCTCGAACTCGGCTGGCAGACCCACTACACCAATAAGCGCTACGGCCATGGTCTGCTGCCGGACAGTTTCGAGGCTTACAAGAAGCAGCGTCACCGTTGGGCCTATGGCGGGTTCCAGATTCTCAAAAAGCACTGGCGGCGGTTTCTGCCGGGCGCCAGCCGGCTCACGCGCGAGCAGAAGCGTGAATTTACGCTGGGCTGGCTCAACTGGCTCGGCGCCGAAAGCATCGGAGTTGCGGTCGCTATTCTCAATATTATCTGGGTGCCGGTGATCGCATTTCTTGATATTGCGGTGCCAGACCGCATCCTCACCGCGCCGATCCTTGTGAGTTTCATCGTCTCGGTCGTACACTTCGGGACGCTCTATCACCTGCGCGTGCGCCCTCGCATAGGTCAGCTGCTTGGATCGGTTTTCGCGGCAATGTCGGTGCAGTGGACGGTCGCACGAGCGGTCAGCCTCGGCTTGCTCAAGGATCACTTGCCATTCGTTCGTACATCGAAGGGCGGCATGCGTCGCTCAACCGACTTCCACGCCTTTTGGGAAGCGGTGCTGGCAGGCCTCTTGATTCTCGGCGCGGTTGTGCTGGTCATGACCAACTACAAGGAAATCCGCGAGATCAACATTTTCGCGGTTGTGCTTGTCGTGCAGAGCCTGCCCTTCATCGCAGCCGTCGGCCTGGCGTTGATCGAACGCACGCGCCTCAACGATTTTGCCTATTGGCGCAGCCTCGAGGCTCGGGTCACCGCGGCGCTGCCCATCGCGCGGCGAAGCGCCACGATGGCCGAAGCCACGCGCACTGCCCCGGCGCCGAAGCCGGGTGAGCTGGTGCAATAGCGGCTGGTTACGCGGCCAGCGCCGTTTCGACCAACTTCACCCAATAAGACGTCCCGAAGGGAATCACGTCGTCGTTGAAGTTGTAGGCCGGGTGATGCAGCCCCGCGCTGTCGCCGTTGCCGATCCAGATGAAGGCACCCGGCCGCGCATTCAGCATGTACGAAAAATCCTCCGCACCCATCATCGGCGCCAGTGATGTATCGACTTTGTCCTGGCCGGCAACCTGGCTTGCGACCGAGGCCGCGAACTCGGCCTGCCGTTCATGATTGACCAGCACCGGATAACCGCGCCGGTAAGTGAGCTTCGCTTTCGCACCATAGGCCGCTGCGGTGCTCTCGACGACGATGGCCAGACGCTTCTCCAGGAGATCACGTACATCCGGCAACAGGCTTCGTGCGGTACCGCGCAACTGGACCGTTTGCGGAATGACGTTGTCGGTATTGCCGGCGCGAAACATGCAAATCGAAACGACCGCCGATTTGAGCGGGTCAATATTGCGCGACACGACTGATTGGATTGCATTGATGATCTGTGCCCCGACCAAAACCGTATCGATGGCAAAATGCGGGCGCGCGGCGTGCCCCCCGACACCTTCAATATCGATTGTCACGGCATCGGCCGATGCCATCATCGGCCCCGGCCGGACGCCAAAGGTGCCTACCGGCATGCCCGGGTAATTGTGCATGCCGTAGACCTCACCGATGCCGAAACGATCCATCAGCCCGTCGTTGACCATTTCCTTTCCGCCACCCCCACCCTCTTCCGCCGGCTGGAAAATCACCACCGCGGTGCCGGCAAAGTTGCGTGTCTCGGTAGGCTCGCGTGCTGCGCAGAGCACACTGGCCGTATGCCCGTCGTGACCGCATGCATGCATTTTCCCGGGGATGGTAGATCTGTACGGAACATCATTCGCCTCCTCGATCGGCAGCGCATCCATGTCGGCGCGCAACCCGATTGTCTTGCCCGGGAACCCTTTGCGGCCGCGGATGACACCGACCACCCCGGTGCGTCCGAGGCCGGTCACAACCTCATCGCAACCGAAAGCCTTGAGCTTCTCGGCAACCGAACCCGCGGTACGGTGCACGTCGAACAGCAGCTCGGGGTGGGCATGCAGATCGCGCCGCCAGTCGGTAATTTCGCGATGCAGGTCCGCGACACGGTTGACGATCGGCATGGCAATCTCCAGGCGGCACAAGCCGCGCCATTAGTCTAGCAAATCCCGGGCCTTGCGCGAATTCAAGAAGGTGGCGTGCGCCTATTGACCGGGCTGGTCGGGGCCCCTACACAGCGGCCAGCGCATGACTCCGAAAATCTCGCCCTCGGCTTCATCCTAAGGGCAATTCCACTTCGGACACGCTCATGTGTCAGATGGCGAGCGCGTAGCTCAGGCGGTAGAGCAACTGACTTTTAATCAGTAGGTCGAGGGTTCGAGTCCCTCCGCGCTCACCAAATAAAATCAGGCACTTCTTGCATTTTTAGAGGGTGCCTGATCTCCCAAAAAAGGGCTCAGGGTAAACAATAAGGTAACAATACGTCCGACTTTCATGACCGATCAATTTAAGTACGACATCGCCTTCTCGTTTCTGTCGGGCTAGCATAATGCTGGTCACCTTCTCTTGCGTCTCAGCTCGCTCTCGTTGTGTTCCATCAGCCGCCTCATCAGGAAGTCGGCCATGGCGGCAGGACCCGACGGCAAGGTCAGGACTTACAAGTCGGTCGAAGGCATTCCGATCCACGAGCTGAAAATCGTGAAGCCCTAAGGACGTTTTGTGTCTGGAGCCGTGTCCAGATCACGTTCGGTTTACCCTAGACAACGGACGTTAGCGCACAGACGACAGCTCAACTAATATCGTGCGGCGAGGTGCAATGAAGAAACTGCTCTGCATTATTGCTGCCGCTATGGCTTTGATAGTCGCATCAAGTATGGCCATGGCAGAACCGAAAAAACGGTCTTTATCAACTCATCGTATGAAGCCGCCACGGTCAGTACCTGCGCCACTTCGTCAATGGCCTCCCAACAATCCAACATTCAGGGAATACGAGGAACTCAAACGCCAAGGTTGGTACAAAGCAGATAAGGCTTGATGCGCGGCAGGGCAAACCGTCGATTTTGTTTGCGTCAACGGCGGGCTGCATCTTCCCCTCGCCCACTCACTCAAACCGACGGCCGCCGCGCCAGCGCGACGATGCGCGGCCTGCCGTGGCCGTTACAGCGGGGGCACTGGACGCCCCGCAGCGCCACTCGGATCGACGCCTCCGGGTCGCGCGGCTTCACGCGCAAGTCCAGGTCACCCGCCGCTCTAGCTGGGGATAACCGCCTCGCTGCCCAAATCCAGACACAGAGTAATCCTTGGTGGCACGTGGGAGCGATCTACCGGAGTACCTGAACGTGCGCGCCTCTTCTCGCCTGTCGAAACGCCTGCCTGTTGGCACCAAGTACGTCGTCGAAAGCGCCGGCGCTTTCGTACGGCGCTTCGTCGAGCTGCCCGACGGCGAGAGGGTTTTACTCCCGACGCGCAAGGCACTGCGTAACTGCGCGGAACGCGTCAGCCTCGTGCCCGATCAAGCCCCACGTCGACGGTCAAAGGTCACCCGTTAGTTCTAGCCGGCTGGCAATCAGCGCAGCACGTCCTTGAGTTTACTTCGCACGTAGCCTTCAGCGCCGCCGTACGGCTTCGCGGCCTCGACGAGTTCGCCATAAAATCCAGCCATCGTGGCGTCTTCTACCAGCTCGTCAGCTCGCAGCCGGACCCAAACGTCTTCCGGGTCGGTACTCTCACTCGGGGAGCCGAGATTTTCGGCCGTCCATATACGCAACCACGTTTCGAACTTTTCGAGCTGCTGTTCCATCACGAGACTGTCTACGCTGTCAGCCCTTCGTAATGCACCCCGCACATGTCGTGCATCTTGCGTCCCGCTCGCACCTAGGGACCGGATGCAGCCTCACGCTGCGCCAACAATCTCGCGCCACGTCAGTCGATTGGTGAACCGCCCGCACATGATCTAAGTACTCACATGTCCGCACAAATTCAGTAGCGCAAAGGGGTCAGCCATGGCCGCCAAATTTATTTCTCATGTAATCGCTATTCTCGGCGCAGTCATGATTGTTTCTCTGGCGCTGACAATCGTGATGTTTCCTGTTGCGCTGATTTGGGTTGGGCAACCACCGGGGAACGTGGCCATGACGATGGCCGATGCTTTTGCCACCGTCTTCTCCGTGGCCTTTTTTGCTGCGTTCGCGCTCGCGATGGCCGAACAGCGGCCGGGCAGTAGCGGACCACACTGAAAGCGCTGAAGGACGCGCTGGAGCGCCGGGACTTCAAGACGATGAAGTGGAAGCGACCGCAAAGAAAATAGAACTCGCCCGAGAAAAAGGGCCGGCTATATAGTGCCGTCCGGCCCGGAGTGAAGACCCGCAGGGCCTGTTATTTTTCGCAACGGCAGTGCACGCCCGTTATTGCAGCTGCTTATCCGCGTCCCCAGCTTTTTGGACAAGCGGGCAATCCGTCCCCCAACTTTTGCCCGTCCCTACGGCCCTTGGTCGCTTTCCCCGGCGGCCAAGGGCTTTTGTCTTTACGCCGCCATGTCCGCTTTGCCCCCGAAAGCAGACATGTGCAGCGCACAAGCCGATGTCCGCTTTGTGCCAATAGCGGACATTATGAACTACGCAAAAAGAAAGGCCGCCTCGCGGCGGTCTCTCCAAAATCCCGTTCAGGCGATTGAATTAGGCCCTGAGAGCAGCAGCCTTCCGCTTCCTTCTCCACCCAAGCACCCCCAACGCGCCGAGGCCGGTCGCGAAGAGAGGAAGGGTGGCGGGAAGCGGCGTCGAGGAAACCGCGTCAGACCCAACCGTCAGATGCTGCGGAATAAGATCGCCGACGGCGATAATATTATTGAATTGGTCGTGCATATCGAAAAAGCCGAGGAAGGAATCGCCGGGCTGAACGTCATAGCTGACCGGCGAGTCGACTTGGCCGAACATGAAAGTGGCGCTTTGGATAAAAATAAAAAGCTCCGATAATATGAGGTCACTTCTAACATCGACGCCATACGATTTTGGAGATAACACGTTGGTTTGCACATTCGAGTAGTAGCTGCCGTCAAAGAAGACTGGAGCTCCCGAACTGATCGACAAACTAGCGCTCACCAGCGGGCTCGCCAATGTCGGAGAAATTGCCGGGCCGCCAAAAAGCTGGTCCTCGGTGGGGTGTGTATCGTGAGTTCCAAGTGAGGTGTCGTATCGCAAAACGGCTGTGAAAGACCGACCATCGAGGAGGTTGGTGGTGGGGCCGAATATGCCGTTGGAATCGAATAAGTACCGGTCATCTGCCATCACACGTCCGGTAATTGTCACGTCGACGACCGAGGCACTCGCCGTTACACTCAATGTCGCCGCGGTGCCAAGCACCAAGGCAAAGACAATTCTTTTCATCATACGCGCCCCCGAGTTTTCATCTGTTCCCCCCAAGTAGATGCCAATAGGGAATGGTGGCAGCTTACCTTGGGTTGTCACTTGCCATATTTCAAACATTCTCGAGAGCGCGCCCCGAGTCCGCTCTGGGTCATTAGCGGACATTTGCGCTGCAATAGGCCATGTCTGCTTTACCCCTGAAAGCGACACTCATAGCGTCATAAGGAAAGCCCCACGCACCGTCGCTTTACATCCGAGTGGTTGCCAATTTAGCTCTGCACCTTTGGCGGCCTGTATCGGCGCCTGGTCACCGCGCCTGATCAGCAGTTCGGGCACCGCGCGTATCCGTAAAGCGTGTAGTTCGGACATACTGCCACATCAAAACCAGTTGGTGTTCCTCCCGGCGTGTAGCCCATCTCGGGATGGCAGCCGCGTGGAACCGGTATGCAGCCTACGACGGTGCAAGCAATCTGTGGCTGTGCAGCAGTGGCAGCCTTCGTGTTACTCTTGTGGTGCCTAGACGCCGCGCTGGCCGGCGTCAACGCAAGTGCAAGCACAACGGCCGTAACAATGGGTACGATTGTTTTCACGCGTCAGCTCCACGAGCTTGGTAGATTGTACGGTCGCGGTCAGCGCCGATGGCCTCGTCGAGCATGATGTAGATTTGCGGAGATCAGATCGAGTTGGACCAAGGGCCAACCGACTGAACGCCGTACCCGAATGTCCGCTTGGGTCAAAAGCAGACATGTGCAGCGCAAAACGGTATGTCCGCTTTACCCCGAAAGCGGACATGTGCAGTGCACCAGCCAATGTCCGCTTTGTGCCCGAAGCGGACATTGCTTCATTTTCGGGTAGCCTTAGCCGAAACTATTCGAGGTTTGATGGATGACCAAAACGGAGGGCCACGTCGATGGACTGCGAACTATGCAATGCCGAAACGGCGTTGTTCAGTGACGACAATGCTTTTGTCCGTTACGACAATAACAGTCTCAGCAAGGGGCACGTCTTGGTTGTTCCACGGAGGCACGTTGCTGACTTCTTCGAAATGACGTGGCCTGAAAAAACATCAATTATTGCTTTGCGGGATAGGGCGAAGGCGCACATTTCACAAGAGCACTCACCCGATGGCTACAACATCGGTGTCAATATCGGTAAGGCCGGGGGTCAATCACGCATGCACGTCCACATCCACCTGATCCCGCGGTATGTCGGCGACGTTTCAGACCCGAGCGGTGGAATACGTTGCGTTCTGTCGCGCCGACCGCACTAATGTCCGCTTTGGGTCAAAAGCGGACAT
>Ga0157374_10006375_pt1 | contig 10010 bp, 9 predicted proteins | sample M25metaG_FD_115308 | JGI IMG/M metagenome (GOLD analysis project Ga0157374, IMG submission 115308) | Miscanthus rhizosphere microbial communities from Kellogg Biological Station, Michigan, USA - M2-5 metaG | ecosystem: Host-associated > Plants > Roots > Rhizosphere > Soil | place: USA: Michigan... | reverse complement strand
TTCGAGCTGCCGCACGTCTGGCCCGAGAACCGTCCGCTCTCCGAGCGGCTCTTCGCTCTGCACCGCTGGCTGGGGATCGCCATCGCCGCGGTTGCCGCCATCCATATCGGCGCGGCGCTTCAGCATCATTTTGTGCGCAGGGACCGGGTTCTCATGCGCATTCTCACCGGCTGATTCCGGCCCCGCGCGTCATGGTACGCCCGCCATCGGTCCGGTCGGTCGGAGAACTCACCTCTCCCGAGGTATCCCAGTGTCTGCGCGCAACCTCGATCCTCTGCCTGCCGATCGGGGCGGTCGAGCAGCACGGCGCGCATCTGCCGCTCGATACCGACGTAGTCGTCGCGGAAGAGCTCACGCGCCGCATCGTTGCGCGCTGGGGCGACGAGCTCGATCTATGGCAGCTTCCCACCGTTTCCATCAGTCTGTCGCGCGAGCATGACTGGGCGCCGGGAACGCTCTCCCTGAGCATTCAGAACTTCGTTGCCTTGCTGCGGGAGCTTGCCGGCAACTTCGTGCGTGCGCTGCCGGCCCGCAACCTCGTCATCGTCAATGGCCATGGGGGAAATCGGGGGGTGTTGGACAACCTCATCCACGAGCTGCGCGGCGATTTCGGGCTCAATGCCTGCGTCATCCATCCCTTCGATCTCGCCAAGGTCGACATGAACGCGACCAGTCCCGATGTTCATGGCGGCAATTGCGAGACCTCGGTGATGCTGGCATTGGCACCGCAGCGCGTGCGTCGCGAGGCAATCGCACGTCCAGCCAATCCGCCGGACGACAACGTGATCGCCGCGCTGATCTTCGATCGCGGCGCGAGCTTTCCGTGGCGCACCGACGATCCGCGTCTCACCTCCAGCGGCGCCATCGGGGAGGCCCATGCGGCCTCGCGCGAACTCGGAGAAGCGATCATCGCCAGTGTCGTCGAGGAAGCGCGTGGCGTGCTCGTACGCTTGCTGGAGAACCAGCGCCTGCTGCCGCCGACGTCACGACCGGAATAGTCGTCAGGCAGCTCGAGCTTCGGTCCGTCGTTCGTAACGGGCGAGAACAGCCGCCACTGCGCCTGCCAGCGTAGCGAGCACGCACCAGTAGGCGTAACGGAAATCGGCGGCCACGCCGACCGGGAAGAAGGTCATGACATAGACGACCGCTGAGGCGGTCACGCTCACGGCAAAGGCCCCCGCCGGCGTCGATCGCGTGCGCCACGCCCAACCACCGATCAATATGGCAAGGACCAGCCAAAGGCCGGGCCGGAACAGCAACGTCGGCTGCAGCACGTCATGGAGCGCAACCAGCGGCGTGAAGGTGCGGCTATGGCCATAGCTCGATGAGGGATCGAGCCAATCCCAGACCGGCAGAACGAGATTCGAACGGGCGAGGAACTGCCACATGAATGTCGCCCGGTGGCTGAGATAGGCGAGGGGATGGGTGGAGACCGCCTTCCACCAGGCCTCGATCACGCGCGGTGTGCCGAAAATCGTGTCGTCGGGGCGCTCCAGCCGTTGCATCACGAAAGGGCAGGGCGGCACGTGCCAGTAGGAGTCCCAGCGGACCGGGTCGTAGCATTTGCTGGTGAGGAGTGCCGTCTGCTCCGGGCTCCACGTGACCGGAAACTGATTTTCTCCGGAGAAGTGAGTGATGCCGCCGAGATCGAAAACGAAAATCGAATGCAGCGGATTCTGCCGCTTGGCGTCAAGAAGGCCATAGTAGACCAGCGGGACGAGCGCGTACGACAGAACCACGGCAGGCAAAAACACGATGGCCATGCGCCTGGCATCGAAGCGCATGGGCCAGACGACATAGGCGGCGAGAAACGGCGCGGCGAAAATCGCATTGGGCCGCAGCAGCACGCCGAGCGCGACCAGAAGCAGCGCGAAGGTCTGGATAAGACGCCGCCAGCGCACCGGCAGGCTCGCGCCCGCCAAGGCCAGCACCGCGGCGACGAGCCAGACGACACCGAACAGGACGTCGCGCCAGACCATGCCCACAAAGAAGAATGCCGGAGGCGCGAGCGCGAGCAGCAGGGTCAACAGGCCGAGCCACGCCACGCGCCGCACCGCGATGAGCGCAAGCAGACCAAAACCGAGCCAGTACAGCGTGGCCGTCAGCAGGAACATGCTCAACGAGCCGGGCGCGATCGGGTCGATGAGCCGCCATAGCGCACCCATCACCGGCGATTGCCAATCGCCGAAACGCCACGCCTGGGCGTCGGCATAGACGTAGCGCGCGTCGGCGGTGTTGTAGCCCGGATGGAACACCAGCAGCGTCAGTGCAAAGCCGCCTACTGCCATGAGCAACACGAGCCATGCGAGCGACGTCCGGCCCCGCGCATCGGCTGGGGATACGACCGTATCGCTATCCTGCACGGCTGCCATCGACCACCCGACTCATCCCGCGCGCTGTCGTATCCCAGGGACGAGAGCCGGGATAGTCGTACGCAAGCGCTGTCTAGTCGGGCCGGCGCGGGTGCTCAATAGCGCCATTCGCGCTGTGTGACGTCAGGGGACGCCGACGGGCTGGGCCACGCGTCGACGGGAAATCGGGAGACATGAACGCGCGCCTCCGGCACTGCGCCGTCGGAGGACTGGCGAGCGCCCAGCTTTCAGCGCGAGCGAACCGTCAATTTCCGGCGGCGGTGCGCCGGGTCTGATCAGTACGGATGCGACCAGAATTCGACCGGCAGACTGCTGCCCTGCCTGACCATGATGTCGTGCGGCGAGACCGGGGCTGACGCTTCCAGTGCCCCGACCTTCGGCTTGGCCAGCGTGGTGACCGACCAGACTACTGCGAGCGCGGCGATCGCCGCGACAGCAGCCAAAACAAAGCGCTTGCGCATCTGTCATCTCCTCGTTCGGATGAACTGCGCAACGGCATTGCCATGTCGAGCGCCGATCCTGCGTGAGGGACTTCACAGAGCCTGATCTTTCTTTGGCGAAAACCGTGTATACTGGGTCAACCCCATGGAATCAGAGGACTTAAAGCATGCGTATTCGACGAACAAGCCTATTGGCCACCCTTGCCGTCACGCTGATTGGCACCGCACCCGGATGGTCGCAAAGCAGCACGCTGAAAATGCTCGACCCGGACAATGACAGCACCGTCGATCTCGCCGAGGCGAAGAGTGCGGCGTCCAAGACGTTCGATAAGCTCGATCGCGATCACGACGGCACCCTCGACCGGCGCGAGCTGCGTGGCCGGATCAACAAGAAGGATTTTGTCGCGGCCGATCCCGACAAGGACGGAACGTTGGACAAGAGTGAATTTTCCGCCGTGGTCGAAAAGCGCTTCACGGCCGCCAATCCCGATAATGACGGCACGCTCGACGCCAAAGAGCTGAAAAGCAGCGCCGGCCGCTCGCTGGTGCGCCTGATCAAGTAGCGCAGCGCGAACGGTCCGCTGGCGGGACGCAGAAGCGCTTGATGAATCCGGGGGCTACCAGATGGAGAGCCCCGGATCGCCGGATTTCGAGACGGCCAGCGCCATCCAGGCTCTGGCCCTCGCGGATTCTGCGATGCGGTCGGCGCGACAAGGAGCGCTTTCCTTCAGGCCGCCCGCCTCCACGTATTGCTGGGCGATCCTGCCGAGGGAGCGGCAGTTCGGCGACGTCTCGTATTTCGAGCTCTTGTCGCGAACGTCGATGACGCACCGGTTGACGGCTTCGCTGAGCTGAGTGGCGATCGCCTCGAGCTGCGACTCGCTGGAGGAGCAGCCCGACATCAGCGGTAAGAGCAGAAAGAGCGGAAGCAGACGTTTGCTGGGCCTCATGTCGGTTTCCTCAAAGGAGCGGCGCGGCTTGCGTCCGCGGGCTGCGGTGGTTTGACCCTTACGCCGGGGAGAGCGGCGGCCCCATTCGCGGGGCTGGCAACGCACCATGAGAGAGAACGTTGGCACAAATCCGCGGTTCCAGACAGGGACCTGAGGTTCGGCGATTGTCTGGGAAGACTGTTCAGGAGCGTTGCTCGTTCGCGTCGGGTTGCGGGTATGACGGCAGGGTGAATTGGAAGGTCGCGCCCGGCCCGCTGTTGGGCGAGGCCCATAATCGTCCATCGTGCGCTTCGATGATCGACCGGGAGATCGACAATCCCATGCCCATGCCGCCAGGCTTGGTCGTGTAGAAAGAGCCGAACAGTCGGTCGGCGTTCTGCGGCTCGATTCCGATGCCGGAGTCCTGCACCGTCACCAGAACCTGGTTGGGCGCGCCCAGGTGCGATCGGATCAGGAGGTCGCGGGGCCGGTCGGTAACGTCGGCCATCGCCTCCATCCCGTTCATCACAAGATTGATGATCACCTGCTGCAGCTGCACCCGATCGCCGAGCACCGGCGTCAACGCAGGCGCGAGGTCGCGCAGCAGTACGACGCGATGATCGAGCACCTCGCGTTGGACCAGGAGAAGGGCCTCCTCGATGACGTCGTTGATATCGAGCCGCGTCTTCTGCGGGTCAGTCTTCTGGCACAACGCGCGCAGACGCTGGATCACCTCGCTCGCCCGATGGCCGTCGCTGATCATGCATTCCACCGCACCGCGCGCCTCAGCCACATCGGGCGGCTGCGGGGCGAGCCAGCGCAGGCAGGCGGCGCCATTGGTCACGATGGCGGCCAGCGGCTGGTTGACCTCGTGCGCGATTGAGGCCGTCAGCTCTCCGAGCGTCGTGATCCGGGTCACGTGGGCGAGTTCCGTCTGCGCCTGACGCAGCGCGAGCTCGGCCTGATTGCCCCGGACCTCCGCGGTTATGTTGCTGCCGACACCGCGATAACCGAGGAAATGGCCGTCGCGATCGAACACGGGCTTGCCGCTGGTTTCGACGTAGACCGGCAACCCGTCCGGACGGGTCAATCGGTACACGAAGCCGCGAAACGGCCGATGCGCCTCGTGAGCGGCGATGTGGGCACGCCACTTCTCCGGCTCGTCCTTGACATCGCTCGCAACGTCCCATCGCCGTTGACCAAGGCCCGCGGAGGCGTCGAGGCCGACGGTGCTGATGTGATCCGAGATGTGCAGGAACCTGTGGTTCGGGCCGGTCTCCCACAGCCAATCCGACGCCGTCTCGGCATAGTCGCGGAAGCGTTGTTCAGTCTCTCGCAACGCTTCCTCGACCCGCTTGCGTTCGGTGTTCTCCTCGCGCAACGTGTCATTGGCCCGCTTGAGCTCTCCAACCGAGCCATCGAGCTGGTCGCGCGCACGCTCGAGCAATGCCTTGGCATTGTGCTGCGCGGCGGTCAGCAAGCCGACGAACAGGATCGACGCCGCGACGAGAAGAAGCCGCGGTACCTCATCGCGATCCACAGCCAACGAATAGAGCGGAGGCACGAAATAGTAGTCGAAGGCCAGAAGGGAGAGCGCCGCGGCGAGCAATCCCGCTCGCGACCCACCGAACCAGGCGCTGAGCATGACGGCGCACAGAAACAGCGGTACCGGCGCGCCCACCAGATGATCCTGCAGCCACAGTGCGCCCGCGAGCGCGCCCGCCACGGCGACGATAGCGACGGCATACCGCACCATCTCAGGGGGCGGTGACCGCCAAGCAGGTTTCGAGCTAGTCATGAAGCGATGCCTTGTCGCCGCGGCGAGGGTTCTCGCCGCGGCGCTTTTCCGCGGATGCCGGTACGATGCCGGCGCCGCTAGTAGAAGCCGCCCCACGGTCCTCGGCACAAGCCATAAAGTGCAGCTATCTCATATGTTTGATTGGCGACCCCGGCTGGATTCGAACCAGCGACCTTCAGCTTAGAAGGCTGTTGCTCTATCCCCTGAGCTACGGGGCCGCGACGGGAGGGTTGTAGCCCAGGACGTGGTCCAGCCGCCAGCGGCGGCAAGTCGGTTACGCCGCGCGGTGCCGGCAGTTGCCGCAGGTGTCGCCTTTCGCGAGGATGCGAATCTGGCGTAGCTTCGCGATGTCGCGATCAAGCATGTGCGCGCGAAGGACCGGGCGGCTGTGCCATGGGGGCGCTCGCCGGAAGCACGGTCAGCGATCGGAGGTCGACAAATGATCGACGTGCGCAGGCTTGGCCACGCCACGCTGACCACGCCCGATCTCGATCGGCAGATCGCCTACTACACCGAGGTTGTCGGTCTCACCCTGCTCGAGCGCGACAGCAAGCGGGCGGTGCTGGCGAGCAAGCAGGGTTTCGAGGCGATCGCGCTCGAGCCCGGCGCCCCCAATGCCCTTTCGCGGCTGGCGTTTCAGGTCGCGCCCGGGAGTGATCTTGCCGATGTGACGCGCGAGCTGGCGAGGCACGGCGTCAAGAGCGAGCGCCGCAGCGGCATTTCGCCCGGTGTCGCCGAGGCCATCGTCTTCAAGGACCCGAAGCACACCTTGATCGAAGTCTTCTCCGAGTACGTCTTCGCCCGCGAGGATCCGGTGCAGGCAGGCATCATGCCGCTCAAGCTCGGGCACGTGGCCTATCGCGTGAACGACGTGCAGCGGGTGGTGAAATTCTATACCGACGTGCTCGGGTTTCGGGTGTCGGATTGGCATGGCGACACCTTCGCGTTCCTGCGTTGCGGGCCCGATCACCACACCGTCAACTTCGTCTTCGACGAGGTCCCGCAGCTCCACCACATCGCGTTCGAAGTGAAGGACTGGGCGGAAATCCAACGCGCCTGCGAATGGCTCGCCAAGAACAACATCCATTTGGTCTGGGGACCCGGGCGCCACATCATCGGCCACAACGTCGCGATCTATCATCGCAACGCCGACAAGGTCCGGGTCGAGTTCTTCTGCGAAATGGACCTGATGAAGGATGAAGCGCTCGGCTACTTCGATCCGCGCCCCTGGCACCAGGACCGGCCGCAGCGGCCGAAGGTGTGGGGGCCGGATACCCTGCGGAATTATTGGGGCTTCGGATCGGAGCGCATCATCCGCGGCTATCAGACCCTGGAATAAAGGCTCGGCGCCGGGATTCCAGGAATAATCCGCCGTTGCTATGATCCTCCCGATAATAATTCACACCGGGAGGAGATGATGCGCGCACTGTTCGTTGTGGGTGCAATGTTCTTGGCGCAGCCTGTATTCGCCCAGAGCAACGAAAAATACACCGGCAGCAATGTCGACGTCCGCACGATCCTGAGCTTCAAGGCGTCGGACGCGGCGGTTCAGAAAATGCTCCCCGAAGGTTGGGAGGTGAATTCGCCTGCGGCCGGGCCGAGCAAGGGCGCCAATCTGGGTCTTAGCTTGATCGATCAAGTCACGGTGCAGGACGCCGAGGGAAAGCCCGCCACGACCTTCCGCGGTGCCGTTTTCACCATTCCGGCAAAGAAGAAGGGCACGGACACCGCGGGCACGATGGTATTCACCGGGCTCATGTCGCCAGGCGGCGCGCCGGGCGCCTATGGCGTCTACGTCCCGGCGAAGGCGAAGGTGGAACGCGAGGTCGAGACCGAAGCCGACGGCAAGTCGACCGCCGAGGAAAAGTGGGAATTCAAGGCGGACGACGGCAGCTCGATCGAGGTCAAGATCGAGTACGAGCGCGGCCCGGCCCTTCGAAGCAAGGTCGAGGCCAAGGTCTTTTCCGCGGCGAAGCCGGAATTCTACCGCATCTATCGCTTCGAGCAGGCCAGCGATGTGGCGCGCAGCACGGCGAACGGGGTCGATCGCGTGGGGAAGATTTCCGTGAAGGGTACCGGCGAGAAGCTCGCTCCGCTGTTCGACGGCGCGCAGCAATTGATCAGCGTGACCTCGATCCCCTGGTATTCCCGACAGGTCTACCTGCCGGGTTCATGATGCTCATGACCGGATCCCTTCCCGGCAGGCGGCCGGGAAGGGGAGGGTCGTCACAAGCGGCATTGACCGGGGCGACGCTCAGGTCAGGGTGAAGGTGAGGTCGCCGAGCTTCTCGATCGAGGTGACCAGCTTGTCGCCGGGCTTGAGCCACACCTGCTTGTCCTTCGGATAGCCGGAGATCACGCCCTCCGGCGTGCCGGTAAAGATGAGGTCGCCAGGCTTCAGCGTCATGTATTTCGAGATGTAGCTCACGAGCTGCTTGCAGTTGAACACCATGTCCGAGGTGTTCGAGGACTGGCGGATCTCGCCGTTGACGCGGCATTCGATCTTGAGATTGTCGCCGTCCACCTGGTCGGCGGTGACGAGCCACGGGCCGACGGGCGCCGATCCATCCAGAGTCTTGCCGAGCATCCATTGGGTCGAGCGCGACTGCAGATCGCGCGCGGTGAAATCGTTGCCGGTGGCGTAGCCGAAGATGTAATTGAGAGCGTCGGCTTCCGAAACGTTGCGGGCACGCCGCCCGATCACGATCACCAGCTCGGCTTCATAGTCGAACTTCTGCGCGTCCTCCTCCGATACGCCGATGACGCCGCCATGGCAGTTGAGCGCGGTGTTGTATTTGTTGAACAGGATCGGCTGCTTGGGCACGGGATTGCCGGTCTCGGCCGCATGCTTGCGGTAGTTGAGCCCGATGCAGACGATCTTTTCCGGGTTCGTGACGCACGGGCCGAAAGCAGCCTGGTCGGCGGCGACGAAGTAGCGTTGGGCGGACGCGCTCGCACCCGCCTTGGCGGCGAGCCGCTTGAGCCCGCTGATGTCGCCCTGTCCCTTGAACACCGCGTCGATGCTGGTCGGCGCGCCCTCGCGGAAATCCTGCTCGGCGGCAACGACGTCGAGGATACCGCGCTCGGTGCGCAGCCCGAGTCCGAAACCGTCGCCCCGTCGCAGCGTGGCAAAGGTCATGCCCTTGGGCAGCTGTGCCGGTTCGGCCGTTCTCGCGCCACCTTGGGCGGCGGCCTTGGTCGCCAAGCTCGCACCCGTCATCGCGGCCATGCCGACGATGCTGCTGGTCTTGAGAAACGTTCTGCGGTCGTGATCCATGGGTCGCCTCCCGTGTCATTGCCGGCGTCGTTGATCGGCGCGGCTTACGCAGGCGGACAATAGCGCATTTCGCGGTCCGCTTCCGGCGGGGAACGGCGAACCTGTGCCGAGCATTCCGCAAAATTCCGGTAGCACAAAAGATCATTCCGGATCAGTCATTTAGACAGGGTTGTCCGGTCTGGTGACGGTTCGTGCGGCGATCGCATGCAGGTACTTCGGCCACGACCTCGACATGTTTTGACGTTCACCTTGGTAGTCCCGATCGGAATCCCCGGCCGACGGGAATGGAGGATCCCCCATGCTCGCGTTCGTTCGCGCTGCCTGCGCAGCCGCGCTCGTTCTGCTGTTGTCCATCCCCGCCATTGCCGCCGACAAATCGTTCAGGCGCGACGATCTCACCGATGCGGCGATCAAGCTGGAAGCCCAGATCAAGGGCGAAGCGGGTCAGGTGTCGAAACCCGCCGCGGCGCTGCGGCGCGAAGCGGATGCCGCCTTCCAGCGCAACGACTTCCGCGGCGGCATGCAGATCCTGGGACAGATCGTGACGGTCGCACCCGACGACAGCGCGAACTGGCTCCGGCTGGCCAAGGCCGTTCTGCAGATCCGTCCGAGCAATGATCGCGAGAAGACCCTGCTGCTGGAGCGCGCCGCGACCGCCGCCTATATCGCCTATCAGCGCTCGAGCAACCCGAGCCAGGAGGCAGAAAGCCTCGTCGTGGTGGGGCGCAGCTTTGGTGATCGCTCGATCTGGCGGCCGGCGCTCGACGCGTTGCGGGTTTCGCTCGATCTGCGCGAGGTCGCCGAGGTGCGCCAGCAGTACGAGCGCATGCGCGAGGATCATGGCTTTCGCCTGCTCGACTACAGCGTCGACGCCGACGCGGCCTCGCCGCGTGCCTGTTTCCAGTTCTCCGAGGACCTGCCGGGCAAGCGCGCCGATTTCTCGCCGTTCGTCACTGTCGCCGGTCAGGACAAGCCCGCGCTCTCCGCGCAAGACCGTCAGCTCTGTGTCGAAGGTCTCAAGCACGGCGAGCGTTACAGCATCACCCTGCGCGCCGGCATCCCTTCGCTGGTGAAGGAGACGCTGTCGAAATCCGCTGACTTCAACATCTATGTGCGCGACCGCAAACCGCTGGTGCGTTTCACCGGCAAGGCCTACGTGCTGCCGCGCAGCGGACAGCGCGGCATTCCCGTCGT
>Ga0157374_10006372_pt1 | contig 10013 bp, 7 predicted proteins | sample M25metaG_FD_115308 | JGI IMG/M metagenome (GOLD analysis project Ga0157374, IMG submission 115308) | Miscanthus rhizosphere microbial communities from Kellogg Biological Station, Michigan, USA - M2-5 metaG | ecosystem: Host-associated > Plants > Roots > Rhizosphere > Soil | place: USA: Michigan... | reverse complement strand
TGGAAATCGTTGCTCAGAATTTTGCTGTATGGGTCGACGCCATAGAGAACTAAACTTGGATCGACGCTGGCCAGCGCCTTACGCACATTCGCTTCGAGGGTCGGCTGCCGGCCCGGCGCCCAGATCACGATGTTGCTTAGATATTGCGACCAGATTTCACCGCCTTGGTACCCCGGATCGTCATATTGCACGACTTGCGCTTCCGGCACCCAAAACATGGGCCGCACTGGCTTTCGTAAGCCCCATGTCATGTACCGCACATCGGCCGTGACTCCGACTATTTCGTAAGTTGTGGAATATTTGATTTTGCCGACCCCAAAGTGTTGCCCTATTGGGTTCTGGCCTTTGAAGAATCTCTTTACAAAACCTTCGTTAACCACTGCTACCTTACGTGTCATTGCAGTGTCCCCATCGGTGATGCGCCGGCCCTGAATGATCTTCGCGCCCATCGTCTCGAAAAAGCCCGGCGTCACGCGCGTCCACCCCGCGCCCGTGTCTTCTTTCGCGCCTGGCTCCGGCCTGCCGGCAATGCGAATCCCCATATTCCAGCTATCGCCCGACATCGGCGCATAGGTCGCGGACGCCACCATGCGCACGCCCGGAATCTCGCGCAGACGACCCTCAATTCGCCGGAACAGCGGCTCCATTTGCTCCGCTTTGTAGTTGCTCAGCGTCGGGTTGATCGAGGCGAGATACCGGCCATGTGGTTCGAATCCAAAATTCTGATGCTGCAGGTTGCGCAAGCTCTGGCCCAGCAGTGCCGCTGCGGACAGCAACACCAGCGACACCGTGACCTGCGCGATCACCAGCGACTTCTGCGCCCACGAGCGCCCGGCTCCCACCGATCGATTGGCTCCCCGCAACGCTTCCACTGGATCGGTATGCGAAGTCATCCACGCCGGTGCGATTCCAAACGCGACTCCCGTTAACACCGCTACTCCCAGTGCGAACAGTAGAACCGGCCGGGACGGCGTAGCATCAATCGGTATGTAATTTTTGGATCCGACATAAGCATTGAATGCAAGACGCAGAATCAGCTTTGTCCCCACATAGGCGACGCCGATGCCCAAAACGCCTCCAATCATTGCTAGCAGCAGTGATTCAACCAGCACTTTGCGTATCAGCCGTCCGCGCCCGACGCCCAGCGCCACGCGTATCGATATCTGTGCGCGATCCTTCAACCCGCGCGCCAGCATCAGATTCGCCAGATTCGCGCAGGCCACCAGCAGCACACATCCCGCCGCGATTAGCAGAAGCCGCAACCCCTCCTGGTATTGCTCCCGCATGTCCGCCACGCCGGCGCCGCCAGGGACAAGATGCAGCGTCTGCTGCTTCCACAGTTGTTTCTCGCCCGGCTCCATATCCGGCACATGGCTGGCCAGCCAGTCATGGAGTTCCACTCTCAGCTTTGCTTCGAGCGATTTCGGGTTGACACCCGGCCGAACTCTCCCGATCAAGTCCAGGAAATTTGTATTAGGCCTTTTCAGGCGCGCCGTCTCTCCGTCGAGCAGTAGTTCCGTCGTTACAGGCAACCAGAAATCCGGCATGCCCCAGCCTTCCAGCTTCGCCCCGTAAAATTCGGGTGCGGCAACGCCGATCACCGTGAACGGATGGCCGTTGATTTGATAACTCGCGCCAACTACCGAGGGATCGGAGCCGTATTTCTCCTGCCAAATATGGTGGCTCATCACCGCGACCGGCGGCGCGCCCTCCTGGTCATCCGCGTCGGTCATCAGCCGGCCGATCCAGGGCTGCACGCCGAAAGTCCGGAAGAAATTGCCGGAAACATACTGCCCGTTGCGCGTATCCGCCTGCCCTGCCGACCCCGCTCTACGGACGCCCAGCGGGGCATTCCCCGCCTGCAGTGCCGCCAGATCGGTGAATTCCGGCGTGTGGGCGCGAAAGTTCTTATATGACTCCCAGGAGAACAATGAAAAATTGCCATCGTCGCCCTGCGTGTAGCCACCCCAGTTGCAGCAGCGAAGCTTATCTCCGATCCTCCACAATTCCTCCGGTCTCGCCACCGGGAGCGACTTCAGCATCACTTGGTGCACGAGCGTAAAGATCGCCGTAGTCGCTCCGATTCCCAGTGCCAGGGTGATCACCGCCGTGCTTGTGACCCCCGGCGCCTTCCGTAGTTGCCGCAGCGCCTCTCGCAAATCCGTCATTACTCCCCCTTAATACGGATCAGCCGCTGAAAAGTTAGCAAAGCTGCCACTCTTCAATACTCGTCAACGGCCATTTGGTTACAAGAAAAACGTGAATGTGGGATGACCGGTTTCTACCTCGAATTACGAATCTACTGTTGGCCGTCGGCAATCAGATGGCAGATGAACAACAGGTGAACAAAATGATGATCAATCGCGGCGCGCTCGCCGCTCTCATCGCGGCTCTCAGTTCAGTAGGAACCTTGTATGCCGATACTCTACAGTTCGGCGTTGTGGGCAGCCCGATCGACCTCTCCGCCAATGTAAGCGAGGCCATTCTGCCGGGCGGCACGGTATTTCAGGACTCACAGCCCGTGTTTGGTACCGCGCCTGATCCGAAACAAACTGCCGAACTTCTACACGTCTCCTCGGTAGGAGTAAACGCCTCGGGGCGCTCCACCAATATTTCCGGCGCATTCGTATCCTCACTTGTCGAATCGAACGGCAATGGCGGTGTCGGTGTGAGCCAATTGATTTTCGGCAGTCCGGCTGGCCCAACTCAGAATGTCGTCAGGCAATTGGTCGCGCAGTCTCTTTGGACGCAGACCTTCGTCTATAACGGCAGCCCCGATGTCAACATTACACTGCATTTGCACATCCCGGCCCTCCAGGTGCAGTTGTTAAGCGTGCCGCCCAACCGAGACAATCCTAGCTTCACCGAAACGGCCGAGGCCCGGGCCAATGTGGACACCATAATTACCCATGCCGATGGCAGCTTTTCGAAAGGGGGCTCGTTCGAATTCGGCTTGCGCGAATTCGAAACGCAAATCCCGGATGGCGCGGGCACGTTTTTGAATTTTGCCGATTTGGATTTCCTCGGGACGGACGGCCCACTGTTCGACTCATTCGTGTGTAACTTCGTCGGCGCCTGCAACATTAATTCTGTATCTACCGATGTCAACCTTGGTGGCCTCCACACCGGAGACACACTGGCCTACGTCTATACACTCACCGCGGAGGGAACTACACATGGTTTCGAGCGCGGCTATGATGCTTTCCTCGGCGACCCCTTTGGTGTGGACATCGTAAGCGACAATCTGGCGGTCACGGTCGCGCTTGCCAATCCCGATGTGCCGGAAGCGAGTACGTCGGCACTCGTGCTGTGCGGGCTGCCAGGCTGTCTGCTATGGCGTCGCCGCACGACGCTCGGGATCTGTCCGGCACTAAACGCCAAACTGGCGAAGATGATGGTCCAGATGTTTGTACATCAAAATGGCCCATTGCTGCGGCGTTAGCCGTCCAAAGAAGCTATGCGGGTGGTCGGTGCAGCCGTCTGGCCCGGCCGCCACAAAGCGGTCGATCAGCGCGAACAATCGATCCCGCTCTATTGCCAGATTCCGCTCATCCTCCACTTCGAGCCCCTTGACCGTCGGGGAATTCCGCCGCATGGGCTCGTCGTCCTTGAAAACCATCACCTTGACAACACGCCCGATAATCCGCCCCAGGAACTTCCTCGGCGGAGTTATGTCTCCTAACGCCAATTCGAAGCCTGCTGCGCAGTGCGCGATCGCTTGGGCTGCGTTCATCTTGCCCCACAGCCGTTCTCTATCCGGTCGCATTTGCGCGATTCGGGCCTTTATCTCTAATTCCACCGTGGGCTCAAACAGATTTCTCACCTTATAAACTCCCGCTCGGCTTGTGGCGCCCGATTCTGAGCACATGTCACTTATTTTTCACTTTCTGCACGACCTTTTGATTCTGCCGGCACCTGGACGTGGCGTACGTACTCTTACGTGCCGCGTCGCGACTCATCGCGACGCCCGGCTCCGCTACATACAGGGTTACAGTACGTTTTGCATAGAATCTGAGCTGGATCATGACCAATCCGGAGAATCGGCCGCTGCGATATCGAAATGAAGAACCTCTTCTTTGGTGACCGAAGCGCACAGGGCGTTTGGTGCGCGTTTTGCAAATGACTCGTAAAGGCGGATCGCAGGAATGTCTCCCTTATCGGCCTGGACAAAGAGGACATACGCCTTGCGGCGATTCGCGATCCCCCGAAGTTCCTGGATGAGCTGCGTAGCGACTCCCTTTCGGCGGTGACGCTCGCTGACGGCCAGATCGTAGATATAGATTTCCCGTCGCTCCTGCTCGAACTTTTCGAGCTCATATGCCGCGAGCCCGCCGATCACCTCATTGTTATAAGTGGCCACCAGTACCAGGAAGTGCGGCTTGGCAAGCAGGGATTCCAGATACGCATCGCTCGGAACAGCCCGCTCATAGGCGTCTATGTCATGGAAAGCTTCTCCGAAGACCTGGAGCAATGCTTTTAGCGACGGTACATCGGACGGAGTAAGTTGTGCGACTCTGTAGCTCATTGCCATTCATTTCAGCTTTTCATGGAATCTGCAGAAGGGAACACGTTGCACCACAGCGGACGACGGGTGACATGGAGTTGCCCGCTGTGAGCCGGCTTGAAGAGACCGATCTTCCCTTTTGAACTTGCCTATGCTCGAAGCGTTCCCGCACCGCCCTCTGGCGCAGTGGAGCTTGAGTTCGGAGGCGAAGCACCGGTAAATCTTTGCCCGCGGGCGCGACTTCGGTCGGTTGGTTGCTTGCAGCTAAGTTGCTCTGTGGGGCGGACCTCCTGGTCCACGGCTGGCGTCCTCGTCCGCCTTGCTCCGCCTGCAGAGTGTCATAGCCGTAGCCGCAGCGGCAATGCTAAACAAAGCTGTGCTGGACGGTTCAGGCGACGGTGAAGTATCGGAAACGGTCAAATTGCCGTTGAGAATCACGAAAGTGAGGTCGCCTTTAGATAGGAAGGTTCCTTCACCATCGAAAAAGTAAACCCCCGTTGCGCTAGGCAGCGCGCCCCCAAGGATATTTAGATTAAATCCTCCCTCAGACGACGAGTCAGGAACAACGAATCCACAATTTACCAGCGACGCGCCACCGGTGCCAAACTCAAAACATGGCTCGACGGCGCGACCCTGCACCATTGTCCACGAACCCGTACCATCCGTGACGGTGAAAGGCGCAAAACTCAAAGCAGTCCCGTCAACAGCGAATGTCGACGAAGTGAAAGAGAAAGAGAACGGCTGGATGCTGTCGGCCCCGTTTACATCGAATTGGTATAAGACATCTCCTCGCGCAGTGCTTACGAGTGTGATGAATACAAGAGCGCTCAGTGGGACGCTTTTCATGTTTCCAGATAATATCAGTCACGGGTCTGATGCATGAATAGATTGACAGCTTCAATTTCGATACTACTTTGTGTTTTGGGCATGTTGGCGCTCACGAGAAGACTTCTCAGTGCAAATGAAACGGCAACCATCTTCAGCGTTCGTGCCGCCACGCAAAGTGCGCTCACTGCCGATCCTGACAGCTCGTTCTGGAAACCGGTGCAAGGCGTTTTCGCTAAGCAAGACACGATGGGAAATCCGGTTACGAAAGAGGTAATGGAAATTCGTTCGCGTTGGACACAGGACGATCTCTATCTCTTGTTCATTTGTGCCTATGATTTTCTTTATCTAAAGCCGGATCCTGATCCCGCTCAGGAAACGAATCGCCTTTGGAATTGGGACGTGGCGGAAGCCTTCATTGGCAGCGACTTCAAAGACATCAATCGTTATAAGGAATTCGAAGTATCCCCCCAAGGCGAATGGGTTGACTTGGATATTGACCGGAATAAGTCCGGCGGTTCACCGGATGCGTGGCGTTGGAATTCAGGCTTCAAAGTGAAAGCCCGGATCGATAAGGCTCGGAAGGTCTGGTATGCGGAAATGTGCATTCCCTTCCAATCGATTTCTCGGAATCCTGCCAAGCCTGGACTGCAGCTCCGAATCAACTTCTTCAGAACGCAAGGAAGTGGGCCGAACCGTCTACTGCTGACTTGGCGCCCCACTCATGCCCGGACGTTTCACGTACCGGCTGCCTTCGGCATACTGCAGCTTGTGCCGGAAACGAAGGACGCAAAATAGTTCGCCCGCTTCCACTATCTTCTGCAGTCGATAAGATCGACTGATATGAAGCTGCTCCTTCTGTTTGCTGCTGTCTCGTTGGTCGTATTGGGGCAGGACTACGATGTTGTGATCCGCGGCGGACGAGTCATTGATGGAACCGGCAACCCGTCGTCTCTCGCCGATGTAGCAATTCAGGATGGCAAAATAGCGCGGATCGGCAGCTTAGGCGACGTGCATGCCAAACGCTTGATCGATGCCAAAGGTTTTGTAGTTAGCCCCGGCTTTATTGACATTCATAACCACTCGGATTACACGATCCTCATGGATGGAAATGCGCAGAGCATGATCCGCCAGGGTGTTACGTCGATGATCTTAGGCGAAGGCGGTTCGGCCGCTCCCGTGGGAGGGAAGCAGGAACAGTCCGGTACCGTATCCGGCTGGACCGATTTCGATGGTTATTTCTCGCGGCTGCTGAAACAGGGTATTTCCACGAATATCGGCAGCTATGTAGGTTCGAGCCAGATCTGGACCTATGTGCGTGGCGAGCACGCCGGTCCACCGGCGGCGGAGGAAGTCGCCGAAATGCAGGCGCTCGTGCGGCAAGCAATGCAGCAAGGGGCGCTGGGAGTCGCGAGTTCGTTAAGCGGCCCGCCGGGTTCATGGATCGATACAGACACGCTGGTTGCGATGTGTAAAATCGCCGGCGAGTACGGAGGCATTTACTCCACACACATGCGCACTGAAGGTAAAGGCGTATTCGAGTCGGTAGCCGAAGCGATCGAAATCGGCAAACGAGCCGGCGTACCGGTGGACATCATTCACCTGAAGCTTGCCGATCACGAACTTTGGGGAAAGATGCCCGAGTTAGTGGCTGAAATTCAGAACGCACGTGCCAATGGCCAGGATGTGACGGCGAACGTTTATCCCTACCGGGCCGGGCAAAATAATCTCGCCACGATCATTCCGCCCTGGGCGCACGAAGGTGGGACCCAAGCCATGCTTCAGCGCCTGAAGGATCCGTCACTGCATTCACGACTTGTCAGTGAAATTGAGCACGGCATCCCGGGATCCAATTGGTACAACCACTACACGGCCACGGGCAGTTGGGAAGGCATGTTGCTGGTTTCGTTCTCCAACCCCGCATACAAGAAATACGAAGGGCGCCGCATGAACGAGCTAATTGCGAATGTCGGTGGCCCTCCTGTCGACGTGCTCTTCAAGGTTCTGGAAGACAACAAGGGCTCCGTGCCGACAGTTTATTTCCACCACGCCGAGAAAGATATGCAATACGCATTGCGCCAGCCGTTTATTTCCATCGGTTCGGACGGAACGGCTGTAGCGGTCGATGGTCCCACCGCGGAGGGCCACCCGCATCCGCGCTATTTCGGTACTTTCCCGCGTGTTCTTGGCCGGTATGTCCGCGATGAGAAGCTGCTCACGCTCGAAGATGCCATCCGGAAGATGACATCGGCCAACGCGGAAAAGGTCCACATCTTCGATAGAGGACTACTACGACAAGGAATGTGGGCGGATGTGACGGTTTTCGATCCAGCCCGAATTGCCGATCGCGCAACCTATGAGCAGCCGCAGCAGTACGCCGTGGGTGTGCAGTATGTCTTAGTCAATGGCCAGGTGGTCATTGACGGAGGCCGGCACACGGGAAGACGTCCGGGAATTATTCTGTACGGCCCGGGGAGAAAGAATATCGCTCAGACGGCCGCCTCCTCAGTCATGCCATCGGATAGCCGTCTCGGGCGTGACCAATGAGCAGCGAGAGCTGCTGGCACGACGGCTGGGGTTCCCCCAGCGAGGAACAATTTCCGCGAATACGCGTAACCTCCAAGTGCAGCGGGAGTATTTGATCAATATGAGACATGCACTCCGGGTCATTAGTCGCGAGAAAGCGTTCGCCACATTCGCAATCCTGACCTTGGCATTGGGAATCGGAGCGGTTACCACAATATTTTCGATCGTCGATAGTGTGCTGCTGAAGCCGCTTGCCTATAAAGATCCAGGACGGCTGTATGCGGCTTCAGAATCGGCGCCCAAACTCGCTCTGGTCTATCCGAGTCTGCCCGTCAACGCATCGCACTTCCGGTCATGGCAGAAACAATGCCGATCTTGTGAGTCTGCGGCTTTACTGAACCCCGCATCATTCAACTTGAGGGCTAGAGGGGAGCCGGAGGTTGTGGAGGGCGCCACATGCACCTGGCCGCTGTTTCATGTGTTAGGTGTCGAACCACAACTCGGGCGGACGTTCGAGGAAAGCGACGATCAACCCGGCGCAAACAGGTTCGTCGTGATCAGCGACTCCCTTTGGCGCCGACGGCTCGGAGCCGATCCCGGCGTAATCGGCAAGCCAATCCAGATTGATGGGGAGCCGAATGTGGTTATTGGGGTGTTGCGTGCCGATTTCCGCCTCCCATCAGGAGAAAGTCTCGGGCCATTGAATCAATTTCCCAAACACGCCGAGATCTTCAAGCCGATGGGGTTCAACTGGGCAAAGCTGGGCCGGCTCGGGCAATTCAATTTTGCTTGCCTGATGCGACTGCAGCCTGGCGCAAGCCCGGCCAGAGCAGAGGCTGAGATGACGGCCGCCATCGCCGACGTAGGGCGTGAGATGAAAACGCCCCTAAGCACTCATTTGACTCCACTCCAAGAGCAGGTTACGGGAAGGTTACGCCGCGCGCTGACCCTTCTTCTCGCGGCCGTCGGCGCGGTCTTGCTGATCGTCTGCGTCAACCTGGGCAACCTAATGTTGGTGCGCGCCAACGAGCGCGCCCGTGAAGCAGCGATTTGCCGAGCCTTGGGCGCATCTGGCCGCCAGCTTTTCCGGCCGGCTCTGGCGGAGAGCTTGCTGATCGCCCTCACTGGAGGAGCGCTTGGGCTCCTGCTGGCTTACGCGGGAGCACAGATTCTTGTAAAAACGTCTCCCATCGATATTCCACGGCTGGACGAGGTGCACATCAGTTTTGCCGTGCTGCTATTCGCTTTCTGCGTATCTGCCACCTGTGGGATTGTTTGCGGCTTGTGGCCGGCAATCCGCGCAACTCGGGCGGAGCCTGCCGACGCCCTTCGATCCGGCTCGCGCTCGGCCACTCAAGGCAGTGCCGGAGTGCGATCCCGCGAATGGCTGGTGGGAGTGGAAGTGGCCCTGAGCACGGTGTTACTGGTGATGGCCGCGGTTCTCGGTTTGAGTTTCTTCCGGGTCACCCATGTGGAGCGCGGTTATGTCGTCGATCGCGTCCTGGCTGCTGATGTGACGCTTCCCCATTCGCGCTATCAAACGGACGGGCAGCGCGCAATGTTTCACCAGCGGGCGCTCGAAGCGCTCGAGGCCGTACCAGGTCTGCGGTCAGCCGGCCTGATTAGTTCGTTGCCGCTGAAGCCGCAGGTTTGGGGAGACGCCATCAACACGAAAGGCGATACGCGTCCGCGCATAGAGCGCCCGATGGCGCAATACCGGTTTGTGAGCGAGCGCTATTTCGAAACAATGGGAGTTGCGCTGCTGCAAGGCCGGTTTCCAACCTCGCGCGACCGCACACGCAAGGTAGCGCTGGTCTCCGAGAGTGCAGCACGTAGGGTTTGGCCGGGAGAAAATGCAGTCGGAAAGCTGATAAGGAACGATCCCCGACCCGAGTGGGCAGAGATTATCGGAGTTGTTACCGATGTGCGCACCGAGAGTCTGGACAAACAACCGCCGATGATGGTTTATGTCCCCTACTGGGACGGAGCGTACTGGCAGGGATACGTCTGGGGCAACGCAACTTATGTCGTCCGCACAGCTCAGGATCCTTCGGCAATGGCGAACGGGCTACGGGCCGCGATTCACAAGTTGGACCCGGAGCTGCCGTTGGCGAACGTGCTCACGATGCGAGAAATCCTGTCAGAGTCCTTAAGCAGT
>Ga0157374_10006371_pt1 | contig 10015 bp, 7 predicted proteins | sample M25metaG_FD_115308 | JGI IMG/M metagenome (GOLD analysis project Ga0157374, IMG submission 115308) | Miscanthus rhizosphere microbial communities from Kellogg Biological Station, Michigan, USA - M2-5 metaG | ecosystem: Host-associated > Plants > Roots > Rhizosphere > Soil | place: USA: Michigan... | reverse complement strand
CGAAAAGGTGGCGCGCCAGATCCGGCACCGGAGTCGCACCAGCTGAAGAACTCGTCAGAGTTGGACCTTCCTTCAGTGGCAGTATTACCTGTCGGCCTGCTGTGATTCTGGTCACAAGGTGCGGTGACGCTGATCATGGCTCAATTCCACATAGTCCCTATACTCATACATACAGCAAGAACCGGCCGCGACTCTCGGGCTGCACGCGATTGGTGCGCTGTTCCGTTTTGATGGGTCGCGGGACTCCGGAGGTGATTTCGTGCATAGCCAACATGTTTTGCTGATTGACGAATCGGATCCTCCTTCAAAGCAGCGAGTTCATATCATATTGGCGCCGCCTGAAGTTGTGGGAGTTGCGCACGACGTATTTGCCGAGGCCATGCTGGAGGATGCTTCCTCGCATCAGCGCCGCAACGCATTCGATTGGATTGCGTCCGTCGGTGTCCACTTCGCAATCCTGGCTGTGCTCCTGGTCTTGCCCCTTTACTTCACAGCTGGCCTGGATGCACAGAAATTGAACTTAACGTTTCTCGCGACACCGTCAATGCCCGCCGGGCCTCCTCCGCCACCGCTAGCGCCTTCAGCTGTGGCGCATCCCGCTCGCGTTTTACCAAGTCGAACACTTAAAGCTGGAGAGCTGATCGCGCCTACCTTCATACCAAAAGCGATTATGGCCGCCGCAGAGATTCCGGGCTCGTTTCCGGATGAAACAGTCGCCGGAGTTCCGGGTGGTGTCCCGGGAGGAATTCCGGGAGGTGTCGTTGGTGGAGCCTTCGGAGGCGTACTTGGCGGAACCCTGAAAGCGTTAGCCCCGCCCGCCGCGATCGCGAGTCCGAAAGCACCTGTCCGTGTGGGCGGCGACGTGAAGCCTCCGCGCCTTCTTTATGGGCCGGAACCCGATTATCCCACCCTTGCCAGACAAGCCAAGATATCGGGTGTCGTCATCATTGAGGCGGTTATCGATGAGTTCGGCTCGGTTAGAGGCATGCGCGTGATCAGTGGACATCCGATGCTGGTTCACTCAGCGTTGACCGCGGTATCGAAACGAAAATACGAGCCAACGATTCTCGACGGCCAGCCTACGCCGATCGATTTACGCGTTGAGATCAGCTTCACGATTGCATAGCGGAAAGAAACTGGGATGAGTGGGGGAATCGCAACCGCAATGACGTTCATCCCTTGCTGCTGAGGTGCCAGGCCCCACAGTGCAGACACTTATAGATTCTTAGCTGAGCGGGTCCGGTTTCTTTATCGGCAATCCGGTGCAGAGCGGTGCTTTTTGCTTCCCGCTCGCTCGCGTACATGCGCTTCCCGGATACGGAACAGGTTTGAACCGGATCCCGCCTGGCGGGCTGCGTTTCCACCGGTGGTTTGGTATGACGATATTTTGTCATTTCCCGTTCCCGCTACGATGATTCAATGCAGGATGGATGCCTTGGCTTGAAGTAATTTCGTCCGTTCTTCACTTCCGTCACAAATTCGGTTCACGCGGGGAAATGGTGCGGCTGGGGAGATTCGAACTCCCGACCTCGTGCTTCGGAGGCACGCGCTCTATCCATCTGAGCTACAGCCGCGTAGCTCCTTTATATCATGCAGTCCAGTTTCCGCGCATTCTCGTCCTTCGGTTGTTGGACTGTCACTTACTATGGCACAAAACTCAAGATAATATTCCACGCCAGTACTTCCCGGTTATTTCGTTGTGTACCGTCTCCATTTTGCTTACTGTCGTGCTAGAATCCGCGCGAATCCTTATTTAAGGAAAGCCTGCGGAACGAGGAATTACAAGTCCATGGCGCATGATGTTTTCATCAGCTATGCCTCGGGAGATAAGCCCGTGGCGGACGCCGTGTGCGCCGCGCTGGAATCTCACGAAATCCGCTGCTGGATCGCGCCGCGTGACGTGCTGCCTGGTATGCATTACGGCGAAGCCATTATTGATGCGATTCACGAGTGCCGCATCATGGTTCTGGTCTTCTCCTCCAAGGCCAATCTGTCCGGCCATATTCCCAAGGAGATTGAACGCGCGGTCAGCCAGGGCGTCACCGTCATGCCGCTGCGCATAGAAGACGTCGCGCCGGCCAAGTCACTCGATTATTTTATCGGTAGCGTTCACTGGCTGGACGCATTAACTCCTCCGCTGGAGGTCCATCTTCAAAGGCTCACCGCGAATGTTAAAACGTTGCTTTCGCGGGCAGACACGCGGAACGACACGCAAACAGCTCCGGCGAAACTGCATGCGCCTGCGACACCCGTTTCGGCTCCAGCCCGAGTGTCCGCTCGTGAGGCCAGGACCAGGTGGCCTTTTTTAGTGATCGGCGGACTGACCGCAATCATCGTAGCTCTCGGCATCGTGGCTTTCCGCTCCAAACCACAGGGAAACACGACGGAAACACACGTTATCGCTAGCAATCCCGTGGCTCTGCCCACTGCCATGCCCGCTGTGGCGCCGCCCAACAAACCAAAGAGTCTGGTTGCGCCGCTGAAGGCAACCCTTTCCCCAGCGTCTGGCTCTGCCGCCGCGCCCGTACCCCCGCCCGCCGCGCCCCGCGTTGTAAATCCACACCGCGAAGTGGCGTTACATTACATTCCTGAATCAACCGTGAAGCTCGAACAGCTTATCGGAGACCAGGACAAAGGACTGCGCACGCCGACGCTCACCCAGACCTTCACGCGATTCGGTATCGAAGGCACCGAGCTGGGCACTTCGTTTGAGCACCAGGGCCGCGCCTATTTCCTGTTCGGGCCGACGGTGGGCCGCCTGCCGCGGGAACCGGACACGATTGCCTCGAGCGACACAGTCGATCCGCAGGGCGGAGTCCACCTGGATTTCCTGACCAACGCCGGCAATTACATCGCCTTGCAGCCGACGGACATCACCATGGCGCTGCTGGACGTTCCGGTGGCGGGCATCAGCCTCGACGGGCAGATGTATGTGGCCGTCAGCACGAATTTTACCAAGGGCCGTGCCACCGATCGCTCCGTCCTTACGAAGTTCGTGCCTCCGGCCACATTTCAGACGATTCGCACGATTTCCCAACTTCCCGAAGGGCGATTCATTCGTATGTCGATGCACTCGCAACCCGGGCCGATCGCGGGCCTGCCAACAGGAGGGCCTTTCATTTTTATCTGGGGAACCGGAAAATATCGCGAGAGTGACGCGTATCTCTCGATTGTTCCCGCTGCACAGTTCGAGACGGGAAAGGGAACCCGCTATTTCGCGGGCCTCGACGCCGCGAATGCTCCGACCTGGAGTGACAACGAATCGGATGCGACTCCCATCGTCAAGGACGGGACGCTGGGAGACATTTCCGTCACCTGGTCCAAGGACCTCGATTTATGGCTGATGATTTACGATCGCAGGACGCAACTCAACGGTGTCGCGTTTTCCTATTCGCGCACGCCGTGGGGACCCTGGAGCGAGCCTCAAATAGTATTCAACTCCATGCGCGAGGGCGCGTTCGGAAAATTCATCCACAATCCCCGCCGGAAAGTTGACGATGGCCTGGCCGGACCGGTGATGGGGCCGAAGAATCGAGCAAATGCCGACGAAATACACGGCGGCGCCTATGCTCCGTTCGTCGTCGAGCGCTGGACGAAAGTACAAGGTTCCACGCTCCATCTCTACTATGTGTTGTCGACCGGCAATCCTTACGTCGTAGTGCTGATGGAGTCGCGGCTGCAAATTCAATAAAGAATCGTGGGGCCGGTTGGACGCCAAAACGTCTTCGCCTTCAGAATGAATTTCATACGGCATCAGTCCGAATTTTCCGTGCAGCTTCCCGCGACGCTGGCGATCGGATTCACGGGGCACCGGAAACTTTCGGATGAAGAAAAATCCCGCGAAGCAATCCGCGCCGTTCTGCTGGACTGGAAAACAAAATTTCCAGGAATTCTGTATGGCGTGACCTCCACTGCCTCCGGCGGAGATCTTCTGTTTGCGGAAACATGCATTGAGTTGCACGTACCCTTCCGCGTTTTATTGCCCGTGCCAAAAGAACGATTCCGTTCTGATTTCGATGAACCCACATGGGACCGCGCGGAATGTGTATTTCGAAAAGCGCTCTCCGTGGAAGTCGCCGGCGCGGGCGAGGAATTGACCGAGCGCTATTACGAATGCGGCATAGAAACCGTGCAGCAGAGCCAGTTGATGATTGCCTTATGGGATGGGGGCCCCAGCCAGGGACTCGGCGGCACAGCGGACATGGTCCATTTCGCGAACGAGCGCGGAAGGCCCGTTATCTGGATCCACAGCGTTAGCGGCGAGGTACACAATTTCAATCAACATCAGGAAATCCTGGACGATACGGAGCTGCGATTCCTGAATGAATTGCCTGACCCCGGCATGTCCTTGCCGGTCGGCACTCCTCACGAGGTCGTGACATCATGGTTTGCAAAGCTGGATGCAAATGCCAGCCGGTTCGCTCCTCAGTTTCGCCGCATGGCGATTCTTCCGATTTTCTGCACGGCTGCCGCGGCTGTCCTCAGCGCAAAGACCGCCTATACGGGCAGCAGCGTGGTCTGGCTATGGATGGGAACGGCCTTGGGACTCATGGCTGCGTCGCTACCAACAATCCTGAGATTGGGACACCGGCAGGTTGCATGGACGAGGGTGCGGACCGCTGCGGAAATTTGCCGTTCGTGCCTGGCTCTTTGGCGGACGCCGGCACCCTACGAAGCTGTAGGTCCGGAGGTGGTCCCGGATTTGACTGGAATGCTGGCCTCGCTTAATTTCCTGAAAATGTCCGACCGTGCGGTCCCGCAATACACCCTTGATGAATTCAAGGAATGCTACCGGGGCGATCGCGTGCAGCATCAAATCGGTTATTTTTCGCGTCACGCCAATCAGGCGGCCGCACGTGCCCGCCAATACCGGGTTGTCACCTGGGCCAGCACCATCTTGGCCGCGGGACTCGACTTTTGGCTGTTGCTGAATGCGCACGGCCTGAACCATTGGATTTCAGATCGCTGGAAGCCGGAGATGGCGTTGTCCATCGCAATTTGCTTCCAGGTTGCCACGGTGGCGGGTTCCGTGGTAGTCGTAAACGACTATGTGCGTCGCCGCGACCGCTACCGCGAATTACATCGCATGCTGGTGCAGTGGGACAAGCAACTGGAGTTGGCGCGCACCTGGCCGATCGTGCTGCGAATTGCCGTCACCGTTGAAAAAGCGCTATTGGCGGAAGTAATTGAATGGAGATCGCATATTCGCAACCGGAAACTGCCGCAGAAATAATGAGTGATAGCTTCGGAATTCCGTCCGCTTGGAATTTTCAACCAACGTTTGGAGAAGATTTGAATTCCAAGTAAAGCTTATTCAATATTATCCGCGATGATCGAACGGCCGCTCACGATTACTTCGATCGAAATAGGCGGCCGCAGACCACTGCCTTGAACGATTTCTCCGCGAGCCCAAGTATTGCCTCCCAGCGAACCCACCTTTAAAGGATCATACACGGCGCGGTCGCAGGGGCTCACGACCATTGGGTGGCTGGCGTTATATCTGTATTGAGACGCGAGCTTCTCGAGATCGCTCACATATTCCAAATCGCACCGGCCAAATGGCCCTTGTAGCGAAAACGCCCAAAGTTCTCCGCCGGGAAGCCGCATCGCCATTGCGGGAATATTTTCTTGCGTGACAGGCTTCACAAAAGTGAATTTCTTCGTGGCCCAGGGTTTGGAAAGCTCGTCGACCGTGGCAACCACGTTCGAGCCTGCTTGGGGGCCGAGGTTCAATTTTGGCAACGCAGGTGCCGGCACCGCTGCTTCGGGAACCTCTGAATCCGATAACACGGCTTCGCCCTTACCATGTCGCCTCCCGCCCCACCAGAAGATCACCACGCCGATCAATAACACGGCCACGGCGATACCTCCGGCTTGAATCACCCGTCGAGGATTGACAACGCTAGGCTCGCGTTCGCTCGGCGCTGCTCTCGGTACTTCGCTCGGTAGTTCGCTCGATCCCCGATGTATACCGGGAATCTGCGGCATTTCCGGGTGGAACGGATCGAACTTGCCTTTCACGGGTTTTTCGACAGGAGCGTCCGGAGGATTCGTGGGCAGTTTTACAGACATAAGCTTCAAAATTTGCGCATGCGAATTACGGTGCCATTGCGTTCGTGCTTCACTTCGTCCATGAGCTTGCTGATCAGCAAGATTCCTCGGCCATGGTCGGCGTGCAAATTGGAATCATCCGTGGGCGACGGAATGGTGCTGGGATCGAATCCGTTGCCCGGATCGCGAACCACAATCAGGATGCCTTGGTCTTGATCGCCCGTTACCGAACATTCTACTTTCTTCCCTGGATCTCCCTTGCATCCGTGAAGGATCGCATTTGCCAGCGCCTCACGTAGCGCCATTTCAATTTCGAATTCTTTGCCCGCCGCATATTCCAGTTCGCTGACGAGCCGCATGACCCAGCTCACCACCGGGGAAATGGCCGTAACGTCGGCAGGAAGGCTGACTTCAAAATGCATGGATGAGGACGAGCGCTCTTTACCCGAGCTGCCTGGATTCAAGTCTGTCGTCATAGAAGAGCCGAAGCTTCCAACCGCGGGCTCTGCCGGATCAATGCGCCGTTTTTGGGCGCCGTTTCCGGGCGCAGTTTTCGGCGAGCGCGACATTGCCTGCCATCATTTTGAACTTTGACAGACTTCGATTCAAGGCCGCGCGCGGTCCGAGGTTCCGCGTGGACACTACGCCCGCTGCGCTAAAGGCCATGCGATGCGGCGTGGCTCCGAATCTGCTCGTTCAGGCTAGCGATCGCCAGAAGCATTTGCAGTAACTCCGAACGCGTCTCATCGGTTAGTTCCAGTCTTTCATCGCCGACGGCTTCCACAATGAAATCCGCTTGAGCAAGCATCCAATCGCGGGATTCCCGGGCTACCGATTCCCCTCGCGAAACGAACGCGCTAATGGCATCTAATTCATGCTGTGACTTCAGCAGGTAGTCGCGCACGTTACCACCAGCGTCGCATTGGCCGGCGTGGAGCTCGATGATCGACCCTTGCGGGCCAGGGGCATGAATGAGGCCGGTCATGGATGTGCACCTCTCTACGACACTTAAAGTGTTAGCGTATACGAAGCACGAGTCCTACCAACGACGCAACGACGCCCATCTGCTTTGTTTGACGTGTTTGTGGTTGCAGGCACGAACAGAGCTGTCCCAGCGCCCCGATTCAGCGGATAAAATCTATCCGGAACGTGAATCGGATGTCGCAATTGATGCTTGGATTTCAGACAAATGACGCTCCCTGATGTGGCCTATTTTTCCTCAAAAATCGAGTATTAACTTGCGGGAAAACTCCTTTACGGATTAGCATGGACACGCTTTACCGCCGAGGTGATGATGGTGGGGCAACGTAATCGCTCTTGGGATGCGAGGAGGGTCATCCGTATGCGCAAGTTATCGATTCTATGCGCGGCGCTGTTCTTGTTTTCATTGACCGCGTCGGCACAGGATTCTACAGCGGCGTTCGACGCCACCAATTCCGCTAGTGAGCCGGCGGCGCCGGCATCGCTAATTCCGGCGGACCGCGAGCCGTGGCAACTCGGAGTTGGGTTCCAATACCTGCATTTCAAAGTCCTTGGCCAGAATTTTCACAATTTTGGCTATAAGGCGGATATCACCCGGTACTTGAGCAACTGGTTTGGTGTGGAAGGTGTGGTTATTGCCGGCTTCGGCCATACTGGCAATAACATCGACGCTAAGTCTTTCTTCATTGGCGGTGGTCCGCATATTTCGCTGTACAACGCGAACCACTTCGAGCCTTGGGTCCATGTCATCGGGGGCTGGGAACGCTTCCGGTTCACCCAGGGCGGCGGCTTGGGCAGCAACTCGCATGCCGCATTTCAGGCAGGCGGGGGAGTGGACTACAAGATCAGCAGCGGACGGATCTACTGGCGCGTTCAGGGCGATTACATTGGAATGAATCTCGGCGGCGGAATTACGAGCAACTATTCCATCGGGACCGGGCTGGTCCTCAACTTTTAAAGACCGCAACGATCCAATCTTTCATCGGCCGGTATTTGGCGGGAAAGCCTCGCTCAATGCCGGCTTTTTCATTTGGCGCCTCGACGAGACCCGCCCACGAAAACACTGGAAAATTCACACGATTGAGATCATCTGAAGTTAGGCCGCAGCGCCGTGGCACTTTTTGTATTTTTTCCCGCTTCCGCAAGGGCACGGATCATTCCGGCCCACTTTTGCCCCGGTGCGCACCGGCTTGGGTTGCTCGGCTGCTGCGGCTGCGCCCGCCTGAAGCTGCATTTCCTGTTGTTGCCGGCGTTGGCGGCGTTCGATTTCACGCGCTTCATCCTCAGGGCGGGCGGGCTGTACGAGGAAGAGGTAGCGAACCGTTTCCGTGTCAATACGCCCCATCATATCTTCAAACAGCGTGAACGCTTCCTTCTTGAATTCAACCAGCGGATCTTTTTGCCCGTAACCTCGCAGGCCGATGCCTTCCTTCAGGTGGTCCAGCGTCAACAGGTGGTCCTTCCACTGCGTGTCGACGATATCCAGGATGATTCGCCGCTCAAGCCAGCGCATCATCTGCTCGCCAAAAAGCTTTTCCTTTTCGGCATAGCGTTCTTTCACGCGCTCCACCAGCGTGTCCGCCAGTTCCGCATGGTTCATCCTGGTGGGATCAATCCCGGCCGCCTTCACGTCCATGCCGTACTGGCTCAGCACTTCCGCGGCGAACTGCGTGACATTCCATTTTTCCGGATGCTCATTTGCCGGGCAATATGTTTCCACCAGTTCGCGGGCAATGTCTTCAGCTACGCTCAGCGCATAATCTTTCTGTTCCTTGCCTTCGAGCGCGGAGCGGCGAATCGAATAAATCGTTTCGCGCTGCTTGTTCATTACGTCGTCGTATTCAAGCAGGTGCTTACGGGCTTCGAAGTTCTGGGCCTCGACGGCCATTTGCGCGTTTTCTATGCGCCGTGAAATAAGCTTGGACTCGATGGGAATTCCCTCGGTCATGCCCAGGCGGTACATCAAGGCCTTCACGCGTTCGCCGCCGAACACGCGCAGCAGGTCGTCCTCCAGCGAAAGGAAAAAGCGGGAGGAGCCTGGGTCGCCCTGTCGACCGGCGCGGCCGCGGAGCTGGTTGTCGATGCGCCGAGCTTCGTGGCGCTCGGTCCCCAGAATGTGCAGGCCTCCTAGCGCGATCACTTCGTCGTGCTCCGCGCGGCACTGCTCCACAAACTGGTCGTAAATGGGTTTCCATTGCTCGGCGGGCACTTGAAAAATCTTGCCCTCCTGCTGGAACAAAACCATGTTGGCCGTAGGCGTGGATTCTGCTCCATCGCCCCCGATCACGGCAGGCGCCGCGGTATAGGGAATGGCTAGTTTTTCATGCAGGCAATACTCGCGGGTCATCGCTTCGGGATTTCCGCCGAGCAAAATATCAGTGCCGCGGCCCGCCATGTTGGTCGATACCGTAACTGCGCCTTTGCGGCCCGCTTGCGAGATGACTTTTGCTTCGCGCTCATGCTGCTTGGCATTCAAGACCTGATGAGGTATGCCCGCCTTTTTCAGCAGATTCGCCAGATGCTCCGATTTCTCAATTGAAATGGTTCCGACCAGCACCGGCTGCCCGGATTCGTGAATTTGGCGCAGGCCGTGCGCGTAGGAGTTGTCTTCCTGCATTATGCCGTTGACCACGGCTTCATATTTTTCGGCCGCTGTGCGGTAGACCACGTCGGAAAATTCCTCGCGGCGCAGCGGGCGGTTGGTGGGAATCAGCGAAACATCCAGCTTGTAAATCTTGTTGAATTCGGTGGCTTCGGTTTCCGCGGTTCCAGTCATGCCGGAAAGTTTCTTGTACATGCGGAAATAATTCTGGAAGGTGATGGTCGCGAGCGTCTGATTTTCGCGCTCGATCTTCACGCCTTCCTTCGCTTCCACGGCCTGGTGCAGGCCGTCGCTCCAGCGGCGACCCTGCATCATGCGGCCGGTGAATTCGTCGACGATCACGATCTCGTCGTTCATCACGACGTAGTGCTGGTCGCGGTG
>Ga0157374_10006369_pt1 | contig 10015 bp, 11 predicted proteins | sample M25metaG_FD_115308 | JGI IMG/M metagenome (GOLD analysis project Ga0157374, IMG submission 115308) | Miscanthus rhizosphere microbial communities from Kellogg Biological Station, Michigan, USA - M2-5 metaG | ecosystem: Host-associated > Plants > Roots > Rhizosphere > Soil | place: USA: Michigan... | reverse complement strand
GTAGCAGTTCTTCAGTCTGGTTCAAGAACGACCCGAATCGTCGTTGGACGCGTGGAGGTGCACGCCGATGGGCGTCAATCCAATAGACTACCCGCTTCAATGGGCGCCGACGGAGTTCACCTGTAATTGCGGAACGAAGTGCCGCGTGGATGTTGAGCTCAGTCGTTGGGCTGAGGTCGTGAATTTCTACCGGCATTGCGACAAGGACAAAGGCCGATACTTTCCAGGACGCATCATCGCAACGTTGGAAGAACGCGATGGCGTGTGGGTGAGGATTTAAGCCAAAAATAGTAGAGAAGGGTGGTGCCCCAGGTTCGCGCCGCTCCTTGGCGCTAATCTGGGATGAAGTCGATCGGCTCCAAGCGCGCAGCCCAAGGGCCCGCGCAAGAGAGCGCATAGGTGAAAGCATATCTGTCAATCACCAAGTGACGGAATACCTGTCAATCACCCATAGCCACGTTCCATCCTTCTGGCGGCGCGCAACTTCGGAGGTCACTGTCCCATTCCGGCTGCGCGTCGAGGTGAGAGCCAGATCACCGCAGATGAGCGCTGGTCGCTGTTCTCCGAACTCGAACTTCCGTTTTTCTGGTCCAAAGCCCGTCACCTGGAGTTTCGTAAAAAACTCGTGAATGGCCTCTTTGCCGCGCAGGAACGTTCCACCGCCAATGTCGACTACCGCGTCTGGCTCGAACAACGCCGTCATGCCAGCAACATCTCCCGCGTTCTCTCTCTCTACCAACAATCGTTCCAAATCCTGGGGATCGTTGGCCGGCTCTCTTGTCGTTAAGTCATTCGTCGTTAAATTATTCACGAGGACACTCCGCCAACTGTAGTGGGTTGTTCGACCTTCGGTGAAATCTATCGTCGTCTCGCGCCGGGCGTCAAACAGCAGTCGAGGAGTTCCAAGTTTCGAAAAGCGCGAAACCTGGAGCAGTCGGCTCATACAAACGGACCGTTGGGCCGGATCAAGTAAGAACAAGATGAGCAGCATCGATACGGGGACCCGCCCTTCGCGCCGATCGGAGGGTGGGATCGATTGAGGGATGACGGCCCGCTGGCACCTGCCGAACGTGTTCGGCAGCGAGTTAGTGCGAATGGTACTGACCACCTATTAACAGATATCCCCCTCCCCCTATACCTCGATCTTTGGGACTGAGTGACTTAGCGGGAATTGGCCGCCAGATCTTTGTATTTAAACCACTTACAGGCAAAATATTCCGGAATAAGGAGTTACGGACCATTTTCGCGGTTTTTCCCCTGGAGTTTGTAAATTTCAGAAATAGAGAGGCAGGTTGGGGGCCAAGGTTGGTTTGTGATTGCTGCTTGTAGATTGATGATTGATTACGTCTTCAGCAGATTGGCATCGATCCACACTGTGGAATCCCAGGTTTCGAAAAGCGCGAAACCTGGGGCACCCGGCTAGGAGTATCCGGTTGAATAACCTTGAAAGCCTAACTGATGGCACTGGTATCCGAAAATGCGTTCGAGAGTTTTAGAAGTCACAACTATAATTGGCATTCTAGAGAATGCCCATGAGGCAATACCCTCACCGCTGTGGCCTCGGTTGGTTTATTTTAGATTTGCTTGTGGCTCGCGATCTATCGACCGGGCTCGCTTTCCTGTACCGGAAGAAAGCAAGAAACTTACCCCACAACTCGCAACTTGCGCTCACGTTAAATCCCAGCGGACTATTTTTGGTCAGGTTTTATTGGCGTGCGAGGACCTTTATCGGCTGGTCGATAATGTTTGTTTGGCTCGCAATCGTGCTTGGCGCAGCGCAGCAGAACTGTCCTGTCCCTCCAGCAATTCTGCCAGTCACCCAGGACATTGACATCTTCTCGGATCAGCAGGAAATTGACCTTGGTGATGCAATGGCCGAAAGTCTCGGCCAGCATGTCAAGGTTATCTATGATGATGCGCTGAATGCCTACCTGCGCACCTTAGGTGACCGACTGGTCCAGCATTTGCCTCCAACTCAGCTGAAATTTCGTTTTTACCTCATGGATCTTCCGGAGGTAAATGCATACAGCATTTCAGGCGGACGGGTGTATGTGTCCCGAAAGATGGTGGCCCTCGCCAAAACGGATGACGAATTAGCCGGAGTGCTTGCTCACGAACTCGGACACATTGTGACGCACCAAAGCGCAATCGAGACGACGAAGAACCTCCGTGAAGTACTGGGAGTCAACCAGGTTGGAAATCGTTCTGACATCTTCGAGAAATACCATCTTCTATTGGAAAACGCCGCGCGCAAGAAGGAGCATGGTGGACGCGATGACGAAAAACACCAATTCGTAGCCGATCAAGTGGCACTGTATGCGATGGCGCGCGCTGGGTACGCACCTCATGCCTATGTCGACCTTTGGGACCGATTCCAGCAAACCCACGGCAAAACTGGCAGCTGGTTATCGAATTTCTTTGGAAGCACGAAACCTTCCGAACAACGTTTACGAGAGATGTTGAAAAATGTCAGTGCCTTGCCCGCAGGTTGTGCTGAAATCCCGCCCGGCTCACGCACCGTTGAGTTTGCCAAGTGGCAGGCCGAAGTGGTCAATTACAGTGGCATCGGAACTCAAGAATACCTGCCAGGTTTGATTTCCAAACAAGTCCTGGCGCGACCACTGCGTCCTGACATTTCCAACTTACGCTTCAGTCCAGACGGCAACTACCTCCTCGCCCAAGATGAAGGTGGCATTCACGTTCTCAAGCGGAATCCTTTGAGCGTTCTCTTCTATATTCCAGCTATCGCAGCACATGATGCGGTATTCACGCCCGACTCACGATCGATCGTTTTTCATTTGCGATCTTTGCGCGTGGAAAGCTGGTCGGTCATGGATCAGCGTCGTAACTGGGTTCATGAGATTACTGTCCTACATCCGTGCATACAAAGTGCACTATCGCCAGACGGTTCGGCCCTGGCGTGTTTGAATCTGCAATTCGACCTGTCGCTGATAGACGTATTTTCCGAATCGGAGATCGTCACCAGGAAATCGTTCTTGTCGTCATCCTTCTTTCAAACATGCGTTGCGTTGACATCACTTGCTCAAGGTGATGAGACCAATCTAGTCGGAATGACATTCTCCCCGGATGCGCGGTACTTTCTAGCCGGAGTGGGCAGCTCCCAGTTCGCCGGGGACGTGAGGGGAAGGCGCGAATTATCGCTTCCCGGTTCGATAAAGGAAGTGATGAAATCGAGCATCACGTTCTTGGGGCCGGATCGTGTTGTAGGCGTCAATTCCTCATCTCCCGCAAAATCTCCCATCCTCCGGTTCCCTTCGGGTGAGCGCCTGCAGGAGGTCCATCTAGCAACTGGGATCGGAATGCGCGCCGCCACGCACGGCGAATTTCTGTTTGTTGGCCCACTTCGAAAGTTTCCTTTAGGACTCTTAGACCTAAAAAATGGAACGTTACCAATCGACTTTCAAAAGAGCGCGGCGGATATGTATGACTCCACGTTCGTGACTGAGCAACGTAGCGGTGAGATAGCGTTAAACGCATTAGGGAAAGCAGATACTCTGGCAACAGTCAAACTACCGCAGGCGCGTTTAGGCCCATTGCGGGCGGCTGCCATAACGTCTGACTTTGGTTGGCTACTTCTTTCCAACCAGACACGCGGAGCAGCGTGGGATCTTACTCATAACATTCAGACACTGGAAGTGCGCAGTTTCGGCGGAGCCTGGTTCGGCCCAGACCAGTTCGCGTACCTTGACTTCCCCAAATTTGACGAGCTGGACCGCCAAATCATGCAGCTGGACCTTACATTTGGGAATGCCAAACCTGGATACAAGATTGGCGATGGAATCGCGAAACAGTACGGCCCCTACCTTCTGATCACGAAACAAAGACGGAAACAAATTACCGGAGAAATCCTCTTCACCCGCGAAAGCTTTTGCCTGGAAATACTGTTGGGCGGAGCATTCCGCGAAACTGGCCCTAGCTTATCCGACGTAGATGTGGAACTCCGCGATGTTCGCGACGGTCACATCATATGGTCGCGGTATTTCCCACATGAGATGCCTTCGCTTTCCTTTGGACAGGGAAGATTGTTGTTAACGTGGCCTCTCGCCGACGCGTCAGCCCGCGACGAGTTAACGAACTTCTCAGCACTCAAAAGCGGGGCTGATAAGTCCGACTACCTTTTGGAGCAGGTCTCACTGCAACCGAATACTCCTGCGACAGGTTTCCTGATCAAAACAAATAAAGGGTCGTTTAACGTTAAACATACTTTCCAGGTTGGGGATTGGGTGATTGCATCGGCCAGCGGCAACCAGGTATTTACCTATGCGGTTGAGACCGGACAGGTAAAAAGTCATTTGTTCGGAACTTATCCGTCAGCATCCAGCAATGGGCTTCTCGCAATCGAAACTGAAGCAGGTCAGATTAAACTATACGATGTCGCCACATCCCAGTTAAAACAGCAATACACGTTTTCTGATCCCGTCTCGTTTAAGGCTTTTTCTCCGGATGGAAACCGTCTCCTTGTGATAACCGCCAGTCAAACGGTCTACATTCTCGACTTAACGAAGTCTTCCCATCCGGATGCGTAACGACTCGTTGGGGAAAGACTTTGAAGATCAGTTCTGACGTCCCGAGGGTCTAGCCCGCGTTGCGGGAAGAGTCTATACCCGTGGCGTGCGATTGAGTGGGGTGGGCGGCGGCGTGCGCCATGGGAGTTTTCCGCTGTGCGATCACTTTTCCCTGTATTGCACGTCCAAGTGACGTACTCCGGAAATAGCCTGGTCACTCCCTATGAACACTCCGAACATGTTTCGAAGCTGGACGATTCTCTTGCTGACGGTTGGTCTGCTGGCCGCGCCTCTGTTCGCCGCGCCCATGAGCAAGGAAGACCGCGAACATCTCCTCGTGCATTTCGAGATGACCACGCAAATGGTGGCCGAGCAGGTGCGTGGCTTGTCGCCGGCACAACTGGAGTACAAGGCGTCGCCGGATCGCTGGAGCATCCGCGAAGTCGTGTCGCACCTGGCAGTGGCCGAGCCCGACTATTGGCGTGACATCCAGAAGTCGCTCAAGGCCGCGCCGGACATGAAGGACAAGAAATCGATGGCCACCGACGCGGACATCCTTTGGTACGGCATCGATCGTGTGGTGCACACCAAGACTGGTGGTGGACACGAAAAGGTCGACACCTACAAAGACATGGGCGAGGCGCTCGGAAAGTTTCAGGCGCTGCGCGCGACCATGATCGACTACATCAAGACGACCGATGATGATATGCGGGCCCACGGCTTCGGCGATAAAGAAGTGATCGACTGCTGGCAATGGATGCTGGAGATATCCACGCATGCCGAGCGACACATCCAGCAGATTCGCGAGATCAAGAACGAAGCTAACTTTCCGAAAAAATAACGCCGGTGGCCCCATTCAATCGCGTTCTGTGCGATTGGGTGGGGTTGGCAGAAAATGTGCGCCAGAGGATTTGCGCGGCCTCCACACAACGCGTCATCGTTGTGGGAGATAAATCCCTCACACCCCCACAATCGCCTGCGACATCGCCTGCCACCATCCCGGATTCACGCGCCACATGTACACTGCGAGACCCTGCACGACCATCATCGCGGGCAACGCGTAGAGATAGACTTTGTGGACGCGGCCGTCCACCATCCAATCGCGCGCCATGCCGAGCACGATCAGCATGTCGAGGCCAATGTAGAAAATGCTGTTGTTGAACCAGAAATCGAAGCGGCCGATGGCGGCGTCCATAAGTTCGCAGGTCGCGATGAACATCAGCCGGCGATGGAAGTCTGGACGCCCTCTCCAATAGATCGCCAGCGCGATGCACACGCCGAAGACGATCATGTCGGCGAACGGGACGGATATAAATGCGTCCGCATTCGCCTGATGGAGCACAATCTTATCGAAGCGGGTCATCACAACGGAGACGGTGAAGCCGAGGCCAACCATCGTTGCGGCCAGCCCGGCCCCAAACCATCCGAGCAAGCGATGCACGCTGACTCGCCGCGCCCCCACCAGCGCGGACTGCAGGATGAAGAAGACCATCCAGGTGGAGAAGGCGGCACCATGCATCCACAAAAGCAGCGGCCGTGGCGGGTTCGCGTGGAACAGGCCGGCATCGACCGTGCGGCTGAAACCCCACGCGATCAGGGCTGTCATGACGAGCCCCATCGAAAGATAGAAATAACGGCTGAGGAATTTTTTGAGTTGGTTTGCGGGGATTACTTCTTTTTCAGTGTGGGCAGTGAACTCCAGGTTTCTGGTGGCCAGAGAATTCTCCTCTTAGAATGCGGTGAATACGCTGAATCCGAGTCTTGGCTACGGCCGGGAGAAAACCGCGCTAGGCGCTCTCATTCCACACATACAAGAATTCCGCATCGCTCGCGGTCGCCACATTGAGGCTGCCCTTGTGCGCCGCGCGATTCAGCGCGGACCGCACGTTCTCTTTGCTTTCCTCGAGCGCAGCGAGCGGCACTTTAAGCGCAACGCCCGCGGGCAATTGTTCAAGGTCAGAGAGGATTTGGCTCACAATCTGCTTGTGCTTGCCGTTGCGGCCTTGCGGAACATCCACTTGCGCCATTGTTTTGAAATTCATTGGAGGCTTATTAGCCCGCGTGCTCATTCCTCGCCCCTGCCGGAAGAACATTAAACTAACGTGACGTTATCGTAATACCCCAATACATTGTCCTGCAAGCAAAAAGCGGGCCGTAGAATCACCCTTCCGTAAGTCGAATGATGGCGTGAGCAATCGAGCGCATAATCCCCGTAATTTGAGAGATTTAACGCGCTAAGCAGCGGCCAAAGAATTCCCAAAAGATATACCCCGTACGAGTTCAAGGCTGGTACGGTTGAGTCAGTGAGGGTGGAAATCACATGCAGAAAGTAACAACGCATTTCGAACAGATTCCGGTCGAGACGGTAAAGAAAATCGCGCAGGAACTTCCTCGGAGCGCCACCGAACTGCCAAAGCCGGTGAGTAGTGATCAGCGCGAGCCCGAGTCTCCGAAGGAACGCTGGAGAGAGGTTGCTCAGCAAGTCCAGATGGAGCAGGATCCAACCAAGATGATCCAACTCGTCGACCAGCTGATTGCTACGTTTGATGAGGAAAATTCGCGCCCTTCGAGAAATGGCCGGAGCGCCGGCTCGATCTTGCCTCTGGCGTAACTGCCTGCACGGGCCAGCTCGCGACCTAAAGTGGTCGCGGATCGAGCGTGGCCTGCACTTCCTTTTTGCCCAGGGGGTCCCCCCGCCTCTCGCGTTCATTGCGAGAGGCGGGGTGTAAAGCAACGAGATCCCAAACAGATCATTCTGCCCTTTGAATTTCCACTTTCTGCTTCAAGGCGTCATCCCGAACGGCGCGCGTTTTCTGCAGCGCGGCGAGGGATCTGGCGCGGGACGCTACTGCACCGCATGATCTGAAGATTTTTCTGGATTAATAAAGAAACTACGCGGCTTGTTTCAGCCCGTGACGATCGCAAACACGGTTGGCCAACTCGAGCACGGCTTCAAATTCATTTTCGAGATTCCGCTCGCTCAGAATCAGGCGAGACAGCTCTTCAATCAGAGCCTGTCGCCGTTCGCCGAATTCAAGAATCTTTGCCACAACTTTTCTTTCACCCCGTACCTGCAACTACTTCATTGGATGCGTCCGCCAAAAAAATGTTGCATTGCGCCCGGTTCGCAGTCTGAATTCAAGTGAAGAACAACTCGCCAACTCCACCAGTAACTCCTTTAGTAACAGCGCGCTGCACCTTTTTTGTTGCACTTTAATATTGCTGCAATACAGTCAGAGTATCTTTCGAAACAGCAGGCACACTGACAAATGAGCATCGTTCGAAACTCGCACTTCGCGCTTCCCTTGCAGGTGGCCGCCATCTGTTACCGCCGGCGCGCCGGTGCGATTGAGTTCCTGCTGGTCAACACCAACGGAGGCAGCAAGTGGACGTTCCCCAAGGGAGCGCCTGAAGCCCGTCTCTCCCACAGTCAGGCCGCGCATCGCGAGGCATGGGAAGAAGCAGGCGCCATCGGCATCATCGAGCCGCGACACTTCCATATTTATATCCACTCGAAGGGAGTGTTCTGGCAGAACTCGGGCGTCCAGGAATACGTCGTGAAAGCGTTTCTCATGGAAGTCCACGACACCGAGACTCCCGAAGAAACACAACGCAACCCAACCTGGTTCAGCGCCGACGAAGCGCGCAAGATTCTCGCCAAGGGACGCGAAGTGAAGTACGCGAACGAGCTGCGTGCCGTCATCGACCGCGCCCTCGAGCACATCCGCCCGGAAAAGACTTCCGCCAAATACGACTCACGCGCCGCCGCCCGCCCCGCGCTGCCGTCGTAATCCTCTGCGCCTCCGCGAATCCTGCGGTTAGAAGCTTCCCGGCTTGCGACATCCAGCAGCTCGAAAAGACCACCACACTCCAACAAACTCCTCTCTCGTGAGACGATTGAAATGCGCCCATGATTCAGCTTTCCGATGCCGGCAAGCGTTACGGCCACAAGCTCCTGTTCGAGCACGCCGACTGGATGCTCACGCCTGAAGACCGCATCGGACTGGTCGGCGCGAACGGCACCGGCAAATCCACGCTGATGAAAATTCTCGCCGGCATCGAGACCCTCGACTACGGCTCGATCGCGCGCACACGCGGCATTTCCGCCGGATACCTCCCGCAGGACGGCCTCACCCTCAGCGGCCGCACCGTTTTTGCTGAGTGCCTCTCCGTCTTCGAAGAGCTTCGCCAGATGGAACAGGAGATGGAATCGCTCACGCACAGCATGGCGGTACTCGATCACGAGAGCGCAGAATACGCCGCGGTCGCCGAACGCCACCAGCGGCTAGACCACGAATTCCGTACCCGCGACGGATATGCCATCGAAGCCCAGGTCGGCATGGTGCTCACCGGGCTCGGCTTCCACAAAGACGACTGGTCGCGCCAGACCGATGAATTCTCGGGCGGCTGGCAGATGCGGATCTCGCTCGCTAAGCTTCTCCTGCAGAAACCGAACCTGCTGCTGCTCGACGAGCCGACCAACCATCTCGACCTCGAGTCGCGCAACTGGCTTGAGGATTACCTCAAGAACTATCCCTTCGCGTTCGTGCTCATCTCACACGATCGCTACTTTCTGGATGTCACGGTGCGCAAGACGATCGAGATCTAGAACAAGCGAATTCACCTGTATTCGGGAAATTACGACAAGTACCTGACCGCCAAAACCGAACGCCGCGAGCAACTGGAAGCCGCCTACAAAAATCAGCGCGAGCGCATCGAGCAACTCGAAGTCTTCATCAACCGATTCCGCTACCAGGCCACCAAGGCCAAACAGGTCCAGAGCCGCATCAAGGAACTCGAGAAAATCGATCGGATCGAGATTCCGGAAGAAGAAAAGACCGTCCACTTCTCCTTCCCGCAGCCAAAGCCCAGCGGACGCATCGTGGCTGAATTTTCCGGCGTTGCCAAAAGCTACGCCGCGCACGAAGTGTTCCGCGATGTCAGCTTCATGATCGAGCGCGGCGATCGCATCGCCCTGGTCGGAGTCAATGGAGCCGGAAAATCAACCCTCATCAAACTCCTCTCGAAAGCCGAGCCACTGACCGAGGGCGAATACAAACTGGGCCACAATGCTGAGCCCGACTACTTCGCGCAGGACCAATACAAAGAACTAGATCCTGATGCGCGCATTCTCGACGATCTCGGCAAGCTCTCGCCCGCCTCGACGCAAACCGAACTGCGCAGCCTGCTCGGATGCTTCCTGTTCTCAGGAGACGACGTCTTCAAGCCGATCGGCGTGCTTTCCGGCGGCGAGCGCAGCCGTTACGCCCTGCTCCGCTTGCTGCTCCATCCGTCGAACTTCCTGTTGCTAGACGAACCCACCAACCACCTCGACCTGCGCGCGAAAGACGTCCTGCTCGAAGCCTTGATGAAGTACACGGGAACAGTCGTCTTCGTTTCGCACGATCGCTACTTCATCGACAAGCTCGCAACGCGTGTCTTTGAAATTGGCGAAGGCAAAGTGGAAATCTTCCCCGGCAACTACGAGG
>Ga0157374_10006368_pt1 | contig 10016 bp, 7 predicted proteins | sample M25metaG_FD_115308 | JGI IMG/M metagenome (GOLD analysis project Ga0157374, IMG submission 115308) | Miscanthus rhizosphere microbial communities from Kellogg Biological Station, Michigan, USA - M2-5 metaG | ecosystem: Host-associated > Plants > Roots > Rhizosphere > Soil | place: USA: Michigan... | reverse complement strand
GCATCTTCGGACGCACACGAAGCCCGAGAGCCTTCGGCAGGCTGGTCCGCACCAATCGCCTTACCACGACACCATGATCGACCACGATAAGAACGTGGGCCAACTGCTCAACCTGCTCGACGAGCTCAAGATCGCGGACAACACGTTCGTCATGTATTCCACGGACAATGGTCCGCATATGAATACGTGGCCCGATGGCGCAATGACTCCTTTCCGCAGCGAGAAAGACACGAATTGGGAAGGCGCTTTTCGCATTCCATTGTTGGTGCGATGGCCGGGGCACATCGAGGCCGGAGCGATTTCCAACGAGATTGTTCAACATCACGATTGGCTGCCCACATTCCTTGCGGCGGCGGGTGAACCGGATATCGTTGAGAAGTGTAAGAAGGGATACAAGGCAGCTGGGAAGACATTTAAGGTCCACATCGACGGCTTCAACCTGTTGCCGTATCTGACCGGCAAGGAGAAGCAGAGTCCACGCGACGGATTCATCTATTTCGACGATGACGGCAACCTGGTGGCCCTAAGGGTCGGCAATTGGAAGATGGTCTTCATGGAACAGCGCTGCGAAGGAACTCTCAGGATATGGGCGGACCCATTTGTCGCGCTTCGTGTTCCGAAACTTTATAACTTACGCACCGATCCGTACGAGCGGGCAGATATCACCTCGAATACGTACTGGGATTGGTACATGAACAAGGCATACATGATCATGGGCGCCCAAGCGATCGTGGGGAGTTTCCTCGAGACATTTAAGGACTTTCCTCCGCGCCAGAAAGCAGCCAGTTTCACCATCGACCAGGCAATGGACAAGTTACAGAGTTCATTTGCGGGTCCGTCCGCGGTGAGAGCCGCGTAACGAACTGAATTGTTAAGGTTTCGCGCATTACCTACCAGAGACATGGAACCCAGAGTGCGCGAAGGACGTCATGCCGTGCAGGGCGCGGCATGACGTTCATTTTTTCAAGGTCAAACAACAGTACAAAATTTGGCAGACCTGAAGTGTTGAGCTGCGCGACATGAAACGTCCTATTCCAATTTACGCAGGACGAGCGGCAGTGGCGTGCCTGCTGCTCCTGTGTTCATTTCAATGCCTCGCGCAAAACGTCGCCACCGATCCGCTCCCGTCATGGAAGGAAGGAACTCCGAAAAAGGTAATCCTGGAGTTTGTTACCCGGGTGACAACAGAAGGTGCGAAGGACTTCGTTCCAGTTGCGGAACGCATTGCAGTGTTCGACAACGACGGAACGCTGTGGGTGGAACAGCCTATTTACACGCAATTCGCGTTCGCGGTGGATCGAGTCAAGACATTGGCGCCGAAGCACCCGGAATGGAAGACGAAAGAACCTTTCAAATCTGTCCTGTCGGGCAACATGGCTGGACTTAAGGCGAGCGGAGAAAAGGGCGTGATGGAGTTGATAATGGCCACTCATGCCGGAATGACGACAGATGAGTTCTCGAAGGCCGTGAGTGAGTGGATTGCGAAGTCACGACATCCGCGATTCAAGCGTACCTATACGGAATGCGTTTACCAGCCGATGTTGGAGCTCCTCGCGTTTCTGCGCAAGAATGGGTTCCAGACTTATGTCGTCTCCGGAGGGGGAGTTGAGTTCATGCGACCGTGGGCGGAGTCGGTTTACGGAATTCCACCGCAGCAGGTAATTGGCAGCTCGATCAAAACTCAATTCCAGCTTCGGGATGGAAAACCTGTGCTAATGCGTCTGCCTGCGGTGGATTTCATAAACGATGGTGCCGGCAAGCCAGTAGGCATCAACAGGTACATTGGGAGGCGCCCGATTGCGGCTTTCGGCAACTCCGATGGAGACCTGCAGATGCTGGAGTGGGCGGCCAACGGAGACGGCGCCCGGTTGATGATGATCGTCCACCATACCGACGCAGCCAGAGAGTACGCCTACGATCGCCAATCCACGGTGGGAAAACTGGACAAGGCCCTCGACGAAGCGAGCGCGAAAGGATGGATTGTCGTGGACATGAAACAAGATTGGAATAGGATATTTCCGTCCGAGCGATAACCTAGCTGGCTTCCTGGGTCACTGTCTGACGGGTCGCTTAGCGCGGACTCTTCACAACTACAAAGGCCGGATCTCCGCTGACAAATTGCGGCTGATACCAGGGATTGCCACATTGCTGATAGGTAATGCCGCCGGCAACCACAGTCGTGCACGACGGCGGCAGGGTGTTGACCACCGAGCCGATCGCTGTGGACGTAACCATGGTCGCAGCGGTTACAGCAGCCGCAGTCGAAACGGGGTGATAGCAGCATCCGCCTCCGTAATATCCCCCATGCACATCGACATCGACATCGCGATTGACGGTCACGTTGGTGTTGCGATTGACGTTGCGGTTCACGTTCGTAGTCCGATTGATATTCGTGTTGCCGCCGTGATTCACGTTGCTACGAGAGACTGAACGCACGTTAGCCCTGTTGCCGGCATTCACGGCCCGCACGGGAGCAGGAGTCAACAGCACGGCAAGAATGAACGATAAAACATTGCGAGGAAGATGTTTCATGGTGCGCTCCTACTGATTGCCCCGGCCCTCTCACGGCTTTTCGCGAAGACGATCCTGTGCGCGTCGCGTGGAGGATCGAAAGTGAAGGCGACCTCGTTATAGGACGGTGCAAGGTTCCAGTTGAGAACGGACGTGTGTTGCGGGCGAGCTTCGTCCGTGGTAGTCGTCAGCACGAGCTTCCTGGGAAGTGGATGGTCACCGAGCTGAATCCATATCTGCCAGTCGAGCCCGAACTGTCGAAATGCGTAGTGCTCGCAGGTCACACCTCCGACTTCGCCCTCTCCGAAGTCGGCCGCCGATGTGATCTCGTTGGTAGTAGAGCCCGGGCCTCCCCAGAGGAAGAGGTCGAGCAACGGAATATCCAGGTCGTATTTATCCTTTGCGACCCCGATCAGCTCGGCGATGCTCGGCGGTGCCGCCACAGTCGCATAGTAACCAGCTCGGGGAGCGAACAGCGTGAAGGTTTTGCCATCGTATAAGTAGAGACGCTCCTTGCGTTCTCCTTTGACCTCGGCGCGGAGCTTATTGGGCTTGTGGGCCAGGATGTTCGTTGTGTGATGGAATTGCAATTTCTCGCCGGTGGTCAATACGTCTTCGGAAGTAGAGTCGGCCTGTACCTGAAAATCCTCAAGAGTTCCCAGGTATGCGCCCATTTGTTTCAACGCCTCTATGGCGGCGGGCTCGATCAAGTCAGGCTTCTGGGATTGGCCCTGCTGGGCAGTCACCTGCAAGCAGAGTCCAAAGGCAAGCGCCAACAACGCAGTGGGAATTGATAGCAGTCGTCTCATTGTTTGTACCCTATCCTGCTTTGAAAGGTGAGCCAGTTGGCTGGCCGTAATGGTTATCGAGATAAAGACACATCAAGAATGAGACAAGTCGGAAGAGATTGAACTGGCAAAAGTATCAGGGATAAATGCTGGTCTAGTTTGGTTTCCCAAAGAGGTAACACGTGAATCTCGTCGCCGCTAGGCTGCTACAACTAACAGGTGGAAGTTAGGAAGCTTTACCTCAGGATGATGGCGCAATCGGTGATCGCCTGGAGAAACGCGATTGACTCCCGCAGTGAAGGAATCTCATCATGGAGTTAGAGAGCCACATCTCGCCAATTGAGGCCAGAAAGATTGCGAAGGAGGCCTATATTTATGGCTTCCCGATGGTCGATAGCTATCGCATCCAGTATTCCTACTTTGAGGATCGTGGCGGCCCCGAATATAAGACGTCGTGGAATCAGATCTACAACAATGCGCGCGTGTACACACCCGAAGACAAGGCTGTTCAGAGCCCCAATTCCGACACGCCATATTCATTCGTCGGTGCGGATCTCCGCGCTGAGCCACTGGTTCTCACCATTCCCGAAGTCCAGAAGGGGAGATATTTTTCGCTTCAGTTCATCGATGCCTACACGTTTAACTTTGCGTACCTGGGAAGCCGCACGTCTGGGAACCGTGGTGGAAACTACATTCTTGCGGGGCCAAGGTGGAAGGGGAAAAAACCGCGAAACATCCGCGACGTGATTCGTTCCGAAACAGAATTCGCCTTCGTCCTCTATAGAACACAGCTATTCAACCCGTTTGATATTGAGAACGTAAAAAAAGTTCAGGATGGCTATAAGGTCCAGGCGCTGTCCTCCTTCCTCGGAGAGCCGATTTCGCTCACAGCTCCTCCCATCGATTTCTTTAAGCCAATCAGCGCCGAAGAGGAGAGAACCTCCCTACGCTGCTTTGAAGAGCTGAACTTCATTATGCAATTCTGTCCAACCCATCCATCCGAAGTGGAACTCATCGAACGATTCGGCAAACTCGGCATCGGACCTGAGCGCAACTTCGAGTTCGATTCGAATTCCCTGACGCCGGAGTTTCGAAAGGCCATCACCGACGGCATCGCCGACGCCTGGGAGATCTATCACACGACAAAGACCCTGGCGAGCCAGGGAAAGATAAAAAGTGGCGACGTGTTCGGGAGCCGCGAGCATTTGAAAGGGAACTATGCCTACCGCATGCAGGCAGCCGCGGACGGAATCTATGGCAATTCAATAGAGGAGGCGTACTATCCGGTTTACTTCGTTGACTCCGACGGTGAGCCGATGGATGGAAGCATCCATGATTACGAGTTGCGTTTCCGGCCCGGCCAATTGCCACCGGCGAATGCCTTCTGGTCGTTGACGTTATACGAACTGCCGTCAAGTCTGCTCTCGTCGAATCCATTGAACCGATACCTGATCAATTCGCCAATGCTACCGAACCTGAAGCGCGATGCAGATGGCGGGCTTACCATCTACATCCAGCACTTGTCGCCGGGAAAGGCTCGAGAGACAAACTGGCTTCCTGCGCCAGAGGGAGCGTTCTTCACGGTATTGCGACTGTACTGGCCAGAGGCAGATGCACTCAGCGGCCGGTGGAAAGCTCCGCCGCTCAGGAAAGTAGCTGCTGAAGAGCTGCAGGTTGCGAGCTAGACCCACCGTCAATTTTGACAGTATCCCTGAGGGGTTCAGGGGAGTAAACCTTAACAATCGCACGTCGCTCCAGGGTGGCGGATCGCCCAAATTCGCAATTAGTTTGGGTGGTTCGTAACCCGACGGGGGTCGCCCCGATCCATTCTCTCAGTTTGGTCCAGGCAAATTGAGACGGTCGGGGCGACCTGCTGATATAGGCTTCGTCGTGACCGCTTTTGCCCGAAAGCAATTTTCTGCAATTCCCGACGAATCTCATCTTCTTCCCACCAACCTCCAGCAATCCTCTGTCAGTACTGACAGTAACTATCAGTTTTGCTGTGGACTAACTTTTAAACCTCGCGTGAGCTTCGGCGGACGACTGAGTTTAGCCGCATGCGAAGGGTTTAAGTCCTGCAGTGGAAAGATGTTCCTCCCATTCACTCGCGGGATCGGCGCAAGAGAATAGGGGCCGATCCCGCATTTTTGTTTCTTCGACGCCAGCAGAAAACCATTTTCCAAAGATGCGCAAATTGTGAGTTGTGCAAAGTGTGAAACCTGCTCTTGAACACATCCGAGTAGCAGGCTATTACCTGTTCATTTTGACAGTGTAAGAAGGGAGTCGATCGTCATGTAATGCGATAACAAGACGCTCGGATGCACTTGTTCTTCGAAGCGCCTGCAGTAGCGCTGCTAGAGCCTGATCGGGAACGAGCAGCCGGTTTGAACTATCTCTCTGGAGGTTTTCCATGTTGTTCCGCGGCGCTGTGATCTTTGTATTGGCTCTGATCGTGCTTCCGACTCTTGCTTTCGCGCAATTGGAAGTAGGTGGATCATATACACATCTAACTGGGAACCAAGGGTTGGACGGATTTGAAGGGTCTGTTGGTTGGGAATTCAACAGAAGAGTGATTCTTGTGGGCCAGGGAGATTTCCTGTTTGATAATTCACGCGCGGGCGTATTCGATCTCGCGCCTTCGACGGGAGCGATCAGCATCAACTCAAATCTGCAGAACTATCTTGGCGGGGCTCGTATCCGCATTATCGGGTGGAAGCCGCTTAAGAGCCTTGAAAAGAGAAAACTCCTCCCCTTCGCCGAAATTCTGTTTGGCGTCAGCCGCCTGCACCAGCAGGTTAAGGACACGCAGGGAACGATTTCTACAGAAGCGTCGGATTCCGCGTTTACGTGGGTGCTCGGCGGTGGAGTTGACTACACGTTAACGAACAGATGGCTCGCACGAGGAAACTTGGACTTGGTTCGTACTCACTTCGTTGAGACCGGCCAAAGCCGATTAAGAATCGGGCTCGGGATCGCTTATCAGTTCTGACCGCAAAGGTCTCAACCGATGGTTGACTCGCTCCGAAGGTTATTCTCTCCGAAGAAGAAACAGGCAGCCACATCAGGCTGCCTGTTTGAGCTAGTTAGCAATTTCGGCTACTGAACTTCCGCGATAACAACTCCGAATGCAGGAATCGTCACCGTACTCAGATCAAGCGAGCCGTTCCGCGAACCGGGCGAGGCGAGTAGAACCTTGGCGATTCCTTTCGTGCCGAGTTTCGGATCGAGTTTGAACGAGGACTTCTGCTGGGTGGAACTCATGTTCAGTGCTACCAGAACAGTGTGTCCGTCGACGTGCCGCAGGAAGGAGATCACATTCGGATCATCGGGATTAAGCGTGACATAGTTGCCGTCTCGGATGGCAGGATTACTCCGGCGCAACTCGATCAGCCGTTTATAGAAATTCAGAATTGAGTTGGGATCCTTACTCTCTACCGCCACGTTGTAAGTAGAAGCACTGGCTGGCATCCACAGCCAAGTTTTAGGGGCAGTACTAAAGCCGAAATTCTTCGACGTATCCCACTGCATCGGGGTTCGTTCTCCGTCGCGACCTTTCTCCTCGGGCCAACCCTTCTTTCCGATTGGATCCTTTACATCTTCGACTCGTGAAGGCGGTGTGGTACGCATACCGAGTTCTTCGCCGTAATACATCTGTGGCGTTGCGCGAGGCATAAGCAGGAGAGCTGCCATCAGCTTCGCGATCTGATCGTTGTTCTTCCCGTCGCCATAGCGATCCCACTGGCGAGGTTGATCGTGATTGCTGAAGAAATAGTGCGGCTGACCGCCGGCGGAGTTCTTTTCCACTTCATCGAGCAGCTTGCGGAATTTCGGTGCCGAGAGTTCGTTGACATCGGCGACCTGGAAATCCATCGGAAGCTGAATTTCGTCGAGATTCGCACCATACATTTGGGTGAGCTCGGCGATATTTGGCTCGTCGGCTTCGCTGATCAGCACAGGGTTGCCGGGATATTTGTCCACCAGCGCCCGTAGCTCGCGCAGAGTGTCATGCACTTCGGGCAGATTGTCGGTGTACTTGTGCTCGATATTTGGATCGCCGTAGGCATTACGTCCGGGAAGAATCGGATCGTCGTGGAGATTGGGATCTTCGTAGAGCCGCGAGACTGCGTCGATGCGGAACCCGGATGCTCCGCGATCGAGCCAGAAGCGAAGAACATCGAACATCGCCTTCTTCACTTCAGGATTACGCCAATTGAGATCAGGCTGCTCAGGGTAAAAGTAGTGATAGTAGTACTGGTTGGACTTAGGGTCGAGTGTCCATGCCGAGCCGCCGAACCAGGACAGCCAGTTGTTCGGCGGACCGCCATTCTTGCCGTCGCGCCAGATATACCAATCGCGCTTAGGATTGTCGCGCGACGAACGCGATTCCTGGAACCAGCTGACTTGCTCCGATGTGTGGTTAATCACGAAGTCTAATAGAACGCGAATATTCCTCTTCTTGGCCTCGCTCACCAGGCGGTCAAAGTCGGCCATGGTCCCGTATGCAGGGTCAATCGCAGTGTAGTTTGCGATGTCGTATCCATAGTCGACCTGGGGTGAAGGGTAGAACGGAGTGATCCATATCGCGTCGACACCCAAGCCCTTCAAATAGTCGAGACGCCGCGTGATGCCGTTGAGATCGCCCATCCCGTCTCCGTTGGAATCCTGGAAACTTCGGGGATAAATTTCATAAACGATCGCGTGCTTCCACCAAGGGTCGGCTGCGACGGCCGCTTTGGTTTGAGGAAGGGCCGGGCTAACGAGGGTAAGTAGAAATAGTACGAGGGGCAGTCTCTTCAACGAGGTTCTCCGTCGTGAGATTCGCGAGCGAAACATGCTACATCAGGCAGGAGGCTGAAACAAAATGCGGAAGGGTAAGCATGAAAATGGCGACTCCGTAGAGCCGCCATGGTGAGGAGTGCGGGAATCAATCAAGCCAGTTCCAGCTCGATCTTCTTGGAAGGCACGTCCAGCGCAGAGATTCGGAAGCTCCGAATTTGCCCGACATAAACTTCCGCCTTCGATTTCGTTTTTCGTGTGTCGCCCTTCCACTGCGCTTGCAACATCGAACTCAAGGAAGATAAATCGGCTTTTGCACTTGCCTGGGACTCTTCTTTCGCTGGAGCCTCGGCGGGAATGCGACACACAGCGACGGTTCCTTCTCCGAGTTCAACCTTCGCCACCTTGCCGGAGACATCGGTAATGCGTCCGGTTACGGTGTCGCCCGGTTTGTGCTCCTGCAGGAATTCATCCAGCCCGGTTGGGACGAGTTGCTTCATGCTCAGGCGTAGCTGCCGCTTCTCTGTATCGATGGCGAGCACGAGCGCCTTCACCGTCTGCCCAACTTTCAGAATGTCCTGTGGGTGATTGATCCGCTTCTCGGCGCTGATCTCGCTTACGTGGACCATCCCCTCGACGCCTTCGGAGAGCTGGAGAAATGCGCCGAATTTCTGGAGGCTACTGACGGTGCCCTCCACTTCAGATCCGACTGCAAGTTTCTTTGCGGCTTCCACCCAGGGATCTCCGAGCGTCTGCTTCAGTCCGAGCGACAGGCGTCGTTCCGCGGTATTTACGCCGAGGACGATCACTTCTACGGTCTCGCCCGGCTTCACAACGTCCGAAGGAGTTTTGATTCTTTTGGACCACGACATTTCGGAGATGTGGATAAGCCCTTCGATTCCAGGCTCCAACTCAACGAATGCTCCGAAGTCAGCGACGCGCGTGACGGTTCCTCGTACGCGTTCACCAGTCTTGTACTTGTCGGCAGCAGTTGCCCAGGGATCGGCTTGAAGTTGCTTCATGCCGAGCGAAATTCGTCGCTTATCGGCATCGATCTTCAGAACCTTCGCTTGAACTTCCTGGCCAACAGAGAGCACGTCTGACGGTTTCGAGATACGTGCGAGAGATATTTCTCCCACATGCAGCAAGCCATCGACTCCGCCCAGATCGACGAATGCACCGTAGTCTGTAAGGCTGCGAACGGTTCCGGTAACGATGTCGCCTTCCTGCAACTCGGAGTAGCGCCGCTCGCGCGCAGCCTTTTCCTCGTCCTCGGAAATTGCGCGGCGATCGACGACGACGTCCTCTTCGGTGACATCGAGCTTGGTAATCCGGCAGCGAATGTCCTGACCAACGAGCTTTTCCATTTCGGCGGCATCGCGAGCTCCGCTACGTGAGGCAGGCATGAACGCGCGAACGCCGACATCGACGCTCAGTCCACCCTTCACGACCGCAGTGACGGTTCCAGAGACGACGGCCTTGTCGTTGAATGCCTTTTCCAATGCTGTCCAGTCAGTAGGGCGGCGCTCTTTAGAGCGGGACAATTCGTAGTAGCCCTCTTCGTTACGGCCTTTCACGCTGACGGTGACTTTGTCGCCGACCTTGACGGTTTCGCGAGTGGCTCCGAACGCCGATGGAGGGAGGACGCCTTCGCTCTTAAAACCGATATCGAGAAGTACGGAGTCGGCGGTAATGGCGACAACGGTGCCCACGATCTGGCGGCTTCCATCGTCCGTCCTGCGCTTATGGCTTTGTTCGAACTCGGAAAGAATGTCTTGAAAGGACTGGCTATTCTCTTGGGTGTCTGGGGAATCGGATGATTTTGAATTAGGCATGACCGGCTGCTGTCTTGTTGCGGAGTCACAACTAGAATATCACTCCGGATAGACGGTTCGGCGGCGGAGCGACCTTAACACTCGATGATATTCAGCGCGAGTCCGG
>Ga0157374_10006367_pt1 | contig 10016 bp, 7 predicted proteins | sample M25metaG_FD_115308 | JGI IMG/M metagenome (GOLD analysis project Ga0157374, IMG submission 115308) | Miscanthus rhizosphere microbial communities from Kellogg Biological Station, Michigan, USA - M2-5 metaG | ecosystem: Host-associated > Plants > Roots > Rhizosphere > Soil | place: USA: Michigan... | reverse complement strand
GTTAGCGGGGCGGGCGGAATGCGCTCTGGCAGTAAGTTATTCAAAATATGGAGCGGGAGACCGGGATCGAACAGGCGACGTCCAGCTTGGGAAGCTGGCATTCTACCGCTGAATTACTCCCGCTCTAGACAGCATGTAGCATAGCGCAATTTAATTTGGTATGCCAGATGCTATACTCTGACCTCTTCGAGGAGGCGCGTGAAGTTCGACACCGAGGTCTTCATCAGCTATGCCCACCTTGATAACCAGGGGGCGAGACAGGGACACGAATGGATCAGCGATTTTCATCGCGCGCTGGCTATTCGCGTGGGGCAACTGCTCGGCAAAGAGCCGGCAATCTGGCGCGATCCGAAACTGCACGGCAACGATGTCTTCGCCGATACTCTTCTCGAGCAGCTCGAACGCGTAGCCGTTTTGGTTTCCATCGTCTCGCCGCGCTATCTCAAATCTGAGTGGACGCGACGCGAGTTGGAGGAATTCTGCCGCGCCGCCCATCAAAGCGGCGGTTTGGATATCGACAACAAGGCGCGAATTTTCAAAGTCGTCAAGACACCGGTCGCCCGCGAGTTGGAGTTGCCTCCGCTCGCTTCCCTGCTCGGCTACGATTTCTTCAAGATCGATCCCGAAAGTGGCCGGCCGCGCGAATTTGACGATCCCGATGAGAAAGAATATTGGGTCAAAATCGACGATGTGGCGCACGACATGTGCCAGTTGCTCGAGATTCTCGAAAGCGATCATCCGCAGCCCGCTTCGGGCAAGAAAATGGTGTACCTGGCGGAGACGACGCTCGATATGGCAGATGAACACGCCGCCATCCGGCGCGACCTCCTCGAACACGGTTACGGTGTTCTGCCCGAGCAAACTCTGCCGTTTGTGGAATCTGAATTGGTTTCCTTCGTGCGATCCCAGATGGCGCGCTGCGATCTTTCGATCCATCTGGTCGGAAAGACGTACAGCCTGGTGCCTGAAGGCGGCATGCGCTCGCTTCTCGAAGTCCAGGACGAACTCGCCTTAGAGCGCGCTGAAAAAAACATTTTCGGACGGCTGGTGTGGATTCCACCAGGTCTCCAGATACAGGACGAGCGACAGCGAAAATTTGTGGAATCACTAAGGTTCGATCCCCGCATCCAGCATTCCACCGACTTGCTAGAAACTTCGCTCGAAGATTTTAAATCCACGATGTACGAGCGGCTGAACAAAAAGCTGCTCGAGACGAAACCTGCAGCCCATTTGAAGCAGCTGTATCTGATTTTCGATCGGCAGGATCTTGAAATGGTCGGGCCGTGGCGCGATTTCCTTTTCGAACACTTTGAAGTCATCTGCTCCGTCTTCGACGGCGACGAGGCGGAAATTCGCGCCTACCACGAAGAAAATCTCCGCCTCTCCGACATTGTGCTCATTCACTACGGGGCCGGCAGCGAGATCTGGCTGCGCCGGAAGCTACGCGAACTGCTCAAAAGCTCCGCCTATGGCCGCACTGAGCCTTTTCGCGCCGTAGGAATACTGGTCGCACCTCCTTCGACTCCTCAAAAACTCGCCTTCAAAACTCACGAAGCGATGGTCATCTCCCAATTCGAGGGATTTGCGCCAGAACCGTTCGCTCCGTTTCTCAACCTTGCGAAAACACGTTAAATGGAATTCGCAACGCCGCTCAATCCATTTCCCGGCCTCCGGCCTTTCCAGCCGGACGAAGATCATCTGTTTTTTGGCCGCGAGAAACAGATCGATGAAGTCCTCCGGAAGTTGCGTACAAATCGTTTTTTACTGGTTACCGGCGCCTCCGGCAGCGGCAAATCTTCGCTAGTCCGCTCCGGGCTCATCCCATCGCTCTACAGTGGCCTGATGGCAAACACCGGATCGGATTGGCGCGTCGCGATTCTCCGTCCTGGTGAAAATCCGCTCGGCAATTTGGCGGCGGCGCTCGATCAACCGAATGTCCTGGCGATGAGCGGCGAATCTTCCGTTACGAATCGCATGCTGATCGATATCACTTTGCGCCGCAGTGGGCTGGGGCTCATCGAAGCGGTGCGGCAGGCAAGAATTCCGCCGCAAGACAACGTGCTGATTGTAGTCGATCAGTTTGAAGAGCTATTCCGATTCCGCAACAGCAGTGCCGTCCTGAATTCCAGGGACGAAGCGGCTGCCTTTGTAAAGCTTCTTCTGGAGGCGGCACAGCAGAATACCGTACCTATCCGCATCGTACTGACCATGCGTGCCGATTTTATTGGCGATTGCATGGAGTTCATGGGATTGCCCGAAGCATTGAACACGGGCCAGTATCTGGTGCCTCGCATGACGCGGGATCAATTGCGTTCGGCAATTACCGGTCCGGTTGCCGTGGCGGGCGGCAGCATCGCGCCGCGTCTGGTTTCCCGATTACTGAATGACTACGGGGACGATCCCGACCAACTTCCCGTTCTGCAGCATGCGCTGATGCGGACTTGGGAGTACTGGTCCCGACGGCACGCAAAGGACGAGCCGATCGATATTGCGCATTATGAAGCCGTGGGCGGAATGAAGGAAGCCCTGTCGCTGCATGCCGAGGAGGCGTATCGCGAAGCGGAGTCGATCGACGCGAAAACTACGGAACGCATATTCAAGGCGCTGACCGACACATCGAAGGGCGCTAAGGGCATCCGCCGTCCGACATCGATTGAAGAGCTCGCGGCGATTTGCGATTGTTCGCAAACCGAAATCCTATCGATTATCGAAATTTTCCGGCAGCCAGGCAGATCGTTTCTGATGCCACCGGCAGACAGGCCGCTCGACTCTGGCTGCGTGATCGATTTATCGCACGAAAGCCTGATGCGATGCTGGACACGCTTGATCCGGTGGACGGCAGAAGAAAAGGCTTCGACCGAAGAATATTTGGTCGTATCCCAAGATGCTCGCGGCTTTGGGGAAGGTACCACGGGGTTGTGGCGGCCGCCGGAACTCGATATCGGTTTGCGGTGGCGTGCGGATAATCATCCAACAGCGGCATGGGCGCGAAGGATTGCTCCGGATTTCGAATGCGCGATGCGGTTTCTCGACGCCAGCGCGGCAGAGCGCGACCGCCTGACCGCTGAACGGAAGGCGCAGCGGAGACGGAGGCTAACGATCGCATGGACGATTGCGGGCGTGCTTGCAGTTTTGTTAGTTGTTACCGCAGTAATGGCGGCGATCGCTTTTCGCGAGCGCGCGGAGGCAGAAAAGAATCTTCGCTTGGCGAAAGATACGGTCGATTCGCTGCTCTCTTCGGCGGGCAACCAAGCCGGACAGATCGCCGCCAATTCTCCGGATGTCGAACAGTTCCGCCGGCGGCTGGTGGAACAGGCTAAACAGACGTATGCCAAAATTCTGGCGCGCAATTCGAGCGCGGAGTTCGCGGAAGAGATGGCGCTCGTCGATATGCGGCTGGGCGACGGGAATCGCCTTACCGGGCAAACCGGACAAGCCATTGCTCAGTACAAGAGCGCGATCGAACGACTTCAGCCTCTGGTTCGTTCCTCCGAAAGCAACACCAAATATCGTAAAGAGCTTTCGGACGCCTATCACTGGCTTGGCGAGACAGAACGGGCTTCGCCGAAGCTGCGGGCCGATGCCGAAAATTCGTACAACAGTGCGCTTGCTCTTCAGGAACATCTTCCCGGCGATCCCGACAGCCAAGCCGCCCACGCCCGCACGCACTACGGCCGCGGGATCGCGCGGCAGGCAACCGGCCGGTTTAACGAGGCGGAAGCAGATTACCGCGAGGCGATTCGGCTGCTCACGCCGCTCACTGCATACAGGCAAGATCTGGCGCGCGCAAAAAACAACATGGCCAAGCTGATCTTCGATGCCGGGCTGGTAGGCGATGCGCGGGGACTCTACAACGATGCGATTGTAATTGGCGAAGAACTAGTCCACAAAAATCCCGACAACCGCGACTACAAGTTCGAGCTGGCGCAGTATTACGACAATTCAGCCATTCTGTTTCAAGCTCGGAACCGGGCAGCTGAAGCGCTCGCTCATAGTGAAAAGGCTGTGGCTCTCTACCGGGCGCTCATGCGGCCAGTACCGACGCTGATGATGCACGTAGGGTTGCTGCATGATATTCGCGGACGGATTCTCGAATCAACGAACTGGCCGCGTGCAGAAAACGAGTACAGACGTTCGATAGAAGCATTCCAGCAGGCGGCCGCGGATGAGAAGAACGGAGACTTTCATCTCTGGTTCGGACAGACGCTTGCAAATCTCGGGCATGGGCTCGAGCGAAGGGGTAATACTAAGGAAGCAATTCCGCTTCTGCGCGAAGCAGTGCAGCATCATCAACAAGCGGGATCGAATTACGATCTGGCGTGGGACTATTATTTCCTGGCGCTTGCTTACCGGAAAGCAGGATTGGGGAGCGACGCTCGACAGGCCGCCGCAGATTTGAGCAAGACGATTCCGGCCGTTGCTCCGGCCGATCAGCCGGAACTACAGCGAGCTTTCAAAGATATCGACCGGAATTAGAACGCGAAGCGGTATTCGAATCGGATGATGTTGGAATACCAGCTTGTCGGCGTCAGCTCGTGACCATAACCGGCGTAAAGGGAGTTGTGGGCGCCGACAGAAAGGCGGGCTCCTATCTTCACGTTGGCAATGGTGATCCCCGAGGTCGACTTAGTAGCTGTATCGGTGACGAGGCCGCTCAGGATGCTCCAGCCCACGAATTCGACCACCGGCGTGACGCGGTAGTCTTCGTTTTTAATCACGTCGTAACCGGCACCGAGACCCCAAATCAGAATGTCGCCAGCGAATCCGTTTTGGGTAGTGAGCGGAATACCGGACGAACCGCCAATAGGATGCCAGTCGCCAAATTCGCCGGAGACGGCTAAACGTTCCCCGAAGCGCTGGTAATACAAGAGAGTGGGCTCGACGCTGTAGTGGTCCGTTCCGAGGCCGCGGAAAGAATCGCCGCTCGGGAAGTAAGTTCGGAACTGGAAAGTAAGATAACGGCTCTCTCCGGCAAGCACGGCGAACTTGAAACCGGCGCGTACATCGCCCATGCCGGCATGGCTCGGCAGGTTTCCGGAACTCGAAACGGGTGTGAACTGAATGAATCGTACGGGCGTTTCTACAAGAATGGAGATGCGGCGATTGGGCGCGTATTCTAGATGGAGCTGCAGCTCCTGCAGGTTGACGTTTTTGGCCTGACTCGGGCCTGGACCCGGCGCATTCGGGTCGACGGGAGGCGATCCGTTGCGGTAGCAGCCGCACTTGGCATAGAAAAATTCGGCGCGATCGGGATTTCGCAGATCGAAATCAGCATCGAAACGAAAGCGAATTTCCGATCCGACGATGGCCTCGTCAATATATCCGGTGGAGCTTCCGGCCATTCTGGGGCGACGCTCTTCCGTTGTTACCGGCGTGGGCTGGTTATCGGCCGGAGTCTGTGCACCGACCAAAGAAGCAAGTAGCCCAAGAGTAGCAGCATAGCGAGCGGGCAGCATAACGCCTACTGACATTCCGGAAACCAACGTTTCATCGGTATCTTTTCTTACGCGTCGTAAACCTTGGTGAAGGCGTCTTTGAAGGCCACCATGTCTTCTTCGCTGCCGACCGTGACGCGAACCCATTGCGGCCATATGGGCCACACGCGCCCAATGTAGACGTTGTGGGACGCCATGGCATCGTAAAAATCTCTACCCGAGCGCCTGGCGTTCAGCATGAAACAGTTGCTTTCCGATGGAATGAACTCCACGTTGCGCGCGGTGAGCCAGTTAAAGGTATCTTCGCGTATATCGCCCATGATTTTGCGGCGGGCAGGCACCAGGTTTTTCACGTTAAGGCTGGCATTCGCGCCGGCTATGGCTGTGATCGGCATGGCGCCCGCACTGTAGGGTCTTATCTTTTCGAGCAAATCGGGACGCGCCAGAGCAGCGCCGGCGCGCAGACCCGCCATGCCGTAAAGTTTTGAGAACGTACGCAAGACGACGATCTCTTTATCCTGGGCGACAAGATCAGAGCAGCGTACAGCGGATGGAGAGATATGAATATACGCTTCGTCGACCATTACGATGGAACCGGCGGGTTTGTTGGCAAGGAGCCATTCGATATCCGCTTTGCTCGTGAGTGTGCCGGTGGGATTGTTGGGATTGCAGATGTAATAAATGCCGGCGTTGGGAGCAGCCGTGAGCATCGCTTTGACATCGTGGTCCCAGGTTCCTTTTTTCAGCGGGACATTGACGGCCGATGCCCCGATAAATTTTGCGGCGCGCTCGCCGGCTTCATAACCGGGATCAGCTTTGACGAACGGATGGTCCTTTGAACAGAAGGCGAGAACGGCTTGATGCAACGGTGCGCTGGAACCTGCATAGATATCCACGTAGCTCGATTTGAGACCTTCCTGCGTAGCCAAGGTTTCGGCCACTTCAAAGGAGCTGTCGTACATGTAGCGGCCGCCCTTTTTAACGATGTTGTGGATGGCATCGGCGGCCTCGGGGCACGGACCCATCGGGTTTTCGTTGGCATTGATTTTGATGGCGTCGGCGGGCATATTTCGCACCATCGATAGTTGGGCGAGAGCCGGTTCGTTATAGAACGGCAGCGCAGCGCCGGCGGTTACGAGCGTGGTAATTCGACCGAAATCGCGGCGGGAAAAGCCGCGGCGGACCAAATCCACCCGCTGCAGGTGGTTCCATTCAGGCGGCATCGTATCTCCTTAGGTTGCCGAACGCTTAGACTGCCGGACTAAGCACACAGTATATAACCATTAGAGGTGTGACACGCCACACCACTCTTACTATTTCGACGCGCGGCAAAGGGCTGTATCCATTTACCGAAGCCTTAGAGAAATGGCTACGCGAGCAGCGCATTTCGAACGGTGTCCTTACGCTATTTGTGCAGCACACCTCCTGCTCGCTAACCATTCAAGAGAACGCCGATCCGGACGTTACGCTCGATCTGAGCGATTTTTTCGAACGGCTCGTACCCGAGAGCGGAAAACACTATCGGCACAGGGCAGAGGGGCCGGACGATATGACATCGCACATACGCTCGGCGCTGACGCAGACGAGTTTGTCGATTCCTGTCATAGAAGGGAAGATGGCGCTAGGGACATGGCAAGGGCTGTACGTGTTTGAGCATCGAACGCATCCACACCGGCGGCAAGTGGTGGCGCATTTTCTGGGCGAGCAGGCGGAGTGAAGGTGGGCATTCCTGCCTTGCTGCGAGGATTTGAAAATTCGAAGCCATTTTGTTCGCGCTCGCGCTGTGTGCGATCCTCCTGCAAGCGGCGGAGTGCGGCGGTTTCCTTTTCGCGGCGGCGCACCAGGCGGGATTCCTGAAGCTGCAGATTGCGCAATTGTTTTTCGTAGATGAGATGAGTGTGCAATTCGATCAGGCTGCGGCGAACGGCGGGGTCCTGCTGATCCTCAAACATATCGGCGAACTCGATGCGGCCCTGGGCATAGATGGCCATTTCGAGGGCGGGAATGCGGCGCAAGCGCCAGGCGATATCGGCGAGAGATTGGACGAGTTCGGATTCTTCGAGCCCGACGGGCTGCAATTCCTTTTCGTAGGCGGCGATGTGGCGCTGGTATTCGGCAGCATCGTCGGTAGGAAGCAGAACGGTGGCGCCGGTGAGACCGGTTTTGACAGCGTTCAAGGAGGAGGCGCGCCGGCCTTCTTCGGTACGGGGGCCGGTGCTGAGAAGGGCGTTCACACGGTTAGCGGCGAGCTGAGCGGCAGAAATTTCGGGCGTTTGCGAGGATTCGGGAGAGACTGGCGGCTGCTCGCGGGCGGCGACGCGGGCCAGCTTGCGGGCGTTGCGCTCGGCGGCGCGGCGGATGGATCGAGCGGACATGGTGGTTGGGGCCTCCAAAAAGAAATGGCCCGCTGAGATGAAAGCGATTAGCGGTTAGCTAATGGCTTTCAGCTCAGCGAGCCTGCCAAAGCGTAGCACACGGAAAAAAGCGAGGCCGAGCTATGAGGGGGCAAAATTGGGTTTAGTGCAATAGAATCAATGCGAAAATTTTTTTCGAGTTTTGTGACTGGTTTGCACGCAGTCAGTGAATTTGGCGGATGCAATGTTCCGGGTGGTGGGTAGTAGGGCGGAGTTGGAGACAGCAGCCCCCCGACATCTCGGAGTAATCTCAGCGCCATGGCCTCACGAGAAAGCTGTACGCCTCGAATGTCCCATTACACCCAGTCTCTCTTCCGCATCTCTGAGTCCGAACTTTAGGTTAGACGGGCGAGTAGAGTATAAAATTGCATTGCCCGTACGAATGCTCGTGTGTTAGATCGCAGCCCTGTCGTGGCCTTGCGTTTCGGACCTCATTGCGTTGCAACTGACGCATTTCAACATTCAGACTCCGTCATTACGGAGTCTAATTCAATGGCCCCACTCGGTAATTTCCAGAAATGAAGGCGATATCCCGCACCAGTTTTCGTGACCATACACCGCCACAGGCGTGCTCCATCTGGTCGTTCCACCTGCGGTGCATCGGCCGCAGGCGCCGTGCGCACAGGATGCAACTTCGCGCCGGTCACGTTCGCGAGCTGATTCAAGGTCGCCAGCGCTGCGCGCTGGAATATAGTATCGAGCACTGCCGGCTGGCGGTGAAGGCCAAGCGTCTCAATTGAGCTTACGAAATCGCCACCGGCCGCAATCTCAGGCAACTTAGTCGGACAACAGACTCCATTCCTTCGTAAGCGAACAACGGCGAGCTTGACAGCTTCTTCCGGATTGCGATACAGCTTGGAGATCTCCCCGATACTGTCGAATTCATCAACCTGTGTGATAATTCGACAATTAATTTCGACATTTCGGTCCACCTGGAGCAATGATCGATCCAAACATTCAGCGAGCACTACGTGACTCTTCGCGTTGAGCCAGATGCAATCACGAGGCCGAGATAACGTAGCCCAGTACACACCGTCCTTGCACCACCCATCTTCTTGCGCGAGGGCGGCTGCTGCAAGTGCTTGCTCAAGCGCATCACCGACGCGAGACCCTAGTCGAAAGATCAATTCTGGCGGATTGACCTCAATCCTGTTGGCGGCAACGCAAGTAAACCCAGTGTGGTGTTCAAGGTAGGGCTCCGTTTCCACTAGGAGGCGCAGGAGGTTGCGTATGTCAAGGATTGAGAATTCGCGAACCGCGGCTTTCGCCAATACACCCGCGATCGCCTCGTGAGTCGGGAATCGTCCATCCTCGAACAGAGCCTCCACCGTGCGACCCACGATCGAGCACTCTGCGCGACGGCGAGCCAATGAAGGTAGCCATTGAGCTAGACCTGCGACGTAGTCCGTCACAAGCGTCGGATCGGTCGGAACCGCAATAATTTGCGGATCGACAATGAAATGACGTTCGGCCATGCGGCTCACAAACACTAACGGCGCAAGCTCGCCTTCTTCAGCAGCGCGGCCTTCAGAATCTGTTCCGATTCGTTCGGTCCTTGGTCAAAGAAGCCTGTGGGCCAATCCGGAATCGCACCAAACTCATTAATCGAGACCTCTGTGAATTTGCTAGTTGCACCGGTGCGTTCGACGAAATGAATCGTGGCCAAGTCCTGCAATTGGTCCGATTGTTCTGATTCAGCTATCCTTAAGCGCAATCTGTTAATGAGGTATTCGCTATGTGTCTCAACAAGGCATTGTCGGCCAGACTTCGCCAGGGAAATAAAAAAATCTGCAAGTCTGCTTTGAACCGCAGGATGTAAATGCAATTCAGGCTGCTCAAAGAGTAGCACCGCGCCAGGCCCGGAGACCAACGCCATTACTAAAATAGGGAGAACCTGACTAACTCCCACTCCAACGTTCGTCAGATCCACTTCGCTGCGAATACCCGTAGGGCGAACCAACAGTCTGTGCCCGAGCTTTCCCTCATCGATGGTCTGAACGGACTCGGCCATACCGAAGTGCTGGAGCCATACTCGGAGTGCCTCACCAAGTCGCGCCTTGACAACCGTGCCCGAGCCAGGAGGAATGAAGTCAACGAACATCGCTGCGTTCACGTCGAGAACGGCTGCAGTGTACTGGCCCTTTGACCCTATATCAGTTGGCTCCAG
>Ga0157374_10006366_pt1 | contig 10017 bp, 10 predicted proteins | sample M25metaG_FD_115308 | JGI IMG/M metagenome (GOLD analysis project Ga0157374, IMG submission 115308) | Miscanthus rhizosphere microbial communities from Kellogg Biological Station, Michigan, USA - M2-5 metaG | ecosystem: Host-associated > Plants > Roots > Rhizosphere > Soil | place: USA: Michigan... | reverse complement strand
TTATGAACTAAACCTTGAAAGAATCAGGTTAGTACAATCACCAAGTCACATCCGCTCTTTTGTATTGTATACTAAATGTGGCTTTATACTTCGTGAACCTTTGTTTTTGATGCAGAGATCTAGTCAGCAGGTAGAAGGTAGCGAAACTATTATCTCCATTCCTGATAAAACTATTGTTGTTCGCCCTGTCAAATACCAAAACGATATTTCAGAATGCAATAATCTTTGCAAGAAAGCACATGGATTTACAAGAGAAATGGAGCTGCGACAGGCAAAAAGCCAGGGTATAGCCACATTAATAGAGCATGATGATATTATTACAGGATATGCCGCAGGTATAGGCATATTTGGTCATGCAGTTGCAAAATCGAATGATGATTTAATAGCATTAATTGCAAACACGTTTACTTCTATTATTGATCCTGGCTTCTTTGTGCCTGCTAGGAATTATGAGTTAATTAAATGGTTGCTTGAAAATGGTTTTAAAATTGGATGGCCTGCAAACCTTATGACTGTTGGTCCATATCAAGAACCACTGATACCTTTCCTTCCATCTATAGCATACTGATAAATTATATTAATCAGGTCTGTGAATGTAACTTGTTTTATCTCCTGCATCAACAGATCTATTTTGATGTCCAAACTATCAAGTAGTATAGCAAGGGTTGAAGATAGGCCGCAGCTTCTAGTATGAATATAATACTGCATCTATTCAATGCAGAAGACAGCAATATCTATCTCTCAAACTCAATAACAAGATACCAAACCACATGTCATGGACTATCAAGATGTGGCACTTTGGTCAGGATGCTCTTACTAGCTATTCAGGCGAGAAGTTTGATATGAGCTGGGAGGATAGCTTGAATGTCCTTCATCGTATCTATTCAAAAGAATATGGAAAAAAGAAAATGAAGGTAAGAAAAGAAGTTCAGGAATATCCAAACCAGCCATTGGAAGATGCGTTCATGGACAAGTTAAAAGACGATAGAGTTATCTTTTGAATTTAATGATAGATTCAATATTGCAATAAATGTCCATCTTTTATTTTGTCTTTTCGCTGGTTATGTATTGTAATACTCATATTTGCAGAGAAATTTTTATCTGAAAATGCAGAGATGAGTATTGCAAGCATCCGAGGTATCAACATGGATGGTGGAACTTGTTGGTATCCATCTCAAGCATGTTAGTTTCTAAAACTACAACATCATATATCATATTCTGCTTATGAGAAAAACATCATTATTGAAAGGACTATGCAATACATAAAGATAGAACTACATTATGCTTTGATGACTATTTTTCTTGCAACAGAAGAAAATCAAAATGCAAGTTAAAACATGTTATCAATTGGTTAAAATTATTTGTGGATTTTCATAACAGGGAATGGAATGTTAAGTAAGCTGAGCCAACGCAAATGTTATCTTTTAGTAGAAAAGCATTTCATCAATTTTCTTTCAGCCCGTTTTTGATAGGGTATAAAAATTGCCTTAAGTTTATCATAACTTTATACAAAAGATATAATCAAAAACATAAAAATTTTAATATATTTGCAAATAGTTTAGTTTAGTTAATAACATATTATTAGTTATCATTTATATAATACTCTGATTGTAATTCAGATACGAATTTGTCATACATACAATATGCAGTCATTACCATTTCTATGATCTTGATATTTTCTTCTAATTTAATTTTTGCTCCAGGATATTCTTATGCTCAAAGTAGCAATGGAATAAATTGGATAGATATATGCATTAAACTCCAATCAGCATTTTATAAACCATGTAGCTCATATGTTAATCCTGATAATACTTTAACAAAAGATGGTGAAGCTGTATTAAAATGTTTTAAAACTGGCGGAGCTCTTGGTGTTGCATCTTCTATAGGATTACCTGCAGATATAGTTACAAGAGGATTAAACTTTCTTGCAGGATCAACAGGATGCGGAAATATTGTAAAACCAGATGAATTAAGTAAAATAGCAGATCTTGGCAATATAACAAACTTGATAAAATAAAATATAAAGATAGAATAAGCAAATAATTTTTTATCATTTTTGTTTTTTAAAACGTAACCTATTATGATATTCCATTCATTTCGTGTTCCAATAACTATACTGGGGTTATTATTGATAAAGAGAAAACACGATTTATACATGAAATACCTGCAGTTTAAGAAGAAACTGTCCTTGTTCGCTCTAGAAAGGGTAAGTTTGGGAATGATGTGAAGTCTATAAAAGGAGGACAAATAGGTCATCTTTCCAAAACCAGTAAAAATGAAGGTCCAACAAATTTGACTGTGGTTGCAGATGAAAAATTGCCCCTGCAATTTTACCTTAAACAGGACAGTCATTACATCAACCGGTGGTTGCTTATGGACCTTTGTAATGAATACAAAAGAGCAGATTGATGGAGCATTTACGGATTATCGAAATGGGGGTTTTTAGTACAATTCCAAACAGCAAATTTTGAGATTTAGTAATTATTTCATAAAACATTAACAGACGATTGATAATTTTACTTCATCCAAAATCATTTCTTTAACCGTAGATATATGACACTGCTTTTCATCTTTGTAAGGGCAGAGAATATTAATAGTATAATTTTTTTGGATTAGACAATACTTCTTTTGAATTTCTTGTTCTTATTGAAAGTGCTTAATTCTATCCTTATTACCATTAATAAAAGAAGATAAAATTCGCAGTAACTGAATAGATTGTGAATTGTTTTGTATTTCGTAATTGTATTTTTTATATTCAGTCTATCAATTTTTATATCTTTGATGTACTCTTTCCACTAATGATCCTAATTCTATTTATCTTTTGAAAGGTAGCGAGGACTATATCTATATATTAGTATTCTTAAACTATCCGAATTCTCTGTTTGCTCCTTCAGTGATTGATTTTAATATAATGTACCTTAACAATATCTTTTAATCGAACTATATTGTAAAAACTGTTTTAATATACAAATCCTTCTAGCAAATTAATAGTTCCGTATACATAACTTAATCCGTCATCCGGTTTGAATTTTAAAAATTTCAATGTTTCATAATTACACAAATTTGCAGTTGTTTCCGTCGAACCCTCATCAAATTTACATGGTTTAATAATTTTGTTTGTGATTCTTTATCTATAAATTTGATTATAGTATTTTGCATAGATTGTCTTTTGTATGGAAATATTGTGTGTATCTGTAAAGATACCAAAAGTGTAAGATTTTCCCATAATATAATTATATAGAGGACGAGTTTAAAAATAAATTTTACAAAAATTCTTGTCTAGATGTTATTATATTATTATAGTTATTTTATACCTTGTAAATATGTTTGAAAATAGTTGACACTTTAGATAGTATTCCATTTCTTTATTATTGATTCAATAGACCTTAAACATCTAGAACATGGTAGAACATTCATGAAGAAAGAATTGTTGAAATAATATGGTTCCTTCTTCTTCTTCTTCTTCTTCAAAGACTATGATATAATACTATTTGTATTTGGTCTATTCTTTACTAGCAAGCCATTTGTTCCAAGGAATTATTCCAAGATCAGGCTTTGGTTCTTCATCTAACATGGCTAAATATTCTATTAGATGACCATCATGATCACGGAAAGAATAAAGCACCATAACTCTTACTTGCTGATCAAATAAAAAAGAAGGATCTAATCTTAATTTATCCCGTTAACAATTTAGATGACAATTTCTGGATTTAAATCAAGAGGTTGAATAGAAGCAAAAAAAATTGGAAATACCAAAAAGTTCTTGCTACACATTTCGTTATCATGCAGGTAATTACATTGACATATTGGAAAAAACACCCAAATGTGGTGGAAGAGCTCAAAGGACGAATTGATGATTATGGTCATAGACATGACTTTACAGGAAGAAATTAATTGTTATTCCAGAATTCTAAACTAAAAGATAAAATCAAAAGTATTTTTCCATATAGTTAACTATTGAGAGTGTAGTTTCTTTTGAACTCTTTTCTCCCATTCTTCTGGATTTAACTGTCCTTTCTCTTCAAGGATTTCTGTTAAAGCAGTAATCATTGAATCATGAACATCCAGCTCTGATGTTATCTGTTCTCTATTTGTCTGTTGATCATTACCTTTTTTGCATTTTAGTAAATATCCTTTCTCTATTAGATACGAAATAATCATATTTCGAATTACTTCTGAATCCTCATCACCAATAAGGCCTTTTAAATCATTATCAATAATATTCCATATACCTTCAGGCAAAGAAACTAATACACGTCTCTTCAAAATTTCACCTCGATATTTTCTGATTGTTCATCTACTTTTTGTGGTTATTCATAGTTTATTTTATTTTGGTATGATTATTCTGTTACCTGTTTCTATTTTATCACGTCTTGTAAACATACCATTTCCACCAGAGTATTGCCTGAACTCATTTTACAATGATAGTAGAATCCTGGATATCAAAAACACTAGTGGCAGTTGTAGAATTTGATATTTTTACAAAAATTTTGACCGATGATAAAATACAGTGTATTCTATTGTCATCTTAGAGTTTTATTCTGTATTTGATCCAAGATGCCATATATCAAAAGAGCATTGTTTAATTATAAAATATTATAGTTCGGTATTTACGCATTTATTGATATGATCTAAAAAGATTATTATTATTTTATTTAAAATTCATAATTTTGTATTTTATTATTTAGATGTAATAGATGAAATGCACTATTGAATTTAAAGTATCTGTGTAAAATTAAGGAGACTGTCAAGGTAATGCACATTCATCTGAATCATTAAAACTTTTCTATAATTTCTTCGACTCTGTTCATTTAACAAAAAGCCTTTAGCTTGAAGATGCTCTCTGTTTCATTTGTGATATTCAGAAACAGAACACTTTTATGGTGTATATTGGTTATGCTCTTTGTATTTTTATTTTTCTGGTTTGTAATTAAGAAAAGCATCATCTGATGGTAGATTATCATCATATGTTTTGTTAAACGAAACCATGTCTTTATATGAAATTGGATTCAGAAATACAAACCTACAGAGAAACTACTACTATCTTCAACTAAAAAAAGAAGAAGAATTGAAGAATTCATTGTATTGATAATGGAACTCAAATCGGTTACAAATTGAAATGGCTTTGATGGATCGCAACAATAGAGCCAAACACCTGCGGTTTATTCATAAGACATACAAGAGATAAACAAAATAAAAACTCATCATGTCAAATAATAAATATGCATTTCAATAGAATAAGCCAAGCTTAAAAATTGAAAATGCTAAAATTAAACACAGGTAAGAAAAACTGAAAACAATCAAATCAGATAGTTCATAATGGCAGAAACTATTCATTAAAATATATTTTTTTAAAAAATCACCAAAAGTTTGGATTTTTGCCTTTTATTAAATTCTATGACTTTTTAAATACAAGAAAACAAATTATAAGAAATTGCACCTATATAAAAAATAACATTAATGATTAGTTGTAAAAAATATTTTTAAGCACTCATCATAGGCTTAAAAATTGTTTGATTAATAAGTTAAAAGAATTAATAAAAAAATTAATAATATTGTTAGAAAGTGATATTGATTTAAATGTTATGTGAGTGCGTCTTTTACTTTTTCTTTTGCCTTGTTCAATGTTTCTGAACTTGGTTTTCCTTCTGCATGGTCTTCTGTAGTTTCTGCTTTTGCTCTAGCATCTTGTTCTGCATTTTTTACTTTCTTTGTTGCATCATCAATTGTATCTGTCATTAACATATATTATACACCATTCTTTATATCTTTTTTTTATTTGAGCCAACTGTTTAGAGACAATAAAAAAGTTATTAATTGCTATTCAGATAACTGGTGCAAATATTTAAAATTAATAAAAGTGAAAGATTTCTTTTTACTTATTGAGCCATAATAATATAATATTTTATCTGCTATCAGCAATCAGTGGCTCTATATTTTGAATATCTGCAAATATTACTTTAGCCTATGTTAAATAGAAAACCACCAGATATGGTATAGGTTATGTCAAGACGATATTAAAATAAAAGCATTAGAAATCTATCTTTAACATCCAGTTTAAGATCTTCAGACAGCACCTATAGATCGCTCCATAGTCTTTCTTTTTGATAAACGCTGCATCTCATGCTTGTAGTATCTTTTTGTTATTTCTTAATCGTAAATACTATCAAGTTCTACTACTGTGAGTCCATGAAATGATCTGATAAGTAATGGCCTTTTGGAAAATCTATAATATGAGAGCAAAGGAAAAACAAGAAAGTGATGAACCTCATCATATATAGATGTTTATTCTAATTATACAAAAGATTTATTATCTACGCCTATATCGCTCTTGACCTTTCCCAAAAAAATAAAGATAATAGAATATGTCATCTACACATATAAAATATACTTAATTACCCAAAAACGATTTTAACTAAAATTGAATCCAAATTTTTTACTAATACTAAATTAATTAAATTCGAAAGCCATAAAACAAATTCTAACAAAAAATATAACATTATAACTCAAAAAGAAGAAGAAGAACAAGAACAAGAAATAATACTTGTCAATGAAGGAGACTACAAAGATATATCAAATCTTGGACAGTATTTTTTACTCATTTATCCTGTTCTGCATGCAGTAATCTATGAATGCCTGCTGCAATTAAGCTTCCAATAACAGGAGCTATCCAATAAATCCAATTATAACTAAAATATCCACTTATCAATGTAGGACCAAATGATCTTGCAGGATTTAAAAAGCTTCCACTTATCGATCCACCAAATATCACATTGAATCCCAATGTAATACATATGGCAAGCCCAGCTAATGGGGCAATTTTATTACTCGCAGTTTCACCAGTTGTTAAAACAATGTATACTAATGTAAACGTCATCACTGTTTCAAGTATAAATGCCCTTGATATATTACCATCAGAAGGAAGTGTTACGCTAGAGGAGATTGACGAGCCGAATATTGTAAAACAACTGATGTTGCCAGTATACCACCTATTATTTGAAAATAATGTAGAATATTCCATCAATGGCATTCATTCTTTTAGTTATCATAAATGCAACTGTAACTGCTGGATTTACATGATCTCCTGATTTATAGCCTATTGCAAATACTATTGCAGTCAAAACGAAAACATGAACTAATACTATTCCTATTATGCCCAATTGACCGCTTTTACTATAAACTGTAGCAGCATTTGTATATTCTTCTACAAACCTATTTCGTAATATTCTATCAGGATGCGCTGTGAAAACTTTAGTGATAGTTGTATCTGTTTTCTTTGCATAAAGTAATCGTTCCTTATGTCCTTGGAAGATACAGCGTTCCTTTTGTTTCAAAAATCGAGTTCCAATTACGACACCTGGGACTCCTAATGCCAAAGCAGGAACAAGCCCTCTTCCATCATTTATACCACCTGCAACAACAACAGGGGATATTGCTTTATCTTTTATTTCTTTTTTTAGACTATTTACAATTTGAGGAACGAATAATATAGTTCCTATTAAAGGGATATGTTGATTATTTTCATTATTGTTAAATACAAATCTATGACCACCTGCTTCAGATCCTTGTACGATAATAAAATAAAACCATTTTTAGCCACGGTAATTGCATATTGTAGCATTTGTAACCATAGTAATTACCTTTACTTCTTGGGCATAAATCTTATCAATATATTTGGAAGTATCATCCATAGCAAAAATTGGAACTGGGACTTTTTCTTCCTATATTATTTGTAATTGTTCCTTTACTTTAGATTCATATTACAAATATTAAAAATTATTTTGATATTGTTATTTAATTTTTGGTTATCTTAAAATATTTGGGACTGTAAAGGAATGCCACTATGTTGTCGAATATTCTTATTTAAAAATTGCTGAACAGAACTTTTACCTTTATTTTCATTATGTTCAAATGGTGTAATCCATAGATTAACACCAAATGACTTTACCGTATTTTCCTTTATTTTTTTATTATTGTTAATATCTGATAAGGGATCATACATATAGAGACTAAAATCCTAAACCGCCAGAATTATTTACTACTGCTGCTACCAACTCGGCGGTTGTTTACCCAGGCATACCTGCTTGTAAAATAGGGTATTGAATACCAAGTAACTTGCAGAGAATTTGTCGTTAACATATTATAAGATAATTCCTTTAAACATAAAAAAAGATCACAAATATCTATACCAAATATATCATTTAATCATTTTTGAAAAGATGATTTTTATTTAACTTTTTATGTTTAGCAAATATTATTTGGGCTAGTAATTACAAGAAATACATTTAAATATATGATAAGTCTCTTTAACATTGATTATAAAATTAATACAGTATTTCAATTTTCAGTTTACTAATGTATTTAATTAATGGTTATTTTAAAAGCAATCTTTGTATTTTTGTATTAATTTATATCTACATAGGCTAAAAAACAATTGATTTAAGAACATTAATTGATATTTTGTATATGAAAAAGAAGTTGAGAGAAATACAATGAATGATGACAGTGAAAAATATTATCAAATGGCTCCTGATTTGACAATATGTAAAATAGTAAATGGCATGTGGCAAGTTGCAGGAGGACATGGAATGATCAATGATGAATTAGCAATCAAAGATATGATAAAATATCATCAAACAGGTTTTACTACTTGGGACCTAGCCGATATTTATGGACCAGCAGAAGATTTTATTGGGCAGTATAGACATGAATTATCGATACTAAAAGGAAAAGAAGAGCTTGATAGAGTTAAGGCATTAACAAAATGGGTATCTCAGCCAGAAATAATTACATCTTCAATCGTTAATGAAAATATAAACAGATCACTTTGCCGATTGAGTGTTAGCTCTTTGGACCTACTTCAATTTCATTGGTGGGATTATAATAATCCATATTATATAGACGCTCTCAAATACCTGTCTGATTTAAAGAATAAAGGCACAATCAAACATATCGGTCTTACAAATTTTGATACCGAACATATGCAGATAATCATAGATTCGGATATACCAATTATATCAAATCAAGTGCAATATTCTATTATAGACCGCAGACCTGAAGTACAGATGATACCATTTTGCTTAAAATACAACATTAATCTACTTGCTTATGGAAGCATTTGTGGAGGGCTTTTGTCAGAACGATTCCTTGGAAGAGCACAAGAGCCATCTGCTGCTGAATTGGATACATTAAGCTTGCGCAAATACAAACGTATGGTCGATGCATGGGGTGGATGGAGTCTATTTCAAGCACTTTTGGTGATTTTAAAAGAAATTGCACAAAAGTATGATGTAAGTATTGCAAATGTAGCAACCAGATATATTCTTGACAAATCATCTGCAGTAGCAGGGGTTATTATAGGTACTAGACTTGGAATAGTTGATCACATAAACGACAATGCTAGGGTATTTAACTTTAGGTTGGATAAATCAGATTTTGAAGTTATAGACAATGTATGCAAAAGATCAAATAATTTATTTGAGATAATTGGAGATTGTGGTGATGAGTATAGATAAAATTTTGCAAAATTATTTTTATTTTAAAACAAATTCCAATATTTTAATTTGTATAAAAGGACATGCAATGAGATTAACAGTTTTCTATATGATTGGATTTACAACTTATATCTGAATCAAAGTATCGATAATATGATAAATTAACACTATAACATAAGAACCATATTTCTCTAAAGGTGCTGAAAATTACATTTTCAGCACCTTTAGAATATTTTTATATTATCAAAATAATCATAAAAACAATATTTGGCAAATCAATTACATGGGTTTATTAACCTCTTTGATATAACTTATTAATGAAGTCTGAAAAAGAAATAAGGGCAAAACTAAAGGAGCTCCAAGACTTTTGCAAAAAGGAAGATTATACACTTGAGGAAATGCAAGGAGAGATACAAGGATGAAAGTTTTGTTTAGGTGAGTTATGTCAAGATCTTTGAATTAATATTTTTTGAATAAACTGTAACGCTTATTTGTTATTCTTGTATTTTTTTGTAAATGATCA
>Ga0157374_10006363_pt1 | contig 10020 bp, 8 predicted proteins | sample M25metaG_FD_115308 | JGI IMG/M metagenome (GOLD analysis project Ga0157374, IMG submission 115308) | Miscanthus rhizosphere microbial communities from Kellogg Biological Station, Michigan, USA - M2-5 metaG | ecosystem: Host-associated > Plants > Roots > Rhizosphere > Soil | place: USA: Michigan... | reverse complement strand
GATGGGCATAATACAGAACCTGCTCGAAAAGGGATTCTCAGCATTTTACAAAAAAATATCGTTTCTGCCTCAATCCTTTTCTACAAAAGAGTTTTCAGCTTATGAACCGGACGCTAGTGGAGTCGACAGGCAAAGGTTGTTCTTTACGGATGCCTTGAAGAATTTCCCGAGCCCCTTGATCCAACAGAATAGTGGCGAGAGCACGGCCTGACTCCTCAGGTTGATCCATATCAACGGGAAGCTGGGCGTAGATTGCTTCGGTGCCATCCACTGACAGCACCACGCCTTTCATTTCACAAGCATCGTCCGTGACTTGGCAGTAGGCACCCAAGGGAAGCTGGCAACCACCGTTCAACTCGGCCAGTACGGCCCGTTCGGCGCGTCTGGCGACTTCGACGGCCTTGATGGTGAGTGGCTCTATGTAAGCCAAAATCCGTTCATCGGCAGAACGATACTCGACTCCTAAAGTGCCTTGGGCCACAGCCGGGATCATCTCATCCCAAGGCTCGAAATACTGTGTGATTCGTTCTTGCCAGCCGAGCCGGTGTACACCCGCTGCTGCCAGGATAATGGCGTCATAGGGTCCTTCCAATAGCTTGCGGTAGCGGGTCTGTAAGTTGCCTCGAATGACTTCAAACTGCAAATCTGGCCGTAGGCGACGCAGTTGGGCCTCACGTCGCAACGAAGAAGTGCCGATGATGGTGCCGCTTGGTAGCTCAGCAAAGGTTTGAGCCGTCTTCCCCAGCATGATATCCCGTGAATCTTCCCGATGGCCGAAGGATAACAGTGCAAGATCGGCAGGCAAAGTGCCGGGCATGTCTTTCATGCTGTGTACGGCAAGATCAATTTCTCCTGCCAGCAAGGCAACTTCCAGTTCTTTAACGAATAAGCCCTTATCCCCTGCTTTGGACAATGCTTTATCCAGAATCAGATCGCCCTGGGTTTTGAACGTGTGGATTTCAACCTGCAAATCCGGCCAGCGTTGTTGAAGCGAGTTAGCTACCATCCGGGTTTGGGCTAGAGCTAAGGCGCTATCCCGGCTGCCTAAGCGCACTGTTGCCGATGAGGACATGAATGTGGTACCCATTACGCGGATATGAAGTCATCCAGATTCCGGTTTAACCAACCCGCGTTCGGAACATTAACGTTTGCTGATGCCGCTTCCAAATCGGCGACTGTAGAATCAATGTTAAATAAGTGACTGAGGACGGAAATCTGTAAGGAGACATGCTGAGGGCTATGAGAATTTTTTAGCCGTACTGTGGGCTCATGCAGAATCTTGCGGATGAGGTTTTTGGAAATGGTATCCACGACCTCGTAATGAACCCCAGTCGATGTGGCGGCAAGTTCCGCCTGGCGTAATTGCTCCACTTTTTCTCGTAAGCGCGTAATGGTGGAGACCGCTGGAATTGAAAGGGTCCATCGCTGGAAATTCAGGCATTCTTCTTCCAGAATAGCCTGGGCTTGCTGAAGCAACTGGTTTTGAGTTTCTCCGGAAAAACCGCTGGCACCGGCTAGGTTATCCGTATTAAAGAGCTGAACTTCAGGTAACTCAGCGACACGAGGATCTACGTTTCGCGGAACAGCAATGTCAATGACCAGTTTCCGGCCTTTGTCCTCAAAATCCATTTTGCCCAAAACTACATGGGGGGCGCCGGTGGCTACAAAGATCACTTCAGCCTGATCAATGGCTTCGTTCAATTGCTCCCAACCCAGGCCCTTAAAGCCGTACCGGCTGCAAAGTTCGTTGAGACGCTCCTGGCTCCGATTGACCAGGACGACATTGGCTTGCTGTTCTTGCGTCATGCCCTGTTTGAACAGGGACATCATAATCTCTGCCATTTTGCCGCCGCCGATAAGAGCAATATGACGGTTCATCAGGGCGGGATCTAGCTGTTTTGCAAACTGGTACGCCGCCAAGGAGACGCTAACGTCTTTATCGGCAATCCCTGTTTCCGTACGGACGCGTTTACCGGTACTGAGGGCAGCCTTAAAAAGCTTATCCAGGATTAACCCTGCTGTTTCCTGGCGTTGAGCGGCAGCCAAAGCATCCTTCACCTGTCCCATGATCTGTCCTTCGCCGATAATCAAGCTATCCAAACCTGAAGCGACACGGAACAAATGGGTTACAGCATCCTCGTGCATCAAATTAAAGCGCGCCTGACGGTAAGACTCGATTTCTAGTCCCCGGAACAGCTTGTAGAACTGCTTGATGGATTGCAAGCCGACTTCCGTGTCCTTTACTACCGTATAGATTTCGGTACGGTTGCAAGTGGTTAAAATGGCACACTCTTCGATACCGGCGCAGGATTTTAAAAGCTCCAAAGCGGACGCAACCTCATCTTCGAGTAAAGCGAACTTTTCTCGAACTTCGATAGGTGCAGTCCGGTGCCTTACACCGCTCACAAGAATGTACATCGGGTTTGAAGCCTCAAAAATGAGAAATTAACTGATTATCTGAGTGAATTCAGTTGAGGGTGTGCGAATGGGAATGTTTAAGGTAAAAACCAGTACCATAACCGACATCCTAGTGTACCATTCTCACTTAATCACAGTATATGAGCAAAATTAAAAACACTCAATTGTTACGGAGACGCAACGTTGAGTGTTTTTAATAATTTTAATTTTTTCCGAGTAACCCGAGCAATTCGCTATACGGCTATTGCCTCATTAGATAACTCAATATTTTTACCGGCAACGGCCTTGCGCAGTTCATCCACCTTGTCCAGACGCTCCCACGGGAGGTCAAGATCAGGGCGGCCCAGGTGTCCGTAAGCGGCAACGTTATGATAGAAGCGTCCGTGGTGTTTTGCGGGCAAGCCTTGCAGGTCGAAATTCTGGATAATCGCGGCCGGACGCAGATCAAAGTGCTTCTCAACCAGGTCGGCCAATTCGCTATCGCTTAATTTGCCGGTTCCCCAGGTATTAACGTTGATAGACATCGGACGAGCAACCCCGATGGCGTAGCCCACCTGAATTTCGCAGCGGCTGGCCAGCCCTGCCGCAACCAGGTTCTTAGCCACATAGCGCGCGGCGTAGGCTGCGGAACGGTCTACCTTTGTCGGATCCTTGCCGGAGAATGCGCCGCCACCGTGACGGGCATAGCCGCCGTAGGTATCCACGATGATTTTACGGCCAGTCAGACCGGCATCGCCTTGAGGGCCGCCAATCACGAAGCGTCCGCTTGGATTGATGAAGTACTTGGTATTCTCATCCGGCTTCACGCTGAAGTTTTTGAAAACTTCATTGATGACGTACTTTTTCACATCATCGGCAATGCGTTTTTGAATCTTCGTGTTATCGGTTTCATTTTCCACCACGGGGTCGTGCTGGGTGCTGATCACAACGGTTTCAATGCGGTGTGGCTTGTCGTTCACGTATTCCACGGTAACTTGGGATTTGCCGTCCGGGCGGAGGTAGGGCATGGTACCGTTTTTACGCGCTTCGGTCAGGCGGCGCGACAGGGCATGAGCGACCTGAATCGGCAGCGGCATCAGCTCCTTGGTTTCGTTGCAGGCGAAACCGAACATGATCCCTTGGTCTCCGGCGCCGATTTGGTTGATCTGGTCATCGGACAGTTTGTCGCGAACTTCGTGCGCTTGATCCACGCCGCTGGCGATATCTACGGATTGCTCGTCAATGCTGAGCAACACGGCGCAGGTTCGGCCATCAAAGCCGCCAGCAGCCTCTCCCACATAGCCGATTTCCTGGATGGTGCGACGCACCACGGAAGCAATATCCACGTAACAGCTTGCGGTAATCTCTCCGCTAACCAGCACCAGTCCAGTCGTCACGGAAGTTTCCGCAGCAACGCGGGCTTTAGGATCTTTGGTTAAAAATGCATCCAGAATCGCATCGGAGATCTGATCGCAAATCTTGTCGGGGTGCCCTTCTGTTACGGATTCCGAGGTAAAGAGATAACGGGAGGTGGACATTCTGATTTATGACTCCTATTCTAAATGCGCAAACCGGCAAAGCATCGAAACCTGCATATTTTGAATCGCCTTTTAATTGAATCCAGGAAATGAAAGACGAATGAGAGAATTCTTCTTCTTTTTATATTAACTTTGTATATGGCAAGGCATATACAAAAAGTTTGAATTGAAGAATTCGAAATTTTCCACGAGTTACCAAGGCAAGCGGAATTCTGCCTACTCGTGGCTATTGTAGTGGAATATAACCCCACATGCAAACTGATATTATATAGCGGAAGCTTTGACAAATCGCCGGGTAATTTCCTGGGGCCGGGTTACCGCCGAACCGATGACGACGGCAAAAGCGCCCAATTTAAAAGCCTGACTGACCTCGTTGGGTTCCCAGACGCGTCCTTCCAAAACAATCGGTGTTTGGGTCTCTTTCATCAGACGGGCTAGTAGTTCAAAATCCGGGCCATGCGGTGCTTGGGGCATGTCTCTTGTTTCTGTCGTATATCCGGATAGTGTGGTGCTGATGAGATCAAATCCGAGTTCCGCAGCATGCTGTCCTTCCTCGAATGTGGATATATCGGCCATGAGCAATAAATCCGGGTAATGCTGGCGGGTCAGGCGTATCATTTCTGAAAGGCTGAATTCGCCGGGGCGTGGGCGTAAGGTGGCGTCCAAGGCTACGATATCGCAGCAGTCAGCCAAGGATTGGATGTCAGGCCAGGTTGGGGTTATATATACAATCTCATGGGCGTTGGGAGGGATAATTTCCGGCTTGGTAATGCCGATAACCGGGATATCGGGATGAAGATGCTTGAAATAATTGATATTAAATGGTTGAGCCATGCGTACGCCACAGGCGCCCCCATTTAAAGCGGATTCCGCCAATGCACAGAGGTGCTCGGGCTTATCCAGGGGTTCTCCGTGGGCAGCCTGGACGGATACGACAATGCCACCCTTCAGCTTTTCCAGAATGTTTTGTTTGCCCATACGCTGCATCCCTTCGGTGTATCGATGGTCTGATATGCTCCAGATTGTACCATTGAAAACGGTGAATCGGCATAAGGCGGGAGCATAGCGCGGTTAGTCTCTTCATGCTGGAAGATGGGCATCGAATATGATATTCTGGTGCTTTAAAATTTTGAGATTTGGGGATGCTTCCCTGACGAGTCGAATCCCAACCGTGAGTCTTGGAAAGCGTGGTTTAACAAGCTTGTGTGATGGATGCGCACTGGTTTTTTACTCCTGTTCCCTGGTTTAAAGCTTATCCTGATTGATATGTGAGCTTTTATATATGAGTTCAGGTAAGGCGCATCGCAGTTTTATAAATTAGGAGCACTCGAATGGCATTTGTTGTCCAGGCTATTCGCGAGTCTACGGAAGCTTTGGAACAGCAGGTTCTGCACCCGCTGGCTGCTCGTAGCGCGGAAACCAGGGGCAGAGAACATGCGGAAACAGTGTGTCCTATCCGAACGGCTTACCAGAGAGATCGGGATCGTATTCTGCATTCCAAGGCGTTCCGCCGTCTGAAGCATAAGACGCAAATGCTGATTGCGCCTTCGGGCGATCACTACCGCACTCGTTTAACCCATAGCCTGGAAGTCTCCCAAGTGTCTCGCACCGTTGCGCGCGCCCTGCGTCTGAACGAAGACTTAACCGAAAGCATTGCCCTCGGCCATGATTTGGGGCATCCGCCCTTTGGGCATACCGGTGAGCATATTCTGGATGAAATTTCTCCCACGGGTTATCACCATCAGCAGCAGGGTCTTCGTATCGTCAAAGTGCTGGAACGGTTGAATTTGACTGAGGAAGTGCTGGATGGTCTGGAAGGCTTGACCGCTGGTAAGCCGAAATTTTTAACGCTGGAAGCTCAAGTTGTGGATTTATGCGACCGAATGGCCTATCTGCACCATGATGTAGAAGATGCCCGGCGGGCTGGCTTAATGAGCGAGAGTGATTTGCCGACTGATATCTTGAAGACACTGGGGCACACCCGCCATGAGCGGTTGGATCGCATGGTGATGGATATCGTATCCAACAGCCTGAAGGCGATGGATAGTGATGAGCCTCGTATCACGCTTTCGCCGGAGATTCAGGAGGCGGTCATGGCGCTGCGTCAGTGGATGTTTGATCATATCTATCTGGCGCCCAGCCGGATGGAGCAGACCAATAACGTGCGGCGGGTGATTACGGGCCTTTACGAGTTTTATCTAAGCCATCCTCATGCATTGAGCGACAGTTTGCCACCGGAAGACCCGAAGACCTACCCTCGTGAGCAGCGGGTGCTGGACTATATTTCCGGTATGACTGACCGGATGGCGCTGGAAACCTACCAGCTTTACTTGTTGCCCAGTTCAAATCCCGGGCTTCCCATAACTTCCGGCCCGGTTGAGGCATCTTTATGAGTCGAATCCCGTTTGCCGATGCCGCCGAGCGCGTCAAAACCTCCCTGGATATCGTGGATGTCATCCAGCGCTACGTCATCCTAAAGAAAGCTGGCCGCAATTATCTGGGTAAATGCCCCTTCCACAACGATAAAAGCCCGTCCATGAACGTCAGTCGGGAAAAGGGCATTTTCAAGTGTTTTGCCTGTGGGGTGGGTGGCGATTCGCTGACCTTTCTCATGAAAATGGAGAACAAGTCTTACGGTGAAATGATCCGGGATTTGGCCCAAGAGCAGGGCATAGAAATCGCATATGAAGGTCAGAATGTTGAGTTTTTACACACCCAGCGGGATGCGCGCCAAAAAATCCTGGACTTGAATTATGTATCGGCCCAATGGTTTCGAGATCGTCTGCAAGAGCCGGACGCGGAACCAGTCCGGACTTATTTAAAAGGGCGATATTCCGATGATGCCTCTTATCAGGCTGCTCTATCTCAGTTTCAACTGGGGTATGCACCGGCTGGCTGGGAAAATTTGACGCCTTACCTGAAGGCTCACTTTGATTTTGTGCAAGCGAATCCGGATTTATTAACCACGGCAGGTCTGGCCAATACGCGCGATCATGGGCAGGGGCATTACGACCGCTTTAGGAATCGGCTGATTATCCCGATTCTGGATGAGAAGGGCTTGGTGGTCGCCTTTGGGGGACGCGCCCTGACGGATGAGGATAAGCCCAAATATCTGAATTCCCCGGAGACGACGGTTTATAAGAAAAGCCAAGTGCTGTACGGACTTTATCAGGCCAAGGAAACCATACGGCAGAATAAGGCTGCCGTAATTATGGAAGGGTACTTCGATGTTATTAGCGCCCACTTGGCGGGAATTACCGAAGCAGTTGGTTCTTGCGGGACCGCGTTGACGGATAGCCACTTGAAGCTGATGGCCCGTTTTGGCGCTGAAACAATTTACCTGGCGTTCGATTCCGATGAGGCCGGTTTGAAGGCCGCTTTGAGCGCGATTCACCTGATTGAGCCCTATATGGCTTCGACGGATTTACAGGTAAAAGTGCTGATTGTGCCGGATGGTAAAGATCCGGATGACTTTATTCGTCATCATGGCGGAGAGGCATTCCGGACATTGATGCAAAAAGCGCGGGCTTTTCTGGCCTTCAAGCTGGATATGGCTTTGAGAGGACTGGACTTAAGTATGCCGGAAGGTCGCATTCAGGCTGCGAATCGAGTAACTCCCCTGTTAGCGGAGATTCAGCAGGCCAATATTCGTGCGGAATATTTAAAACTGTACTCGGAAAAGATAGGCGTATCAGAGCAAGCCCTATTGTTAGAGGTAAATCGGCTGGAGCAAAGTCGGAATGCCGTTTATCGAAAGCCTTGGGGAGGTTCTGAAAAATTTGGAGATAAAAAGGCAATTTCAAAATCGGGTTCGACTTCATTAAAGAGAAATAAACCTCAGCTCACTGAAAATATCCTGGAACTTCGCGCTCCGCTTTCGCCTCAGCATATTAAGGCTGAACAGAATCTCCTGATGCTTACTCTAGCCAGTCCTGAAAGTTATAGTCTGATGATGAATATTCTTGTCCCACAAACCGGCTTTGCCTTTGATAATTCAGCTCACCAGGAGATCTTATCCGGTCTGTTGAGTTTGGTTGATAAGCAGGAAAATACAAAAATTAATCCATCGGATAATGGCTTTCTGGGAACTTTGATCGAAAAAATGAATCACTTATACTTTGACAAACCTGATGTAATTCACACATTTGCAGAGCTGGCCTTGAACGCGGAAGCCTTTTGCGAATCACTGGGACTGGGCGACCTGAAAGGGCCGCAATTACAGGAGAGAATTTCTACACTGGCTCAGGAACAACTCAAGGTCTTAAGTCATTGGCGGCGCAGACAGCAGCTCATGTTGCTAAAAGCCAACGCGAGTCAAGGGATAGGGGAACAGGTTGAGTTAACCTACGCCTTTCAGGATTGTTTACAGGAGCCCCCAAGTCAGTCGTCGGGAGCGGCAAGTCCCGGTACTATTTTCCCCACGGTCTGACCACAAGATATCAGCTATTTCATAACGTTTAATGCAATAAGGGATGGAAACCACACATGACCAAACGCAGATCCTCAAAAAAAAGTGAAGACTCACTGCTGGCCATGATCAGCAAGTCGGAACGAGGACGGGACGAACGCAGCGGCATTGATGAAATCTTGTCCGTTGACGACGGTGATTCTGATCAGATCGGTTCACTTTTTGCCGGTGAAAGCCCTGGCGGTGGCGTTGCTCTGCTAAGCGGTGACGAAGAAACCGAAGAAGTCAGCTATGCCGTTGAAACCCGTGGCTTAACCCTGGACGACCCGGTCCGCATGTATCTGCGGGAAATTGGACGTATTCCCCTGTTGACCGGTGACGAAGAGATTGAACTGGCCCGTCAAATCGTGGCTGGCGGCGAATCTGGCGCTCGCGCCAAACAAAAGCTGGTGCAAGCCAACTTACGTTTGGTCGTTAGTATTGCTAAAAAATACGTAGGCCGTGGCATGCTGTTCCTGGATCTGATTCAGGAAGGCAACCTGGGCTTGATCCGCGCTGCCGAGAAATTTGATCACGAGCGTGGCTATAAATTCTCCACCTATGCCACCTGGTGGATTCGTCAGGCCATTACTCGCGCCATTGCAGACCAGGCGCGCACCATCCGGATTCCGGTCCATATGGTGGAAACCATCAACAAGTTGAAAAAGATCACCCGTAAGCTGGCCCAGGAATTGAGCCGCAAACCCACCGAGGAAGAGCTGGCCGCCGCAATGGCTATCACGGTGCCTAAACTGCGGGATATCATTAAAGTGGCTCAGGAGCCGCTCTCTCTGGAAACGCCTATCGGTAAAGAAGAAGATTCTCGTTTGGGTGATTTCATTGAGGACCGGGAAGCCAAAGCGCCCGCAACCACGGTTGCCCATGAGTTGCTCCGGGAAGATTTGACCGAAGTGCTCAGCTCGCTTTCCCCTCGGGAGCGTGATGTATTGCGCCTGCGTTTCGGTCTGGATGACGGTCGTCAACGCACCCTGGAAGAAGTGGGTCAGCTCTTTGGCGTTACCCGTGAGCGGATTCGTCAGATTGAAGCGAAAGCCCTGCGGAAACTGCGTCATCCCAACCGCAGCCGCCGTCTGAAAGAATACATTGAATAACAAAATTTAGCTTAAAATTATAAAAGCGTCCTGAAACTCAAACGAGTGCAGGGCGCTTTTTAAACTGGGGTAAGTTTATTAATGGAGTCTAATAAAGCATTCATATTCATGCTTTAATCAAGATCTTTTAATTCTTCGTATAAAAAGGGCTTTCCCATGCGCATCCAACCCAACTTCCAAGCAGTTCGTTTCAGTGGTCATAACAATGATCGTAAATCTGCTGATATTCTGGACGATTCTGCCGCCGCTTGGGCTACTGCACACTCAAATGAGTCTGGGGATAAAGTGAACTTGAAGCAACGCCCTAGGAAATCTACAGACTTAAAAAGAGAATCTATGGATTTAGGGACTTCCTCAAGCGCAGTGTGGGGTATAGATGATACCAAAGTGGGAACAACTGCTCCTGATACCATTTACTCCATTTAAAGCCGGATAATGTCACCCTCTTTTCTTCTGTAGCAGTGGATGATAAGCTATCTATGGTTGGGTAAGAGAAGTCGGAGGTGGTGTATATGGTTCAGGCGAG
>Ga0157374_10006360_pt1 | contig 10022 bp, 8 predicted proteins | sample M25metaG_FD_115308 | JGI IMG/M metagenome (GOLD analysis project Ga0157374, IMG submission 115308) | Miscanthus rhizosphere microbial communities from Kellogg Biological Station, Michigan, USA - M2-5 metaG | ecosystem: Host-associated > Plants > Roots > Rhizosphere > Soil | place: USA: Michigan... | reverse complement strand
ATTCCGTTTTAGAATAGGGATACAATGGATGAGCCGGGTAAAAATATAGCCGGAAAATATTAACCATCAACCCTTATAACATGAAAAAGGCAATTTTCATAATGATCCTTTTATCAATAGTCTGTTTCAATGCATACGGTCAGAGTATCGATCTGCAAAAATTGCTGGCAGATGGGAAACTTGTGTTTGGTAGCTCGAGTCAGGTACATCCTTTTGAAGAAGGAGATAAAAAAGGCATCAGCTGCCGGGATAATGTCTGGTTGAAAGATATTGATTTTTCTTATGGAACCATAGAACTTGACATCCGTGGCCGGAATGAGTTTCTGAAAAGCTTTCCGGGGATTGCATTCTATGCAGCAGATACCTCGCGTAATTATGATGTGATTTATTTCAGGCCATTCAATTTCAGGCACACCGATCCCGTTCGACGTACCTGGTCGGTGCAGTATATGAGCCTGCCCCAATATGGGTACGACCGCCTTCGCAAGGAGAATACCGGGCAGTTTGAGAGCGAGATCGTCCCCAATCCAAAACCTGAAGATTGGATTCATGTGCGCATTGTCATCGCTAAAGACAGCATTAAAGTATATATAAATGGGATGGATAAACCTTCGTTATCGGTACGAACACTTCAAGGCCGAAGCAAAGGCACGTTTGGCTTATGGACGGATGGTACTGTGGCGGAGTTTGCCAACCTGACTATTAAAAGAGATCAATAAAATCATGAAATCACTATTGTCGATCATATTGCTGGCAGTTGCAAATGTTGCAATCGCGCAGCAAAAAGGCAAAACATACAACTACAGCAATATTGAACCAGCGCAATGGGCTCTCCCCAATTCGGATGGAGTGACCAGCAGCATGCAAACCTGCAAAGGCTCGAAAGCACTGATCATCAAAAAAGGGTTTAATAACTATAAGTTCGGTATAGTGGCCTACCCCAAGACTCTAAACTTTACTGATGGAGAGATAGAACTGGATATCGCATCAAGCAATGGCCAGGAATATCTTGGCTTTGCCTTCCGCATACAGGATGCACACCATTATCAAACGGTTTATTTCAGACCTGCATCTACAGGTACCATCAATGCCATTCAGTACATGCCCGAAAAGAAAGAAGATTTCAACTGGTGGGATTACGAAGCTGAAAAATACCAGGCAAAAGCGACACTGCCTGCTATCAACTGGTTTCATGTTAAAGCGGTTGTGAAAGGCAACGAACTGAAAGTGTATATAAATCATGAAGCCACTCCGTCGATGGTTTATAAAAATCTTGACCCGGATCTAAAACAAGGCTCGGTTGGCTACTGGTTTGGCAACAGCCTGTCCTGCGCCTACAAAAATTTAACCGTTAAAACCTATTAAAAATATGATACGCAATTACCTGCTTATAGCATGGCGCAATGTGATTCGCCATAAGACACATACCGCCATCAATGTTATCGGGTTAGCACTGGGTATGACTTGTTGCCTGTTTATCCTGCTTTGGGTGCAGGATGAGAAAGGGACTGATAATTTTCATAAAAACGGCAAAAATCTTTATGTACTGTATCAAACCACGACAAGTAACGGAGGTGTCTCCGGCGACTATAATATGCCCCTTGCATTTGATAAAATGAAGGGTCGCGTTTTTCTGCTCGAGGATGTTAAGAACGGAATCCCTGGAATTGTGAATACAGCCTGCTATGCTACAGGCTATGACCTGCCCTGGGGCCATCCTGAAACGCTCAGAGTAGGTGAGAAGATCGTAAAAATGAACGGCTCACGTGTCGGAACAGACTTTTTCAAAATGTTCAGTTACCCCATCATCGCGGGAAATAATGCTGAGACAGTACTTAACGATCAAGGTAATATTGCCATATCGCGCCACACTGCCGAAGTGTTTTTTGGAAATCCGCAAAATGCCGTTGGCAAATCCATCCGCTATGAAAATTCCTATAATCTTATAGTAAGTAGTGTTTTTGAAGATGTACCGTCAACAAGTTCGCTCAAGTTTGATTTTGTGCTAAGCTGGGAAATGCAAAAAAGGATCGAATGGTCATCCAACAACTTTATAACTTATATCCAACTGGCCTATAATGCTGATCCAAATCATATTGAGGCCGCTATCAATCAATACCTGCAACCAAAGCTGACACTGCCAAAAGGAGTTCAGTTTCATGTTGGGTTGCAACGTTTTGATGATAACTATCTCCATAATGTTTTCGTGAATGGAAAACCGACTGCGGGCCGCATTGAATATGTAAAAATATTCAGCGAGGTGGCCATTTTCATCCTAATCATCGCGTGTATTAACTTCATGAACCTGGCTACTGCCCGTTCGGTAAAGAGGGCCAAGGAAGTTGGCGTCCGAAAGGTAGTTGGATCAACCAGGGGCAGTTTGATCGGGCAGTTCTTTGGCGAATCGCTTGTGTTTTCTTTCCTGGCAATGCTGTTGTCGATTGCCCTGGTATTGGTATTACTGCCCTCATTCAACCTGTTCACTGACAAACAACTAGGCTTTCCGTTAACTCACGCTTCCTTTTGGTTGTCACTTATTGCATTGATGTTGGTCACCGGTATACTGGCAGGCAGTTACCCGGCACTATATCTATCAAGTTTAAAACCCGTCCGGATACTTAAAGGCACGCTCAGGTTTACACAAGGTGCGGTTTGGTTCCGTAAGGGGTTAACAGTCTTTCAGTTTGTACTTTCCATCCTGTTGCTAATCGCCACAATCGTCATCACCCGGCAAACTGATTATGTGCAAAGTGCCCATTTGGGTTATGATAAAGAGAATATGATTTACACTCGTATCGAAGGCGAACTGTCGAAGAAAAACAAATATTTGTTATTTAAACAGCAGGCGGCAAAAATGCCGGGCATAGCGATGATCGATCGTACCACCGAAGTCCCCCAAGCCATGAATTTTGTGGTGTATGATGATGAGATCACCTGGCAGGGAAAGGAAAAGAATTTTATAGTGGGAGTGAAGCCAGCGTCGGTGGGATTTGATTTTGTGAAATTAATGAAACTACAAATGGCTGAAGGGCGGGATTTTTTACCAACCAATCCTACGGATTCTACAGATGCCTTCCTGATCAACGAGGAAGCCGCTAAACAAATGAAGATGACTCATCCTATTGGGCAATGGGTACAGGCCTGGCAGAAGAAAGGGCATATCATCGGTGTCGTCAAAGATTATCATACACAATCGCTTCACGATCCTATAAAGCCTATTTTATTGGACATAAAGGAAGGGGAATATTTTGGGGTGATTATCGCTAAAACCCAACCGGGAAAGACCAAAGAGGCTCTCGAAAGCCTCGCGACAGTGTATAAGAGCCTCAATCCCAATTATCCATTCACTTATCAGTTTGTTGATCAGGAGTATAAAAAGCTCTACAGCAGCGAGCTGATCATTTCACAACTTTCCATCGTTTTTGCGGTGGTTGCGATAGGGATATCCTGCCTGGGTTTATTGGGTCTGGTGATGTTTTCAGCAGAGCAACGCATTAAGGAGTTTGGTGTACGCAAAGTATTGGGGGCCTCATTAAATCAACTAATGGGTTTGTTTGCAGCAGATTTCCTGAAGCTGATCATCATTGCCTTTGTTATAGCTGCGCCATTAGGCTGGTTTGCTATGCACTCGTGGCTGCAGGATTTTGCTTATCGCATCGATCTGTCGTGGTGGATATTTATCCTGGCAGGCATGAGTTCTGTAATGATGGCATTATTCACTCTTAGCTATGAGGCATTTAAAGCGGCTGTTGCTAACCCGGTGAAGAGCTTGCGGAGTGAATAGCCTTAAGTCGGGAGTCCTAAGTCTTGAGTCAAATTTGTAGATAATGACTTTTGACTTAGGATTGTCGACTTTCTGTGCTATGAATATATCTTAAACGGCCTTACTTCCGCATAACCATCAAATTCATACACCGGTAATTCGCGGGTAATCTCTACCGCATTATCCAGATCTTCGGCCTGTATCAGTAAATATCCACCTACTATTTCGGTGCCTACTTTGTGGATGTCATCGATCACTTCAGCGTCATAGCCTTTCACCATTTTGCCGTAAAGCGATAAGGCATTTCCGCCAATTAAGTTCCCGGCTTTGGCGTATTTGGCAAACCAGGTGTTCCATTTCTCGCGGTGTTCGACCATTTCCTGAGCTTCATGCTCGTCCAGGCGACCATCTGGCTCACGCAGTATTACAATAAATTGTTCCATAGGCTTGAATGTTTAAAAACAAAAATATCTACTTACACGGAATGAAAAAGGGAAATTTAAAAATTGAAGTCGATGATCAAAGGCAGGTGGTCGCTGTACTTTTTCCATTCGTCATATGCTCCGATCTGCATACCCGCTAATTTTTGCATGATGTCTTCAGAAACAAAACAATAGTCGAGATGGTAAGGCTTGTCGATGTTTTTGTACAGGTTAAATGTCGGATGTTGTTCTGAACCATGATCCTGATCAAAATGATGATGGTAAACGCTTTGGATCTGTTTTAAGCTTAGTTTCTGAACGAGATCTGTGTGATTACCAACTCTTCGCGGTTTATCCCAAATACTATTGCTGTTAAAATCACCTGCCAGAATAGTTTTTTCATGTCTTATCAGGTGCTCATAATGATGGATCGCCTTCCATATCTGCCCGACATACTGATAACCTTTATCCGACGGATTATTCGCCCATATTGCAAAAAGAGTGAAATCAATATTGCCATCAGATACAGCAATTGGAAGAATCGTTTTAAAGGATGACTCGTGACCCGATAACAATTCAACCTTATATTTTCCGAATGAAAATACCCCAAGACCCTTATGCTGATTATTGCCATACCAAACAACGCTGGTAGGCGGTTCCGGGAAAACTATCTTATCCACATGTTCACATTCCTGTATGATCAACAGATCGGGCTGGTATCGCAATAGCAAATCAACTTTCTTGCGGAAAGCCATATTACAATTCCAGGTGATGATCTTCATGACTAACTGTCTAATCCGAATAAGGCAATGTTCTTTTCTCGATGCTGCTCTGAAAACACAGTTCAATAATGCGGATAGTATCCCTTGCCTCTTCTGGTTTAACAATCAGCTCTTTGCCTTCAGCAATGGCTTCATATACGTTTTGAAACAGATCTTCATAATGTCCTTCTTCACTTTTCACAGTTTCAGTGATATCCTTACCATCCTTTTCGTAAGTGAGTTTACCCCATATCGATTCCGGTTCGACACCCCAATCAGGTGAATTACCCGGTCTGCCGCCTTTCTTTAATTCAGCTTCTTGCACATCCATGCCGTATTTTATAAACGTGCCATGGTCGCCGCACAATACATAGGTAGGACCGGGAACTTTTACCAGCATAGCGCCTTTCAGGGTTACTTTTAGTCCGGCAGGGTAGGTCAGTATAATTTCAAAGTTGTCCTCCACTTCCAAACCCGGGCGTTGGGTTAGCATAATGCAGGTAACTTCCAGCGGTTTGCCGAATAATTCTAATGCACCATCGATGATGTGAGCACCCAGATCATACAGTATGCCTGAGCCTGGCAACGGCTTTTCGCGCCATGCACTCGGGCGCAATTCCCTGCGGAAACGGTCATAATGCACTTCATATTCTACTAAACGGCCCAATTTGCCGCTTGCTAATACTTTTTTTATGGTATTGTGTCCGCTGTCAAAGCGGCGATTATGGTGAACAGACAGTATCTTATTCTCCTGTTTTGCTAACGCGATCAGTTCATTAGCCTCATCTGCCGTCACCGTAAAAGGTTTTTCCACCAGCACATGTTTACCTGCGAGTATAGCTTGTTTGCTCAGGCTTAGGTGCGATGTATTAGGGGTGCCCACCAGAACCAAATCAATAGCCGGATCATTCATGATGTTGTCCGTATTATCAACGATTTCCACATCAGGGTATAACGACTTAGCTTTGGTTACACGGGCCGGATCGGTAGTGTATATTTTGCTAAGGTTGAAGTTTGGGTTTGAATCTACAAAGGGTGCAAAGAATGTTTCGCCCGAAAATCCGAAGCCGATAATAGCGGTGTTGAGTACTTTGTTCATGGTTCACCAAATGTAGAAAAGTATTCGGATTTAGACTCACACAGAATGACCTCTTGGGAAGGTTTTAATAATTATTTCATTGCCGTTCAGCTAAAGCCTTTTGCCTTTATGATCATTATTCCGTTAGCTAAAGCCGAACGGAAATGAGTTTACAGACTTATAAGTCAGAATATTTGTTTTTTTACAAACCAATTAAACGCGCTGACTCTTTTATCAGGATATTGCATCAAAATCATCCGTCAACATTATGAAATACAGAACCTTCGCTCAAAGCGAACAATTATCGGCAATCGGTTTGGGCTGCATGAGCATGAGCCATGCCTACGGCACCCCGGACGATGCTGAATCACTGGAAACGTTACACCTCGCACTCGACCTCGGCATCAACTTTTGGGATACCGCCGATGTATACGGCAACGGCAGAAACGAAGAACTACTGTCAAATGTTCTTCGCTCTAACCGCGACAAGGTATTTATTGCCACCAAGTTTGGCTTCCGTGCACATCCTGACGGCAGACTGAGCACTTTCGATGCTAGTCCGGCGTACATAAAGCAAGCCGTCGAAGCCAGTTTAAAACGATTGAAGATCAACACCATCGATTTATACTATGCTCACCGCATTGACCCGAATGTACCGGTTGAAGAAATGGTTGGAGCAATGGCGGAACTTGTAAAAGAAGGCAAAGTACGATACTTAGGATTATCCGAGGCATCAGCAAACTCCCTCCGCAGGGCACACGCCGTGCATCCAATAAGTGCTTTGCAAAGCGAATATTCTTTGCTGACAAGAGATGTAGAAGCTGAAATATTGCCGCTGTGCAAGGAGTTGGGGATCTTGTTTGTTCCGTTCAGCCCACTTGCCAGAGGGTTAATGACCAATACTTTAAACCTAAACGAGTTAGGTGATAACGATTTCCGTAAATCTTTACCACGTTACCAGAAAGATCACCAGGAAAATAACCAAAATCTTGCCTCGGGTTTTGCGGGGATAGCGCGGCAAAAAGGGTGCAGTCCTGCGCAACTGGCACTGGCATGGGTATTGGCACAAGGAGACAATATCATCCCTATCCCTGGTACTAAAAAACGCAAAAATTTAAAAGATAATGCTGGCAGCGTTGATGTTGCTTTAGCTGCTGACGATATTCAACAAATAGAAGCTTTACTGCTTAAATATCCAAATGTGGGTGAGCGATACAACGAATCGAACAATAGATTTGTGGATAAGAATTAAAAAAAGATGTCTGAACCGGAATTTGTTGAATTGACAGAATGGCCAGAATTTTATTCACCATATACATTCTGTCAATTCAACAAATTCCGGTTCAGACAAGTATTAATCCGGCAACTCCCTCAAATAAATATCTCTATAATAAATGTGATTGCCGTGAGCCTGTAATTCTATTTGCTCTTTGGGGAAGATAGGCTGCTTGCGGTCCCAATAATTGTCCAGAACCGTGTTATCTACCACAAGCACCCCATTCAGATAAACAGTTACTTTATCACCTTTCATGATGATGTGGAAGTTGTTCCAGTCGTTAATGGCATTATCAGCCAGCTTTAGTGGTTTGCTTTCATGTGCCTGGTTATTGTACAGACCGCCAGAGCCTACCTGTGCGCCAACATCTACACGAGAAGTATCCCAAATCTGCACCTGTGGCGAACCTCGCAAATAAACGCCTGCATCACCTTTTGGTTCGATCTTCCAGTCTACGTACAATTCGAAATTGCGGTATTGCTTTGTGGTACAAAGGTTTTCGCCTTCTCCGCTAAAGTTCAGGATACCGTCTTTTACATACCAGCCTTTGTTCATGATCGAATCTGCCTTATGCTGTTCTTTGGCCAAAGTAGCCGCATCCATTTTGCTGCGTGTAATGGGGTTGCCAACAAGGCCTTTCCAGCCGGTCAGGTCTTTATTGTTGAACAAGGCCACTAAACCAGCATCAGCCGGCATTTCGTTAATGAACTTGCGGATAGCCACTTTCTCATAATCACTATCGCCACCCTTTTTTATTTGTATTGATTTGTTCAGCCACTCCTTTACATTATTGCCGTAAAAGTTCTTATCTGATAATGCAATGTTGGATACATCATCAGCAGCATCTTCCTGCAATTGTGGGTCATCCAGATATTTGCTGATGAACACCAGCGCAGGGAATGTTTTGTTGTTGGTTGCTTCTTGCAGTATCAATTTTTTCTGTGGAACAGTTTGGGCTATGTCCATTGCATCGCGCAGGTAAATGATCTTTTCATCAGCAGGATAATTTGACTTGCTGATGGCGGCTACATAACCGCGCAATGCCTGGTTTTTTAAGTCTGCGTTGGTTGTTTCTTTGCTGATCAGGTATAATTCAGGAGCAGCGCTTACATCCGCCCATTGAGAAAGTGCAGTAACAGCCGCTTGTTTGGTTGCATCATCGCCCCTGGCATACACGGAAGAAATAGCAGCCAATGATTTTTTATCCCCCACGCTTGCCAGTATGTTAAAGTATAGAGGCTTTTTATCGGCAGGTGCCTGTTCCATTTGCTCAAGTACTTGTGTGCTTTGGTTTGATTTGTCTTTGGCCTGACTCAAAACAGAAACTATAGCAGCCTGAACATCAGTGGCTTCAGTTGTTGTTTCTGATGATTTGAGCATCAGGAATAAATGGCTCACGTTATCTGGCCCAGCTAATTGCTTTAATGATGCAAAAGCAGCAGCGCGAACATTGGCGTCTTTGCTATTCAGAAGTGGGGTTACGATATCAATCTTGCTATGTGCCTGGCGCGCAGCCAATACATTAAGCAAGGCCACTTTACCATCAGCCGACATGTCCGGTAGTGCATTAGCGACTTTGTTTACGACAGTCGAGCCTTTCATAATCAGCAACGCATTTTGCACAGCTTCGATTCTATTGGCATCACCTGTTCGAAGTACATTCAATAGGTCAGGAATGGCTTTATCCTGGCCGATCTTTCCGGCTGCATCAATTGCAGCTATCACCACTTCGGATTCCTGGCTATATATTTGCTTTTCAACAGCCGGCAAGGCAGAAGCTGGCCTGGTAATACCCAGCATTTTGATGATCGCAACTTTTTGGGTCCATCCTGCCTTTAATAATTCGTTTGTCCACAAGGCAGTTGTAGCAGGAGTGATATACGGTTGAGCAAATTTCAAAGCTGCATCACGGTATTGTGGATTATTGTCTCTCGTAGCTGATATCAACATTGTTGTACTTTTAATACCTTGGAGATCAACCAATATTTTTAAAGCAGCTGTTTTCGTTTGTACCTGGTTGGCCAGGCTTGCTTTAGTTTGTAATGCCTTTGCCAGTTTTGTGGCAGTTACTGCATTTTTTGCACCTAGGTTACGGATGAACATCAGGTATGCTGAAGTTGCATCGGTTACATCATAAGTATACTTTGCTTGATCAGCAGCATTGGCCATCAGGTTGATGGAAGCCGGGCTTGCAATATTTGCCAATGCATACAAAGCCACTTTGTCGGTCATTTTATCTTTGCCTATCTGGGCCGAGATGCCATGTACTGCCAGTGCATTTTTGCTATCACCCAACGCTTCTATAAGAGTTATCTTACAGTTGCCTTGTGAGCCACTTAATGCCGATAACAAAGCTGCTTTCGATGCCGGTGTATTGACCTTCACCAAAGCTCGTGCGGCAGGATCGCATAAGCGTTCATCATTTAAATAGCTTTTCAATGTTGGTACAGCATCATCTTTACCAATCATCTGTAACTGGCTGATGATAAAAGCCTGGTTCTCCTTATCGCTCACTTTTGACAAAGCGGTACAATAAGCTTTTACAGCGATAATGCGCCATGGCTCTCTTGTTCTTTGTGTGATGTAAAAAGAGAATCCACTGATGGCGTCATAGATTTTAGTGTTATCTGCCTGACCGGGTGCCTGCAGCATTCCTAGCATCTTGACAATGCCCTGCTCACCCAAGGCCATCGTTTTTTCGGCATTGGCGTTCAGTTCTGCT
>Ga0157374_10006353_pt1 | contig 10027 bp, 10 predicted proteins | sample M25metaG_FD_115308 | JGI IMG/M metagenome (GOLD analysis project Ga0157374, IMG submission 115308) | Miscanthus rhizosphere microbial communities from Kellogg Biological Station, Michigan, USA - M2-5 metaG | ecosystem: Host-associated > Plants > Roots > Rhizosphere > Soil | place: USA: Michigan... | reverse complement strand
GGCTTGTTGGTTAAACAGTCCTGAAACCATGTTGCTCAATTGCATCCGAGCCTGGTTTATAAATTGCAGGTTGAGTTCTAAATTGCTTTTTCGGGCGGTCAGCATTAATAGCCGCGCCTGACTGGCTCCTAATCCCATATTTCCAATCCCCTATGCTGTCGTATGCTTCATCCCTAATGACTATTGGTCAGTTTGCCATGTCCCGTTGTATCACTCGAATATGGAACTCGAACGATGATTAGCCCTCACACCAAAGCGATTAATCCCTGATGTGGAGTTTCCACTATTTCCCCAAATCCCATGTGTTTAATCCCTACGAGAGGGGTTATTGCTTTTACAAGACCCCTCTGAATATACAAAAACAAATAGAGGGATTTTTGTGCTAGATAACTTAAAAAAATGCTGAACTTGAAACAGACATCACTGGATAGGCTGGGAAATTTCACTGAGGGATCAGGCAGCTTGGGATGCGGAACATGCTCCCAGAGATCGGTTTATCCCGGCTGAAAATCCTAGAGAGCCCGAAATTGAGCAGTGGGAGCCTAGGGCATGGCAAAGACCGTCTTGTTTTAGTCTACGGCCATGGAGTCTCTTCTAGCCCGTCATTCAACTTAAAATTAGAGCTTCAGCTTGGCTGAGTCCGTTGCTGAAGTAAATGATTGACTCGCTCCAATTCCCGGATTCGGTGTACCGCTTGTTGCATCTGGCTTTTAAGCTGATTAATGGTTGCGGTGGCATCCTGGGATTGCTGCATGCTGCCCCATTGGAAGTTGCGTTTGCTCTCTTCCTTCAAGAACAGGATGGCTTCGCTGTCTTCCTTGCGAATATAGCCGAGGTTGATGAGCACATTGGCAATTCCAGTGCGTTCGCCCATGGCTTCTTCAATGGCGCGCTGCGTGTGGAGAGCTTGCTCCAGTTGCTCAATAGTCAGGCGCTCAATTTTGACCAGGTACTCTCCTAATCGGATGTGTCCGAGAATGAATTGAATGGTGCTGTTGATGATCACCGAACGAGGCGGCAGGATTAATTCTTTAGCAATGGCGTAGTACAAAATTTGGGAGCATTCTTCCAAGCTCCAGTTATTGAGGATGGTAATAAATACCACGTCTTTTTTAAACCGGCACAGATGGAGCAATCGCAATGTGTTTTGGTCATGCATGCCGGAAGGGCGTTCCAGCTCATGCTGGCCGCTGTGGGTCAGTTCTGGAACCCAAAGCTGTAACGTATGCTCTGGCCCAAAAGCATCCAAAGTAGCCTTGGATAAGGTGGTTTCCAACTCCAGGCGAAGTTGGGCGTAAATTACTTGCTTGATCCAGAGGGGAAGTTCGCCCAACTGCTGCATCAAAGTGTCAAAAGCGGTAGGGGACAGGCTGCTCACGATGGTTTCCACATTAAAGAATGAATCGGAATCCCAGTGATGGGTTCTGGCTTATTCATCTTATTGACGATTACGAATCATTATCGCAGATTTCTTAGATGCAGCGCCTACACCAGGAGTTGTATATAATTGGAACATTCCCATTTCTCAACAGTCATGATTGTTTAGTTTGGGCTATTCACTGACCTTTCCCCAGCAGTTTTGATCAGTAAAGGAGAATCTAATAGTGAACGTTTCTCGTCAGATTGCGCTTTCATTGGCGTTGAGTCTGCTGCTTCCCGGGCTGGCTTTGGCTGGCAATGATTTTGGGGGAGCATCCACGCAAAATTCTCCACCGATCAACATTAGTCAGAATTTACCACCCCTACAAGGCCCAGGGTACTCAACACCCGGTTATAATACGTCGGGTTCCGGCTATTCCACCAACTATAATTCAACCCCCAATTATTCCCAGCAGCCATCCTATAGCCAGGTCAATCCGCCATCCCAATATGGACAGCAGCAGCAATATGCTCCACAGTCCAGCTATCAACCCCAGGCGCCGTTACAGGGATATGTGGTCACTGCGCCTGCAGGTACCGTGGTTTCCGCCACGCTAAGTTCTCCAGTTTCCAGCGAGTTCGCCCGTGTCGGCGATCACTTCACCGCGACGCTGGGTTCGCCGATTTCGGCAGGTAATAGCGTTATCTTGCCAGCCGGTAGCCAGATGGACGGACAGGTGATGATGGTGAAAGCCGCCGGTCATACGGGCCGTAATGGTGAGCTGGATATCCGATTTACCTCCGCCACATTGCCCAATGGGCAACGTGTGCCCCTTTCCGCCCGGATTCAAACTGAAGATGGTACGGGTATCATTAAAGGCGGTACAACCGCGACCCGTATGGGGCATGCTGCGGTAAACACTGGTGTAGGTGCCGGCTTGGGCGCCGCATTGGGAACCGCCATGGGGCCGCTGTCCGGTGGTGGTGTCGGACGTGGCGCTATCTATGGAACGGTTTTAGGAGCAGGTCTGGGTGCTTTGGGCTCTGCTTGGCAAAAAGGAAAACCGGCTACAGTCAGTAGCGGGCAGCCCCTTAATATCGTGTTGGATCAGCCTTTGACCGCTACTCCGGCTATGGGTGGCGCGGATTATAGCCAACAGGCTGGCTCCTCTAACTACTATCCCAATAACAACGGACAGTCCAACTTCCAGCAGTATGGCGGTCAGTCCATGCCTCAGCCGAATAATTTTTATGGCGGCCAATAACTAACGAGGTGCGCTGCCTCATGGCTGAGGTGGAGCAATTTTGTAGTCTGAATTGTTTCTCATGAGCTAATTCCATACTGACGAACGCAACCCAAAACGCCTGAGGCTGGTATGTATGCCAAAGCCAGGACAACAAGCTTTTAACCCCCTTGCTGCCGCTAAGTCGGTGGTCAGTTCCGCAGCGCGGCAGGTCATGGGGTTGCCTGTAACCAGTCAGCCCACGAAAGCCGCCGGACAGTTGCAGCGTCCTGATAGACCATTATCAGCTCCCAAGCTCAGGGGGGTGAGTGCTTTGGTTACCCAGGACCGGCTGCCCAGTCTGTCGATGCGTCGAGCTTCCGCGCTCTCCGCTGTTTTGCATGTGCTGGGGCCGATTGCATTGGCGATCACGTTCTTACTGGTGGTGTTGATTCTCTCCTGGGTGATGCACTTCAACTTCTGGGATTGGTTTAAACCAAAGACGCCACAGGATATGACGTTTACCTTGGTGGAAGATACGCATGTCAAGCGTCCTGAGCACCCTCTTTTTAAAGGCAATACGAATCAGCATGCGGGTGGTCAGCATCATCGAGAGCAACCTTTGAATCCAGCCAAGGAACAAGCAGCGCATCCGCCCGCTAAGCCTGCTAAACCAGTTGCCTTATCTACACAACCGAAACCGCCTCAACAGGTCCAAAAGCCTGAAACGCAACCAGTGGAGCCCAAGCCAATGAAGACTGAGACACAAAAGCAACCGGTGCCTCAGCCGGATACTGTCCCGGCCATTGCCAAACCCGCTAAAGAGCCTAAGCCGGAACCGGCAAAACCTGCTGTGCAAAAAACACCTTCCGTAAGTCAGGCCAATCAAGAGCCGGTACAGGTCTCTACCCGCTCAGCCGATTTCGGTATTTCCACCAGCGCTCCGCAACCCGCGTCCGCTGGAAACCCGCAGGAGGGCAAAGCCAAGGATGCCGGTGTCGATGTGGCTCAAGATGTGGATTACGGTCCCTTTATGGCGGATCTGCAGAAGCGGATTAGTCGGAACTGGATACCCCCACGGGGGATGGAAAGCCGTAAGGTGCTGTTGTTATTTTATGTCCAACGTGATGGCAAAGTGGTCAAAGTGGAAGTCGAGAAGAGTTCCGGCGATCAGGCGGCGGATCGTTCCGCCATTGAAGCGGTACAGGTTTCGGCCCCCTTTATGGCCTTGCCACCACAAATTAAAGAAGATCTACTTCCTGTAGAATTCACGTTTGATTATAATGTTCTCAACCCGAAGAATGCAAAGAAGGCCATGAAATGGTAAGAGGAGATTTCTGATGGAGCTCATTCAATTTGCAATTATACATGACTGGGCAGTCCTTTTGCCGATTGTGGCCTGCTCCATCCTGACCGTGGCGGTGGCGATTGAGCGCAAGTTTTTCTACGATAAGAACAAGCGCGACGTAGTCCAGTTCATCCATCGTTTGCAACGCGAACTGCAACGGGGCAGCCTGGAAAATTCTCAAATGCTGAGCGCTCAATTGGGTGGCATTATCGGCGAAGTCTCCGAAGAGGGGATTCGGGTGTTGTCCGAACAGCCGGAAAGTTTTGAGCGTTCCTACGATATTACCGCCGCGTTGGCCAGCCGTAAGCTGGAAAAGAACCTGCCTATTCTGGGTACCATTGCCACGGTGTCTCCCTACCTCGGTTTGTTCGGTACCGTTGTCCGGATTCTGTTGACCTTCGGAGAAATGTCCAAGTCGAGCAATCAAGCTGGCGCGCCGGAGATTATGTTCGGTATCGGTTCCGCTTTGATCGCAACCGCCTTCGGTTTAGGTGTTGCTATCGCATCGGTTGCTTTGAACAACTACTTCCAAAGCATTGTGAACCGTTATGAGGATGACTTCCAGTTGTTGAAATTGTTGTTCCTCAGTTTTGCCGATGACCGCGAGCAGACGGCCGTTAGTGGCGCTACTCGCTCCAACCGTGAAGCCGGGTACTAAGCAAGTATTAGTCCCCTGGACCCTCAAACAAACCAAATTAAAGGAAGCGTCCTATGCAAGTTGCCGGTCGAAACCACAAGCAAGTCTTCAATGAGATCAACATTACGCCGTTGACCGACATCTTTCTGGTGCTGTTGATTATCATGATGGTAGTGGCCCCCATGATGCAGCAGTTGCGTAAGGATATTAAGCCGCCCACCTTGGGACATGGTTCCGCCATTGAGCCGAATAAGCTGACCGTGGAAGTTTCCGAGTCCGGAACTTACTATGTTCAAGGTAAGGAAACTGCACCGGATGGTTTATCCACTGCGTTGAAAGAGCAGCAAGCCATTTTGGAAACTCAAGCCAAAGATGGCGTCAAAGCTCAGGCTGCGGCGACTGCCGAGGGGGAAAATGCTGCTGCTGAAAAGTTGTTGGTTATTCGGGCGGATAAATCAACCAAAAGCGGCCAGGTGCTTAAAGTGTTTGAGGCTGCGCGGGATGCTGGCTTTACCAAAGTGACCGTGGCCGGTGAGCCTTTGATGGGCGAACGTGAGACTGAATTACAGAAAAGTAACGCCGGAGGTACTCCCTAATGCGTGCTGCCGGTCGGAAACAAGTCTTCAACGAAATCAACATTACACCTTTGACTGATATTTTCTTGGTGTTATTGATTATTATGATGGTGGTGGCGCCCATGCTGGATACCAAGGGGTTGAAAGTGGCGGTTCCTACCATTGGCCCTTCCAAGGAAACCAAGGAAGATCCCAAGGTCATTGAGTTGAATATTAACGCGGAAGGTCAATACACCATTAATAAGGAAGAAGTCTCTCCGATGTTTTTGGCGAATAAATTTCGCGAATTGAAAGAGGGTAAGCCCGATGGGTTAGTGATTAAAACCAACCCGGAGGCAAAACACGAAGCACTCACCGCTGCAATGGATGCGGCCCAGGCGGCGGGAATAGTTAAAGTAGCCGTAACAGCCGAAGGCGAAGGTCAAGCCGGCAGCACTACACCAACCGGGCAGTAGGCTCCTGGGTGTGTTTGCCCTATAACCTCCTACATATTGTTCACCAGGAATTCGTTGACGATGAAAACTGTTTTCTGCTCAGCAGAGGTGACTCCTTTTTCGCAAGCCGGGGGGCTTGGGGATGTTATTGGGAGCTTACCCAGAGCTTTGGCGGGTTTGGGTCTGGATTGCATGATCCTGACGCCGTTATATGGACTGGTGGACACACACGAACACAAGCTGGAAAAAACGGAACTGGCCTTTGACGTTCATCTACGGGGTAAGAACTATCCGATAGCCATTTGGAAAGGTCAGCTTCCCCGGTGTGAAGTGCCGGTTTACTTTGTGGACAATTACGAATTGTTTGGGGCGCGGAAGCAGGTTTATCCCTACGGTCAGCCGGAATGGGAGCTGGAAGGCTTTCTGGTTTTCAGCCAGGCGACATTTGAGCTATTACGGCGGCTCCATTATCGGCCTGATATTTTGCATGTGCATGACTGGCATACAGCTTCCGTGGCGACCACCTTGTCCGATATACGGCCCTTTGATCAGTACTTTTCCCGCACCCAGTCCGTTCTGACCATTCATAATATTCATTACCAGGGGGTTTTTGGTCAGGTTAACTGGTTGAAAGAAGGCATTTATAAGGCTGATGCCGTCACGACGGTTTCCCCGACCTACGCGCGTGAAATTCAATCCCCGGAATTTGGCGCGGGGCTAGATCCGGTGATTCGTGAATGCAGTCAGAAAGTCTCCGGTATTTTGAACGGCATTGATACGACCTTGTATGATCCCGCTGCTGATGCGTTTATTACCCAGCACTATACGGCTGAAACATTTGTTGAAGGCAAACGGCAGTGTAAGGAAGCCTTACAGCACGAACTGGGCCTTCCGGTTGATCCGAATGTCCCGCTGGTGGGCTTTGTGGGACGGTTGGCTGATCAAAAAGGCTTGGATATTTTATTACCGGCCATGAAGGCCCTGAACGAGCAGAATGTGCCGGTACAATGGGCGTTGCTGGGTAGCGGCGAGCCCAAGATGGAAGAGAAATTGAAGGCGTTGAATGCCGGTACGGCGAATATTCGCAGTTATATTGGTTTCAACACGGCCATGGCGCAAAAAATATACGCCGGCAGCGATCTGTTTGCCATGCCCAGCGCCTTTGAACCTTGCGGTTTAGGGCAGATGATTGCCTTGCGTTACGGTTCCGTGCCGGTGGTGCGTGGTGTTGGCGGGCTGGTGGATACCATCACCGATTTTCGAGCCGAGCCACATCAGGGCAATGGTTTCCGATTTAATGAGTACAGCAGCGAGAAGTTGCAGGAAGTCATGAAGGCGGCTTTGGAGGCATTCCGGCATAAAGATACCTGGAATGAGCTGGTCCGTCGTGGCATGGCAGAGGACCATAGCTGGTTCACCAGCGCGGAAGCTTATCAAAAGCTATATACTCGCTTAAGTAGCCCTGCAACTGCCGTATAGATTGAATAGTTTCAATTTTAAAATTGACTCACTCTTCATTGATTGAAAGAAACCCATTCTCGACCAAAACTCGCCATTGCCTTTTGCGTGTTATAAAATGAGCGTACTATGGCAAATTTGGTCTCCTTGCTCCGCACTTTACTTGGCTTAATTGTGATTGGCTTGTTGTTTATACCCAGCCAAGCGATTTATTTGCTTTGCTTTGTCCTGACCGTAGCAGTCATTGCGATGGATGCCCTGGACGGTTATCTGGCTCGCAAACTGAACGAAGCCTCCAAATTGGGCGCGGTCATTGATATTCTGGGGGATCGGGTGATTGAACAAGTCTACTGGGTCACGTTCCTGGCCTTGGGTTGGCTGCCACTATGGGTACCTCTTGTGGTGATTGTGCGTGGCATCGTGGTGGACGGGTTGCGTTCCGTGGCCTTTGAGCAAGGATATACCGCCTTTGGCCAAGCCAGTATGCAGCAAAGCCCGATTGGAAAATTACTGGTCAGCTCCAACTTTAGTCGTACTTCTTACGCAGTGGCAAAAGCGGTTGCCTTTGCTTTCATGATTCTGGGGCATACCCCTGGTTTTGCTCCCAATATCAGTGGGCCAATCACCACGGTTGGTTTAATCTGTACCTATATTTCGGTGGCGTTCTGCGTGGTTCGAGGTCTGCCGGTCCTGGTTGAGGGCCGACGCTTTCTGGAAAGCGATAAAAAAGATAAAAGCTTGGCGTAGATCGTTTTGGGCTCTTAAAATACCTAGATACTTGTTTTTAAACCTGTTTTTAATTGAGATTAGTAGCGTATGTCTGAAGCAACCCAGGGCTTGAAGTTGTTTAACACCCTTACGGGTGGGGTAGAAGATTTTTTGCCGCTCGATCCTGCCGGGAAGCAGGTCAAAATGTACGTTTGCGGTCCAACCGTCTATGATGACGCCCATTTGGGCCACGCCCGGTGTTATGTGACCTGGGATGTGCTGTATCGCTTTCTGAAATTTCAGGGCTATCAGGTGAAATATGTCCGCAATGTCACCGATGTGGATGACAAGATCCTGAATCGCGCCGCTGAGCGCGGTGAAGCGCCTACACAATTGGCTGAACGGAACTATCTGAGTTTTACGCAGGACATGCAGGCATTGAACGTTTTGCCTCCGGATGAGGAGCCACGGGCTACCCATCACATTGGCCATATGCTGGAAGGCATCCAGGTGCTGATTAACAAGGGTTCGGCATATGTAACGCCGGATGGCAGCGTTTATTTTCGGGTGGCGGCGAAGCAGGACTATGGGAAGCTCAGTAAAAAGCCGCTGGATGATTTAAAAACCGGCGCCAGAGTGGAAGTCGATCCCGATAAAGAGTCTCCCTTGGATTTTGCCTTGTGGAAGGCCGTACCGCTGAGTGATCCCAATGGTTGGGAATCCCCTTGGACTGGGGCAGGCGCTAACAAAGGCTGGGGTCGTCCGGGCTGGCACATGGAATGCTCTGCTATGAATCATGCGGTCTTTGGCGAACAAATCGATATTCACGCCGGGGGCGCGGATTTGATTTTCCCCCATCATGAGAACGAAATTGCCCAAAGCGAAGCCTGGACAGGCTGCACTCCCTTCTCCAAGTATTGGCTGCACAACGGCTTTGTGAACGTGAGCGGCGAAAAAATGTCCAAGAGCCTGGGTAACTTCGCCACCATTAAAACATTGCTGGCTCGCTACGATGCCAATGTCATCCGTTACTTTTTGCTGACCAACCATTACCGCATGCCGGTGGACTTTAACGATGAAGCCCTTCGGGCGGCGGAAAACTGGGTGGTGAAAACCAAGCGCGTCTTGAATGAAACCAAGGCTGTATTGGCTTTGGAGCCTGCGGCAGTTTATGCTCAGGTTAGTGAATGCCTTGCCGATGCTGTAGGGCAAGCCGAAGTGGAGAGCCTTCAGAGCTTGGTGCAGGATATGCAAGCCGACTTGAATACCCCAAAAGCATTGGCCACGTTAAATGTGACCTTGGGTTTGTTGCGCTCTTCCCAGGAAGAGTCTGATACGCTTGCGACCCGGTTTCGATCAATCCTTACCATGTTGAATCTGTTAGGGTTTGAGTTGTCCTTATTTTTTGAACGGGATGGCGTGAGTTCAACCCTTCCCTTGGACGACATTCAGACGACTTATCAGACTTTGACCGGTACGGCTTTGGCAGAGGGTCAATCCCCGCAGGAAGGTTTGTCCGAATTGGTCAGATTGCGCAAAGCGGCCAAAGCATCTAAAAATTGGTCTCAGGCCGATGCGATTCGTGCCCAACTGTCCGCCCTGGGCTTACAGTTGCTGGATAACAAGGATGGAACCACTTCGGTGGAAAAAGACGGTTTGGAAGTCATCCGTGTCTGAACAGGATTTTGGGTCTGTCGATGCGGAACAGGTAAAGACATCGGAGACAGGCTCGATCTCGCCAACTGCTTTTATTAATTTGCCTCACCCTCGTGCTTTGGCGTTTCTGGGTGATGCGGTTTATGAAATTTTTTTGCGGGAATGGGCCGTGGAATTGCATGGAAAGGCGCAGTCCAAGGATTTGCATGGGTTTACCGTGAAATTGGCTCGCGCGACTGCACAAGTCGCGCTTTTGCACTATTTACAGCCTTCGTTAACCGAGCAGGAGTTGGAGGTGATTCGCCAAGGCCGTAATATTGGCGTAGGTGTTTCCCGACGGTCCGAGCAGGCGATTCATCGGCAAGCCACAGGCTTTGAGGCTTTATTGGGTGCCTTGCATTTGCAACAACCACAACGGTTACAAGCCTTGCTTCAATTAGCTAAACCCTTTCTACAGGCGCATTGGGAGCAAAGTTAATCCAGATGCTTAACAATCCGTTGCAAATTGTTCCAAAGTCAAAAATGATTGTTTTTATATAATCACAAGGACAGGCTGGGTTATAAAAATCAAAAACATAAACTGACTTCAACTTTATTGCGCTATAACGCCTACTCTGCATAGAGTTAGG
>Ga0157374_10006352_pt1 | contig 10028 bp, 6 predicted proteins | sample M25metaG_FD_115308 | JGI IMG/M metagenome (GOLD analysis project Ga0157374, IMG submission 115308) | Miscanthus rhizosphere microbial communities from Kellogg Biological Station, Michigan, USA - M2-5 metaG | ecosystem: Host-associated > Plants > Roots > Rhizosphere > Soil | place: USA: Michigan... | reverse complement strand
TGTCTCGGTGGTCCCCTCAACATCTAAAGCCCGCTCTCGAGCCTGGTGCCCTCGCCGGGCGAACCGGCGCTGCTCGGCTTCAAGTCGTTCGTCTTCACGGCGGTCCTGCAGCCGGAAGTGCGCAGCGAAAGCGACTACGGCCTGCGGATCAACGTTGACGACGTCCCGATCCCTGAAGCCTCTTACTACATCGGCAGCACGATCACCTTGTGGGGCGTGCCGCACGACCCGGTTCACGACCCCTACCGCTTCAACGACTCAGGAGCGCTGGGCGGCCACATCGACGGCACGCCGAGGCCCTTCCTGAGCGCGCCGACGAACTGCTCGACCGGCCCGATCACGCTGACGCAGAAAATGACCCCGTGGCAGCACCCGGGCCTGTGGGCGGAAACATCGAGCACCGCAGAAGAGCCGACCGGCTGCGACCAGGTCCCCTTCGACCCGGGTATCTCGGCTACGCCGACCACCAACGTCGCCGACTCGCCCTCGGGCCTCGAGGTAGACGTGAGCACGCCCCAGCACGAAGGCTGCGAGCAGATCGAACCGGCGCCGGCAGCGGACGAACCGCAGTTCGATTGCGGTATCGCCGCCTCCCATTTGAAGGACACCACGGTGACCCTGCCGGCGGGCCTTGCGATCAACCCTTCCAGCGCCAACGGCCTGGAGGGCTGCACCGAGGCCCAGATCGGCCTCACCACTCCCGAGGGAGTGGTGCCCCAGCAGTTCACCAAAGCGGTGCCGAGCTGCCCGGAAAGCTCGAGGATCGGCTCAGTCGAAGTAGACACGCCGCTGCTCGATGCCCCGATGCCCGGCTCGGTCTTCATCGCCAAGCCACACGAAAACCCCTTCAACTCGCTGCTAGCCATCTACATCGTCGCCAATGACGAAGAACGGGGCCTGATCGTGAAGCTGGCGGGCGAGGTGAAAGCCGATCCCGTAACGGGCCAGCTGACCACGACGGTGCAAAACGCACCGCAGCTGCCTTTCTCGCATTTCCTCTTGCACTTCAAGCAGGGCCCGCATGCGACCCTGCGCACCCCGGCTAACTGCGGCACCTACACCACCGGCGCCGCGCTGACCCCCTACTCACAGCCCACCACGCCGTTCCTGCGCCAGGGCAGCTTCTCGATCGATCAGGGACCGGGCGGTGGCTGCGCCACCCCCAACGCCCCCTCCCTCGACGCCGGCTCGGTCACCCCGATCGCCGGTGCCGTCACCCCGACCGTGGTCAGCCTCAGCCGCCCAGACGGCAGCCAGGAATTCTCCAAGGTCAGCCTCACCCTGCCGCCGGGACTTACCGGCAAGCTGGCCGGGGTGGGCCAGTGCTCCGACGCAGCCCTCGCCGCGGCGGCGGCAAAGAGCGGTAGGCAAGAGCAGGCCGCCCCAAGCTGCCCGGCCAACAGCCACATCGGCAAGGTCTACGTAGCCGCCGGCTCAGGCCCGGCCCCCTACAACACAACCGCCGACGCCTACCTAACCGGCCCTTACAAAGGCGCCCCCTTGAGCATGGCGGTGATCGCCCCCGCGGTCGCCGGACCCTTCGACCTCGGCACCGTGGTGGTGCGGGTGGCGCTGCAGGTAAACCCCCAAACCACCCAGATCGAAGCGAGCTCAGACGAATTCCCCCGCATCCTCGCGGGCATCCCGCTCGACGTCAGATCGGTGCGGATGGTCTTGGACCGCCCCGACTTCACCCGCAACGGCACCAGCTGCGATCCCTCGGCCTTCAACGGGACGCTGACCTCGACCCTGGGACAGTCAGCGCCGCTGTCTGAGCGCTTCCAGCTGGCCGAGTGCTCCTCGCTCTCGTTCAAGCCGAAACTGGGCATCCGCCTCTTCGGCTCGACGGGGCGCGGCGGGCACCCTGCCCTGCGCGGGGTAGTGCAGATGCCACAAGGCGGCGCCAACATCGCCAAGGCATCGGTCGCCCTGCCCCACAGTGAGTTCCTCGACCAGGCCCACATCGGCACCGTCTGCACCAGGGTGCAGTTCGCCCAAGGCGACGGCAACGGCTCGGCCTGCCCGCCGGCCTCGGTCTACGGCAAGGCGCTGGCCGAAAGCCCCTTGGTTGACTACCCCCTGACGGGCCCGGCGATCCTGCGGTCCTCCTCCCACAAGCTGCCCGACCTGGTGATCGCCCTGCACGGGCCGCCCTCCCAGCCGGTAAAGGCGGACGTGGTCGGCCGCATCGACTCCGTAAACGGCGGCATCCGCACCACCTTCGAAGGGGTGCCCGACCTGCCCGTCTCCAAGTTCGTGCTCTCGATGAAGGGCGGCAAGAAGGGCCTCTTGCAGAACTCGACCGATATCTGCCAGGGCACCCACAAAGCCACGGCTGAGTTCACCGGCCAAAACGCCAAGACAGCAGAGCTGGCACCGGAGCTTCGCAACGGCAAGTGCGGCCCGGCCAAGAAGCGCGGCAAGGGCAAGGGCGCCAAAGGCGCCCACAGGTAGTCGATGGGCACCGGCCAAAGCAAGCACCGGCGCGGAGCGGGCGCCGGTGTGGCGCTGCTCGTCGCGATCGCGGCACTGGCGCTCTGCGCGGCTCCGGCCGGGGCTGCGCCGGGCGATCCGCTCTACGTCTTCTCGCCGGTGCCAAAAGGGGGGTCCCCGCCTCCGCCTCCCGAGCCGCCGCCGAACAGCTACTTCAACGGCCCCTGCGGCCTCGCCGTCGATCCGTCCTCGCCGCTCTTCTTGCTCTCCGACCACTATCACCGCTCGGTCGACGCCTTCCTGTCCGACCCCCAATACATCGGGCAGGCGCTGACGGCGGCCGGTCAGCCCAACCCCCACACCCGCCCCTACGACGACCCCTGTGGTCTCGCCATCGAGTCGACCGGCGCGGTCTACCTCAACAACTATCACCGCAACGTCACCCGCTTCCCCACAGTGGGGACGGGCGACCCGGGGGCCGTCCTGGCGGGCTCCGAAGAAGCCACCGGAGTCGTCGTGGACCCCGCCACCAACCACGCCTTCGCCGACGTCCGCGACCACGTGGTCGAGTACGACCCGAGCGGCTCCTTCGTGCGGAACATCGGCGCCCCCTCGCTCGGTGACGGCTACGGGATCGCGGTCTCTGCCTTCCCCGCCACCGCCGGCCACCTCTACCTGCCCGACGCGGAGTCCAACACGGTGAAGGTCTATGACCCTGCGACCGGCACCGGTGACCCGATTGAAGAAATCACCGGCCCTCCGGGGGGCTTCACCTCGCTGGTCGACTCCTCCATTGCCGTCGATAACCAAAGCGGCGCGATCTACGTCCTCGACAACACCCAGCCCACCGCCACCGAGGAGCCGCGCGGGCGGGTCTACGTCTTCAGCTCCGCCGGGGCCTACCTCGGTCACCTCAAATACGACGTGATCGACGCCCTGCCCTCGGGCATCGCCGTCGACAACTCAGGCGGCGCCACCCAGGGCCGCGTCTACGTCACCTCGGGCAACACCCACCGCGGCGCGTTCTATGCCTATAACCCCGGCTCGGCCACGACCGCCACTCCGCTCGCCTCCAAATTCCACCCGCTGCTGCTGGGCAGCGGCCAGCTCTTCCCAACCGTGCCGATCGGAGGGCCGGGGGGAGGGGCGGCCGAATGCGAAGGCGACGCTTGTCAGATCCTGCCGCCCGAACCGGCCGACCCCACGCTGACCACGCTGCTGTCGGGGCACGGCAACCCCCGCCCGCGCTGGCGCCAGTACCGGCGCAAGGAAGCGAAGGGCAAGGGGAAGAAGAAGGGCGCCGCCAAGAAACACCACGCCAAGCACCAGGGCAAGGGGGCGCGAGCCTCGGACGTACTCGGCACCTCGAATGCGCATGCCGCTCGTACGCAGGAAGGAACGAGCTCTGCGCTGAGCCGAGGAACCGCCGCGCCCGCCAGCTCAGGCACGAGCTCTTCTTCCTCTTCAGTGCCACCTTCGCCCGCCACCTTCGCGCTGCTGCTCCCCGGCGCCTCAGGCTTTGCCGCCGAAGCCATCGCCGACGGCGGCGCCCCAGCCACCCAAGCGGGCTCTCACCCCTATGAGGTGGATCTCTCCTTCGGCCTCGACCAGGGCGGGGGAGGGCAAGACCTCAAAAGCGCCACCCTCACCCTGCCCCCGGGCCTTTTGCTGAACCCCGCCAACGGCACCGGCCTGCTCTGCTCCGACGCGGCCTTCTCCACCCCGCGCACCACTCCCTTCGCGGCCGGCTCAGAATCGGGGGAGAGCTGTCCCGATCGAAGCCAGGTCGGAACGGTGCAGGTCACCAGTGGCCAGGGCGGGGGCAAAACCCGAACCTTCGGCCTCTTCAACCTGACCCCCCACAGCGGCTTCGCCGCCCGCTTCGCCGCCGCCCCCTTCGGGGAGCCCCTTGCCTTCGAGATGGCGATCCGCTCCGAGGTTCCCGGCGCCAACATGACCCTGCAGGCGCTCGAAGTGCCCCAAGCCCTGCAACTGCACGAAATGAAGCTCTCGCTTTGGGGCGTACCCTGGGACGCCTCCCATAACACCGAACGGGGCGATTGCCTAAACGAGGCAGAACCGTCATTTGGCTGGGGCAAATGCTCGGCGGGCGAGCCGAGCACAACTCAGCCCCGCGCCTTCATCACGCTGCCGAGCCTCTGCGGGGCGGCGCTTGCCTTCCAGGCAACCGCCAGCTCCTGGCAGGGCGGCGCACAAAGTGCCAGCGCCCCAGGCCCGGCACCGCTGCAAGGCTGCGCGGGCCTGGAATTCAACGAGCTGCAGTCGGGCCAGCTCTCGGTCAAAAAGGCCTCCTCGGCCTCGGGTTATGCCTACCGCTTCTTCAACGAAGACGAAGAGCAGACCAACCCAAGGGGGCGGATCCAGGCGCTGGCCAAGAAGGTGACGGTGCGCCTGCCCGCAGGGGTGACGCTCAACCCATCGGTGGGAGCAGGGCTAGGCACTTGCTCTCCCGGACAGCTGGCCCAGGAAACCGCCTTCAACGCTCCGGGAGCGGGCTGCCCCGCCGCCTCCAAGATCGGCGTCTTCACCGTCGGCCTGCCCTACTTCGAAAAACGCCTCAGGGGCGCGATCTACCTCGCCTCCCCGCGCCAGAACCCCTTCGGCTCGCTGCTTGCCGTCTACCTGGTCGCCAAGTCAGCCGGCCGCGGCATGCTCTTTCGCATCCCCGGCCGCCTTGACCCAGACGGCGAGGGCACCCTCACCGCCACTTTCGACAACCTCCCCCAGCTCCCCTACAACGACCTAGAGGTCAACTTCCGAAGCGGCCAAAGAGCGCCGCTGATCTCCCCGCCGCACTGCGGCAACGCGATCAGCACCCTCATCCTTAGCCCCTGGGCGACAGAGGTCCCAGACAAAGTCCTCACCACCAGCTCCCCAATCGAGCAGGGCTCCGAAGCCGGCCCCTGCCCGGCGGCGGGAACCCCGCCCTTCGCCCCAGGAGCCCTAACCGGAGGAGTCAACTCAAACGTAGGCTCCTACACCCCCTACTACGTGAAGCTCTCCCGCAAAGACGCCGAACAGGAGATCACCTCCTACTCCCTGGTCTTGCCCAAGGGCATCACCGGCAAACTCGCAGGCGTCCCCTTCTGCCCGGAGGCGGCGATCGCCGCCGCGCGGGCAAACCGCGGCTTCGCCGAGACCGCTTCCCCCTCCTGCCCGGCGGCCTCACAGGTAGGCCGCACCTACACCGGCTACGGCGTAGGAGACGCGCTCACCTACGCCCCCGGGCGGATCTACCTGGCAGGCCCCTACCACGGCGCGCCGCTGTCGCTGGTCACGGTCAACTCGGCCACGGTAGGGCCCTTCGACCTCGGCACGATCGTGATCAGATCGGCCTTCCAGGTAGACCAGCGAACCGCCCAGCTGCGGATCGACTCCACCGCATCGGACCCGATCCCCCACATCATCGAGGGCATCCCCCTGCACCTGCGAGAGGTCCGCATCTACATGGACCGCTTCCAGTTCACCCACAACCCCTCGAGCTGTGAGGCCTCCCAGCTCGAATCGAGGCTGACCGGAAGCGGAGCGACCTTCTCAAATCCAGCCGATGATTCCGTCGCTTCTGTCGCCAAGCACTTCCAGCTCTTGAACTGCCTCACCCTGGGCTTCAAACCGAAGCTCGGCCTGCGCCTCAGAGGCTCGGCCAGGCGAGGCGGCTTCCCATCGCTCAGAGCCACCTTCGCCTCCAGAGGCCCGAAGGACTCAAACCTGAAGCGGATCGAAGTCGAGATGCCCCACTCGCTGTTCTTGGCCCAGACCCACATCCGCACCGTCTGCACCAAGGTCCAGTTCCAGGCCGAACGCTGCCCGAAGGGATCTATCTACGGCAAAGCCACGGCCAAGACACTGCTCTTCGACGAGCCATTGCGGGGAAACGTCTACCTGCGCTCCTCTGACCGCAAGCTCCCAGACCTGGTTGCCGACCTCCACTCCGGCGCGATCCGGATCGTGGTCGAAGGAAGGATCGGCCCCGGCAAACACGGCGGCATCCTCACTTTCTTCGACGACCTCCCAGACGCCCCCGTGGACAGCTTCACGATGACCCTGCAGGGCGGTAGGCGGGGATTGCTGCAGAACTCGGTCAACATCTGCGCCAACCCGCCGCTTGCCACCGTCAGCGCCTTGGGTCAGAACAACATCGGCGCCCGCTTCTCCTCGGTGCTGCGCGGGCAGTGCAAGGGCAACTAGAGGCCCCGGTGGGCGTTTCATCGGCGATGACGCGCGCGCTTTTGCTCTTGGCTTTTCTCTTCGCCCTGGCGCTGGGCGGCTGCGGCGGCGACGGGGATGACCCGAGCACGACGGCAAGCAGCCAGGCCACCGTCGCCCAGGCGCCCAAGACCCGGGCCCCCGAGCCAAAGCCAAAGCCCGCCGAGCACACCGAAAGCGCCAAGCGCACCACCCCTCACAACGCCCCCGGAACCCCCGGCGATCCCACCCCCGGGGAGAAGGCACCGGCTCCCGGCGTCCCGGTAACCCCCGAAGGCGACAACAGCGTGCAGACCTTCGGCACCGAGGGTGAGGAAACCGAACGCCAGCAGGCCGAAGCCGGCTTGCACGCCTACCTCGACGCAAGAGCCGAAGGCGACTGGCAGGGAGCCTGCGAGGCGGCATCGGCCCAGCTCACAGAAGAACTGGCGAAGCTGACCGAACGCGCCAAAGCAAAGCCCGGCACGGAGAAGCCCAAGGGCTGCGCCGGAACGCTGGAAGCCCTCTACGGCAAAGCCCCCCCCGAGACGCTCAAGCAGGCAGCCCACATAGGCGAGGTCCTGAGCTTCCGCATCCGCGAGGATGGCTACGCCTACCTGATCTACGAAGACCCCCAAGGAGACGTGAAGTTCATCGCGATGGCAAACGACGACGGCGCCTGGAAGGTCAACACGCCCGAACCCGCCCAATTCGAAGGCAGCCAAGGAGAGACCCAGTGAGCAAGACGATCAAGGCCGCAACCCTCCTCACGATCATCTCGCTTTGCCTAAGCGCTCTCGCCGGGGCCACGACGATCACCCAGAAGGGCAACCTGCGGGTGACGGTGCAGGGCAAGCTCTCACCGAAGAAGCTGCCAAGGGACGGAGTGGCGCCGATCGCGGTATCGGTCGGCGGGGAGATCTCCACCACCGATGAAACCCTGCCCCCGCAATTGAAGTCGATCCGGATCGAGCTGAACCGAAACGGGGTGCTCGACTACGCCGGGCTTCCCGTCTGCCCCTACCCCAAGATCCAGCCCGGCTCGACCTCACGCGCCCTGGCGGGCTGCCGCTCCTCTTTGGTCGGCGAAGGCAGCTTCTCCGCCGACATCACCCTCGCCGGGCAAGAGCCCTACCCCACCGAAGGCAAGCTGGTCGTCTTCAACGGCGAAAAAAAGGGAAAGCCCGTCCTCTACGGCCATATCTATGCCTCGCGTCCCTTCGCCACCTCTTTCGTCATCGTCTTCAAGCTCTCAAAGCACTCCAAGGGCACCTACGGCACCGTGCTCGACGCACCGCTGCCCAAGGCGATGAAAGCCTGGGGGCGGCTGACCGGCCTGCAGATGACCCTCTCGCGGCGCTACTCGGTTAAGGGCAAGCGCCACAGCTACCTCAGCTCCGGCTGCCCGGCCCCCAAGGGCATCTCCACCGTGCCCTTCTCCCTGGCGCGGACGTCGTTTGCCTTCGCCGGCGGGGTGGAGATGACCTCGGTGCTGAGCTCTGAGTGCCGGGCGCGGGGGTAGGGCTACTTCACCCTGCAACTGCGGACGAGGGTGCTGGCGAGGGTGCGGCCGTCGTCGAAGGTCATCGAGGCGTGGGCAAAGGGGAAGGCCGCGCTGGAGAAGCCTGCCGGTGCGGAGCAGGCTGCGCTGAGGTAGCTGCGCTGGCGGCCGTGGAGGGTGTAGCGGCGTTCCAGTTGCAGGAAGATCGACTTGAGGTAGCCGTTGCGGTTGATCTCGGGGGGCACCGTGCCCGTGATTACCGTGCCGAAGGGGCTGCCGTTGCGGCGTATCTCGAAGACGACGACGCGGGTGAGCGGGGTCGGTTGAGTCTGGAAGAAGTGGGCCAGGATCGCGGGGCGACCGTTCTCGACGCTGTTGAAGAGCAGGATCTGCCCGCGCACCGTCGTGGCCGGCTGATCGGGCAGCGTTGTCCGCGCCACGATTCCCCCGCTGCCGACCAGGGCGCGGCCGCAGCTCAACAGGGCCTGGGAGGCGGAAGTAGCTTCGACCTGGGGCTTGCGGCAGATCGGCAGCCCCTCCGCGTTGAGGCGTCCGGCCCGGTTGACGGCGATCCTGATCTGCCGCAGCGAGGGGGGATCCGGGCCGGGGGGGACCCTGATCGTGCCTTCGATGCGCACTCCGATTGGCCCCAGGGCTTCGCGCGGCAGAGCATCCGGTGAGATTCCTCCGTCGAAGTGCACGAAGAGGTTGCCACGCTGGACCAGCTCGGCGGAAGCCGACGTTGCGCCGAGCGCGGCGAGAAGAGCGATCGCAAGAGCGGTCGCTAGCCGTGCTCGCGCCCCTGTAATGCCTACGGCGCGATGAAGCACCAGGGCCGCCGCGATTCGTTCGCTTCGCTGAGCGCGTGCCGCTCCGCCCGGACGCGCAGCCTTGCCTTGCGATGCGCTGCCTGAGCGCTCATGCGCGCCTTGCGCGTTCCATAGCGGCTCCGCCGAAGCCGCGCCGTCGTCCGCTGCAGCTTTGCCACCGCTCTTCCTAGCCTTCTTCGGGCGACGCTCGCGGCGGTCTCGGCAGCCGCACAGCGGGCGTCGATCCGCGCATAGGTTCCGATCGCTCCCGGGCTGCCTCCGGGAGTCAGCTCATAGGCGTCCCCGAAGCCTTCGTGGGCGGCGACTTCAATGAAGTACTTCCCCGGCTCGAGGTCAAGCGCGACCGTCTTCGCTTCCCCGCCGCCGATGAAGGCCGACCCGCCGAGCGGAGTCGAGTAGGAGTCCAGGACCTTCGCGTCGATGTCGGAGGGCTTGCTGCCGCCGCCGAGGTTCGCCACGGCCAAGGTGACGTGCGCATCGGTGGAGGTGACGTAGAAGTAGAAGAAGTCCCTGTCACCCGCTGTCTCGACGCCCGCGCGATAGGGCTGACCGCTCGTCAGCGGCCCCGCAGCGCTGACGGTCGTGTCGTTGGGCTCGTACGCGCCCGGTTCGGCCTGGCTCGCCGGGGCGAGGACAGCCAGGACCAAGAGGATCATCCCGACGAGCGCAGGGACGACCATACGAGGCGTTTGCCGGCTCGTTCCTCGGTCCCCTGCTCTACTCACGGCAATCACCAGTTCCTTCCCTAGAAGCAGACACAAGTGTAAACGCCGAGGTTTTGCTCAGGGCACCGCGGTTGCCTCGGTCTCCACGCCCCCGCCCTCGATCCGGCCGCCGCGCGCCGCCGCAACGCCGCCTTCCTCGCGGGTCAGCCGGTGGGCCAGATAGACCGGGACGATCGAGATCAGCACGACGAGCACGGCGACGGCGTTGACGATCGGCAGTTCGTTGGGGCGGAAGAGGCGGGAGAAGATCCAGATCGGCAGCGTTTCTTCGCCGGCGCCGATCGTGAACGTGGTGACGATGATCTCGTCGAAGGAGAGGGCGAAGGCGAGCAG
>Ga0157374_10006351_pt1 | contig 10029 bp, 8 predicted proteins | sample M25metaG_FD_115308 | JGI IMG/M metagenome (GOLD analysis project Ga0157374, IMG submission 115308) | Miscanthus rhizosphere microbial communities from Kellogg Biological Station, Michigan, USA - M2-5 metaG | ecosystem: Host-associated > Plants > Roots > Rhizosphere > Soil | place: USA: Michigan... | reverse complement strand
GTGCTCCTCGAAGTTTCGATGTACTCATCACAGCAATACCCTTTTGTGCGGACAGGGTTGGGCCGGCGCGTGTCGTCTTGCCTTTCCGTTTCTCTACTGACAATCCTGGCTGCTTGTCAGCAAGGCCAGGCCTCCGGGGGTGCCACACAAGTGGTCGGAACGGTCAACGGCCGGGAAGTCTCGGCGTCACAGCTTGACTTCATGCTGCAGCGGCAGAACCCGCCGGCCGGTGTCCAGCCGGCCGAGTTCACTCGCCGCCTGCTCGATGGCCTCATCGACGAAGAACTTGCTGCCGATGCCGCGCGCAAGGCCGGGCTTGACCAGGATCCTCGGGTGGTTCAGGGGATGGAGGCGGCCAAGCGCGAGATCCTGGCCCGCGCTTACCAGGAAGGCCTGGCGCAAAAGGCGCCGCTGGTATCGACCGAAGAGATTGAGCGGTACTACAACGACCAGCCAGCACTGTTCGCGCAACGCCGGCTGTATTCCTTGAAGGAGCTCGGCATTCATGGGACTCCCGAGCAAATGCTGGCGCTGAAGCCGCGCATCGAAGCCGCGACCGGTGCCCAGCAGGTCATCGAGATATTGAACGTGGCGAACGTGGCGTTCACAGAGCGCGATGTGTCTGTGTCGCCCGAGGACGTCCCGCTGCCATTGCTTGAACGCCTGGGCGGCCTGGCCGAAGGCCGTTCGCTGGTGCTGCCCCAGCCCAATGGCGGGCGCGTGCTCACGGTGCTCTCGGCCCGGCCATCGCCGGTGGGCCGCGATTCGGCGCGAAAGCCGATCGAGGCCTATCTCGGCAACGAGCACAAACGCCAATACATCGCTGACGCGATGGCCGCGATGCGGTCGGCCGCCAAGATCGAGTACAAGGGCGCCTTCGCTGTGGCCGCCGCTTCGGCACCGTTTTCGGCAGCGTCTCAGCCACCGATCCAGTAGCTGCAAGACGGCATCGACGTGCCCGTCATGACTGTGGCTTCCGCTTCACCGGATGTCTGTGCCGACAAGGCGATCGCTCCTGTTGCCGGCGAGCACGCCTGGGATGCGCTCTCTCTGGCGATTCTCGTCGCCGGCCTGGCCTTTCTGTACGTTCCCACGTACTGGTCGCTGACCCATGGCGTGTGGGCTGCCGACAGCCAGGGGCACGAGCCTTTTGTTCCTTTGTTGAGCGCTTGGCTCATGTATCGCCGCCGCGAGGCGCTCGCGGCCTTGCCCACACCGCCGTTGCGCTGGCCGGCGGTGGTGCTGATGGGTGTGGGATTGCTGATCTACGTCGTCGGCCGCAGCCAGCAGGTGTTGCGCCTCGAAATGGCGTCGCAGATCGTCGTGGTGTCGGCGATGGTGTTGGCGTTCAAGGGGCGCGCGGGGCTGCGCTTGTTGTGGTTCCCGCTCGCGTTCCTGGTGTTCGTCATCCCAGCGCCTTACGCCGTGGTGCTGGCCGTGACGGGCCCGCTGAAGGCAGCGGTGTCGATGTGTGCGGCCAAGCTGCTGTTCTGGGCCGGCTACCCGGTCGGCCGCTCGGGCGTGATCATCACCATCGGCCAGTACGAATTGCTCGTGGCGCAGGCTTGTGCCGGGCTGCAGACGATGTTCTCGCTCGAAGCAATGGGCCTGCTTTATGCCAACTTGCGCGGCTACCGCTCGCCGCTGCGCGCGCTGACGATGGCGTTGCTGGTCGTGCCCATCTCGTTCTGTGCCAACGTGGTACGCGTGATGGTGCTGGCGCTCGTGACCTACCACTTCGGTGATGAGGCCGGGCGCGGATTCATTCATGGGTTCGCCGGCATGGTGCTCTTTCTCGTGGCCTTGCTGCTGCTCGTGTCCGTCGATCGCGCTGTCGGCTGGCTGCTGCCCGACAAGGAGCGGGCATGAGGTTCGACAGCAGGCGTCGCAAAGCGATCGCCTTCGCCGCTGCGATGGGCGTTGCGGCGGGGTTGTCGATAGCACTCGCGCCCTCACGCCATTCAGCGGACGCGCGCCCGGTCGTACCGCTGGAACAGTTGTTTCCTGGCCGCGTCGGCGCGTGGCGGGTCGAACCGGCGAGCGCTGCTTTCGTGCGGGCGCCCACCGAGAATGGCAAGGTCTACGGTATCTACAACGAGGTGCTGGAACGGGCTTACGTCAACGGTGCGGGCGAGCGGATCATGCTGTCGGTGGCCTATGGGCGCGAGCAGTCGGCCGCGCTGCAGCTGCACAGGCCCGAGGTCTGCTACACCTCCGATGGATTCCAGGTGTCCAAGCTGCACGAAGAAGTGCTGGACCTGAACCCGGGGCACCTGCCGGTGACCCGGCTTCACGCCTCGATGCTGGGTCGCTCCGAACCCATCACATACTGGGCGTTGCTGGGTGACACCGTGGTGGCTGACGGCAGCGCCTTCTGGAAGCGGCGCTGGACGTCGAGTCTTCGTGGTGAAATTCTCGACGGCATGCTGGTGCGCGTGTCCTCGATTGATGCAGATCCCAGCGCCGCTTACCGGTTGCAGACAGAGTTCGTGCGGGAGCTCTCCCGTTCGATGTCCGTGCTGTGGCGCGACAGGGTGTTCGGCGTGGCGGCATCGGGGGCCTCCTCGGAATCCTGACCGCCGCGGCAAGTCCAGCCGCTGTCACTTGGGGCCGTGGAGAATCTGTAGTACATCCTTTCAGTTTCATGACGTCGAATCCTCCGTTGCTGCCGGTGGCCGATGCGCAGTCCGACTCGTCGAGCACGGAACCGGCGTCGGCCGCCGCACGCTTGCGTGTCGTCGAGCTCAACTCCGATGATGCGTTTGCCGCCATGCGCGATCGTTGGTGCGCACTCCACGAGCGAGCGTTGCACGCCAGCATCTTCAACGGCTGGACATGGCAGCATGCGTGGTGGCGGCACTACGGCGATGGGCATCGCCTTTGCATCCTCGAAGCGGTGATCGATGGCGAAACCGTCGGCATCCTGCCCTTGTGGATCGAACGGCAGCGACGCTTCAAGTGGCTGCCGGTGCGCTTCATGCGGCCGGTCGGCACCGGGGGGAACACCGCGCCGGACGACCTGGAGCCGCTGCTTCATCCTCTGCACTCGGCCGCAGCCAGTCAGGCACTGGCTGCGGCCGTGCTCGACCGTTGCAAACACTGGGACGTGTTGAGCGTCTCGGACCTTCGCGGCGATTCGCCCATCTCGTGCGCACTGCTCGATGCTGCTCGTGCGCATGGCCTGGAGGGGATTGTCCGAACCTCGGCGCGCATTTCATTCGCCCGACTACCCGATACCTGGGAAAGCTACCTGTCGGGCTTGAGCGCGGACCGTCGCTACGCCATACGCAGCGGCCGACGCAAGTTCGAGGCGACTGCGGGGGCGCGTCTGTTCACGTGGAACGACGTGGCCCTGCTGGACCAGGCAGTGGACCGTCTTGCCCACCTCCACCGGCTTCGCTGGAGTGACTCGGGAGCCTCCCGCAGCTTCGCCGAAGGCGCCTACGTCGAATTCCATCGGGAGCTGATCCACAGCTTCACGAAGAGTGACCAGGTGCGCCTGTATGCGATGGAGGTGCAAGGCGAGGTCATTGCGATGTACTACTGCTATCGCTTCCGTGGAGCGGTGTACTACTTCCAGGGAGGCTTCGACCCTGCCTTCGAGAAGCTGCGGCCCGGGGTCGTGCTGATGGGCTATGCCATCCAGCGGGCCATCGAAGACGGCGACCGCATCTTTGACATGCTGCGCGGCGAATACGACTTCAAGAAGCAGTGGGCGCGTGAGTTGCGTGAGACAGCCACGACCGAGATCGCGCGCCGCACGCTGGGTGGCGTGGCTCACGTCCTGAGTACGCGAAGGTTGCCTGCGCTCAAGCGCCGTGTGGTAGCGGCGGTTCAACGCTGGCGGGTTAGATCTCGCAAAGCAGGAGCCTGAACGACATGTCGCAAGATCCATCCGCTGGCAATCCGACCGACGACGCGTTGCCGCTGGTCAGTGTGGTCATTCCGATCTACAACGCTGCGCCCACACTGGCGGCGGTCATCGACAGCCTGCTCGCTCAAACCTACCCGAACGTCGAGGTGATCGCGATCGACGATGGTTCGAGCGACGGAACACGGGACGTACTTGCCCGCTACGGTTCGCGCATCCGCGCGGTGAGCCGGCCCAACCGCGGGCTGGCATTCACGCGCAACGAGGGCAACGCGATGGCGCGCGGTTCGCTCATTGCCCTGATGGACCACGACGACATCAGCATGCCCGAGCGCATCGGCGTGCAAGTCGAATTGATGCGTCAGCGCCCCGACGTCCTGTTGTGCAGCTCCGAGTTCAGCGCTTTCACCGAGGCTGGCCCCGTGGCGCAGGCATTCGCCTCCCGCTACTACGCCATGCTCGCCAACTGGCCTGGCGGCATCACGGCCCTGTATGGGCACGAAGACGCCGTCGACTTGTCGCGCTGGGCGTCAGCGCACCAGCCGGCCACGGCCACCCCTGTCTACAGCGGCCACGTGTATCTCCCGCTGGTGCAAGGCAACTTCGTGCATCCGCCGACAGTCATGTTTCGCCGCAGCCTGCTCGACATTTGCGACGGGTTCGACGAAAGCCTGCGCAATATGTGCGACTGGGAATGGCTGGTGCGCGTCGCGCGCTGCGGCCCTTTCGCGCACATCGACCGTCCGCTGCTCGACTACCGCCTGTCGCAGACGCAGCTGTCTGGACCGCTGCACCGTGCCGAGGCGGGGCGCGACATCGTGCGCATCCGGGAGGGGTGCGTGCGCGCCGATCCGTCGCTGAAGGAGCTCTGGGGCGGCGAGTTGCGAAAGCGGCATGCGCTGGCTTGCCTCAGCGCCGCGGACGCCCATGCTGACAGCGATCGTCCTGAGGCGTTGCGCATGCTGGGCAAGGCGCTGGCCGGCGGCGCTCTGGGCACTCGCTGGTTCAAGGTGCTGGCAAAGGTCGCCGTGCCGGGTGCTGCACTGCGGTGGTGGAGAGCTCGCCGGACGCCGGCTTGAATCGAACCGCGCATGACTGCGGCGTCAGGCCGACAGTGTCGAACCGCCGGCTGTCGCGCTGTCGGTGGCAGCACGTCGAGCGGCCAGTACGCGGATCTCTCCGCCGTACTCGGCGTGGCGCAAATCGTCGAAGCCGGGCGTACCTTGCAGGCGGCGAAGTACCGATCGGCCTTGGCCTGCGCCCACCTCAAACACCAGCCAGCCGCCTGGCCTCAGGTAGCGCGGCGCTTCACGCACCAGCCGCTGGATGATGTTGACGCCGAACGGGCCGCCGTCGAAGGCGAGTGATGGCTCGAACTGGCTGATCTCGCTCGACATCGTGGGCACCTTGGCGCTGGAGATGTAAGGCGGGTTGCACACCACGAGATCCACGCTGCCGTGAAAGGCCGCCGTGTCGAACGGGGCAAGCAGATCACCACTGCTCAAGTGCACGCGATCGTTCAGTCGGAGCAGCGACGCGTTGCGCGCGGCCAGCGCCGCGGCGTCTTCGGAGAGGTCCGATGCATGCACCTGCGAACGCGGCTCATGGTGCGCGAGCGCGACCGCGAGGTTGCCCGAGCCGGTGCACACGTCGATCACCTTCGCCGAGCCTGCCTGGCCGACGAGTTCGCGCAGGAGGTCGAGGGCGAGCCGGCCGAGCATCTCTGTCTCGCGCCGCGCGACCAGCGCTTGCGGACCCGCGCACATGTCGAGTCCCATGAAATGCTGGCGTCCCGTGAGGTGCGCCAGCGGAACGCCATCGAGGCGGCGAGACACGAGGTCGTCCAGGTGTGCACAGGCTGCCGCATCGAGCGGTGCCAGCGGCAAGCCCTCGGCAGCTTGCACCGACAGCGGCTGGCCTGCGGCCAAGTGCCACAACACCCGCAAAGTCGTATCGACCGTTTCCTCGGGCTTGTCGGGCAGGGTGTGCAGGCGTTCTGCGAGCGCTTGTCGCGAGCGTTCGAAACGTGACGCGGACTCCTTGTCGAGATTGTTCATTGCTGTCGCCGCTCCACCGATGGGGATGGCGATGATTCTATAGAGCCACTGCTGTTCTCCGGCCTATTGCGAGGCGCCGGCCGATGCCTTGCCTCGAGCTTGTGCTACAGTCGCAGGCTCAGTCGCGGGGTGGAGCAGTCTGGTAGCTCGTTGGGCTCATAACCCAAAGGTCGTTGGTTCAAATCCAGCCCCCGCAACCAAAAGATCACGCGGCACCAAGTGCACGATAAAAACGCCATCCAACCGGTTGGCGTTTTTTTGTGCTCTTTTTGCTGCTTTGATTGCGCCTGCTGCACATGCGACACACGGCCTCCTGTCTCATTTCTGCGCCCCAAGCGCTGTACCCGAAGGCGCTGGTGGTGTGCTTTCCACATGCGGGGGGAAATGCGCAGGGCTACAACGCGATGGCTAGGCACCTGCCGGCGGAGTTGGGGATCGTGTCCTACCAGCCGCCGGGGCGCGGGGTTCGAGTGCACGCGCCGGCTGCATCCAGCCTGGCGGAAATGGTGGGTGAGGTGCTTCGGGCGATGGAGCATTTGCCGCACCGTCCCCTCATCTTCTTCGGCCACAGCTTCGGCGCATTGCTTGCCTTCGAAGTGGCGCGCGAGTTGCGCCGCAAGGGCCGTCCGCTGCCGAGGCACTTCATTGCATCGGCCAGCATGGCGCCCTCGGCCGTGCCGGCCCGGCGACAGAAGTGGGCCGGACTCGACGACGACGGTGCCATGTTCGATCGGCTGGTCGCCGACGGTGGTGTCTCGCCGGAGTTGCTTGCCTATCGCGCCGAGTTCCTTGCGATGATGCCGTCGGTGCGCGCCGAGTACGGCATCCTCTCGCGCTACGAGTTCGTGCAGGAGCCGCCGCTGCCCGTGCCGTTGACGCGGTTTCGTGCCACGCACGACACCCTGGTGAACGAGCAGGGCATGTCCGAGTGGCCCGAGTTGTTCGCCGACACCGCACGAGACGTGCTCTTCGACGGCGACCATTTCTTCGTCGACAGCCAAAAGCCCGAACTCGCCCGTCGACTCTGCGCGGTCGCAGCCCCGTTGCTGGGCGGACGCGTTGTCTGAGTTTCGCCTGATCTCGCCGCGGCCTTCTGCTGACAATTCGATATTGACTTGGCGAGCTGCGAGGTCGCCCGATCGATCTCATTTGCTCGGCTGCACTCTTGACCTGAAACAGCTCGCCTGACAAGTGGACCGTCGTGCATCGGAGGCATTGAACCTGGCTTCGCCCTGGTCCGCTGGACTTCGGTAGTCCTAATTACGCGTATTCCCGAGGATGTAGATTTGGCCGCCGTATTCCCAAGTAAGCGTATTCCCCAGTCTTTGCTATTCGGGGCCTGAATGGCCGCGTCGGCAAAGACATTGTCACGCCTTTGATGCAAAGAGACTTGAATGCCGAGAATCACTCAGCGATACTCGCCTCGCGCAGGGGGTAATGTGGCCAATAAATATAGAGCCACGCAATTCGTCCAAGTCGCCGATGCGCAAGTGGATGAATCGGGATTTCTCGACATGCAGTCAATGGACGGCCTCCCACTGAATTCAGTCCTCTTGCAAGATCGCCTCGACGGGGTCTCGAAATGGCTTCTATTCCGAGATCCCGTCGAGGTGGTCAAGGCCCATTGCATCGCCGATGTGGCGGTGGGCATGAGGGCCGTCAGAGAACACGTTGCGAACGGTTTGTATGCGGCCGGCTTTCTGAGCTACGAGGCTTCGTCGGCATTGGACGGCGCATTGAAGACGCATGACGCAGGCGAGTTTCCCCTCCTGTGGTTTGCCCTCTACAAGGACTGCGAAGTCCTCGACGGCCTGCCCCAGCCCACGCAGAAGGAATCCATGGAAGGTGAATGGCTCCCTTCCGTGACGATGGAGCAATACAACGAAGCGATCTCGCACATCAGGGCGCGCATTCGCGACGGCGACACCTATCAGGTCAATTACACATTCCGTCTTTGCAATACCTTCACGGGCGACGCATGGAAGTTGTTCCTGCAATTGCAGGCCGCACAGTATGCGGACCATTGCGCATTTATTCGCCTCGAGCGCTTCACGGTGTGTTCGGCGTCGCCGGAACTGTTCTTCGTGCACGAAGGCGACACCGTCGTCTGCAAGCCGATGAAGGGAACGATCAAGCGCGGCCCCACCACCCGGCAGGATCTCGAACGGGCGCGTTGGCTCCAGGCCTCCGAGAAGAACCGCAGCGAGAACGTGATGATCGTCGACATGATCAGGAACGACCTCGGCACGATCGCAAAGGTGGGCAGCGTGGAGGTCGAGCGGCTTTTCGAGATCGAGAAGTACCCCACGGTGCATCAGATGACATCGACCGTCGTGGCTCGAACAGCGGCCTCGCCGCTCGATGTTCTGGAGAAGATGTTTCCCTGCGCGTCGATCACCGGCGCACCCAAGGTCAAGACGATGGAGATCATCGCCGACCTCGAAACGCAACGGCGAGACCTCTACACGGGTTCCATCGGCTACGTCTCCCCGCGCGGTCGGTCGAAGTTCAATGTGGCGATTCGTACCGTGGTGATCGATGGCGACACGAATACCGCCACCTACGGCGTGGGCGGCGGCATCACCTGGGACTCCGAGGCCGCCGACGAATACGACGAGTGCAAGGCCAAGGCCGCGGTGCTGATGCGCGACCCGGCCGTGTTCGATCTGCTGGAGACCATGCTTTGGGATCCCGAGCAAGGCTTCTACCTGCTCGACCTGCATCTCGCCCGCCTGAGCGATTCCGCCGGTTATTTCGACTTTGATTTGCCGATGGCCCGGGTGCGTGCTGAGTTGGACAACTTCAAGTCGGAAGGACGATCACGATGCGGGGCGAGGCTGACGCTGTCTCGCGACGGCGTGGTGGCGGTCAGAGGCTTCGACATCCAGCCGGTCAAGGGTCATCGCGTGGGCTTCGCGCGTCGGCCGACGCCGATGCCTGCCCACGTGTGCCACAAGACGACCGACCGCCGAGCCTATGACCTCGCCAAGTCCGAAGTCACCGGTTTTCATGAGGCCTTGCTCTGGGACGCAGATGGACAGGTCACCGAGGCGACCATTGCCAACGTGGTGGCCGACATCGGCGGCAACCTCGTCACCCCCGGCGTGGACCAAGGGTTGCTGCCGGGCGTGTTCAGGCAGCATTTGCTGAACGCCGGCGTGGTGAAGGAGGGCCACTTGTCGAAGAGCGATCTGCTCGCAGCCGACGCGCTGTTTCTCGTCAATTCGGTGCGGGGCTGGATGCGGCTCGAGAAGGACGAAAGCACCCCGACATGGCGCATTGCCACCGAGTTCGTCTACACGCAACCTGCTGACGCAGACTCTCTGATCAGAGAGCACTGACCACAGCCCACTCACTACAACGCACCGACCGCGCGCGACGGCGGTCACCTTGACCCTTCTTTCGGAGTCACTAGCCATGTCCTTCAACGATCCCAACGCCGACGACACGCTCTACAACGTCGTGGTCAATCACGAAGAGCAGTACTCCATCTGGCCGGCAGACAAAGCGGTGCCGATGGGCTGGACTGTCGTCGGCACCCCGCGCTCCAAGGCCGATTGCCTCGCGTACATCGAAGAGGTGTGGACCGACATGCGCCCGCGCTCGCTGAGAGACCGCACGGATTCGTCGGGCGGGTGACCCGGCATGCGCGCCCAAATCCAAAGCGGTGTCGGCGTGCCTTTGCGCGCACCGCGGTCGCGGTGTCAGTCACTTCACTGAAGGAGTTGCCATGCTGTTGATGATCGACAACTACGACTCGTTCACCTACAACCTCGTCCAGTATTTCCAGGAGTTGGGGCAGGACGTGCGGGTCGTTCGCAACGACGCCGTCACGCTCGATCAGATCGAGCAGCTCGCCCCGCAGATCATTGTCATCTCGCCCGGGCCATCGACGCCGAACGAGGCGGGTATCTCGCTGGCCGTGCTCCAGCACTTCGCCGGCAAGATTCCCGTCCTGGGCATCTGCCTTGGGCACCAGTGCATCGGCCAGGCCTTCGGTGGCCGCATCGTCCATGCCCCGCGCGTGATGCACGGCAAGAGGTCGATGATCCAGCACTCAGGGGTTGACGTTTCCAGCGACGTGCGTGAGCCATTGTGGGT
>Ga0157374_10006349_pt1 | contig 10029 bp, 8 predicted proteins | sample M25metaG_FD_115308 | JGI IMG/M metagenome (GOLD analysis project Ga0157374, IMG submission 115308) | Miscanthus rhizosphere microbial communities from Kellogg Biological Station, Michigan, USA - M2-5 metaG | ecosystem: Host-associated > Plants > Roots > Rhizosphere > Soil | place: USA: Michigan... | reverse complement strand
CGCCGGCGTCGTCGCGGCGATGGATCGGGCCGCCGCGACAGCCGGCGTTCCCGCAAAGGATCGCCTCGCACGTCAGTTCGATCTCATCATCCGTGTCGATCCTACGGACCGGACTTTCGTCGACCGCGTGCAGAAGCCGGTGCTGGCCGCGTCGATCCAGCCGGCTCCGTATCCTGATGATGGTGCCGATATCGAGACATTTCCGTTCGTACGCGATTGCGACGCCTATCGGGCTCCCCTCGTGCGCGAGGCGACGCGTCGCGCCCGCCTACGCGCGGATGCGATGGCGGGGGCGATGAGCGTCGGGCTCGGAGATCTCATCGGCGTCGCGGACGGTGGCTTCTCGACGGATGCTGCCTGTGGCTATGGTCCCGATGCTCCTTTGGCGGATCTCGTGCGCGCAACACCCTTCGACAATTACGGTGTATTCCGGCCGTACGCACAGTTCACGCAGTCGGTCGCGGCCTCGTGGGAGGTCGAGGAGATCGCCCCGGATGCCCGGATTCCATCTCCACGTGCGACACCGGCCTACGAGGTGTCGAACATCGACCGGGCGTTCGTCGCCGAAAGCGGTGGCCTGCAAGGGAGTGCTGTGGCGACGCTGCACCCGCGCCATCTGCTCGCCAAGAGCGATGGCGCCTCGTACGTCGACGACGACTGCGAAGCGGAGACGACGGCGGCCCTACGCGATGCCGTTCGCGCGGCCGCCTCGAAAGCCGGTACGCGTCGGGTACATGCTTTGATCGATCTTGGTACGACTTGGGATTTCAACGACGACGTGTGCTACTTCGCGCTTCCCGGCTACGGTGCGCGCGATTCTCGCACGGTGACCGCGACGGAAAATGTGACGGTGGTGCCCTAGGTCGAGGGCAAGATCCACGTATTGACCGACTGCATCGCGGCGTCGACGCCGTCGTGCAACCACTTCTCGACGCCGTCGGCGCTCTGGTCGATGACGACCGGGAGCGAGATGCGTTCGTCGCTCGAGAACGGGCTCAAGACGTGATCGATGCTATCGCGCTCGGGGCGACCGACGCCGATCCGTAAGCGCGGGAAAGCGTCGCCCATCGTCCCGATGATCGAACGCAGGCCGTTGTGTCCGCCGTGTCCGCCGCTCGGGCGCATGCGCAGGCGGCCGAACGCGAGATCCATGTCGTCGCTTATCACCAGCACGTCGGCCGGCTCGACGCGATACCACGACGCGATCACGCGTACGGGCGCGCCGGACAGATTCATGAACGATTGGGGTTCGACCAGCAGCACGTCTTCGCGCGGGACGAGGGCTTGTCGCGCCTTGTCCTTGACGCGCCACTGGTCGACACCCCAGCGGCGCGCGAGTTCCTCGACGACCATGAAGCCGACGTTGTGTCGCGTCGCTTCGTACTCTCTCCCGGGATTGCCGAGACCGACGACTAGGCGCAACTACGCCGAAGGGGTCTCTTCCGGTGCGCCGCCGATGACTTCCGGTTCGGCCTGCTCGATGGTCGCGCCGGTCGCGGCCTCTTCGACGGCCTGTGCGGTCTTGGACGGTTCGACGGTGACGACGAGCTGATCGGCCGGGGTGAGCAGCTTGAATCCGTTCGGCAGTTTCACTTCGCCGGCCGTGATGTGCTGGTGGATGCCGAGCTCGGTCACGTCGACCTCGAGGTTCTCCGGCAGCTTGTTCGCCGGGCCTTCGATCTCGATCTCGTGCATGACCGTGTCCATCACGCCGCCGAACTCCTTGACGCCGATGGCGACGCCGACGGTGACGATCGGGAGTTTGGTGTGGATGCTCTCGGTCGCGGAGACGCGCTGCAGATCGGCGTGCACGACCTTGTGCGAGACCTGGTGGCGCTGGACGTCGCGGACCATCGCGGTCTCGTTCTTTCCGCCCTTGACCAGCGTGATGATGCCGTTGCGGCCGCCGTGATGCAGCAGATCGTCGAACGCCTTGGCGTCGACCGCGACGTGCTCCGGCGCATCGCCGTGACCGTAGATGACGGCCGGGATCTTGCCGGCGACGCGCAGTTTGCGCGCCCCGTTCGAGTCGATGTGTCCGGTGCGCGCTTCGATGGTGAGCTTCAGCTCTTGCTTGGTAGCCACGTTGGAAGACCTTCCTTAGGAAACTGCCACCGGCTCGGGTGCTCCGGGCACGGTCAGGGAGTCGGTGGCGAAGTTAGGGGACTCTTCGTCGCCGAACAGCTCGGAGACGGAACGATTGGTGGTGATGCGGGTGATCGCGTCGGCGAGCGTCTGGGCGATCGAGAGCTGGACGAACTTCGGATGGTTCTCTACCCCGACGAACGGGATCGTATTCGTGACGATCACCTTCTCGATCGCCGAGGACTCCAGCACGTCGATGGCTTCGCCGGCGAAGATGCCGTGGGTCGCGACCGTGTAGACCTTGGTCGCGCCGCGCGCCAGGATGGCCTCGGCCGCCTTCGCAAGGGTGCCGCCGGTGGAGATCATGTCGTCGACCACCACCGCGATCTTACCCGTCACGTCGCCGACGATATCGGTCACTTCCGAGACGTCCGGTTCGGGGCGGCGCTTGAAGACGATCGCGAGCGAAGCGTTCAGACGCTTGGCGAACAGCTCGGCGCGATGGACCCCGCCCGCATCGGGCGAGACGATCACGATCTTTTCGTCGCAGAGCCCTTCCTTCTTCAAATAGTTGCAGAGGACGGGCATGGCCATCAGGTTGTCGACCGGGAGGTCGAAGAAGCCCTGGATCTGGGCGGCGTGCAGGTCCATCGTCACGATGCGCTTGGCGCCGGTCACCTTGATCAAGTTGGCGACGACCTTGGCCGAGATCGGTTCGCGGCCTTTCGTCTTCTTGTCTTGCTTGGCGTAGCCGTAGTACGGGATGACCGCGGTGATGCGCGCGGCCGAAGCGCGACGCAGGGCGTCGATCATCAGCAGCAGCTCCATCAGGGCGTCGTTCACGCCGTCGCCCTTGGGCGACTTGCAGATCGGCTGGATCACGAAGACCTCGGACCCGCGAACGTTTTCGCCGATCTCGACGCGCGTCTCTTCGTTCTTGAACTTCGCGACCAGCGCTTTGCCGACGTGGACCTTCAAGCGCTTGGCGATATCTTCGGCTAGTTGCTTGTTCGCGTTGCCGCTGAACAGTAAAGGCGTTTGGCTCACAGAGCTGATCTCCCCGGGGCGAGTTGCAGCCCGGTCCCCCTTCACGCGAGCGCCGGGGCATCCCTGGGCTCCGAGCGCGTCCTGAAACCGAAAGCCCGGCCCCGGGGTCGAAGGAGCGCACCATGTCCGGCAGATTCAAACTCGTCTCGCCCTTCGCGCTCGCGGGGGACCAGCCCAAGGCCACCCAGCTGCTGGGCGAGGGGATCTTGCGCGGCGACCGGGCCCAGACGATGCTCGGCGTGACCGGCTCCGGCAAGACCATGGCGATGGCGCGGACGGTCGAGATCGTCCAGAAGCCGACCCTGGTGCTCTGCCATAACAAGACCCTGGCCGCCCAGCTGTGCGCCGAGTTCCGCGAGTTCTTCCCCGAGAACGCGGTCGAGTATTTCGTCTCGTACTTCGACTACTATCAGCCCGAGGCGTACATCGCCTCGACCGACACGTTCATCGAGAAAGACTCCTCGATCAACGAGGAGATCGAACGCCTCCGCCACGCCACTACCCAGGCCTTGCTCACGCGCCCGGATACCCTGATCGTCGCATCCGTCTCGTGCATCTACGGCCTCGGCTCGCCTTCCGATTATATGGCGATGTCGGCCGAGATCAAGGTCGGCGACGAGATCGATCGCGACGCGCTGCTGCGCAAACTGGTCGACATGCAGTACCGGCGCAACGATCTCAACCTGGTCCGCGGCACGTTCCGGGTGCGGGGCGACACGCTGGAGTTCGTCGGCGTTGAAGAAGAGCTGGTCCACCGCATCGAGTTCTTCGGCGACACGGTCGAGGCGATCAACGTCGTCAACATCCTTACCGGCGAGTACGTCGAGAACAAGACCGAGGTCACGCTCTTCCCGGCCAAGCATTTCATCACGCCCGACGAGAAGCTCAAGCTCGCCATCGCCTCGATCGAGATCGAGCTCCAGGAACGCCTCAAGGTCTTCCGCGACGCCGGCAAGCTGCTCGAGGCGCAGCGCTTGGAGATGCGCACCAATTACGACCTCGACATGCTGCGCGAGGTCGGCTACTGCAACGGCGTCGAGAACTACTCGCGCCATCTGACCGGCCGCGAACCGGGCTCGACGCCCTGGTGCCTGCTCGACTTCTTCCCGAAGGACTGGCTGCTCTTCGTGGACGAGTCGCACGTCTCGCTGCCGCAGGTGCACGGCATGTTCCACGGCGATCGGGCGCGCAAGATGTCGCTGGTCGAGCACGGCTTCCGACTGCCGAGCGCGCTCGACAACCGGCCGTTGACGTACGAAGAGTTCGACGCGCACTTGAACCAGGTCGTCTACGTCTCGGCGACGCCGGGCACGTACGAGATCGGTCGCAGCGCGCAGACGGTCGAGATGATCATCCGCCCGACGGGGCTGGTCGACCCCGAGGTCGACGTGCGGCCGACCCGCAACCAGGTCGACGACCTGATGGAAGAGATCCGCATCCGTGCGGAGCGCAAAGAGCGCGTGCTGGTGACGACGCTCACCAAGAAGATGGCCGAGGATCTGACCGACTTCTTGCTCGAGATGAACTTCAAGGTGCGCTACCTGCACAGCGAGGTCGACACCCTCGAACGCATCGCCATCCTGCGCGATCTGCGGTTGGGCGTCTTCGACGTGCTGGTCGGCATCAATCTCCTTCGCGAAGGTCTGGATCTGCCCGAGGTCTCGCTGGTCGGCATCCTCGATGCGGACAAAGAAGGCTATCTGCGCAGCGAGACCTCGCTGATCCAGACGATCGGGCGCGCGGCCCGCAACGTCGACGGGCGGGTCATCATGTACGCCGACGTGATCACGCAATCGATGGCGCGCGCGCTCGGCGAGACCAAGCGCCGGCGCGAGATCCAGATCGCGCACAACCTCGAGCACGGCATCGAGCCGAAGACGATCCGTCGCGAGGTCCACAACATCCTCGCCATGATCGGCGCGACCGAGGAGAACGTCGCCAAGCTCGGGCTCAAGAAAGACAAGCTTCCGCGCGACGTCGCGGCCCGGATGGCCTCGGAGCTGGACAAGAAGATGCGCGAGTTCGCCGCCAACCTGGAGTTCGAGAAGGCGGCCGCGCTGCGCGACGAGCTCCTCGAACTGCGCAAGCAGATGGGCGGCAACGAGTCGGTGCTCTTCCAAGGCAAAGCGCCCAAGATCTTCGCGCAGGCGCTCTCGGAGTTGACGGGCTAGCGGCGAAGCCGGGAACTCGGACCCGCCGGGCGAACGCTTGCTAGATGGTCTGGTCGAGCATCGTCCCCGAGGTCGGGATCATCGTCGCGGTCGCGCTGATCGCGGTCGGCCTGCATTTCGTCCTGCAGAGGCGGACGAAGTTCGAGACGCTCCGCAAGCATAACGACGTCGCGGGCTATCTGTTCTCTGCGATCGGCACGATCTTCGCGGTCGTGCTCGGCTTCTTGGTCATCATCGTTTGGCAGAAGTACGATGCCGCCGTCGAGAACGCGCAGTTGGAGGTCGCGGCGGTCTCCGACCTCTATCGAGACGTCTTGGCCTATCCGCCGGATCGGCGCGAGGTGATCCGCCGACAGCTCCACGAGTATATGGATACGGTGACCGGCCTCGAATGGCCGGCGATGGCCGAGGGGAGAGAGCCGACGGCCGCCGTGCGCGTGTTGGAACTGATCGCCTACAACGTCGACCGCTTCGCGCCCGCCTCGATCGTACAGCAAGATGCCCAGAGCAAGGCGATGGATCAGGTCCAGCGGCTGTTGGACGCACGACGGCTGCGCATCCATCAGAACGAACCCTCGGTGCCGCCGATCCTCTGGTTCGCGCTGGTCGTCGGCGCCTCTGCGGTGGTCGGATTCGCGTTTCTCTTCGGAGTCGAGAATCGGACGTCGCAGTTGGTCATGACGGGCGTGCTCGCGACCGTGATCGGACTGCTCTTCGTGGTCATCTACGAGTTCGATTCGCCGTTCAGCGGCGCGGTCGGCGTCCCGCTCGATGGGTGGGGCGCGCTCCACCAACGATTGACGCAGATCCACTAGCACGGCCCGAGGCCCGGCCCGGCGCTGCGGGGAATCGTCGGGTATGATTCGCATACTTCCGTTCGCCCTGGCGCTCGCACTGATCGGCGGATCGCCGGCTTTCGCGGCGTCGCCCGCTCCGGCTCCCGCCCCGACCACCGCAGCCGATGCTGCTACGGCGATCAAGTCGGCGGCCTGGGTGCGCTCGATCCAAGACGGCACCATCGACCGCACCCTGCTCACCGCCCAGATGAACGCCGCGCTCACGCCGGCGTTGGTGAAGAGCCTGGCCGCGCAGCTCGCCCCGCTCGGCATCGCGACCTCGATGCGACAGACGCAACTCATCCATAAGGATGGCAACACCGTCCGCGTCTACGCGCTCGACTTCGCGCACGCGTCGCTGACCTACGTCTTCGCGATCGAGGACGCGACCGGCAAAGTCAGCGGCTTGCAGTTCACGAACGCGGAATAGCGCGTGCGCGTCGCTCTGCGCGAAGTCGCCCGGAGCGACGCGCTCGTCACGTTGGCCGGCGAGCTCCCGGCGAGCGCCGGCGAGACGACCATCCGGTACGTCACCCGCACGGGTGCGCTGCTCGGTCTCGACGGCGTCACCGCCGGCGCGTTCGACCGCGAGCACCACGAGGCGATCGTCGGCCCGTCGGGCGTGTCGCGCGCGCTGACGCTGGACGTCGAACGCCGCGCGTTGCCGACGAACGGGCTGCCGTCGGGACCGGGGTTGAGTTGGTGGCTGCTCAATACACTCGCGTCGCAGAAGCCGAGCACGTCCTTCGAGACGCTCCCTACGGTCGCGACGCGCACGGATGCCGCAACCACCGGTGTCACCCTGAGGAACGAGCGCAGCGAGCGTCTCGAAGGGCGCCCTTTGTGGGGGCACTCGCATCTCGACGTCGCGTGGTTGTGGACGTACGAGGAGTGCCGGCGCAAAGCGCAGCGGACGTTCGCGGTCGCGGTCGAGCTGCTCGAGCGCGATCCGGCGTTCGTCTTCATGCAGAGCCAGCCGCAGCTCTACGCGTTCGTCCAAGAACGCGACCCCGAGCTGTTCGAACGCGTGCGCGCGCTCGCGAAAGCGGAGCGCTTCGATCCGGACGCCGCCGCGATGTGGGTCGAACCGGACTGCAACGTACCGTCGGGCGAGTCGTTGATCCGGCAGATGCTCTACGCGCACGCGTACTGCACGGCGGAGTTCGAGATTTCGCCGAGCATCGCGTGGCTGCCCGATAGCTTCGGATTCGCCAACACGCTCCCGAGCCTGCTCGCGCATTGCGGCATCCGGCGCTTCGGCACGACCAAACTGCAGTGGAACGACACGACGACGTTCCCTCATCCGCAGTTCCGCTGGCGCGGGCCGGACGGCGAAGCCGTCACCGCCGCGCTGATCGCCTCGTACGACGGCGGCATCACGCCGGCGCGGGTCGCGACCGCGGAAGATCGCGACGAGCCGATAGTAGCGGGCTACGGCGATGGTGGCGGCGGCGTGACGTACGCCATGCTCCAGGCCGCGCGCGACGCGGGCACGTGGCAGCGCCCCGGAGAGTGGTTCGCGGCGCTCGAAGCGCGCTGCGACGAACTTCCGGTCCACGCCGACGAGCTCTACCTGGAGTACCATCGCGGCGTGCTCACGACCCATCACGATCTCAAAGCCGCCAACGCGCGCCTAGAACGCCGGCTCGCGGAGGCCGAAGAAGCGGCGGCCTGGTGCGTCGCCGTACGCGCGCCGCACGGGATCGCAGGCGAGTTGCGCGCGCGCCTGCGGGCGGCGTGGGAGATCGTCCTGCGCAATCAATTCCACGACGTCTTGCCGGGCACGTCGATCCCGGCCGTCGATCGCGACGCGCTCGAAGAGTACGCGCGCGCCGAGGAGATCGTCGATCGCGCGATCGTCTCGTCGCGCGCGGTCTTGCCTCGCGGTGGAGCGCTACGCGAGGCCGCCTTCGTCGCCCCGCGACCCGTCGCCGACGGGTTCGTGCTCGCCAACGCGTTCGTGCGCGCGACCGTCGCTCCCGACGGCACGCTGCTGGAATGCGCGACCGGGAGCGGACCGAACGTCGCGATCCGGGCCAACCGGTTGGCGCTCTACGCCGATACGCCCAAGAAGTGGGAGGCCTGGAATCTCGACGCGGGCTACGAACGTCTGCCCATCCCGACCCGGTTCGAGGACGCGCGAGCGACCGGCGACGGGCTCGAGATCCGTCACGCCATCGGCGATTCGCGCGCGGTGATGACGATCTCGCTTCGCGAGAACGAACCGTTCGTCCGGGTCGAGCTGGTGGTGGACTGGCGCGAGCGCCGGCGCATCCTGCGGGTCGAGAACGCGCTCTCGCTCGATGCGACCAGTGCGTCTTTCGGCAGTCCGCACGGCATCGTCGAACGCTCCACCCTGACCGACACGCCGGAGCGCCGGGCCAAGTACGAGGTGCCCGGCCAGCGCTTCGCGTTCGCGCGCGATGCGGAGGGCGACGGCCTTGCCGTCTTCGCGCTCGACACGTATGGCTGGAGCGCGCGCCGCTCCCGCGATCGCGCGCTCGATCTCGGGCACTCGCTGCTGCGCGGCACGACCTGGCCGGATCCGGATGCGGACCTGGGCGAACAGCGGCTCGCGTGGGCGTTCGCGCCGTTCCGCAAGGTCGGCGCCGGTGCGCTCGAGCGCGCGTGGGAGGCGTTCGCCTGCGAGCCGCGCGTCCCGCTGTTCGATTCGCCCGAGAGCGGTGCGGCGATCGTGGCCTGCAAGCCGGCCGAGGACGGCGATGGCGTGGTGCTGCGCGTCCGCGAATGCGACGGCGAGGCCCGCTCGGTCGCGATCCGGTGCGGCGGCCGGATGCGCGAGGCGGTCGCGGTCGACGGGCTGGAGCGTCCGCTCGCCGGCGCCGGCGTCGCGATCGAGGGAGAATCGTTGCGCGTCGACCTAACCGCGTTCGCGCTGCGCTCCTATAGGGTACGCTTTTAGCCGTATGACAACGCGCCAGCCGTTCGAAGCCGTCCTGTTCGACTTGGACGACACGCTCCACGACGATACCCACGCCTTCCTGAGCGCGGCCGAAGCGGTCGCGCGCGAGATCGCGGCCGAGCACGGCATCGACGCGCTCAAGCTCAAGGCTGCCTACGTCGCGGAGTCCGAAGGGTTCTGGATCCGGCTGACGCCCGACCAACTGCAGACGAAATTGGCGGGCTTGCGAGAGCGCACGTGGGCCAACGCCCTGCGCGAGGTCGGCATCGAGGACGACGCGCTCGCGTCGCGCAGCGCGACGCGCTACGTCGACTATCGCCGCACGTTCCTGACCATCTTCCCGGGTGCGATCGATCTGCTGCGCACCTTGCGCGCGCGCGGCGTCAAGGTCGGCATGTTGACCAACGGCTTCGCCGAGACGCACCACGACAAGATCGCCGAACTGCAGTTGGCCGACGAGTTCGACGCGATCTTCATCGCCGACGAGGTCGGCATGATCAAACCGGACCCGCTGCTCTTCGCGCACGCCTGCGCCAAGCTGGGCTGCGCGCCGGCGCGCAGCGCGATGGTGGGCGATCGCTACACGCGCGACATCATCGGCGCCCTCGACGCCGGGCTCTACGCGATCTGGATGAACGTGCACCGCGAGACGATACCGGCCGGCGGCCGGCAACCCGACGTGACCGTCGCTGACCTGGCCGGCGTCCGCGCCGTTCTGCTGTGAACCTGCGCATCGCGCTGACGCTCGGCGTCGCGGCCGGACTGCTGATGTTCGCCGTCCGTCAGCTGCTCGCGACCTACCAACTGGTCGGCTCGGGCGACGCCAACGCCGGTTACGCCGCGCTCGCCGTCCTGATCGCCGGGATGCTCGTAGCCGCGATCGCGGCGACGCTCGGACAGTTCGCGATCCTCTCCGGACATCCGGGCCGAACCGTTCCGACCGGGATCGCGGTGCTCGCGCTCGGCG